>WNFX01000051.1_pt1 | contig 81248 bp, 82 predicted proteins | sample 5400111 | NCBI WGS metagenome assembly WNFX01 (sample SAMN13153363, study PRJNA577476) | soil metagenome | isolation source: 40 cm soil or saprolite under grassland replicate 1 | place: USA:California | collected 2016-06-15
TGAAGTAACAAAATCCCATCGCGCGATCCCGGGTCGCGTGATGTCCCGGCGGCCGCATGAGACTGAACCCGCGCTCGCCGCTCAGCGCTGCCCGTGCGGCTTCGATCGCCCCGCCTGCAGAACGCAACGCGTGTTCGTAAATCTTCGGGTAAACAGGCGTGTCCGCGTCGAAGTCACGCGTTGCGTTTCTGATCCTTTCCACGTGATCGCGCAAATGCGCCCGCAACAGTGCTGCTTCACTAGCAGCCTTAGGAATGCGCCATTCCCAATCAGGATGTCGCTCCTTTAGTAATGGAACGCTGCGCGCGATTCTAGCTGGCTGCTCAGGATGGCCGAGCGCCGAATATAACAGGCAGGATTCGTCGTGAAAAATAATCATGGTGTTTGCAAGGTGACCGTTCAGCGGATATTCGGCTACGACGATGCTGAACGGCCAGAAAATTGTGGTGGTAATGCCCGCTTATAATGCCGCCCGCACTTTGCAACGCACCTACGATGAAGTAATGAGGCAGGGGATTGTCGACCTTGTCATCGTTGTCGACGATGCCAGCCACGACGACACGGTTGCAATCGCGCGGACACTTGAGCGGGTCCAGGTCGAGGTTCATCCCGAAAATCGCGGTTACGGCGCAAATCAAAAGACTTGTTATCGGCTCGCCCTGGCCGCGGACGGAGACATTATTATCATGATTCATCCCGATTATCAGTACACGCCGCAACTTATCCCAGCGATGGCAGCGCTGGTGGCGAGCGGACTTTATCCCTGCGTGCTTGCTTCGCGCATTCTTGGCGGGGGCGCCCTGCGTGGCGGTATGCCTTTGTGGAAGTACGTATCAAACCGGTTTCTGACGCTTGCGGAAAATGTTCTCATCGGCGCGAAACTCTCGGAATATCACACCGGGTACCGCGCTTATTCGCGCCAATTGCTGGAACGTCTGCCATTGGATCGAAACTCTGACGATTTCGTTTTCGATAACCAGGTCCTTGCACAAATCATCGCACTCGGCTGCGCGATCGGTGAAGTAACCTGTCCTGCGCGCTATATGCCTGAAGCTTCATCGATAAATTTTCGCAGAAGCGTGCGCTATGGCCTCGGGTGTCTGGCAACCGCGATGCGTTTCCGTTTGGCGCGCTGGAAGCTCGCGGAACCGATCGTTTAAGTCGGTGAAAACAATAGAACCCGGCGGAAAGCAAACTCCCTTCTTCATCTGTTTTTGCGAGTCAATAGCGCACGCGAACTAGAAATAATCCCTCAGCAGGAGCGGCAAAACGAGCTGGGCCCACCTGGCCGGAGTCCAGCCGCGCAGCGATATCCTCGATGCGCGTTTTGCCGAGAGCGCATTTCACAAGGGAGCCCACGATTAATCGAACCATTTTGTAGAGAAAACCGTCGCCATTGAACTCGATGGTCAAACACGGACCTTTTTGCCGGACACGCACCGAATAAATCGTGCGGACGGTACTCTTTTCCTGCTCGCCACGGTTGGCAGCGAATCCGGCGAAATTATGAGTGCCGACGAAATGTTTGGCTGCCCGCTTCAGAATTTTGGGATCGATTGAGCGTGCGATGTGCCAAGTCCGACGATATTCGAATGGAGGCAGAACGGGAGCCAACCAGATTCTGTAACGATAGATTTTTCCTTTTGCCGAAAGCCGCGCGTGAAAATCATTCGACACATATTGGCAGCGAAGCACGCGAATAGTTGGAGGTAAAAGCGCGTTGAGCGCATCGGTCCAACGTGCGGCTGACAAACGGTCGTTCGGAAGATCGATGTGGGCGCATTGCGCGAGCGCGTGGACGCCCGCGTCCGTTCGTCCGGCGCCGTGAAGGCGCGCCGGCTTCCCAAGGATGCGCTCAAATGCGCGCTCCAAGTGATCCTGGACAGTATTGCGATGAGATTGGCTCTGCCAACCGGCGAACGGCGCGCCATCGTATGCAATATTCAACTTCAGCCTTCGCGACATTCTAGTGATCGGTGAACAGTGAACAGTGATCGGCGAAATTACTGTTCACAGATCACGGATCACTCTTCCGTTCGGCGTCCGCTGCGCGCCGATCCAGATAGCTCTGCAAAATCATCTGAGCTGCTACTTGGTCGACGTAGCCTCGGGTGTCTCGCGTCTTCTTGCCCGCGTCACGCAATGCCCGCTGGGCTGCGACCGTCGTTAGGCGCTCGTCCCATGTAACGACCGGGCATGGCAAAATTGCACGCAACTTTTCTACAAACTGAAGGACTTCAGTTGCGGCTGTTCCGATTTGTCCGTTCATCCGGCGCGGAACACCGGCTACGACGTGATCGATTTTTCTTTCGCGGACGATTTCCGCGACACGCGAGGGTGCCTGCTCGTTTGCTGGAATGGTCTCAAGCGGATGCGCCAGTAACCGTAACTCATCAGATATTGCTGTTCCGATGCGCGCCCGGCCAAAATCCAGAGCCAAGATCGGTTTCATCGCGCGTTCGCTCATTGCAGCTCCGGCGGAAGCTTGCCGATCAGATTCTTGATCTTCTCGGCTTCGTGTCGGTGACAGACCAAAAGCGAGTCCTTAGTTCGCACAACAATGAGATCATGCACTCCAAGCAGTGCGATGGTTGTCCCATCCTCCTCAAAAACGATGTTGTTGCTGGAATCGAGCGCAGTAATGGCGCAATTCGCGGCGTTTGCCTGCTTATCTTTCTTAAAATAATTCGCCACCGCTCTCCAGCTTCCGATGTCGTCCCAGTCGAAATTGGCCTCCACCACAAGGACGCGGCCAGCTTTTTCCATGATCGCGTAATCGAATGAAATCCGCGGCAGTTTGCTGAAGCGATCACGTAAAGCGTTCTCGAAGTTTTTCGGAGCGCGAAGTTGGGAAATAAAATCCGCCAGCTCCGGCGCGTGACGGTTGAATTCTCGCAGCACTGTAGGCACCGACCAGACAAACATGCCTGCGTTCCACCGGAAGTTTCCTTTTCGTAAAAATGATTCGGCCAGATCACGGTTGGGTTTCTCGCGAAAGCGCAGGACTCGATGAATGGCATCGTTGTCGGGGTGCTTGCGCAAACGGACTGGTTGGCCTTGCTCGATGTAACCGTATCCGGGACATGCCCAGGTCGGTTTGATACCGATAGTTACCAGCTCACCTGCTTCCTCGGCTGCATCGGCAGCCAAGGCCAGCGTTTCCTGAAAAGCCGATCGGTTGGCAATGACATGATCAGCAGGGAGAACGACCATCGTGGCTGCATGATCGCGAGCCACAACCCAACCCGTGCCGAGCGCGACCGCGGCAGCGGTGTCGCGTTTGGCGGGTTCAGCGATGACGTTTTCTTTTGGGAAACTCCCAAGCAATTTGCGAACGGCGCTTTCCTGTTCGGTGTTCGTCAGGATCAGAGTGCGGTCGGCTGGAACAAAGCCTTCAAGGCGCGCCAAGGTTTCTTCGAGCAGAGTCTTTTCGGAAACAAGCCGCAACAGTTGTTTGGGGCGCGCGCGCCTACTCAACGGCCAAAAGCGTTCACCGCTGCCGCCGGCGAGGATAAGCGCGTATGTCGAATTGGGCATGTTCGATGCAAAATGGGAGGATCCTTCGGGCTTGAGAAAATTGCCGTTTCCTTTTCCCAAACGCGACGTATATGGTAGGCGATGTCTCTCCCGATATCCATTTCAAAAACTTCCCAACAACTGCCAATTGATCCGTTGCTGGTGGTCACGCGGACTGCCATTGGACTTGGCCTGGGCATACTGATGGCCGACAAGATCAAACCCTCGATCCGTCAGGCGGCCGCGATTGCGCTCGTTGCCGTCGGTGCGTTGGCGGCGGCGCCGTGGCTGGTAAAAATTACGCTTGGCCAGATTAATCGACCGGAATCAGAGTGGGGGAGTCGCGCTCGTCTGCGTTCCATTCGTGGCGATGCCGGTTATACCTCCGATACGGATATTTACTAACTCGCCTGTAGCCGGAATCGGTGATCCCGCTCAGGGAAGCGCTCGCATCTCAGAAATCGGCATCAACGATGCCGGCTACACAAGGGCTTCGGCAACGGAATCAGCCAGGCTTTTACCTTTTCGAGTTAACAGGAGGTTACCGTTCGATTTTCGAAGCAGTCCGAGCGCCCTGAACTCGCTCGTTTTTTGCCCGAAGTGTTTCAATTCCGACGCAGCAACCCCTTCGCGCGTGCGTAACGAGAGCGCGATTCGCTCCATGCGTTTCATTTCGCTCGTTAGATTTTCGCTGACTCCCATCGGCGACTGCCCGGAAAGAATGCGGTCTGCATAAGTGCGATAGTCACAGACATTCTGCCAACGATTCATACCGACAGTCGAAAACGCGCTTGGACCGATGCCAAGATAATCTTTGCCCAGCCAATAGGCGCGGTTGTGGACTGACCCAAACCCGGGACGCGCGTAGTTGGAAATTTCATACTGTTCGTAGCCGGCATCTTCCAAGATGGACATTGTCATCTCGAAAAACGCGGCGTCAGTATCCGTATCCTGCAGTAATTCACCGCGCGCGTGGCGGAGAAAGAATTCGGTGTCCTCTTCGTAGGTGAGGCAGTAGGCGGAGATGTGATCGGGTTGAAGGGCGATAGTTTTCTCCAATGTGAATTTCCACTGCTCGATGGTCTGACCTGGCAATCCGAACATGAGATCGACATTGATGTTCGAGAATCCGGCAGCTCGCAGGATATGGAACGATTGCTCGGCTTGCTGTGAGTTGTGCTCCCGCCCCAAGAGCTTCAGCAATTCATCGTCCCAAGACTGAATACCAAGACTAACTCGGGTTACTCCGAGTTTGCGAAGAAGCGCAGCCTTGCGCGCAGATATGCTCCCGGGATTCGCCTCGATCGTCCATTCTGGAAGCGATGAGAGATTGAGCCGCTCAATGAAACCTCCGAGCAGAAATTCCAACTGCGAAGTTGTGAGAGCCGTTGGCGTGCCGCCACCGAAGTAGATGGTTTCAGGCGCTAGCGCAAAACTCGCGCATTGCTGATCGAGGTCGCGCAATATTGCTTCACAAAATCTCCACGTTTGCGAGCGATCGAGCAAATCTTTGTAAAACGCACAATACGGGCAGATTCGGGCACAAAAGGGGATATGAACATAAAGATGATAGATGCGGGTTACTGTAGTGGCAGCCGTGTCGCCTGCATTTGCGCGCGCTCCCGCAACCAACGCGACTGCCACCACAGCGTCAGAGTTGTGATTCGTGGTGTTGCTCATAGAATCGCTTGGTCTTTGCTCGACATGACAGAACTCCGGAACGTAGCCCTCATTCTGCTTTGCGCCATTGCCTCCGGCCTGGCGCAAACGCCGCAGCCTGCGCCGACTCCATCGATCGTGTATTCTGTCCACGATCCTGGCTCGATCAAAGATTACAAAACGAACCCGCGCATCGTGCGTGAGATGGTGAATCGGCTCGTCCTCGCCGCGACTGGTCAGTCTGACGTAGGGAGGGCATGGGGTTCGCTCGTCTCTCCCAATGACAGGGTGGGAATCAAAATCAGTGCAGCCGGCGGCGAACTTTTCACGACACACCACGACATCGTGAATGCGATTGTCGATGGGTTGGCGGCGGCGGGACATCCACGTCACAGCATTATTGTTTGGGACCGCTCCCTTGGCGGGATCAAGAACGCCGGCTATCGGCCGACAGTTGATGCTTACCAGGTAAGGGCAATCGCGCCCCGCGACGGATACGATCCGAAAACAGTCCTCTCGGCTCCTTTACTTGGGAAACTCGTTTGGGGCGATTTCGAATACTTCGGTGATGCGGGGAAAATGCCGATGCTATCCGATACCGAGAACACGAGCAACGTGAGTCATTTCTCCAGGATCATTTCTAGCGAAGTAGACAAGATCATTAATGTTCCAGTTATGAGTATCAGTGAAACGAATGGAATCGCCGGTTGTATTTACAACATGACGATTCCCAACATCGATAACTGGCGCCGCTTTGCTCAAGGCTCTCGTTTTGGCGCAGAAAGTCTCGCGGAAATCTATGCTAACCCAATCATCGCAAAAAAGGTGGTTTTCAATTTAATGGATGGCCTCATCGCGCAATATGCTGGCGGCCCGCAGCCGCAACCGAACTATGCGATTCATCATGCCACACTGTATGCAAGCAAGGACCCGGTCGCTTTGGATGCCGTCGCTTTGAAGTATTTCGAACAATGGCGCGCACGCGGCAGTCTCCCTGCGATTCGCCCACTGGCTGCCTATGTCAGTTATGCCAGTCAGATCGGCCTGGGTAACTCCGCGCCGAATCGGATCGAGATAAAAAATATCGGAAGATGAAATTTCGAACTGTAGCCGGGATCGGCGATCCCGGCCTTCAAGGGTGATCGCGCTCTTAGGAAGGCTGTCTGCCCGCATCACCGATGCCGGCTACAGATCATGAGCGCGCGACTACCTTTTTCTACTCAGGCATTAGGGAGAACCATCCTGCGTTCGGTCTCCCGTTCGTTTTATCTTTCAATACGATTCTTGCCGCAGCAATTGCGCGAACCGATTGCTCTCGCATATCTGCTTGCGCGGACAACAGACACCGTCGCCGATACAACTCGAATTCCGGGGACCGCGCGAATGAAAGCTTTGAAAATGCTCTCGGACGGGATTCAAGGCAAAGCTTCGCGAAAAGTGGTTATCAATCATGTCGCCTCGTTCGTGTCGTTACAAGAGAATGCGGCTGAGCGAACGCTCCTGGATTCGTTGCCCGATTGTCTGAAATGGCTCGAGCAAACCGGGGGAGCAGATCGAGGCGACATTCGCGCTGTGCTTGAGAAGATCACTCACGGACAGATGCTTGATTTGCATCGCTTCGATAATCCGGCAGACATGCGCGCGCTCCAAACCGCCGCCGATCTGGACGAATACATATATCTGGTCGCGGGCTGTGTAGGCGAATTCTGGACGCGGCTTTGCTTTCGGCATCTTCGCGATTTTAGCAGCTTAATCCCCGACGAAATGCTTACCCTCGGTCGTCGGTACGGTATGGGACTTCAGTTGATCAACGTCTTGCGTGACGCCGGTACTGATCTGCGAGCCGGGCGATGTTATTTTCCCGAAGATGAACTTCGCGCTGTCGGTCTGAGTGCGGCGCAGATTTTGTCACAGTCCGATCGTTTCCAACCGATCTACCAAAGATGGATGGAAAAAGCGCAGGATGGCTTGGAGCGCGGGATGCAATATTCGCGCGCGATCCGGAACAGGCGAGTGCGTGCTGCAACGGTTTTACCGGCGTTAATCGGGGTGCGCACGCTTGCCCTTCTGCATAAAGCTGGCGCCAGCACGCTGCATCACACGATCAAGGTTCCGCGCCGCGAAGTGCGTGGGATGATTTTATCGTTGGCCATTCATCTCGCATCACCCAAGCAAATTGATACGATCTTCAATCAGGACAAGCTGTAGAGCCGATCCATGACCGCCGCTTGGGATCGCTTTCGACGTTCATAAAGCGCAGCTTCAGAATTACAGAAAATAATTTCGCTGTTTTTCGCTGATCGGTTTTTCGAGTCGCTCGAGCACTTGCATCATGTCTTCCCAGACTTTCCGTTTCTCTGAGGGCAACTGGTTCCGCAGCAGATAGGCGGGATGATAGGTGATCATCAGCGGCATGCCATTGTATGAATGCCAGCGTCCGCGCAATTCTCGCATTGTCCCGCGCGCTCCAAGAAGGCCTTCTACTGCGACTGCGCCCAGCGCGACCAGGACCCTGGGCTGAATAATATCAATCTGCTCGACAAGGTAAGGACGGCATGTCTGCATCTCTGCCGGTGTGGGCGCACGGTTCCCGAACGAGCCTGCCGGCATGTCCGGCCGGCATTTAAGGATATTCGCGATGTACACTTCCTCGCGGGCGAAGCCCATCGCTTTAATGATTTTCGTTAACAATTGTCCCGCACGGCCGACGAATGGTTCGCCCTGCTGATCTTCATCCGCGCCGGGCGCTTCGCCGATGAACATGATTTCTGCGTCGGGATTGCCAACCCCAAAAACGGTTTGAGTTCGCGAGCGGGCAAGATGCGCGCACTTCGTGCAACCGCAAACGCGTTCGCGAACGGAGGCGAGCATCTGTGCCTTGTTCGATGCAGTTTGTTGTAGCCGCGGTCCTGTGGGCGACACGCCCGCTTCTTCCAGGCAAGTGGTAACAGAATATGTGGATTGCAATTGCGCCAGCGCGTTGCTGGATACGCGCGGTGCCCGGTCACTTGTCTCTCGAATTTTTTCCAGCGCGGCGATGACAAGTTCGAGCGCGGGCTGCATCATTTGTGACAGATCATCCAAAGTTTTGCGCGGTGCCGCAAGCTCTTTTGTACCATGGGGAAAGCTTTGCGTTGGAATTCAACTCTGATTAACACCGGCTTTCAAGCCGATGACCTTAAGCGAGCGATGGACATTAGCCGTTTTAACGGCTTACGATTCGGAAACATCGTGTCCGCTCATTCTTATTCGCGCTGCTGGCTTCACTTGATCTGGGGAACCTTGGACCGAGAAAACTACTAAACAAAACAGCTGCAGCGCGTGTATCTAAGTACTTGGACAATTACGCCGAAGACAAAGGTATTTATATGAAAATCAACTATGTGAACGCCGATCATGTTCACGCGCTTGTTGATCTTCCGACCGCTTTTTCGATAGAGGAACTGATGCAACTGCTGAAAGGAAGCTCTTCGCACTGGATTAATGCCAATGACATCATGACTGGAAAATTTGCTTGGGGCAGAGGGTATGGTGCGTTCTCTGTCTCAGAATCGAACGTGGATCAGGTGGCACGATATATTGCACAGGAAGAACATCACCGCATGCGCACCTTCGCAGAGGAATTGCGAGGGTTCATTGACCGCCACGGGCTACAGTGGAAGGAGGAGGGAAGCCGTTAAAACGGCTGTGAGGCTGGGAGGTGTATGATCACCGGCCTTAAGGCGGGTGTTAATGAGAGAAACACCCGGTCATGTTGACATTAGCCGTTTCAACGGCTCACAATTTCGACAGAAGATGCGCCTAGGCCCCACGCGCGCTCAGCCATTGCAAGGCGAAGCGCGCTACTTCGCGCGAATTTTTCAAATCAAGTTTGTCTTTGATGTGCGACCGGTGGGTCTCGACAGTCTTGGGGCTGAGATGTAACACTTTCGCAATCTGCCGCACATCGTTGCCTTTGCCGATCAACTCCAGAACTTCAAGCTCGCGATCGCTCAGTCTCTCAACCGCGTCGGCCTCGCCTTCGGCCTGACGATGCGCGAATTTTGTGATCACCTGGGCCGCCATGGCCGGGCTGAGATAAGGGCGTCCGTTAAAAACTTCATGAATTGCATGGATTACGTTGGCCATCGCTTCGTGTTTCATAACGTAGCCTTCCGCTCCGGCGCGCAGTGCACGCAATGCGTAGAGCGATTCATCGTGCATGGAGAGTACGAGAATGGGGAGCTTCGGAAATTCGGCGCGGGTATTTTTAATAAGCTCTATGCCGTTGGCGCCTGGCAAACTAAGATCGACAATTGCCAGATCGGGATTCAGTTTCCGCATTACTTCCATCGCTTCCGCGGCGTTGCCTGCTTCGCCACAGACTGCGAAGTTCCCATCGGAATGAATCATTTCCTGAAGGCCTTTTCGAAATAGGGGGTGATCATCGACGATCACAATGCGTTTCGCCTCCGGTTCCTCGCATTTCGGGTTCTGATTTGTCGACCTGGCGTGTTTCATCTACTTACGATCGTTATCACGATTCAAACCGGAATTTGGCAAAAAGATTTCAGATTTGTCGAGATTCCTGCGCAGCGTCATCTTAATCCCTCCTTAGAGATACGCTGCTCGGCAGATTGTCCGATGCAGGAAATTTAGATTAAGGCGGTTAACGCGCTCGTAAGTTTTGCCGACATACGCTCTGGCCGGCCGTTTCTTTTCTTTTGCGACCGGCCCCTATGGCTGGGCAAAGAACAAGCCACCCGAGTGCCACCTTTCTGTAGGGATTCGATTTTCAACTGCCCTCCCATCAGGCGGGCGCGATAGTTCATGATGTGAAAACCCAACCCTCGTACGCCGTTTCCCGCGTTCTGAAATCCGACACCATCATCGGCTACGCTTAAGACCATTTTCCCATACCCGGATCCCTGCACTTTGACCACGATCTGCCGAGCTTGAGCATGCTTGTTGGCGTTGATCACTGCTTCGCGCGCAATACGGTAAAGATGCGCTGCGGCTGTGTCGTCGTCGATATGGAATGACGGTTTGACTTCCAAACGACACGGCGTTCTCCACATCTCACGGTCAACCAAATCTTCCAACGCTCCCACGAGCCCGGCCGCGTCCACATCCACGCGATGCAATGCGCGGGAAAGATTGCGCGTGTCGGTCGCGGCGTTATTCACCAGCTCCGCGATTTTTTCGATGTCAGCTGCATCGATAACCCGATGAGTCTTTAACCGCAACCCGATCGATCGGGCCATGAACGCAACCGCTGTGAGATGCTGACAAAGCCCATCGTGTAGTTCCTGGGCGAGCCGTTGTTGTTCGCGATCGCTGATCTCGAGGATTTCACCCTCCAGGCCCTTCCGTCGTTCGATCTCGCCTTTCAATTCGGTGTTTGCGACGCTTAACGCTTTCGTGCGTTGATCCACCAGTTCTTCCAGCGCTTCGTTCGACCGTTGCAGGGCTTCTTCCACTTTCTTGCGTGCCGTGATATCGACGATCACCGCTACGGTCGATTGGGCCTTGCCGTTCGGTCCGCGCACTGCGCTGGCGCTGACGTCCGCCCACAGAACAGAGCCGTTTTTGCGGACATAACGCTTTTCGACCTCGAACGGTTTGCCCTCCTGGATCATGCGCTGAAAGAGACGCATGGTTTTTTTCACGTCATCGCGGTACGTCACGTCCGCAACGTTCTTGCCGATCAGCTCCGATTCTCTGTAACCGAGCATCTTACAGAGCGTTCGATTGACAAAGACAAGTCGACCATTCGTGTCGCAGCGTGCCACGCCCGCCGTCGCTTGCTCCACGGTTGCGCGCAAGCGCGCTTCCGATTCGCGCAATGCTGCTTCGTCGCGTTTGTGTTCAATCGCCTGGGCAAGTTGGGTGGCAATCGTGGTGGTCAGTTTCAGCTCGTCGTCGGTGAACACATGTGGTGCGTCATAATAGGTCATGAATTTACCGATCAATTTTTGGCTGCTGACCAACGGAATGAATGCAGTCGCGCGAATGCCTTCGCTTCGAATGGTTGATTTCAGGGGCTTCGGAATATCGGCAATATCGACGTCGTTAATGCAAACGGGCTTGGGACTTTTTGCATCCGGTTTCCATGGCGAATGACCTTCTATCGCCTTGCGATATCTCTCTGACAAACCGCGCCAGGCGACAAAGCGCATCACCTTCTCTTTATCGAAAAGCAAAATCGACGCGCGGTGGCAGTCCATAGCCAAAAGAATCGCGTCCAGCGCAGCGTCATGCATTTCGTCAACGTTGGTGGCGATGTATTGCAGTTGAGAAAATTGATAGAGTGCCCGCTGTTGTTGCTCTGCGAGTTTGCGCGCGGTGACATCAGTGTTGGTTTCGAGAATTGACGTTGGTCGTCCGCGCACATCTCGGTCCAGCGTCCACCGCGAAAAGACGGTAATAGTTTTGCCGTCCTTTCGGGTATGAACCAATTCACCCGACCAACGATTATTGCGCTCCAATTTTTTTCGAATCTTTTCTGAATTTTCCGGATGCGCCGTCTGTAGCAGCTCGTGCGTAATTTTTCCGAGCGCTTCTTTGGCCGGGAAGCCGTACATTTCCTCTGCGCCGCGGTTCCAATAAACGATCCGGTCTTGATGATCGCGGACGATGATTGAGTCGTTGGTCAAATTGAGGAGCCGCGCCTGTTCAGTCAGGCGTCTTTCCGTTTGTTTTTGGTTGGTGATATCGCGAGCAATTTTTGAAACGCCGACGATTTCGCCTTTCGGGTTTTTGATCGGCGAAATCGTCAACGAAACATCGATCAACTGTCCATCCTTCCGGCGACGAACCGTTTCGTAGTGATCCAGTGATTCACCACGGCCAATTCTTTTCAGAATCTCCTGTTCTTCACTTTGCCGGTCTTTGGGAATCAGAGTTAGGACCGATTTGCCGATGATCTCTTTTCGTTTGTATCCAAAGATGCGTTCGGCGCTTTGGTTCCAATCGGTGATGATTCCATTCAAAGTTTTTGCCGCGACCGCGTCGTGCGACGATTGCACTACCGCGGCCAAGCGCATGGCTGCCGTCTCTGCGCGCTTGCGCTCGGTGATGTCAAAAAGGGAATTGATTGCGCCGGTGATTTTGCCCTGAATGTTCGTAAGAATTCGCGGAGCCGGAATCACGTGTCTCCGCTCGCCATCCGGACGTTCGACGATAATTTCCAAATCTTCCGCTTTAAGTTTTTCGCCGCGTAACAGCCGTGCCATCGGGCATTCCTTGTGCGGCATGTAACGGCCGTCGGGATAATAGATTTTGTAGGAGCCGCAGAATCTCGGCTTTTCTCCATTTTGGCCGGGTTCGCGTCCCCACAATTCAACGGCGCGACGATTGTATTCTCGGATGACGCCGTTTGCATCGCACGTATAAACCGCGACCGGCACAAGATCGAACAGAGTACGATAGCGCTTCCGCGATTCTCGAATTTTGTCTTCGGTCCGCTTGAGTTTCGTCAGATCGACGATCGCCGTCTGATTGATGCCGTCTGTATTGCCTCTCATCATCCCTCTAATAACATCGTCGGCCGGCGATCTACGTGGTGCCTTGAAATCGCGCGCTTTGGCATGGGGCGACCTTCGTTTTGCTCATACGCGACCCAACAAATGCAAAAACTCTTGGAACTGACGGTAGATACTACGACGGTCTACCTTAAAGGCAAAGAGCGCTACTGATACCGTCCTCACAAAATCAGCGGAGCATCGCGCTTGCATTTTTGGAATGCCCCGATGCTCTCGGAGCTTGATGAGGACAGCTCATCGAAAAATTGGTGCCCCAGGCCATCACGAGTCCAGAATCGTCTTAAACTTCTACGCGAGATTTCGGGAGCTCCTTCCAGTCGCGATGTCGCTTCCGCGCAAAGGAACCGTCACCGATTAATGGCGGCTTTCCGTTCTTCGATTAGATCGCGTTCGACTTCCCAAAATCTGAGTGACGAAAGAAGGAGGCTGTGCGCCGGTTCAAGTTGGCTGGTTTCGTCATCATTCGAAGCTGTGCTCCGTGATGCCTTGGAACATTCGGTCGATTTTTGCAGCCTCCGTTTGGACCTAGACGTCCTGAAGCGTGTGCGCCTCAGTCGTCCCGCTCTCATCGACAACGATTCTCCCTTCTCGTGAGTCCTTTCCTATTCACCTTTGGTTCGTGTCACGATGTAACACCGCTTGTGACAGACTTGTTGCGGCGACTCGCACTCCATCTTTCGAGATGAAATCAGACGGTCACAGAGGACGCGCTTCGCGCTGTTCGATAGTTCCCGATGGCTTGAGCTGGCGGGCGCAGCCCGGCCAGGTATTGTGCGTCGAATGCGCGCAGAGCATCTGCGACGGTGGGCCCAATGCCAACAATCCCTTCTTCTACGCTTGGTCCAAGGAGTGCGACCCAAAGGTCACCGCGGACAAATAATCGAGGCCGACGCACCGCCGCCGGGCTGCCAGGATGAGCCTGACAATAGAGTTCCGTCTGTTCCATCGCGGCAATGGCATAGTCCATGACGCTTCGCCCATGCGAGACCAGACCGTTGTTTTTCTTCATTCGCGTGTAGAACGCACGCCCGTGCGGAATTGGATGGGGTTTTTTTCTGTAGCTGGGATCGGTGATCCCGGCTACAGCACAGCCACCATAAGATTTTCACCGATAGGTAAATCCACCGCGCGCCTGATTGTCCTGCCACTCGCCGGGGGTGTATATGTTTTTTCGTGAGCTTTTCCCCACCCAGCACACTGTCCGATGCAGAGAAACTGGGTGCACTGCGGCGGCTAGACCAGTTTCGAGAGTGGCATTCGTTGGATGATAAGCGTTTCTGTCTCGTTTGCGGTAAAATTATTAACGGTTGGCAAATTCAGGTAGCCGATGGAACGCGGGGAAATGGACCGTTACGACTGAGTTGTCCAACGGAGCGATGTAACTCCATTCCGATGGATTGGGTGTTGCCTACGGACGAGCTCCTAGCACTGGCGGACACGGCGACACCTGAAGATCACAGCACTGCTCCTCCGAGGGTGGCTGATCCTGGCGAAGAACACGGCTTGGCATCGCGATTACGCAAATTCGCGCTTCACCTCAAGCTAGCTTCTTAACGCCTGATCCCTCCGACTGCTGCGGGTCCGAGCCTGAACGGGCCCGCAGGGTTTTCCGCCTCCGGGGAGAATGTTGTAAGATTTTATCTGATCACATGATCATCCAGCGTCCCGATTGTTTGTTTCGGTGTAATGAGCAAGGTGCTTTTCTGTTATGATCGCGCACGTCACACTCGACGATCGGCTGTCGATCCTGCGCGCAGGAGATCGATTCAGGAGATGGAAATCGCTCGATGATCAGCGAGTTTGCAGTGTCTGCGAGCGAAAATTCAAAGGCAGGCAGATTGAAATCCGGCGTTTCACTAGCGGCAGATATACAGTGCATTGTCCTACTCTGGGATGTCCTTCAGGACCGCATCAATGGCTTTATCCACCAGCGATGGTCGGTTCCGGGATGGCTAAGCCGAACCGGTGGCGCGCCGGCAAAGAAGCGGCGCGTCGCGCGGCGGAGTCAATGCCACAGGCACGGAGGCATCGAGTATGATTGGATCCACTCTTGATCAACCGGGAGTATCTTCAGCGCCAGACGAGGCGCTGATGAAAGCGGTTTCACGACAACGCTATGATGCGCTTGCCGAGTTATATGACCGACATGGCAAAAGATTACGAGCGACAATCGATAGAGTCGTTCATGAAGAAGCCGAGGCTGATGATGTTTTGCAGGAAATCTTTATCCAGATTTGGAAAGAGGCAGGCCGTTTTTCACCTAAAGCGGGTAAGCCGCTTGGATGGATGGTCACCATCGCGCGTCGCCGTGCCATCGACCGTTTGCGTCGGCGGCAGGCTTATTCTCGCGTACGCGAGCGTTATCAAAAGCGCGTGATCCAGCAGGTGCCGAACTCGCAGCGCGAGGCAAACGATGTTTTCGTGTTGAATGATCTGCGTCATTTTCTCAAGCAGTGCATGCGAGTGTTGCCGCGCTTTCAGCGCGAGGCGCTCGAGCTCGCTTTTTTCAAGGGACTCAGTCACAGGGAGATTGCGGCTGCGACACATGCTCCGCTGGGAACGGTAAAGACACGGCTGGAACTTGGCCTACAAAAACTCACCCATACCCTGAGACCGCTGCGCCACAAGGTGTGACTCGAGTCACCCAAAGGTGGATCGGCTTCTCCTGAAAATGCCAGTCCGGCTCGGACCGATGGGAGATGAATCGCCGAAGGCGCAAGATTCGGGATTCGAGAGCGTGGAGGACAACGCGTTTCGCCTCTAGCGCAGCAAAACGACAAGTAAGACGATCAGCAAAATAAGACCCAAACCGCCGCTGGGATAGTAACCCCAGCCGGTGCTATAAGGCCATGTTGGCAGCGCTGCGATTAACAGAAGAATCAGAATGATGAACAGCAGAAAGCGCATATTTTCTAATTGATTCGCATCTCGTGCAGGCGCCGCGCGGAATTTCTCGCTAGTGCGGACTCGGTGAAGTGTTGATGTTTATTTCGGTTTTCTCCTTCTTGGTCTCAGCGGCCGGGGACGGGTTTATCACCGTAGTCTGACTCTCCTTCTTCTCCGCAGGCGGGTTTACCACGGTGGTATTACTTTCTTTCTTTTCCGCAGGGGGATTAACTGTTGTCTGTCGTTGCTCGCACGCTGCGAGCACGGCCATCCCTGCGAGCAAGCAAATATATCTTTTCATATAGGTGAATCGCGTTTCAGAACTTATTTTGCCGCCTTGACCTGGGATTATCCATAGCTCGCAAATCTTAGAGTGCACCCGTCAACGCCAGGATTATCAGAATCAAAAGAATCAAACCGAGTCCGCCACTGGGATAATAGCCCCATCCCCGGCTATACGGCCACGTAGGTAACGCTCCAATCAACAGAAGAATGAGAATGATTAACAGAATTGTGCTCATTGTGCAGAGACAACGTATTTCGCGGCCTCTTCGGATTTGGCAGGTTAAAAAAACGCGCGCAGCGATTCACCAATGCGATTGTTTTCTAGGAGGTGAAAGCATGCTGCGTTGGGCATTAATTTTTCTTATAATCGCACTGGTGGCCGCGCTTTTTGGATTTACGGGTATTTCCGCTGCGACCGCAGGGATTGCAAAGTTCTTGTTCTTCCTGTTCCTGGTGGTTTGCCTGATCTTTTTTGTTATCGGCATATCGGCAGGCAGGAGGGTTCCGTAGACGGCCTCAGAATTTCGGTAGGCTTTAAGAGCGGGCCTTAGGCAGGAAGCGCGAGCTACGGTAAGCTCCTGCGTTCGACACGTCGGCCTGTGCCACCTTTGGAAGTGAATTAGTGAACTCATGCGGGTAAGGGAGATTGGATGGGCCGAAGATGGAGATTTAAACGTTCTGACCGTATCGCGGTCAATTTGGTTTGGCTCTTAGTAATCTTCATTGCGTTTTCGACCGTGATCTTTCTCCGCGGATGCTCATAGCCGAAGGCGTGAGCGGTGACAAAGACCCTCAAGAGATCGTTCGTGAGCTTACGAGAGTTACCCCCAACAATCGGATCTCATCACACGCTCGCACGGTCACGCGCCGCGAAAAATGCGAGCGACATGCGAGCCAGCTAGCCCGCGAGCTTGTCGAGAATGGTTTGTAGCTCGTGAACATCAACTGGCTTGACGAGGTGAAAGTCGAATCCGGCTTCTTTCGACCGCCGGAGATCTTCATCCGTACCGAAGCCAGTGAGTGCGACAGCCCTGATTGGCCGCTTTTGCTGAGCTTGTAATATGACCTCATAGCCGCTTCCATCGGGCAGTCCGATGTCGCACAAGAGTACTTCGATGTTCTCCGAAGCCACGATGTCCAGCGCGCTGCGAATGTTTCCCGCAGTTAACACGTGATGACCGAAATGGGTGAGCAGCCGCGACAACATGTATCGTGTATCCCGGTGGTCTTCGACGAGCAGGATCCGCAATGGCTTTGTTGGATGTTTCGGAGCCGGAGAAATCTGAGTCTTTTCGGCTGCTTCTGGCAGCGCGTCGAGCGTTACCTTGAACGTGGCGCCGAAACTCCGTCCACGACTTTGGGCCTCAATTGCTCCATGGTGAAGCTCCACAAGGTGTTTGGAGATCGCGAGACCCAGTCCCAGCCCACCAAACTGGCGGGTCACAGAAGCATCGGCCTGCTCGAATGGCTTAAACAATGAAGCCAGTCGCTTGCATTCAATTCCAATCCCATTGTCGGTAATTTCGAAATGGAAGCGCCCCGCGTCGTCGTTGAACGTGCGGATGCCGATCTCTCCGCCGAGCGGCGTGAACTTCACGGCATTGTTGATCAAGTTCCAAAATACCTGCTGAAGCCGGATGCAATCAGCCAATATGTGATGTTGTTTGGCGTTGAGGTTGGTCGAGAGCTTTAATTTCTTCGCCGCGATTGCCGAACTTGCGATGTCGATTGCATTACTGATGATGTTGTGTGCGTCGAAGTTTTCCAAATCGAGGCGCAGTTTGCCGCGAGTGATGCGGGTGAGATCGAGCAGGTCGTCAATCAAACGCGCCTGCAACTTCACGTTGCGCTTGATCAGTTGCACGTCCTGCACGAACTCCTGCGGAATTTTTTCAGCGTTATCTTCCAGGTAGGTCGCTGCCGCAAGCGCCGGCGTGAGCGGTGTGCGCAGCTCATGGCTTAACGCTGCGAGAAAATCATCCTTGGCCTTGCTTGCCTTTCGCGCTGCGATTTTCTCAGCTTCGAATTCCCGGGTGCGAATTTGATCGGTGATGTCGCGTGTGACTTTGGAATAGCCACGGAGCTTTCCATTGTCGTTGCGCAACGCGGTGAGTATAACTTCGGCTTCAAAAGTTGATCCGTCTTTGCGGACGCGGAGCCCCTGGTCACGAATGTGTCCGCGACGGGCTGCTTCGCGCAGATTGCGTTGGGGCTTGCCAGCCGCAACATCTTCTGCGGTATAAAAACAGGCAAAGTTCTTCCCTATAATTTCTTCTGGCCTGTAGCCTTTGATCTTCTGTGCTCCTGTGTTCCACGTCACGACAGTGCCGTTCAGATCGAGCAGGTAGATGGCGTATTCTTCGACGCTATCCACGAGAATGTGGAACTGTTCGGCTGTCTGATGCAGTGCTAAGGTAGTGGATCCGTTTTCACCCATTGGCTGCGAAGGCAATATCCCATCGGATTCGCAGCACCGCCGTTGTTTGGTTCCCCCGCCCCAACTATTAGCGGCGGTTCCTCTTTCATCGGAATCTTCTCTTTGCTCAGGCGGTTTGACCGCTAGTGAGGAGCAGCGGCGCCAATCAGCTCGGGTTTTCTTACCGGTGGCCGCTTGATTTGCATTGTCTCATCCGGTCGGCGCTTTTTCTGGACTGGCTCGATCCTGACGGCGCGCCGGATTTCAGCCGATTCATAGATTGCGTTAATAACGCGAACATCTGCCAGTCCTTCGTTTCCTGATGGCTCAGGCTCGCGGTCGTGGATGATCCAATCTGAGAAGTAAATGAGTTCCGGTGCAAATTGATCGCCTGGCTCAAAGGTTTTCTCGGTCTTTTTGCCATCGATGGTGGTAACGCATTTCAATTCGCCCTGATACTCGTAAGCATTCTCCAACCGAAGCTGGCCTTTCGTGCCAACAAGATCGTAGTCGCTAACATCAGCGGAGCCGAAGCTGCACGTGAACGTCGCCAGTCGTTCGTTCGGAAAGCGCATGATCGCGCTGGTCATTTCCTCGATTTCGGCGAAGCGCTTTTCGCCGTTATTCGCGGTCAGTCCGACGACTTCGATTGGTTCGTCGCGAAACAGGTAGCGCGCTGCGTTGATGCAATAAACGCCAATGTCGAAGAGTGTGCCGCCGCCTAGATCTTTTCGCGTGCGAATTAGCCCTCTTTTACCTGGAGACCGAACAACGATTCAAAGTAACGGAGTTCGCCGAGGTCGCCTGATTTCGCCACTTTCACGGCATGCAGATTCGCGTCGTTGAAGTGAAGGCGATAAGCGATCATCAATTTCACATTGTTTTTCGCGGCTGCGCGTATCATCGCTTCGCAATCGTCCTGCGTAGTGGCCATGGGTTTCTCGCATAATACGTGCACGCCCGCTTGGGCGGCGCGTTCCGTGTGTTCGCGGTGGAGAATGTTGGGCGTGGCGATGTAAACGGCGTCGACCTTCTCCTTTTCGAGTGCGCTTTCCAGATCGTCATAGCTATATGCCTTTACCCTGTAGCGCTCGCTTAGTTCGCGATTCTTTTCAGGATTTCCAGTCACGAGCGCTGCCAACTCGGAATTTTCCGCATGTTTAAACGCAGGCAGCACAGCTGTCTGCGCGATGTGTCCCAGCCCGGCAACAGCGTAACGAATTTTCTTGTTCATGGCATTCCTTTCCTTTGTTTCCCTAAATAGATTTCGCGCCGGAATCGCCGCGTGTATGCATCGATTTGTATCGCGCGAGACAACTGATCCTGGCTCCGCGTGCGAAATGTCTATCACTATGACGAAACTACAATTCAAGGGTGGTTGGAACGAAGTGAAAGGCAAACTGAAGCAAAAATACGCCCAATTGACCGATGACGACCTCACGTTTGCCGAAGGGAAAAACGAGGAATTGCTCGGGCGACTTCAACAAAAACTCGGCAAATCGAAGGAAGATTTGCGGAAGGAGATCGAGAATCTCTAAAAAGGTTTCAGTTGAACCACGGGGATTACAACTTTCGAAGTTGTGATATATTCTCGGAATGCAAACGCCTGAAATTACCGCCTATTTAAAAACATATTGCGGCTGGAGCGCCGGTGTGCGCGCCGTATTGGCCAAATACAAACTTCCTTACACGGAGAAGGATATCATCCAGAATCCGGCGTTTCGTTGGGAGATGGAGACCAAGAGCGGGCAGCCGCTCTCGCCCTGCGTGGAAATTAATGGGCATATGCTGGCGGATGTGAGCGGCGAAGAGGTCGAGAGCTACTTGATCGACAGCAAACTCGTCCAGGCCAGCGACGCGGAAACGGATGTTCCTACGAATACACCGTGTGCAACCGAGCAACACGAGGGCGTTGTGAAGCTGAATTTATAGGATCCGTAGGGGAAGCTGACAGCTTCCCCTACAATCAATCCGCGGGCAGCGTATCGCATTGGTCTTATCGGTGGGATTCGTCGACTGCCCGCGTCCCTTTTCCACAACGTAATCTGTGGCTAGATTGTCTTGCTCTCTAGCCAATGAAATTTTTTGCTCGTCTCCGATCGAGAAAAAAGAAAGGCGGGAGCCGTCTTTTCCGCTACGGCTGGAAAGTCACGCTGCTCATTCTGTTGGCGGGAGCCGGCTTTGCGGTTTTCCTCTTTTACGGCACCTGGGCGTCAACCTTCGACATGAAGAATGTCGGTGAAATGCCGGAGCGAAATACCGTTTACGATGTCGATGGGAAAATTTATAGCCGCCTGGCTGGCGCAAACCGACTGAAGGTTTCGCTGAGCGAAGTCTCGCCGTTTTTTATCACTGCGGTGCTGGCGCGCGAGGACAGTCGCTTTTACGATCACAAGGGCATCGATTGGCGCGGAATCATGCGCGCTTTGGTTCGTGATATTGCAAGCGCATCCGCCAAGGAAGGTGCAAGCAGTATTACCCAGCAGCTCGCTCGAAACAGTCTTCCACTCGGTGGCCGCACTCTCAGCCGTAAATTGTTGGAGGCAATGGTGGCGCTGCGAATCGAGCGCCAGTTTACCAAACAACAGATCCTCGAGCTTTACGTAAACAGGATTTATTTCGGCAACGGTTGCTACGGAGTTGAGACCGCGTCGCAAGCATATTTTGGCAAGAGCGCCTCAAAACTGAATCTCCCCGAAGCAGCACTTCTGGCGGGATTGATCAGGAGCCCAAATCGGCTGTCGCCGCTGAAAAATCCGGAAGGCGCGAGAATCCAACGCAACGCTGTTCTGGATCGAATGGTAGCATTAAAAAAACTTTCGCCTGCGGATGCTGAAGCCGCCAAACAGGCAAGAGTCGCCGTGCACCCCAGGCGTATGCCTTTTGTTCAGGAGAATTACGGGATGGATGCAGTGCAGCGCGATTTGAATCTGTTGCTGACACAAGACCAGATCGATGACGGTGGTATGTCGATCTACACCACGCTCGATCCGGCAGTGCAAAACGCCGCACAAGACGCGCTCGAGACGCAGCTCACGAAAATCGAGCGTCAATCCAATTTTCATCACCCCGTAAAAGCGAATTATCATCCGCCTGAAAACGGGGAAGGGGATTCGGCCATGCCTTATCTGGAAGGCGCAGTGGTTGTAATCGATAATGCCAGCGGCGGAATTCGTGCCCTCGTCGGCGGGCGTGATTACGCGCAAAGCAAATTCAATCGCGCGCTGGCGCCGGCAAACCGGCAGGTTGGTTCCGCATTTAAACCATTCGTCTACACGATCGCATTCACTCACGGGCTATTGCCGGGCGCAGCGATCAGTGACGGTCCAATTCGTCCAGGTGAAATAGAGGGCGCGGGGAGTTGGTCGCCTGGAAACTCCGATGGGACTTATGGGGGCACCCTGCCTTGCTCCTACGGTCTCATTCACTCGCGCAACACCATGAGTGTGCGCGTTGGGCAATTCGCCGGGCTTGATACCGTTCAAAAAGTCGCCAATACGCTCGGCATTTCCCAAAATATTCCGCATGGTCCAGCCATCTACATCGGTTCGTTTGAGACTGATCTGAAAGATTTGACTGCTGCGTACTCGGTTTTTCCCAATGCGGGAGTGCGCAAGCAGTCTTACATCATCGAGCGGATTGATGATGCGAATCACAAACCGATCTATCGCGCCGCGCATATCACGGTGCCGGCGCTCGATCCAAGCGCGGCTTGGATGACCTCGCAATTAATGGAAGACGTCTTGACGCGGGGAACTGCTGCCAACTCGCGGTCACTGGGGTTCAGGCTGCCGGCAGCTGGAAAAACTGGTACCACGAACGATTATAAGGATGCGTGGTTTCTGGGTTACTCCAGTACGCTGACGTGCGGTGTTTGGGTCGGGTTCGACCAGCCGACAACAATTATTTCACGTGGTTACGGTGCTGCGCTCGCGCTCCCGGTCTGGACACAGGTAATGAACAAGGCGGCGCAACATTATCCAGCCCAGCAGCTGCAACCGACCATGCCACTCCAGCACGCCACAGTCTGTTCGATTTCGAATCAACTCGCCACCACGGGATGCATGTCGGCCGGGACAGCGTACGACATCGATCTGCCTGCCGATAAAGTGCCGACTGGGGCGTGCCAGGTGCACGGCGGTGAGCAGTGGCCATTCGCTCAGCAGTTCCAGGGTCTTCCCTCAAAAGCAGCGACTTTCCCCGGCCGGTTATTCAAATCATTCCGGAAACTTTTCGGTGGACGATAATGTTTGTCATCTGAGCCGCGCAGACAGCGAGGGATCTCACCGATTGTCCGGCGTGCGATCCGACGAATTCCGTTTGACCGGATTTGTCGGTCAATGTCACAGGGAACTTTGAACACGCTCGTCTGGGTTCGTGTCTTAAACCGAAGTCGAAGTCACCATCGTTGTCGTGAGCAAGATCGATTTCACGGTTAATGGGGCCAGACATGTTGTCGAAGCTGATGACGATACTCCATTGCTTTGGCTCATCCGTGACAATCTCGGATTGATCGGCACGAAATTTGGCTGCGGGGTTGGCGTTTGCGGTGCCTGCGCGGTGCTCGAAAATGGGAAAGCAGTGCGCGCCTGTCAGATTCCCGCGTCGTCGGCGTCGTCTCGCAGTTTTGTCACGATTGAAGGATTGTCGCCGGACGTAAGCCATCCATGTCAGCGCGCGTGGCTTCAGGAGGAGGTTCCGCAATGCGGATATTGTCAGGCTGGAATGATCATGACTGCGTGTGGGTTGTTGCAGCAACATCCCGATCCGAGCGATGAACTGATCGACAACGTGATGTCCGACGCAGTTTGCCGCTGCGGCACATATCTCCGAATGCGCAAAGCGATACGACGCGCGGCGAATGAAATGCGCACGAAAAAACCATGATCGCTTCGCGTCGTGCATTTTTGAAAACAGCTGCCATTAGTGGCTTATCGCTCGTCATCGGTTTTGACGGACGGCGTTTGCTTCAGGCGACCAATGCAAGTGCGGTAGGGTCATTTAAACCGAACGGATGGGTCTGCATAAATTCCGATGGCACTGTCATTCTGACGATTGGTAAATGCGAGATGGGTCAGGGCGTCCGCACATCATTGGCCATGATTTTGGCGGAGGAACTGGAAGCGGAGTGGACGCGGATCAAATTAGTGCAGGCAAAACCGTCAGCTGTCTCCGATCTCGGAACCGGCGGAAGCGACAGCATGGCGAGTAGTTGGAAACCGTTGCGGCGGGCAGGAGCTGCCGCGCGCGAAATGCTAATCACCGCGGCGGCCACTCGGTGGAAAGTCGATCGCGACAGCTGCAAAGCGCTGCGCGGTGCAATTGAGCACAGCGCGACTGGACAGCGCCTCGAGTACGGTTCGTTAGTCGCGGAAGCAGCTAAACTGCAATTGCCGGAGAATCCGCCGCTGAAGAACGCGAGCGATTTCAAAATTGTCGGTCGCCGCACCGCGCGGATCGACGGGCCCGACATTGTCTCTGGCAAAGCGCGCTATGGAATTGACATCAAGGTTCCCGGAATGTTGTACGCTACGCTCGAACGGCCACCGTTCTCAGGCGCGAAAGTGCAGAACCTTCAGGAAGATAAAGCTCGCGCTATTAACGGTGTGAGGTCTGTGATCAAATTGCCGCGTGGAATCGCTGTCGTCGCGAATTCTACTTGGGCGGCGATCAAAGGGCGGACCGCGCTCGCGGTAGAATGGAGTGAGCCGCCAAAGGAGGCTTTCGATTCGGACGCCCATTGGAAAAAGCTCGAAACCGCGTCGCGGGAGACAGGATTTGTTACCCGCAAGGAAGAACCTCCGCTTGGAACAGGCGCGATTACAAGAACAATCGACGCGACGTATTATTACCCGTTCTATGCGCACGCGCCGGTCGAAACGATGAACTGCGTGGCAGACGTTCGAGGGAATCGCTGCACGATTTGGGCGCCCACACAGGCGCCGGAAAGATTGCAAAACCAAGTTGCCCAACTGCTAGGAATCTCGCCGGCAGATGTGGATGTGAACATCACGTTGATTGGTGGTGGATTTGGCCGACGCCTTGGAGTCGATTATGGAGTTGAGGCCGCGGACATTTCGCGCGCTGCCAAAGCTCCAATCCAACTTCTCTGGTCGCGCGCTGACGACATGAAGCAGGGACATTTTCAGGCTGCATCCGTCCATTATCTTTCGGCTGGATTTGACGCGCAAGGAGCCCCTCTCGCGTGGAAACACACCAAAGCCGGATCGTTTCATAATATTTCGCCGCTCGATCCAAAAGAAATGCGCGATGCCGCGTGGTATCAGGACTGGTCGTGGGGGTGCTATGATATTCCGTATGCATTTCCAGCGATCCAAACAGCCTACGTTGCGGTCGATCTTCCAGTAAAACATGGGCCATGGCGATCAGTCTTCGCACCATCAAGTGTATTTGCCCGCGAATGTTTCATCGATGAAGTAGCACAAGTGCGGGGTGTAGACCCGCTCGCGTTTCGTTTGGAAATGTTGAAAGGCGCGGACGTGGTTAAAGCCGGCTCCACCACTGTCGATCGTCGGCGGTTGCGTCGTGTGCTTGAAACTGTTCGCGATAAATCTGGCTGGAACGGGGCTTCAATTAGCCAGGGCCGCGGTCGCGGAGTCGCGTGCAACGCGTACGCCGGGCGCACTTACATCGCCTATGTTGTCGATGTCTCGGTCGATCAAGAGAATAACGTCCACGTCGAGCGGGTCGTCGCTGCTGTTGATTGCGGCCTCGTTGTTAATCCGGTTGGCGTCGAGCAACAAATGGAAGGTGGAATCACCTGGGGTATTTCGTCGGCGATAAAAGGTGAAATCACCTTCCATGGCGGCACGGCACAACAAAGCAGTTTCGCTGATTTCTCTGTTGCACGGATGCGCGATACTCCGGCAATGGAAATACACATCATTGATTCGGACGCGCCGCAACCCTTCGGAATGGGCGAGCCACCGGTGCCGCCGATTGTTCCCGCGATCGCGAACGCGATCTTTGCAGCAACTGAAACACGGATTAGGCGACTGCCGTTTCGGCCAGAGCAACTCAAACAGGGCGCCGCCTAACGAGTCACGTTGTCGATTTAAATCAATTTGTCAGGCGTAATCGGCAGATCGCGGACCCGTTTTCCAGTAGCATTGAAAACTGCGTTGGCGACTGCCGCAGGCGCACCAACGATTCCGATTTCACCAATGCCGCGCGCTCCCAGATCGGGCATGTGCGGATCAGGTACGTTGATGAAATCGATATCGAACTTCGGCGCGTCCGCGTGTACACGACGTGGTATTCCGCAAGGTTGGGATTGACGTTATGGCCGTCTTCTCATCGGGTACCGTGGTTTCCATTAAAGCCGTGCTAAAGCCGAATAGCATCCCGCCCATGATCTGGCTTCGGCCCAGGCGTGGGTTAATCATCCGGCCCCACGTCATACACGCCTACTGCGCGTTTGAGCCGCACTTGTCCAAAAACATCGACATGCACCTCGACGAAAACGGCGCCGTAGGAAAAGAATGAAAACTTTTCTCGCTCTTCCTTGTTCGGCTCGGACATGAAGTCGCCTTGAATTTGTTCCTGGCCGACGCGCGCAAACAAATCAGCAACGGCCCGCGAATCGTTAGGCCAACCTCCAGCGAGATCGACAACTTTCTTTTTCAACTGGCCGCACGCACCCATGACAGCCGGGGCAACACTCGATGTGAGCCAGGATCCACCGTTGTTTGGCGCATAAGGGAATTGCGAGTCACCAAGTTCGAACCGGATTCGTTCAATTGGAATGCCCAGTGTGTCCGCCACGAATTGCGACATCGCCGTGTAGGAACCCGGTGCCGATCTCGTGCGTCGCGCTGTGGATAGCGACTGTTCCATCCTTGTTCAGAATCGCTGTTGCGCCTGCTTTCTGTTGACCCGCTGGGTAAACGGCCGTCGCCATTCCGAAACCGATCTGCGATCCATCAGGCCAGCGCATTGAACCCGGCTTCTCGTTTCGCTTCGACCAGGCAAACTTTTGCGCGCCCCGCTGGTAGCATTCGCGTAACTTCTTACTCGACGACGGCCTGTTTTCGTATTCGTCAATTTCCGCGTAATTGCGCGGGCGGAACTCGACCGGATCGATGCCGATCTCGTGTGCGAGTTCGTCCACCGCACACTCTAGCGCGAACACGCCCGGCGTTTCACCCGGCGCGCGCATGGGGCATGGCGTGGTTAAATTCAGCGTAACGAGCCGGTGCGAGACATCCACATTCGGGCATGAATACAACATGCGGAACGAGTTCCCACATGGTTCGGCGTACTCGTGGGTAGGTGAAGAATGCGTCGTCGTGGCGTGACGTAACGCCACCAGCTTGCCGTCTTTGCCCGCGCCCATGGAAAACCTCTGTTCGGTGTGCGCGCGTTGACCGGCGGAATCGAACATCTGTGGGCGTGTGAGAGTCAGCTTGACCGGTCGTTGCACCAGCTTCGCCGCAGCCGCCGCAAGCAACGTATGGCTTTATTGAAATCCCTTCGAGCCAAACGCGCCGCCGACGAACGGACAAACGATGCACACGTTTTCCTGCGGCAAACCGAAGGGGTTGGCAACGACTCGCTGCAACTGCTTGATCCCGCGCGTGCACTCGCGAATCAGCAGCCGATCAACCCCTTCCCACTCCGTAGTCGTCGAGATTGTCTCGATCGGATTGTGGTTTTCGATCGGCGTAGAATAGACAACGTCGATCTTGTGCGCCGCAGTCGCTAATGCTGCATCAACATCGCCGCGTTTGACCTGTAAGGGATCGCGTCCTCCGAATTTTTCCGGGTAAGTCGCGGTTTAGGCTGGGTGTCAGCCGTGGATTCTCAGGGACAAACGATCTGGATCGCCGATGCACATCGCGACAACGGAAAATGTCTCATTGTGCGTGCGGATGAAAAGTTGACTGCGTTTATGGAACTGAAAGCGGCGATTCGCGTTTGCGGTAAATTGTCTCGACAAGCTGGCGACGTTACCGTAGGACCGAAATGGAGCTTGGAAGGCGTGTTTCCTTCGCGCGCGGTCTTCAAGCGTGGCCGCGCGTCAGGAAGCACGCTGCGAATGGGCTTCACATACACTCTCAGCGCAATGGACTTATCTACGTCATGAAACAGAAGAAGATCGAGACGCACAAGATCGGGCTGGTCGGCCAAGCGCCGTCGCGGCGCGGCGACCCGCGCAAACCACTCGCCGGGCCGAACGGCCGGAAGATCGCACGGCTCGCCGGAATGAGTTACGACGACCTGATCGCGTGTCGCCGGAAGCACCTGAACACGCGCTACAGCGGGAAGCGCAGCAAAGGCGACGCGTTCGACCGCGCAAGGCAACGCCAAGGCTGCCGACGTCCTGATGGATTGGCGCGTCGAGCGCATCGTCCTGCTCGGTAAGAACGTCGCGCGCTGCTTCGGCTTGCGTGACGTGCCTTTTCTGGCGGAGATACACATTTATGGACGCCGGTTCTTAATCTTTCCGCATCCTTCTGGAACCAATCGGTGGTGGAACGAACGACAAAACGAACGACGCGCTCGACAACTTCTGCAGCGGTTCCTACGGGGCGAGACGGTTCTCGGACGCGGTGGCAAACACTCTTTCCGTTGTTGCCGTAGAACCTCTGAATAAGGCTGCCTAACGGCGAGCATTCGTCGATTAGATCACGCTCGACCTCCCAGTATCTTAGCGACGAAAGGAGGAGAGAGGGAGTTCGTCTGTAGTTTCCGTGAGCGAGTGCGGCTTGTTCGTCGCGGTCCCATCAATTCTCCTCAAAGCGTTCAACCTCACAATGGGCAGAGCAGTCGTGCGAAACCGTCGGAATATTTTACAGCCTGTTGCGTGATACAGGCCCGTTCGCAGAAATTTCCCAGAAAATTTGAAAATCGTCGGAATATTTGACAATCCGTCGAACTTCGTTGCATGGTTCCCGTAGAACGAGGTGAGAAATGAACCCCCCCGGGAGTGGCGCGATCGCGCAGAGGCGTCGTACATACAAGACTCGAAAAGAGGCGGCTGTGCACGGTATTTTGGACGGGACGACATCTAGTAAATATCGCGGCACGGTCTTAACCAAAACATTCGTTGTACTGATGGCTGGCCTATTTTCGTTCGTCTCTTCCGAGGCGGCCATCCCGCCACCGGACGGAGGCAATGCTAACGGCAACACCGCTGAGGGCACTCAGGCGCTCTTTAGCAACACAACCGGCAACGCCAACACGGCCATCGGTGTAGGTGCGCTCTATAAGAACACGACCGGCGTCTCCAACACCGCTACTGGTATGGCCGCGCTGGGTAGCAACACAAGCGGCTTCTCCAACACGGCCATCGGGGCAAGGGCCCTCTTAAACGCAACCGGAGACTATAATGTCGCATTAGGCGATTCAGCCGGTGAATTTCTCAGCACCGGCGATAATAATATCGATATCGGCTACAATGTCGTCGGCGTGAAAGGGGAGAGTAATACCATCCGAATTGGGAATACGGATATAATCGCAACCTATATCAGGGGCATCAGTGGACAAACAGTCGTTGGAGGTGCTGCGGTCTTTGTGGATTCAAATGGAAAGCTAGGCACGATGACCGCTTCAACGCGATTCAGCGATGAGATTAAACCGATGGACAAAGCCAGTGAAGCAATTCTCACTCTCAAGCCGGTCACCTTCCGCTACAAGCAGGAGATTGATTCTAAGAGTATCCGGCAGTTTGGGTTGATCGCAGAGGAAGTAGAAAAAGTCTATCCCGATCTAATTGTACGCGATAAGGAAGGAAAACCCTACAGTGTGCGTTACGACCAGGTGAACGCGATGTTGCTCAACGAATTTCTCAAAGAGCATGGCAAAGTCGAGAAACTGGAGGCGAGCGTTGCGCGCCAGCAAAAGCAAATTGAAACGCTTACTGCGGGCCTACAGAAAGTGAGCGCGGAGCTTGAAGCGAGCAAACCCGCGTCGCAAGTCGTCAACAACAATCAGTAAAAGCTGCTGACAATCTCAGAAAGGCCGGTTGGAGCTGGGGCTGTGTCTCAGCGATTGATTCCAACGGGCGAACGATCTGGATTGCTGATGCACATCGCGACAACGGGAAGCGTTTCGTTGCGCGAGCGGATGAAAGGCTGACGGCGTTTATGGAGCTCGAAGCGGTGACGAAGAAGACGACCTGCCCGTGCGGTCACGACTTCAACGTTTGGCCTGCATCAGCGAGGCTGCCAAGAATGTAATTAACGAAAGCCGAACAACAAACCAACATGAAACGTGCTTCTGCACTGGAGACACTTTGCTCCTCAATTAAGGCGTGCCGCACACCTTCTCTATTGCTCGTATAGCCATAAAGTTTGATGAAAGCTTGTTCGAGAGCGGGATGAATCTTTATTTTTTTCTTTAGCTGTCTGAGACCTTCTTCCAATGAACTTCCTCTTGCGAGCCGACACAGAGACTCGACAGCGGAAATGGATTCTTTGATTGCGTTCTGATAATCCCGGTTCTCAGCGACACTTAAGTATCGGACAGCCGCATCTAAGTGAGTCCGCACCGGCGGCGGCCACCCTCGGTTTAACAGCCTCGAGGGCCGCGATCACTTTATTTTGGATGTCTATGACCGCCCGCATGTTTACCAGTGGCTTTTGCAGCAGAAGCGAAACACTTCGGTCGCCAAGCGAAACCAAAGACCTAACTAGGCCGATGCACCCCAGCCGCGCTCTGGCTGCCGGAGAATCGCCGATTCGAGTTCCCACAACAGTAAGTCAACTTCTCATCGGCGCGCAAGATTCCAATGAATTGGCGCGGCATCGTCCTTGAAACTTAGCATCAAGCAAGAAGATTCCGCGCTACGAATGCGCCTAGTGAGACAATTCCTAGAAGAAACGAGTGCGATCGGCCTATTAGCGATCGTAGCACTCTACGTCACTATTGGAGTTATGTCGGCCGCCGGATCGGTGTACATAGCGAAGTCAATTTTTAGCGCAAAGGTAGAGCAGATATTCTTCGGATTGTTTCTTATCCCAATCGCCGGCTTTTATTTGGCCTTCACGGCTTACTTTGGAGATAAAAGATGCGTGGCAGTTGGAAGCGACGGCAGTGGCAGTGTTTGCTGTTTTCGGCCTAATGGGAGTCCGAGTTCCATCTGTTCTCATAGTCGGATACCTGCTACATGGCCTATGGGACACGGTCCACGAGTTCAACGCTCATGCTGGCGGCCCTGTATTGGGCCCTCGGCAGACCCACTCGCTTACGGTTTCTTTTGCGCCACTTATGACTTTCTCATGGCGACATATTTCTACACACGCCGCGCAGCATGGAGCGCCGATAGCGGCAGTGCCGCCATCGCGTAAAAATCGAGAGTAGCCGAAACCCGTTGCCCTGAGCGCCGATGTCGTTGCGAGCGTCAGGCAAGAGCCTGCATAAATTTCGGGCATAAACCTGCTTCAAATCGTCCACCACTCTTTGTACATTGCGGGGTTGAAATTTTGGTGCGATGAAACCCGAAGTGGCAGCGAAAACAGAAAAGCTTGTTGGGAAATACTTCCGCAGCACAAACGAGACTAACAAAGTTGAATGGCAGGGAGTGGTGACCGGAGAACCGCACCCCGGCTGGTATCTCGTGCAACTGTTCGAGTGGGGTTCAGGCGCGCCAACGGAGCAAAGACTAGTGCCAATCGAGAAGATGATAGGCTGGTCATTTTATCCCGATACGGACGCGATGACGTCTGGCTCAAAACCTTCACAATATCAAATCACAGAACCCAGCCGCGCTTTCTCAACACTTAACAGAGATTAGCGGCGGTTTTGCGGTGTGGTATTTCTTTTGCGGGCAAGCGTGGCCTGCGACAGGTGCGGCTTGCCGTTTTTCTCGTGGACGTAAGGGCATTATCCGAAAGATTCGGCGTATTTTATCGAGAGGCAGCGGGAGGACGTGGCTAAAAATCTGGGAAACACTTCGATAGCGTCGGTATCCCTTACTGTTTTCGCTGCTCCTTACAAGTTTCCTCACACTGAAATCGTGCACGATTTGCCTAACAGGTTAGCGATCAGCTAGATGTAGGATCGCGCCTGACAATGGCATAGTCGATGCTTAACCTCGAGCTTAGACGTTTTCACCGCTCGGGCAACCATGACCAGCTCACAAGACGTTTACGAGATTCGACCGCGCAAAGACGGGCGTGGATTTGACCTAATTGGCGAGCGTCTGCCATTGGGTCTGCTGTGGTTTGAAGGAGCGGACGCAATGGGCGATGCGGTTAATTACGCGAGGTTTTTCTCGCGCTCGCATCCGGCGATCATTCGTGTATTCGACGACTCCGGGATGGTCGCGGAAAACCCTCGAATTAGCTGGCGATTACAGTCAGAATAAGCAAAACGCGTGTTGCGTTTCCCCCTAACCGACGTTAAATGTTCATGTGAACATTATCCCATCAACTTCCCAGTCATTCGCCGGCTTCTGAGGTCTGGCAATAATCCGCAGAGGAGCCAATTCCGCAATGACGGCAACGCCTAGCCATGCGCTGCAGCGAACCGCTCCGGCCGCGACAGGTGATCGCGACACCTAACGCTTTGCGTTTCCCTCCAGATAAGCTTTAATGTTCAGACGAACATGATCCAGCCTCGAAACGGTCGGTCGCAATCGGAACCTAAACCGAAGGGCGGTTTTACCGGCGAACGCTTGAAGCTGCTTCGGCCAGAAACTTATCATCAGGCGGTGGAGCTATTAGCAGAACCTCGGGAGCAAGTTCCCTATGATCATATTTGCCGATTGCTACGAGTGAGCGAGCACACGCTCAAGGCGATCGAGGCAAGGGAATCGCTTTCAATAGCGGAGCAAAAAGAAAGACTGCTGCACAAAGCCCTACGGATCGCCAGTAAAGCCGCAGATCGCGTCGAAGATCAAATCGAGGGTGCTAACATCACCCAGGCCACTGTCGCGTTTGGAGTGAGTACGGAGAAAATTATGCTTCTGCTAGGGGAAAGCGGTGGAGTGCCTCTGCAAGTGAATCTGCAAGTCAATGCCGAGTTGCTACACCAGCGTTACCAGGAGTTGATTGCTTCTTTGCCGAGAGAAGCGCAAACCGCAGAGAATAAAGAGTCCCTGCCAAACGGCGAAACGTTTTCGGAGCCTCGCGCCGCAATGGACTTGCAGAGCTGGAAAGAAAGGCTGCAAAAATAGCCGCTTAAAGACATCCTTGGCGAAAGGGCTGGCGAGCGTTCGCGACATGCTCGGACATGAGTAGATTTCAGCGGATTTGTTCTGACTTTTCGTTCTGACTTTTGGATTTATGACGGCGTTTCTCAGCCAGTTTTTATAGGTAAATCAGCGGGTGAGGGGAATCGAACCCCCGTGTGCAGCTTGGGAAGCTGCCGTTCTACCATTGAACTACACCCGCGGCGAGATTCTCGATTTTAGATTTTCGATTCCCGATTGCAACCGAAACAAACTCGTGCACGCAAAACCGCTTCCAGCCGCGCGTCCGCTAGAATCAATCACTGCCAGGAAATTACGTCGTCGGCTGCGGTACCTAAATTCTTGTCGCCTGAGCCACCTGCTTGATCGGTGCCGAGCGACCATGCGATTACACCAAGCTGCAGATTCGGCGTTGCTCCTGCGTTAGCACTATAAGGATTGGCTACTTGATTGCTGTAGTCGCCATCAATACGAATAACGTAGTTAGTGCCCCATGGATCAAAGTATCGTCCCAAATTGCCCGCAGCCGTGCCGATACCAGATCGAGGATTTGCGGAGTTTTTCACATCTGGTGGAGAAATAAAAACGATCTGACGCGTATTGAGAACAGCGGGAGTTGGACATGAGCCGCAGGGGGGACTTGGGCAAGGTCCGCAGCCGCGAAGTTCAGTGAACAGCGTCTCATTCGTTGCCGGGCTGCCTCCTGGTCCAAAGGTCGTCTCGGTAACTGTCGACAGCGGATACCTTCCATAATCTGTGTAATACGCATTCACCGCGTTCACGATTTGCGTGAGATCATTTTTCGCTTGGGTCTGTTTAGCCTGGTTCTGCACCGCACGGAAAGCGGGGAACAGCAGACCGATCAAGATCGCAATGATCGCAATGACAACGAGCAGCTCGATGAGCGTGAAGGCTGAGGATCGATCCGGAAATTTCTGCATCGCGGCCGGATTATGATGCGCCGAAGCGGTCTTCACAATCATTTCCTTGAAGCTGTAGTGGCGGCTGTGTCTAGCCTCAGATTCGATTTCCCGCACGCGACACGTTCCCTATAAGGGCATCATAACATTAAAGTTTTTCACGCGATCTCTTTTTATCTGATAACAGTTTTAACATTTTTAACTCATTCCCATTCCTTCATTTGTTCCGGGAACGGGCATTGTGCACAATCTGAATTGTCCCGCATACAAAAGTCCTCATAGATCTGAAGCAAGCCCTGCTGGTTCGCGACGGTTTTCAGGAATTGTTTCCGCCGCGGATCGGCTCCGAAGAGACGAGTGGCTCCCGTTTCGAGTCGACGGTTCGATAATTGCGCCGGCAGCTTTGCATATTCCGCCCACACATTTTTCCCGAGCGATCCCGAAGGATCGAGATCGTGTGCCAGCCAAAATGGAAACAACACATTAGCCAGGATGTCGGCAACGCGCGCTTCGCCGATCAGGGCCATTTTTTTAGGTGCCGCTTTAGAAGTGAGCGTGTAGTGAAAATTCCAAAACGGATGATCCAGCGTTTGAAAAAAAAGTTTTGCTGCGATGACGCTGCTCTTACCTAAGGCGCGATGAAGACGAGACCAGTCGCGCGCCAAGATTGCCAGCGCGGCCAGCCGGCGTTGTGGATGATTTAAGGGCCGAGTGCTGCTGAGGCGCCAAATTTTGCCTGACAAAATTAGCCGCTCCAAATCGTCACGATGCGGCCACCAGCGGTCCCACAACTGGCGCACATATTCGCGTGTCGATTTTTTATAAACATCGAGATCAGCCGTGTGCAGGAAACCAGCCACGCCAAATAACATCGATTCGATGTCCGAGGTAACTTCGCGTAACGACTTCAATGGTAGTCGTTGCGTGATCAGCGTGAAAGGCAGCTTGTTTTCCTTGTAACCGAGTGCAGTTGCCAGCTCCTGAAAGAGCACCTCGTCGCGTCCACGACTGTCAATTTTGTGGCGAATGCATGCAGCCTTTTGTCGCAAGCGAAATTGTGCTGCTGCCTCCAGAACATTGCGGACTCGTTCTTCGGGCAAATCTTTGAGCGGCGCCTGACAGCGGCCCGGTCGCGCCAGTGAGATATTTACGCTGAATGCGTCCGGGAGAACTGCTGGATCAATATGAACCTGCGGCACGTTGCGGTTCGATGTTGTTCGCGTGAAAAATTCGCGGTCGCTCCTCTCGACGAACACGTGCAACACAGTCTCGTCAAAAGCTGGATTGGTCGCATGGCCGTGCGTTTCCCAACTGCGATCTAGAAGATCGATCTCGATGCAACCCCGAATTGGATCGCCGCCGTTTATCCGAATTGCAGCATCGCGAAAGTCCGGTCCCGCTTCGCGGTTCCACGTACCAAATTGGACAATATCAATCTTGTCACCGGCGGTGGTAATAAAGTGTCTGCCGAAATCTCCGGCAAACCATCGGGCTTGCAGCTCGAGCTCCGATGGAATCCGCGGCGAAACGAACAGCGCTCGTTCGCGAACACGATCGGTATCGCGTAATTCCGCGTAGCGCTCGGCGAGCAGCGTCACGCTTCAAGATTATGAGAACGGCAGCTCCAAATGTCACGTGCGACGTGCGCAGGGATTCCGGGTTGCGCCAGCGTTTCGCTCATTTTCCGGGGAGCACAGGCTGCCAGCCTGTAGTTGCCGGCAGCCCTGCCGGCAACATCTTTGGACACGCAATTCTCGCGCGACACCATTTCCCCGGTCTCGGCAAGCTGCCGAGACTTGCAAGCTGGCAGCCTGCGCTCCCCAGACACTGGAGGCGCCGCGCACACAGGCGGACACAAGCCGTGCTACCCAACTGAACTCGCAGATTCCGTGGCCACGTGCTCCTGCACTACCGGCTCACTCAGTCGCTCGCGCAAATCTTTCACAATTTGTTCGACCAGAGCCGCACGCGATCGCGGGAAAACGAAAAAATACTTGGGGCCTTTTCCGGCAGCAGGGAAAATGACCACATTCTCTGAAAGAAACTTCGGCTCGCGAACGACGTTCGACCCCTCCAGATCAATCTCGCGCGTGAATGGCCGCCCCCCTTTTCGTGCCACGAAGATGATTCGGCGCGACTCTTCATTCGTAGCGACGAGCGCGCCGAACAAATTCGCGTGAATCCGCCGTCCGCGTCCGCTGACGCATGGCACGGCCCATGCAATCGTCGCGCCGAGAACGTTTTCTCTGCCGAAAATTGGCGCGAGCCGGGTTGGCAACGTCGATGGTAGGCCTAGCGGTACGTCGCGCTCGGCTGGGCCATTCAGTTTCCTCCAAGCCAGCCAAATCTTCACTTTCATCGCGCGCAAAATTCTTGGTGCAAAGTAAAAGAACGCACCGATACAGATTAGAAAGATGACCAAGGCAAGGACGGGATTGAAATGCACGAGAGCAAGTCCTCCAAGCACAGCTGCGTCTTCGCCGAGACTCAACCCAATATTTGAAAATGGTTCCGGTGACGAATTACTAGCGAGACGCGTGGCCGCCTTTGCGGTGTGTGCGACCAAGCTCGTGCCACCCGCGAGCAATGCCACGATTATGGTGAAGGCAGGACTTGGATGGCCAAGCACCTGAATTGCAAGGAGCGCGCCGCCGATAGGCCGAATCACAGTGTGAACGGCATCCCACACCGAATCGACCCACGGAATTTTATCGGCAAAGAATTCCAGGAAATAGAGAATGCCGGCGATGGTGATGATCCACGGGTTACCGAGGACCTCAAGCGATTGGTACTGCGGCGCCAAGGTAATCCAGTGAAAATGGATAGCCAGGCCGGTGGCGAAAACCGTCAGGTAAAGATTGATCCCGGCAAGCGCGGCGAGACCGAGCGCGACGGCAAGTAGATCCAGTCTCTCCACACGAAAAATATCGGCAGGAACAAGTCAATGTCACGCGCAAGCTTGGGCTGGAACAAATGACGAAATCCAAATGACGAACGAATGACGAATGATGAAGCAGAAAGAGCCATTGTGTTGCGCATTTTGATCATTCGGATTTCGTCATTCCTCCGTCATTAGACATTCGTCATTCGTCATTCATACTGCGCCATGCTCGACATTCGCCTGATTCGGGAGAAATCCGATTTTGTTCGCGAGCGACTTGCGATGCGGGGTGGGGGAGACGAAGCCAAAATCAACGACGTGTTGCGTGTGGACGTCGAGCGTCGCCAGACTGAAACTGCACTGCAACAATTAAACGCCGATCGCAAACGATCGAGCAAGGAAATCGGCGGCAGGAAGTCGCGTGGCGAACTGACGGACGAGTTGGAGCAGCACGTGCGACAAATCGGGGAACGGATTGCCGAGCTGAGCGCGCGGGCAACGGCTGCTGAAGATGAGCAAAATGATTTGCTTCTTCGGATCGCAAACCTGCCGCACGAGAGTGTTCCGGTCGGCAAAGACGTAGCCGCGAATCGTGTCGCGCGCACTTGGGGCGAGAAACCGCGACTAAGCAAACCGGCCGATCATGTCGCGCTCGGCGCGAAATTGCGCCTTTTAGACATGGAACGGGCCGCAAAATTGAGCGGCAGCGGTTTTATTTGTTTCACCGGCGCGGGCGCGAGGCTGGAACGCGCGTTAATCAATTTCATGATCGATTTGCACACGCGGGAGCATGGGTACCTCGAAATCAGCCCGCCGTTTCTGGTCCGGCGCGATTGCATGGTCGGCACATCGCAGCTCCCAAAGTTTGAAGCGGACATGTACGGTTTGGAGGAGAACCAGGTCTTTCTTGCGCCGACCGGGGAAGTTCAACTGACAAATCTCCATCGCGATGAAATTTTGAGCGTTGACGATCTTCCCAGGAAGTTTGTTGCTTGCACGCCGTGCTTTCGACGCGAAGCGGGCGCAGCGGGCCGCGAGACCCGTGGCATTCTCCGCGTGCATCAATTCGACAAGGTGGAGCTGGTCAAAGTCACAACGCCGGAAAAATCGTATGACGAACTGGAATCGCTTACGGAAAATGCGGAACGCGTGTTGCAACTGCTCGGCTTGCATTATCGAGTGGTCGAGCTTTGCACCGGCGATCTGGGTTTTGCGTCTGCCAAGAGTTACGACATTGAAGTCTGGTCGCCGGGACAAGATGCGTATTTGGAAGTATCAAGTTGCTCAAACTGCGAAGACTTCCAGGCGCGCCGGATGCAGCTTAGATTCAAAGACCGCGACGGGAAAAACCGGTTCTGCCACACGTTGAATGGTTCTGGCGTGGCGTTGCCCAGATTATTTGCAGCGTTAATCGAGAGCTATCAGCAGCCGGATGGTTCTGTGCAGATTCCGGAAAAATTACAGCCCTATTTCGGTGCCGACAAAATTCACCACGAATGAATACGAATAGACACGAATGTTGTAGGGCGTTTCTGCGAAACGCCGGCAAGAATTGCCGTCTGGCACAGACGCCCTACAAAGATCCGTCGGTTGGCTTAGTTAGAGCTGAAGGCCGCCGGTAATCCTGCTCATCTCTGATTGCGCGAGCGCCTTGCCTTGTTCCACGGCCTGCTGAACCGCGCTAAGAACCATTTCTTCGAGAAATTCCACATCGTTTGGGTCGACGACTTCTTTGTCGATCTTGATGGCGAGAACGTCACCTGCGCCGTTTGCTGTCACTTTCACTTTGCCGCCAGCCGCGCTCACTTCGACGGTCTTGTTCTCGAGCTCGGCCTGAGTTTTGGCCATTTGTTCCTGCATCTTCTGCGCCTGCTTCATTAATTTGTTTAAATTCATGGTTCTCGCATTTGTGGCGTGCCTGGCGGTCGCGCCCTACGTTTCGTGGCTGATTTGAGCGTTGAACAGCCCGATGGCTTCTTGAATAAGCTGATCCTCTTTGAAATTTTCTGCCTGGGAATGCTGCGAAGCCGATGTCTGTCTGGTGGGAAGATCCTCCTTTATGGTGAGCCTCACGCTCCAGTCCTTTCCGGTGATGTCGTGCAGCAATGTTTCAAGAAGTTTGCGATTAGCTTGTGTACCCAGGATATCCATCATCGCTTTGTCGCCAGGCGCAAAACCGATCTGGAAATTGCGCCCGTCGATTCCGAGGACGTGCGCTGCCGCAGCGGAATTTCGCACGAAAGCTTTTTGCGCGGGAACTTTTCCAAGAATCCTTTGCCATAGCTCATTCGCATCGGGTGAAGTTTCGGCTACGCGTGGCGCGCTCTCGTTGTAGCTGGGGGCGGCGATCTCGGTTTTTTGCTCGCGGGATGCTTTATCACCGCGGTCAGCGCCCGCGGCTACAGATTGCGCGGACGGCGCCTGCGGTCGCGTCCCACCACCGTTGCGAAGCTCGCCAAGTCTTTCGATTACTTCATCCAATGTTGCCTGTCCCAGGCTTTGGATGGCTTTAATGATTGCTACTTCGAGATGCAGCTTTTTGTTTGAAGCCCATTTCATGCGGCCTTCGCCGGCGGCAAATTGATCAACCAATTCAAGCAAGCGGTCCATCGTGACCAGCTCAGCATGCGTCGCGAGTGATGTTTGTACATCAACCTCGACATCTTCCTTAAGCGCATCAGGCTTTGCCTTGAATACGAGCAGATCGCGCAGGTAGACGATCAAGTCCGACATGAGCCGCATCATGTCCTTGCCAGCTTCACTTTGTTGGTGCAGCAGATCGATCGCGCCCGGAGTTTCGCCCCGCAAAATCCGTCCTGTCAGATCGACAACCGTTTGTTCGCTTGTGAATCCGAAAACATCGAGCACATCGTTCTCGCTGATTTTCTCTCCGCAAAATGCAACCAGCTGATCAAGCATCGATTCCGCGTCGCGCAAACCGCCCTCGGCTCCGCGCGCGACCGCATGGGCAGCTGCGGGCTCAAGCGAGATTTTCTCCTTTCCCGCAATGAATTGCAGATGTTTCGCGATCAGGTTTGCCGGAATGCGGTGGAGATCAAACCGCTGGCACCGGCTCAGAATGGTTGGGAGAACCTTTTGCGGCTCGGTCGTCGCGAAAATAAATTTCACATGCTCGGGCGGCTCTTCCAGAGTCTTCAAGAGCGCATTAAACGCTGCCGGCGACAGCATGTGGACTTCATCAATCAAATAAATTTTATAACGCCCTTTTGCCGGCACATAGCGAACGTTTTCGCGGAGTTGGCGCACATCCTCCACGCTGTTGTTGCTGGCACCGTCAATCTCGATCACATCGAGGCTGTTGCCGGCAGCAATCTCGCGGCAGTTATCACATTCACCACATGGCGTAACGGTGGGTCCTTTTACGCAATTGAGTGACTTTGCCAGAATCCGCGCAGTCGATGTTTTCCCGACACCGCGCGGACCAACAAACAGGTAAGCATGAGCGAGGCGATTTTGCGCGACCGCATTCTTCAACGTACGCGAGACATGCGCCTGGCCGACCAAATCGTCGAACGTTTGCGGCCGATATTTTCTGGCGAAAACCTCGTAACTCACGCATTCAATCTAGCGAAAAAGCGCGCTCGCGAAAGCTTTCCGAGTTAAGTCCGAAAGCATTCGGAGTTGATGGCTGATAGCTGATGGTTCATGGATTGGCAATGACACTGAAGCGGTTTGTTCGCGTGCTGCTCCTGCTCGTAATCGCGCTCGATTCCTCCGCACGCGAACCGATAAAGCGTCCGCCAGCTACACCTGTTATTGAAAGCAAGGCAGTTCGCGCGCGCGATCTTGGCGTTCCGTTCGATGGAATACCGGGAAAGTTCAACGCGATTACCGATGTCCCCGGCGTCGAAGTCGGTTATACGACGCTGATCAGCGGCGAAGGAAAACTTGAGGTTGGCAAAGGGCCGGTGCGTACCGGTGTTACTGCGATCCTTCCGCGCGGGCACGCTTCGCTGAATGATCCGGTTTACGCAGGGTTCTTTAGCTTAAATGGCAACGGCGAAATGACTGGCACAGCGTGGGTTGATGAGAGCGGATTTCTCGAAGGGCCGATCATCATGACAAACACACATAGCGTTGGAGTGGCGCGCGACGCGGTGATCGCCTGGCGGGTTAATCACGGCGCAGCCGACAAGACCGGCTACTGGTGGAGTCTGCCCGTTGTCGCCGAGACGTGGGACGGCTGGCTTAACGACATCAATGGCTTTCATGTTAAACCGGAGGATGTCTGGCGAGCTCTCGACAGCGCGCATGGCGGCGCGTTCCAGGAGGGGAGCGTGGGCGGCGGAACAGGAATGATCTGTTACGAGTTCAAAGGCGGAAACGGGACCGCATCACGCAAGATCGATATCCGGCCAGAAGGTGCTGACAAAAACGCTTCACCTCAAAGTTTTATCGTCGGCGTGTTTCTACAGGCAAATTTCGGTCGGCGCCCACAACTCACAATCGCCGGAATACCTGTAGGCAAAAAGATTCCGGGCGATGTTTATAAACAAGAAAGCGGCTCGTGCATCGCCGTAATTGCGACTGACGCGCCGCTGCTGCCAAATCAGTTGAAGCGGCTTGCACGCCGGGTGTCGCTCGGTCTCGCCCGGACGGGAACAATTTCGGGGAATGGCTCAGGTGATTTGTTCATCGCGTTTTCAACTGCGAACCCGAATGTGGTAAATCCAGATCAAATCACACATGACGTGCAAACAATTCCAAATGATCTTATGGACCCGATTTTCGACGGAGTTGTCCAAGCCAGCGAAGAGGCGGTTGTGAATGCGTTAGTCGATAACCACTCGATGACCGGTCGCGACAATCATCGCGTCGAGGCACTCCCGCACGATCGGTTGCGCGAGATTATGAAGCGTTTCCGCTGAAGATCGCTCCTCCCTCCAACGCCTACGGCTAAATCAGTGCGATCGCTACCCTGCCAGCTATCTCCAGAACACGGAGCGTCAATTTCTCAGCGCGTTCCTGCGCCTGCGCCGGTTGGCTGTCGACAATGACTCTGAGATCGCGCTTTTGATTTTCGACGAAGAAATCAAAGTCTTCCTTGTCGATCTTTCGTTTTTTTAAAAGAATAAGCCGCGCTTCGAGTTCCTGGGCGTTTTGATGGATTAGCTCGCTGGTGTCGCCTTTCGCGTGTGCGAGTAAATCCTGAAATTCTTTCATTGAAGCCGCGACCGATTCATCAGTGACCTGATCGAGCGCCGAGTCGAGCTCCGATTTCTTGCGCGATTTCTTGCGCGATGATTTCCCGCGTTTGGTCTTACCGGCCGAGGGCATGATCGTAAATCTTGTTTGTGTCTTTCTTCATCTCGCTTGCCAGCGCCGAAGTGACTTTTCCGCGGCTGGCTTTGCTTCGCAGATGCGCTGCATCAGCGTCGAATTGCCCTTTGAGATCGACCAAGACCGGGCGGCGCGCCGTGAATTTCTCATCGGCGATTGCCTGCTGAAATTTCGCATTGCCTTCGTTTACCTTGGCGTCGAACGCGGCAGCATTGAAGCGTTTGCCAGGTACGGCAAACTCGTCGATTAATGCGAGTTCAAAATTTCGCAGGCTTTCAATTTGCGCGTCGCTTCCGGTCTTAGTAAAAGTCGCGGTGCCACAACTCGTGATGGCAATGGCCGCAGCACAAAGGAACGCATTTCGAACAATGAGATTCTTCGCGGTATTTGGATTCATAAGACGCGAGTCGTTAGGTTCTCGATCTTGCGCCTGCTTGCTTTCGCATGTCAAGACCTGAAGAGCCTTGAGCGCTATCACCGCTTATTTCACTACTTGCTGAAGCGAGGCCGGATCATCGAGCAAAATCCATTCGACAACCGATAACGGGAGACTTCCGTTCTTGATCAGGTCATCGTGGAATTGACCGAGCCGGAAATTGTCGCCTTGTCGGTCCTTGTAACGGCCGAGCAGATTCATGATCTGCCATTTGCCGGTGATGTAGCTGATCTTCTGCGTTGGGCTTGAAGCTGCTCCCGCCGCTTCGCCCTCCGCTGCTTCGCGGTCCAGTCCGCCTGCGTCCATGAAATATTTGACGGCTTGCTCAAAACTCCATCGACCGGTGTGCAGATTCACGTCGACTCCAATGCGGGCCGCACGATAACGCGACAGGCGTAGGATTTGTCCCTGCGCAGGCGAGTCGTTCGGATAAAGACCCGTGCGCATTAACATCTCTTCGCCATAGAGTGCCCAGCCTTCGATGAACACCGAGTCGTCATGCTGGCGGCGGATCTCGTCGCCTAAATGATTGGCGATTGAGAGTTGAAGAAAATGTCCGGGAATACCTTCGTGCCCAAGAATCGGTCGTGGATCTTCAATCGCCGCGCGAATATAAAAATTCTTCGATTCCAGATTGTAGGTGGGAATGAAAAAGAATCCGGTTGGGTCCTTGTCGTAAACACCAGGAGGATTCATAAAACCGCCAGGGCTGGTCGGCTTAAAGGCTTCGGGCAATTGTCGAATTTGAAACGCCCCGAGATAGTCCGGCAACGATACAAGATTGTATTCCTTCAAGAAGCTGATCATTTCTGCTTCGCGGCTTTCATACGCTTTCAGGAAAGATTCCTGATCGGGCGGAATGTGAGCAGCCCGTTTCGGATCTGGATCGGCTAATTTCGGATCAGGCAAGAGCGCCTCGAGGGCGCGATAACGCGCCAGCTCTGCTCGCCCAATCATCTCTACCTGTGTGGCGTCGAGCGGCAGAAGCAAAACGTGCTTGAGGTAATAGTTATAGTTTGCTTCGCCCATGGGCGAGAAATCGACCATTTTCGGCAGGCGCTTCTCCAGCTCATCGGCATAGCTGTGCACGGCAGTCAGGACGGCGTCGCGCGCTTTGATCAAGTCATCGTGCTCGTTAGGCGCGAGCCCGACATCCAGCGCCATTAAACTTTTATTTAAGAGCGGATCGATTGAGCGCGCCGATTGGATCGCCAGCTGCGCGTAAAGTTTTACCGGACCTTGCAAATTACTCAGGCCTTGCTTTAACAGCGCAGGCATTTGTTTGAGACGCGCAGTGGCAGCAAGCGCGCGTTTTCTCGACGTATCGTATTCCTTTTTCAGCAGGGAAAAGATCGCGTCCGTGCATTCGCGGACGTAAACCTGCGGATTTGTTCGCTCGAATTTCAGAATGCGATTTCCAAAATCGATATTCTCTAATTGGGCGCGGAACAGGATCCAGTCGATGCGATCGTTCTTCGGCCAATTATCTGTCTTCACTGCGCGCACCTTCTCCAGAAGCGAATGAACGTGTTGCGCGCGCTCTGCGATTTTTGCCGGCGAATAATCAGTCAGCCGGTCGTCCCATGTATGAAGTCCGGCTTCGCTGGTACGGACTGGATAATTCTCGTTCCGCCAAGCGTAATAATCGTCCGCCATCTTGCGGAGCGCGTCAGTTGCGTTCGCGCTTTGATTCGTAAAGGCATCGGTGCTTATGCCGGGCGTTGATTTCGTGATCAGTGCCTTGTTTGAAACATCCGGGTTACGCTGGAATGGCGTTTGGCCAACAGCAAGCGTAATCACGAGCAATATGGCAGCGATGACTAACAGATCGGCTTTACGCATGAGGCGAACTCTAATACCTGCCGACGAATCGCAAAACGCAAAGCAATGAAGCTGTAGCCACGATCGGGTTATCGCGCCGTAGCCGTTTCGACGAGGCGGACGACCTTTTTTTAATCGTCTTCATCTAGTTCTTCCAGCAATTGCTGTTTTAGATGGCGTCGCGCCGCTTTTTTGATAGCGCGCCGCTCAGCTGCCACGGCTTCTTTCTCTGCCTGGCGTTCTCTTCGCGTCCGGCGCTCTGCGGAACCTGGCAAGTGCGTAATCTTCGGTCGCACCGCACCGATTTTTCGTTCCTTCGGTTTTGCGTAAGGATCCACCAGGAAACGCTACCGCTTCTTATTCGCGATAAGAAGAACGGGAATAGCAGCAAGTTGAAGAATGACTGAGAACAGTACCACAGCCAGGATCGATTTGTCGTAAAGCAAGCCCATCGCTGCGCTTCCTAAAAACCATGCAATTCCGTATCCGGTATCGAACAAGCCAAAAGCCGTGCTTCGTTTCTGGGGCGGAATAACGCCGGTAAGCATCGCTTGAAACAGCGAACCCTGCGCGCTCATTCCGATTCCCCAAAAAATCATTCCAATCAATGCAAAGGCCGGTGTGCCAAGAAAAACGAACGGCGCAGCGGCGGCGGAAATCAAAAACGCGAACAACGACACATTCGAGCCAAACCTGTCAAATAGCCGGCCCAAGGGAATGGATGCAAGAGCGCTGGCTGCCATCGCAACTGCATAAAATACCGGAATCAAGTTTCCCCGCACGACGTTCGCCTTTTGAAAGTGAAAACCGATCAATGCGAAATCGGCGAACCCGGCGGCGAGCAACGCACCCGCCGCGAGATAAATCCAGTAAGCTTGCGTCAGGTTAGTCGTCGTGAAGGCGTGTCCAATGCCTTTTTCCAATTCGTGCGGCCGCGGGTGAAGAAGCCGTGCCAGGACCAAAGTTCCGAGACAAAGCAAAGCTGGAATGAGCAGCGTGGCAAAACCGGTTCGATATCCGCCATTAAGATAAAGAATCAGCGCCATGAGTAACGGCCCGATCGTCGCGCCTGCCTGGTCGAGTGCTTCATTCAGTCCAAATACCCAGCCGGCGCCGATTGATCTGCCGGCATACGAAAGCATCGCTTCTACAGTTGGTTTGCGAATACCTCGACCGATGCGTTCCGAAACCACGAGACTGGCTGCGAGCGGCCATTGTCGGGTAAGCGCTAGCGCGGGGACCGCGAGCATGTTGATGGTGTATCCCAAGAATGCAAACGCCCAATGTCGATGCGATTTGTCCGCGAAATATCCTGAGACCGACCGCAACCCGTAGCCCATCAGTTCGCCAAAGCCTGCGACCAACCCGACAATTGCCGCGCTCGCGCCTAACGAACCGAGAAACGGACCGATGATTCCGCGCGCGCCTTCGTAGGTAAAGTCGGCGAAGAAATTTGCGATGCCGATGATGAGGACAAAATGCAGCGCAGATCTATTTCTCATCTAACCACGAATTAACACGAATGACACGAATTCAGAAAACGACGAAATCCGAATGACGAATGTCGAGAGAATCACGAAATCCGAACCGGTCCGCTGATTTTCGGTTCGTCATTCTGGCTTCGTCATTAATTGGTCATTCGACATTCGTGCTTCGGCATTTCACAATTCGAGCGCACCCGTCGCGCCGTGGCCCTGGCGAAGGGCGGATTCGTGCTTAACACATGAAGACTCTCGGAATCATTGGCGGGCTCGGCCCTGAAAGCACAATCGATTATTACGGGAGGATTATCGCGCTTTACCGGGCGCGAACGAGTGATGGCAGTTATCCGCAATTCATCATCAACAGCATTAACATGAAGAAGGGACTCGATTTCATGGATGCAAACAATCTCACCGGTATGGCTGAGTATTTGCTCGAGGAAATCGGCAAACTCGGGCAGGCTGGTGCAACCTTCTGCCTGATTTCAGCGAACACGCCGCATATTGTTTTTGATGAAGTCGCGGCCAAGTCGCCGATTCCGTTGATCAGTATCGTGGAAGCGACTTGTGCAGCGGCTAAAGCGCGGAAATTGAAACGGCTCGCCTTATTCGGGACGCGCTACACGATGCAGGCAACTTTTTATTCCAAGGTCTTCTCGCGAGAGGGGATCGAGCTTCTCGTACCCGACCTGGAGGATCAGGCTTATATTCATTACAAGTATCTGAATGAATTGGTCTCGGGGAAATTTCTGCCAGAGACGCGCTCCGATTTGCTGGCGATCGTCGATCGCATGAAAGCAAACAACAATATTGATGGCGTTATTCTCGCCGGCACAGAATTGCCGCTGATTCTGCGTGATTCAGAACACAACGGGATTCCGTTTCTCGACACGACAGAGATCCACTGTGAAGCGGCGGTGACTGAAATGTTATCCTAAGCGACGTCTCAGCTGCGTACTGTCATGAAGGAGAATTCCAACAGGGTCGTCACCCTGGTTCTTCTTGGCTGGCTATGTTTTGCGGTAGGCCTGGCTGCCTGGTTTCAGAATGCGAGCGCATTAACGGTGGCGGCGACAGTGTGGACATTGACCGCGCTCGTCCTTCTCGCGTGTTGGAAAGTCAGGACAATCAGAGCGTGTGTGTTGAATATCGATCTTCGTTGGCTGGTGTTACTTCACCTGACACGGTTATTTGCTGGCGCGTACTTTCTGGTGCTTTGTCAGCGCAGCCAATTGCCTTGCGCGTTCGCATCATCGGCGGGTTGGGGCGACATCGTTGTTGGCGTGCTGGCGGTGGCTTTGGTAACCTCTATGCACACTCAATTTGCAAAGACGGTTTTGCTTAGCTGGAACACGTTAGGCCTCATCGACATCGTTTTTGTTGTCTCGAATGCGCTCCGGTTTGGCTTAAAAGACTGGCAGTCGATGCACGCGCTGAGGGAACTTCCGCTCATTCTTCTCCCGACGTTTCTGGTGCCACTTATTATCGCGTCACACGTATTGATCTTCGTCCGGCTGATCCGAGCGCGAATTGGTTCGCAGTAACTGCCTGGCAAAGATCGCAACCCCGGGGAGGAGCCCAACTCCAATCCCCCGGCCAACGCCGCCGGGCTAGCTGCTCCGTCTCTTGAGATGAGGAGCACCACGACTTGAAACGTGTTATAGGCATCGGCGGAATTTTCTTTAGGGCAGATGATCCAAATAAGCTAAGCGATTAGTATCGCGTGCACCTTCGCATCGAATGTGAAAAGGAAGCGGCGCAATATTCAAGTGGCGAAATGCGGACGATCCAAACTCGGAGCGATGCACGGTTTGGGCTCCATTTCCTGCCAACACCAATTACTTCGCGCCGAGCAAAAAGCCTTTCTGATCAACCTGCAAGTCGAGAATCTCGATGAAGTCCTGGCGCAATTAAAGCGCGAAGGCGTCGATGTTGATCCCAGAGTGGAAAGTTACGACTACGGCAAATTTGCCTGGATCATTGATCCAGAAGGAAACCGGGTCGAACTCTGGGAACCGCCGTCTTCTTGATCTGTCATTCCGAGCGAAGCCGAGGAATCTCCAATTCTAATCTGTTAACCGCGAACGCAGACGAGTTCGCAATTATGCAATCATGATTGAGAAACTGGGCGGTGAGGGTTTCGAACCCCCGACCCTCTCGGTGTAAACGAGATGCTCTGCCACTGAGCTAACCGCCCGCCTTCACCAACCAGCCTTCGCGCAAGGCTCGGGCGAGTCAAGAGGCTACGACGTAGTAAGCCCGCAGTGCAAGTGATTAGTGAATGGTTATCAGTCAAGCAAAGCATTTTTTCTGGCTCGAAGACTGCACCTTTGGATGTCGAGAGACATCGTGCCGCCGATTCAGCTCTTATGCGCGCCGATAAAAGATCACTAGCTGGCCTGTTTCGCGGTTAGCCAGTGCTTGAGTTGATCGTTTCGAAGTTTCTTGAGCCAAGCGATGCCGAATAGATAAGTCCGGCGGGTGGGAATTAGAGCTTTCCAGCCGAATTGCGCGACGGCTAGCACGGGCAATCGTCGAGCAACGCGATAACCGCGCGCGTCGGCGATGCACGACTTTCTCGCCTGCAATTGATGTTTTGCGGTGCGCTGCTCGGCAAGTCGGCGCTCGTCGTGGCGTTGTTCGCGAATCTTACGATCGACAAAACGCATAAAGCCGTTCTCAACCTCATCCCGACCGAATAATAGAAACTTTCCATTCATTATTTGCCCTCCAAATGATTCAAATAAAAGGAGCGACAACCAGGTCCTCATTGTTGGTCGTCTCTCTTGTTTGAGACACAAATGGATCGAATCTATTTCGGTATCCGGATGTCTCTGGCTACGGGGGGTCAGCCTATCAAAAAAAAGGGCCGCAGGGTTTAGGACCCTGCGGCTTTTATTAATGTTGTCCGAAGCTCCGCGCAGACTCAGTCTAAAAGAACCACATGATCAATAGTACGCAGATCGCTGGTGTTTGCGTAATAAACACGCACGCGTGCGCCGGGTTTGATCGCAGTTTGGACGACTTGGCCGGCCTTGTTCAAAACGTGGCCGCGTCCGTTGACGACATAACGCGCCGCGCTTTTCGAGTTGTCTTCTCGAATAACGAGCGTTCTGATAGGCTGATAACTGGCAGCCGCTCCTTCTTCAGTCATCATTTTGATGACCGCCCCCGTTACTGTTACTGGTTCTGTGGTTGTTTGTTTCTTATTCGTCGAGTTCGGCTGCGCAAATGCCAACGGAGCAAGTAGCAAGCAGCCGAGCGTAACAATTGTTCTTTTCATGATGCCTCCTCTTTGGTGTTGATTGTTAATGCATGTTCTACTGGCTGAATTTCCGGAGCTGATCTGATCCGAACAAGAGCCAGTTAGCGTCTTTGCCACAGGCCACTTTTACCTCGCCGCAATGAGTCTAGAACCAATCTCATAACTGCGCGGCGCAGCGTTGTAAGCGCGGAGCTATGTCGCTGTGCCGATACGGAATAACGAGAGCACCCGATTACCACGCCGTCGTCAATACTCGATGGTCAGTGGTCTGCGGTCACTGCGCACATTAGGCGTTGCTCAATCCCGCAGGATGGCGCATCAATTGGGCTCGCCATTTTAGAATGAACGAAAGAGACCAGAATGAAAGAGCATTACTTCGACGATATGAAAGTGGGCGACCGGTTCAAATCTGAGCCGCTAAACGTCACCGAGAAGCAGGTCATCGAGTTCGCCCACAAGTTCGATCCCCAGATGTTTCATCTGAACCGGAAAGCTGCTGAGCGAACACTTTTCAAAGGATTGATCGCGAGTGGCTGGCACACGGCTGCCATCACGATGCGGCTGTTTGTGCAAACGTTAAACTTCGCCGAGGGCGCCATCGGGCTTGGTGTTGACGAATTGCGGTGGCCTAACGCGGTGCGACCTGGTGATGTGCTCACTGTTGAAACGGAGATTCTCGATCTAAGGCCATCGCGTTCCAAGCCGGGTTACGGCATCATTCGGTTGCGCAACGTAACCACGAACCAGGGTGGTGAAATCGTCCAGACAATGCTGGCAAGCGCAATGGTGCCGCGGCGGGTCGGACCCAAGGGCTGAGGGCAAAGAGCGAAGAACCTCTCAGCGTTTTCACTTTCGGCTTCGCTCTTTACAAATCGCACGCCAACCCATGTAAAAGGTGGTTATGAGAGAACACACAAATGACAATAGCAAAGAGCAAAGTTCGAAGTGCATAGGAATCCGTCGCGGGCGGCGAAGGCCGCACTGGCGCTTTGAGGATCTCGAGATCTGGAACACGGCGGTGGATCTGGCGGTAAAATTCCATCGAATTGCTGACCGCCTCGACAAGCGTCGCCTTTACCGTTATGCAGAGCAGTTGCGTGCAGCTGGCCTTTCGATTTTCAACAACATTGCCGAAGGATCGGGCAGAACACACAACCAGGAATTCATCCAATTTCTAAACATTACCCGACGCTCGTTATTTTGAAGACGCGTCCATGCTTCTAGCATTCGAAAGACTCGGCTTGCTCGAAAATACAGAAGTGGATGAACTGCTGTGGGACTGCGACGCGGAGAGCCGCAAAATTACCAGCTTTTCAAGCACGCTCTGACGCAGCCTTCTGTTAGCCCTTTCCGCTTTGCCCTTATCGCCTAGCGGTTCACCGCAGCCATCGCCCAATCCGGATAACGCGCACCGGCGACGGCGTCCTGAGGAGCGACTTCATCGATACGCGCCAGATCTTTTTTGGTAAGAGCAATATCAAGCGCGCCGACATTTTCCTGCAAATATTTGCGACGTTTGGTTCCGGGAATGGGTACAATGTCGTCTCCCTGCGCGAGCACCCAGGCAAGAGCTAATTGCGCTGGGATGCATTTTTTTTCGCGAGCGATTTCTTCGACTCGCTTCACGAATACAAGATTGCGCTGGAAATTTTCTCCCTGGAATCGGGGCGAGGTTCGCCGGTAATCGTCTTCCGGCAGATCTTCGAAGCGCTTGATTTGCCCGGTCAAAAATCCGCGGCCCAACGGACTGTATGGTACCAAACCGATACCGAGTTCGCGGCATACGCCAAGAACCTCCTCTTCGGGATCGCGTGTCCAGAGTGAGTATTCCGATTGTAATGCCGTGATCGGGTGAACCGCCTGCGCGCGGCGGATCGTCTCCGCGCCTGCTTCGGACAACCCGAGAAATCGCACCTTGCCTTTGCGTACGAGCTCTGCCATGGCGCCAACCGTCTCTTCGATCGGCGTGTCTGGATCGACACGATGCTGATAATAAAGATCGATCACGTCAACGCCCAATCTCCGCAAACTTCCTTCGCAGGCTTTGTGAACGTAATCTGGCTTTCCGCTAATCCCGCGGTAGTCCGGCCGGACCGGATCACGCACGATCCCAAATTTTGTCGCAATGACCACGTGTTCACGATGCCCGCGTAAGGCGCGGCCGAGTAGTTGTTCGTTTGTGTGCGGCCCGTACATATCGGCCGTGTCGAAGAACGTGATCCCGAGATCCAGCGCACGATGAATCGTCGCGATGGCCTCTTCCTCATCGCGTTCGCCATAAAACTCCGACATTCCCATGCAACCAAGACCGATTGCCGAGACAATCGGACCACCACGTCCAAGTTTTCGCTGCTTCATAATGAGGACACTAGACGTTCATCTAAAGAACTGACGCCTTTTTGTCATGTCGAGCGGAGTCAAGACATCTCTAATTTCTCTTCAACGGCTTTGATTCGCTCATTTCCCGTTCGCTCAACCTCCGGTCTTGCCGTCTGTGTCGCGGCTTCCCCAGCCGCTCCATTCTCGACTTCGCTGCGCTTCGCTCGAAATGACAAAAGCATCATACTTGTTAAGATTCGATTGTCAGTTTTATCGCGGCCGCGAAATCGTCAGGCAGCGGCGCTTCAAAGCTTTTCCATTCCTCAGTGCGAGGATGACGAAATCCGAGCTTCCATGCATGCAACATTTGTCGCGGAAAATCCTTTGCGAGACGCGGCGCATAGACTTTATCGCCGAGCACTGGGTGACCGAGATGATGAAGATGCACGCGAATCTGATGGGTGCGACCGCTGTGTAGCCGGCTTTCGATCAGGGTGGCACGATCACTCGACCGAACGAGGCGATACTCGGTTTTGGCCGCGCGGCCACGCGGGGTAGCCGCGCTCATTCGTTGTCGATGGACCGGATGTCGTCCGATTTTTCCTTCGATTACACCGGCCGTTTTGGGCAATTTTCCGGCCACCAGCGCAAGATAAATCTTTTCCACCGTACGCGCGGCGAACTGCTCGGATAGATCCCGATGGGTGGCGTCATTCTTCGCGACGACGAGACAGCCACTCGTCTCTTTGTCGAGACGATGAACGATCCCGGGACGCTCTTTCCCGCCGATTCCCGACAGCGTCTCGCAGTGGTTGAGCAATGCGTTGACCAGAGTATGTTCGCGATGACCGGCACCGGGATGAACGACAAGCCCCGGCGGCTTATTGATGACGATGAGGTCGTCGTCTTCGAAGAGTATCTCAAGCGGGATCGCCTCTGGCAGCGTCTCGATCTTTTCCAGCGCTGGCTCGGTGAGCTCAATCTTATCACCGCCTCGAACAATTTGGCGTGGCTGGCTGGTTTTGTTATTGAGTCGAACGAACCCGTCGCGGATCAACTGCTGAAGTCGTGACCGGGAGAATTCTGGAAGTAGCTTCGCCAGAAATTGGTCGAGTCGAAGCTTTGCTTCATTCGCTGGTACGAGAAGCTCGATCGGGATCGAATTTCCGGCTGAAAATTGCCTCATAGATATATGAACGGGTGCCGCGACGTTTTAGGCTGGCATGGCGAAACAGTAGACCGCGGGATCCCCGCGTCGAACGCTCGGCCGTGCTTTTGTCACATAAATCGATAGAAACAGTTGTAACGGTGCTTGTGCGAAGCACCGGAAGCGATTTATCAGGCGTGTGGCACAAACGCCTCTACAACCAAATGAGTCACGAGCTTGCGTGTCATTCATTGCTCCCAGGGCACTGAATGTTACAATTGGTGCTCAATGGCGAGTGAGCCCACCGCCCAAGCATGCCCCGGCTGCGGGACGACTGTCGATACGACAGAGGCAGAGCCATTGGCGCGGATCGCCTGTGCAACGTGTGGCAAGAAAATACGGGTGGAGAGAGCCTTCGATCATTTCGTCGTGATCGAGACGCTTGGTGTTGGCGGGATGGGCACCGTTTATAAGGCACGCGACATGCAGCTGGATCGGTTCGTCGCGCTGAAACTCTTGCGCAGAGATCTCGGTGGCGAAGAGGATCATAAAACTCGATTGCAAGAAGAGGCGCGCATTGCTGCCGCCGTGAATCATCCTTGTGTGATACAGGTATTCGATTCGGGAACAGATCACGGCCAGTTCTATGTGGTAATGGAGTTGGTCGATCAAGGAAGCCTCGACGATCTCATGGCGTTGCAATCTCGGTTGCCAGAAAAGCGAGTGCTCGAGATCGGCATCCAGGTTGCAAGGGGATTGCGTGCTGCGCACCGGCGAGGCCTGATTCATCGTGATGTGAAGCCGGCTAATATTTTGTTTGTCGATGAACACGCAGCAAAAATCGGCGACTTCGGTCTTGCCAGCACCGCAACCCAACGTTGGGCAAGCGGAGGTGTCGTTTGGGGAACCCCGGAATATGTCGCGCCGGAAAGACTGAACAACGATCCCGAGGATTTCCGCAGCGACATTTACAGTTTGGGCGCAACATTGTTTCACGCAATTGCGGGCAAACCGCCAATCGAAGCCAGCACAAATTCCTCTCCGGCATTGCTCGAATTAAAACAACAGCCGCTCGATTTGCAGGCGACGGTGCCGGATGTCTCTTTGGCGACTGCGGAGGTTTTGCAGCGAATGATCGCAGCTGATCCGGCGCAGCGTTTTTCTTCCTACGACGATCTGGTGGCAGAGCTTGAGCGAGTGTGGCGTGAGCTGGAATTGGACGATGCAATCAGTGGCGGTGAGACGCGGCGGCGACGCTGGCCTTCAGCCTTATCTCGCTTTACTCGGCGCAGCTTTGAAGCGCTAAGCTGGGTTTTACGCTGGCCCCGCCTGCCACTTCTCATTCGCGTGGCTTTACCGACTGTATTGGCGGTTGGAATTTTGTTCGTTATCGCGCGCAGCAGAGGCTGGTTGGATCGCAGTCCGTGGAACAAAGCACTTGCCGAATATAGAGAGCAAGTCGCGCTGTATCACTTTGCTCAAGCGGCTGAGGGGATCAGCAATGTGAAACTGATCGGCGCATACTATAAGCCTGCTGAAGAAGTCGCAGAGAAGAGAGCACGACTCATGTCCGATTGGAAGAACACTCTGATCGACGATCTTAATCGTGCGCATTTCTCGGGGACACTCACAGATATCAGCGGGGCGCAATATATGGGCATAGTGAGCGCCACCGATGAAGGCCTCACGATGAAACTTCGGTATGGCATCGCATGGATCACGTGGGAGAAGCTCTCGCCACAGACGTTATTGATGGTTTCCAGATCGTTCATCAACCCGGTAGCGCGTGACGCCGCAGATCGACAATGGCGTTGCGCTGTCTTTGCCAGTGAAACCCGGCAACCCGAAGCGGCGACGGAGTTAGCTGAAGCCGCTGCGAGAGCCAAGCCTGAATACAAAGAACAGATTCCGCAGCTCTTTTCCGATATTGGCCAGGGTCCTCAGGCAACGCGTTGAGGACAACGCGTTCCACCTTCGCGCTTTGCACAAGGTGGATCGACTTGTCCCAGACGATGGTAATCAATCGCCGAAGGCGCAAGCTACAGGATGAACGAATTCCAGCCCTGAGGGTCAGATTTTAGACGAATCATTGCCATAATTGATTTTTGACGCGACGTTTTCTCGATCGCGATATGGAGCAAAACCCACCACCGCAGTTTCCTTCGCCCGAAGAATTGAAGGCCAAGATCACGGAGTTCATGAAACAGAACTTCGGCGACCGGGTCTCAGTGGCGACTTTTGCCGAGCCGGAAGCCGCGGCAGCAGAAGAGGAAGAAAAGCCGGAGAAGGCCGATCACAAGGAATTCGAATTCAACCTTCTGCCGCGGGATATTAAAGCGCACCTCGACCGCTTTGTGATCAAGCAGGATGAAGCGAAGAAGGTTCTGGCGATCGCAGTTTGCGATCATTACAACCACGCCAATTACCTCCGCCGTCTTGAGAAAGAAGACGCCACGCGTGCGCAGGAGGTCGAATACATCAAGCAAAACGTGATTTTGGTGGGGCCGACTGGCGTCGGCAAAACTTATCTCATCAAACACATCGCCGACCTGATCAAAGTGCCGTTTGTGAAAGCGGACGCTACGAAGTTTAGCGAGACGGGCTACGTCGGCGGTGATGTGGAAGATTTGGTGCGCGAACTCGTGCACAAGGCCAATGGGGATGTGAACCTGGCGCAATTCGGGATCATTTACATCGATGAGATCGACAAGATCGCTGCGGCCGGAAATTTGATCGGTCGGGACGTCAGCGGACGCGGCGTGCAGACCACGCTGTTGAAGTTAATGGAGGAAACAGAAGTTCCGGTGCGCAGCATGAACGATTTACAGGCGCAATTGCAGGCGGCGTTCGAATTTCAACGACGCGGGAAGGCGAAACGGGAAACGATCAATACGCGGCACATTCTCTTCGTGGTCAGCGGCGCATTTGAGAAGTTAAAAGAACAAGTGGCGCGCCGTGTTCGGCACAGTCAGATCGGATTCAGCGCTGAACCGATTCAGGTGATGGACAACGAATTGTTCGGCCACGTGACGACGCAGGATTTTATCGAATATGGATTCGAGCCGGAATTCATCGGCCGATTGCCAGTGCGTGTGGTGTGTGAAGACCTGGATGCCGACGACCTTTTCAACATCATGAAGTATTCCGAGGGGAGTTTGCTCCGGCAATACGAGCGCGCCTTCCGCGCCTACGGCATTGAAATCAGTTTCGAGGACGAAGCGCTGCGTCTGCTGGCGGAAGCAGCCGCCAACGAAAAGACCGGTGCACGTGGATTGCTGACGGTATTCGAAAAATTGTTCCGCGACTACAAATACTACCTGGCAGGATCAGGCCTGAGCCAGTTACGCGTGACCGCTGCGCTCGTGCGCGATCCACGGCGTGTGCTCGACCGGCTGATGGCGGAGGGACACAAGCTGGAGGCACAAATGCGCGAAGCCGGCCCACGTCAGTTTGCGGAGAAATTCAGCAGTCAGCATGGGTTGGAAATTGTTTTTGATGAAGGTGCAGTGCGACGCCTTGTCGAGCGCGCGCAAACTGAGCGGATGACCATGAGCGATCTTTGTGCCCATCTGTTTAAGGATTACCAGTTCGGATTGAACTTGATCAAAAAGAACACAGGTCAGACAAGGTTTGTGATCAATGCCGAAGCTGTCGATGCGCCTGACAAATTCTTAAGTGAACTAGTGGTGCAATCCTATTATCCGGCTGCAGCCGCGCAAAAGGCCTGATTATTCATGAAGCGGTCGTTAGTCACAACGCTCGTAATTGGAGTTGCGGTTGCCATCGTTGTGGGAGTCTTGCACGCAACCAAGGCGATAGCGGGCTTTGAGACGGCTGTTGCGCAGCTCCTTTCCGATTATGCACGCGCGACGAGAGTCGTGGGCGAAAAATGGCAGTACGTTTTTGTCTTGGTGACAGCTGTCGGTGTCGCCTGGCTCAGCCTGAGGAACCTGCCGCGGCTGCGAAGCTACCCGTTGTTCGGTTTTTTACTGATCGAGTTGCTTATCCTTTCGTGGGTTTGCTCCCTTTACCGGATTTTTTTCCAGCCCGTTCCCTGCATTTTAGCGGTTGCACTGGCGATGGCCGCCGCAGAGGGCTGGACCGCCTTTTTGCAGAGAGACCGCTCGTATTTACTGTGGACACTCTTTGCGAATCGCCTCTCGAAAAAAGAATTTCATCGTGTCAGCAACGGGGCATTCGATGGCCAGGCGCAAGCGTACGAAGCGAGCGTCGTGGTCTGCGACATTGCCAATCGACATGGATTCACGAGTTCATCTGACCCCGCCGGTTTCGCTGAAACAATGGCGAAATTTATTCGTGAGACCGCCGATGGCCTAATCGAAAGAGGAGCTTATCTACAAGCTGCCGATGGGGAAGGGGTGGTTGCCATTTTTGGATTTCCGAATGCCGGTGGTCAACATGCCGAGGATGCAGTGCGTGCTGTGCTCGATTTAACAAAGAAATTTCGCGAGCGGCAGCAGCACGACGAAGAAACTTTTTGCGATTGGGATATGCACGCCGGCATCAGCTCGGGTGCGATAATTGCCGGCGCGCTAAAGGACAGCGTTCATCCCGCGCTCCTGGCGAGTGGCGAACCGATTGAATTCGCGCGCAGGTTTTGTGCTTTGAATCACCGGTATGGATCGAAGATTCTGATTGATACGCCCACTTTCGATAGCGTGAGCGAGACAATCGTCGCGCGTCCAATTGATTTTGTGAGCGGAACAAATTCGCACGATCGACTGGAAATCTACGAGCCACTCTGCCTTGCCACGGAAGCCAAACCCGAGCATGTCGCGCGTAGAGATTCTTTCTGGAGCGGCGTGGTTCTATATCGAGAAAAGCGTTGGGCGGAAGCTTACTCTGAATTCCAGAAGGCACGCGGACCTGAGGGCGAAGACGATCCTGCGTTGCAATTCTATTTGCGCCGGCTCGAGCCGCTCGTTCTGCAGCTATCGGAATCGCCCTTGGAAGAAAGCTGAGCGCACTTTGAGAAGGACGGAATATCCGGTCGCAATCCGGAATTTGATTGCGCAAGTGCGACAAATGCCGGGAGTGGGTCCTCGCTCGGCGGAGCGGATTGCGCTCTGGATGGTGCGAGCACGGAACGATGAGCCGGAGCAAATCTCACGCGCTATCGCGGAAACCCGCCAGACGATTCGTTCCTGCAAGCTGTGCGGATTTTTTTCTGCCGGAGAAATATGCGAGATATGCGCGGATTCCTCACGCTCGACAGAGCTGCTCTGCGTCGTAGAGCAACCCACCGACATTCTTCCTCTGGAAAAAACCAATGCCTTTCGGGGACGATACCATTCTCTTGGAGGGAAGATTTCTCCGCTCGATCATATTGGCCCCGACGATTTGCGCATTAAAGAATTACTGGAACGTGTCGGTCAGGAAAAGATCGCCGAAATCATTTTCGCGCTGCCTGGCGATGTGGAAGGCGAATCCACCACAAATTTTATTGTCGATCTCTTGAAGGACAAACCGGTCAACCTTACGCGTATTGCCCGCGGTATTCCGGCCGGCGGCGGACTGGAATCGGCGGATGAACTGACGCTTTCAGCCGCGCTTTCCGGGCGAACAAAGCTGTGAGCGTTGAAGCGTTGAAGGATTAAAGCGTTAAGCAGCGTTGTCATTCTGAGCGAAGCGAAGAATCTTTAGTTGTTTCTTCGGCAGTGCATGAAAATGATAAATCAGAGATGCTTCGCTTCGCTCAACATGACAGGATGGTGTCGTAACGCTTCAACGCTTTAACTTTCCAACGCTTCAACGGTAGGTTAATTTTTGTCAACATGTCCTGCGCAAAGATGGATCCAGCCTTGCACCAGCCGCAGAAGCCGTCATGGATCAAAGTGCGTTTGCCATCCAATCCAGTTTTCTTTTCAACCAAGGCGCTCATTTCTGACCTGCGATTGCACACGGTTTGCGAGAGCGCGCAATGTCCAAACCGATGGGAATGCTGGAGCCAGGGCACGGCGACTTTCATGATCGCTGGTGACCGTTGCACGCGTGCCTGCGGATTTTGCGCCGTGACAACCGCTAAGCCTTTCGCGCTGGAAGAAGACGAACCGCAGCGCGCAGCTGAGGCGGTGCGCCGAATGAAATTAAAACATGTCGTCATTACGGCCGTCGCGCGCGACGATCTCACGGATGGCGGCGCCGATCACTTCGCCCGCACCATTACGGCGATTCGAAAGATGGATCCTTCGGTGATTGTCGAAGTGCTCGTTCCGGATTTTCACGCGCAGGAGTGGTGCATCCAGATCGTTCTCGATGCCGGCCCTGACATTTACAATCACAATATGGAAACGGTAGAACGCCTGACACCGCTGGTGCGCTCGCGCGCAAAGTATCGCACTTCGCTCCAAGTTTTACGACGCGCAAAGCATTTGGCGCCAAGTGTGGTGACCAAGAGTGGTGTCATGCTCGGCCTTGGCGAGAAGGAGACGGAACTTTTTCAGACCATGGACGATTTGCGCGAGGTCGGCTGTGAAGTGCTCACCATGGGCCAGTATTTGCGCCCGACTCCGAAACATTTACCCGTGGTCGAGTACATCACGCCCGAGCAATTCAATTACTACGGCGACATTGCGCGCAGAAAAGGGTTTCTCCATGTCGCCTCTGGCCCACTGGTCCGCAGCTCTTATCACGCGGCCGACTTTCATCCGGTACCGCGGCGATGACAAAGACCGAGCGCGATCCGCTCGCTCAGATTCGTTCGCAAACCGCCGCGGTCATTCCAGCGTATCAGGACGAAAAACATATCGGGGACATTGTGCGTCGAGTCCGGCAACAGCTCGACTACGTCCTTGTCGTTGATGACGGGTCGACCGATCGGACCGCACAACGTGCGCGGGAAGCCGGCGCTGAAGTGATTACTCATGATCAAAACCGCGGCAAAGGCGAAGCGATCAAGACGGGACTAGCGCACTGGCTCCTCCCAGAGAGTTCGTCTCGCCGTGCGGCGGGCGCATTGGATTGCGAAGTCAGGTGGGTGAGCCTCCTCGATTCCGATGGCCAACATCTCCCAGAAGAGATCGATCGATTCCTGGCAGCGGCAGCGGGCGCGCCGCAGCCGACGTTTTTGATCGGCAACCGCATGAACAACCTTACCGGAATGCCATTCATCCGGCGCGTCGTGAATCGGTACATGAGCAGGCAGATCAGCCGTGTTTGTAAGCAAGAAATCCCCGACACGCAGTGCGGTTTTCGCATGTTGGATCACCAGTTGATTCCACAATTACTTGGCGGCGGAGACCGATTCGATTACGACACCGAAGTGCTCATCATTGCCAGCCGTAAAGGCTACCGGGTTGAATCGGTTCCAATCACGACTGTTTACACCGATCAGGTGAGCAAGATTCGTCCACTGCGCGATGCCGTTCGCTTTTTGAAATTGATGTGGCGATATCGAAAAGCAGCTTAATTACGGTTTTCTTGCAGGCACGGGTTTTGAGCTTTTCAGGATTTCCGACTCGGGCGTGAGCGTTGCCGGTTTGCCGCTGAAGATGACCCGGTTTGGCTTTTGGGCCAGCGTTTCGACAAGGGCCTTGGCGTACGTAGTAACCACTTTCAGGTTCAAAAGGGTCACGTGGAGTTGTTTCAATTGTTCCTGAAGCTGCTTGTCAGTCGTTTTGATAAAACTGTCGGCGCTACCGAGGAACGTGTCTGCGCCTTTGCCTACGCCCTCAAGGTTTGTGATCAAGTTCTGCAAGTTGTCCACGTCCAATTTTAGCGAATCGGCTAATGGGCCAAGCTTCGGCGTAAATTGATTGAGATCGGTTTTCAAACCAGTGACTGTCACGTTCAAATTATCGAGCAGCTTGTTTGCATTATCGAATAATGGGCCCGCGGCCGCGGTGATTTGTTCGAGGCCGTACGCGGGATGACCCTCAATCGCCGCGTCGTTTGCTAGGGTCTGACCGCCGGGCGTGCCGGCAGAAAGGGCTACGAATTTCGGTGAGAGCATCGTATCGGAACTTAGCGTTGCGGTAACATCGGCGGGCAGCGCAGGAATTCCTTCATCGAGACTAACGGTCACGCACACGGCGTCTTTTTTGTTGGGCGACGCCTCACGCTCTTTCGCAGTGAGATGACGCATTGCGGTGACGCGGCCAGCCGGGGCGCCGGCATAACGCACCTCCGAATTCACTTTTATGCCGGTCACATCTTCATAATTGATGCGCAGAGTTCGTGTTGGTTTTTTGAAGCGATAACCAGAAAGAGCGAAAGTCAGCGCTCCCAGCAAGACGACGCTGCACGCGATCACGGACAGCGCGACGAAATAATCCGAGAGATTGCGTTTCATCAAGCTCATGGCACCCTCCACACGACCGATCTGCAATGACGAATGACCAATGACGAATGGCGAATCAATGACGAAATCAGAATCACGAAAGGGTGTTTCGCTACAACCAGAACGTTTTTGGACTTCGTCATTTTTATCATTCCTTCGTCATTCCTTTTAAGCCGTCTTCCGGTGAAACCTGTGGCGTGCTGCGGCGAAGGGGCGCGGTTTAACGTGCTGATGGCCTTCGTGTTCTTCCTGTGAAAGGTTCAATGGAATCGGACCATCAGCCTCGCCGTGGATAAATTGTTGGACCTCGGGGTTCGGACTGTTTTGAATTTCGTCGGGAGTGCCTTGCGCCACAATCGAGCCGTGTCCGAGCATAATCATGCGCGTCGCGATGCGGAATGCGCTGGTCATATCGTGGGACACTACCACCGCGGTCATGTGAGTCCCATGCGTCAGTTTCAGAGTAAGTTCATCTACCACTGCGGTCATGATTGGATCCAGCCCTGAGGTCGGCTCATCGCTAAATAACAGTTCCGGGTCGAGCGCAAGCGCGCGTGCGAGCCCCACGCGCTTTTTCATCCCGCCGCTGATCTCATCTGGCTTAAGGCCGTCAAAACCGGTCAGGCCAACCATTTCAAGTTTCTGTTTTACGATCTCTTCGATTTCATCTGGAGATTTGTCAGTGTGTTGCAAAAGCGGCAACGCCACATTCTCGCCTACGGTCAGGGAGGCCAGCAGCGCACCAGATTGGAATAGCATACCGAATCGCAGGCGTACACGTTCAAGCTCGCGTTCTTTCATCGTTGTGATTTCCTCCCCAAAAAGCTTCACGACGCCTGAGGTCGGTTTCATCGAACCGATCATGTGCCGAAGGAGAGTACTCTTTCCACAGCCGCTGCCGCCCATAATAACGACTGTCTCACCCCGGTGAATGTTAAAAGAAATGTCATCGAGCACAGCGCGATCTCCGAATTTTCGGACAAGATCGGTGACTTCGATGATGGTTTCTGTGTTAGCATTCATGCGCTAAAGAAAAAGATCCCCGTCAGCACCGCGTTCATCACCAACATCGCCAGCAACGCCTGCACGACCGAAGTCGTTGTTGCCTGACCGACGCCCTCTGCACCGCCTTCAACAGTCAGGCCTGCGTTGCACGCAATTGTGATGACGATCCACGCAAAAACCACGCTTTTGATCATTCCCGAATACAAATCCCAGGTATCGGCGCTTTCCAGCGCGCGCAGCACATATCCGGCGGTATTAAAATCGAGCGCGAAACGGCAGACTGCCCAGCCGCCCAGGATGCCGATGTAATTTCCAAAGATGGTAAGCGCCGGGAGCATCACCATCATCGCGAGAAAACGCGGCACTACCAGATATTGGACCGGGTTGATTGCCATCACTTCAAGTGCCTCGATTTCCTCTGACACTTTCATTGTTCCCAGTTCCGCTGCGACGGCTGAGCCGCTGCGGCCGATTACGATTACCGCGATCAGGACCGGTCCCATTTCGCGCAAGAGCGTAAGCATGACCAGATCGGGAATGTACATTTCCGCGCCGAGGCTCTCGAGAGAATGAGCGGCCTGCATCGCGAGCGTTACGCCAACGCTGAACGCCGTCAGTGCCACCATCGGCGTCGCGCGCACTCCGATGGCCACCATTTGCCTAAAGATCGGACCGATTTTGAAGAATTGTCCGGTAAACGGCGCGATCAGAATCCAGTAAAGCAAACTCAGATTAAGCTGGAGATAGTTTTTCACTTGCCGTTCGAGCGCGCAGAATGACAAGGTCTAAGCACTGACAAAAGCCGAAAGTTTGGCGTGCGAGCGATACGCGATGAGAGTTCTTGAGCACTACAGCTCCTTCAACGGTCCGAAACAATTCTCCTGAAATCCAATCCCAGGTCGCCGAAGATTACCTGTGCTGCATTTCTTCCTGGCGCCATTGAGACGCCGGGCCCGGGATGGCTTCCAGAACTGCACAGGTAAACATTGGCGACCGGTGTTCTGTACTGACCGAGCTCCGGAATCGGCCGCAGCGCGCCGCTTTGATAGGGGACAAAGGCACCCTGCCCGAGCGTACCTCGAACGGCACTGATGATCCTGCGCGAGATATCCACCGGGGAGTGTGCTACGCGTTTGAGGATTTTGGCCTTCAGGTCGGGTATGTAGTCCCCAGTAATAAGCTCAATCAGGTAATCGGCGTAAGGTTCACGCGCTTCATCCCAGGTGCGTGCTGCAATTTTCCCGGTCGCATCGCCGGTGATGACATAGGGGACACTCAGAACAACGAACTTCATCAGTGCCTTGCCGGCTGGCGCGCGACTGGGATCTATGGCGGAGTCGTTCCAACTGACGATCATCGGCGCTGAAGGCAATGCGCCACCGCGACATTGCAGATAGACCCGCGCGAAGAAGTCGAGCGACGGTTCGGTCAGATGAACATGCGCGGACTGGCGAGCAGCAGGTCCGGCTTTGTAGTTGATAGGGCTCTCGAGCGCGACAAACATTACAAAAACCGAGTCGCCCCACTCGTACTGCTCCATCTTACTGACAATTTCCTCCCCCACCATCGGGGCACCAAGCAGGTCAACCACAAGGAGGCCCGGGTCCACATTCGAGACGACCAGGTGCTCCACCGTGATTTCTTCGCCGCCTGACAGGCGTACGCCTGTGGCGCGTTTTGCATCGCCCAGAATTTTCTCGGCAAGCACGTTTGTGCGGATTTCACCGCCATGCGCCTGGAGATATTCAGCAAGGGTGAGTGTAACGCAATTCATCCCGCCTTTAACGAGGTTGTTGCCGACGTTTTGCAAAACTGAAGCAAAGAGCCAACCGAGTTCGGCACCGCCGGCATCATCGGGCGAGGCACCGAGAAAGGTGGCGAACGAACTAAACAAGGTTTTCGTTGCGGCGGCTTCGAAGGTCTGGTTCGCCCACGATCGGACACTCTGGATGCTAAACCGGTAAGCTTCCATGCCTTCAGGTGATGCGGCGAAGTCCGCTGCTGCTGCTGGGAATGAAGGAGGCGGTGAAAACATGCTCGCAATGATGGCGCTCTTTTGCGCGAGAAAGCGGTTCATCAAAGCACGCCAGGTCTTGGCGTCCCTACGTGAATACCGGGATATTTCGCTGACTGTCTTTTCAATGTCGCGATGGACGCTGATGATGTCACCATTGGGAAACGCGTGAGAGAAAGGGATCTCGGGCTCGATGAGTTCGTAGCGATCCAGCAAGCCCAATTCGTGCGGGACCGGCGAGATATTCGCGAGTTGGTATCCGCTCGCGTGAACATCCGACCAAAAACCGGGTAGGGTTTCTTCTTCTGTGACCGTCATGCCTCCGACGGTGTGATATTGTTCAAGGACGAGAACCTTGAGCCCAGCCTTGGCCAGATAACATGCGCACGTCAGGCCATTGTGACCTGCGCCAATGACAATGGCGTCATAAGGATTCGGCATGCTTAGGATGCAACAATGATGTTGAGCGTCGTCAAGCGGTTCGCGTAACGCACAGCTTTTAGGACGCACACAACTGCAGGTTAAGCCACGACCGAGCCGCTTGACTCGATGCTCCGCGCTCCTTACGGTCGGGGTCGGTTGCTCGGAGCAGAACGCAATGGCTCAATGTGAAATCGAGGCGATCCGTGCGCTATTAAGTTCCAAGCCGCGACCTGTTGGATGGCTTGAGCGACAAAAGCGCCTCGATGATGTCGGTTCTGTTTGGCCTGTAGCTGAGGACGTGGAGCTCACCGCGGTCGACGTCAACGGAGTACCAGGCGAATGGTCAATGGCTCCGGGCAGCGATCCCTCCCGAGTTCTGATGTTCTTTCACGGTGGCGGTTATTGTTCCGGTTCAATCGTCAGTCACCGTCGGCTGGTCACTGAGGCGGGGCGTGCCGCTGGAGTGCGAACGCTGGCCATTGGTTATCGATTGGCTCCAGAGCATCCATTCCCCGCAGCGTACGACGATGCGCTAACCGCTTGGCGTTTTCTGCGGGACCACAATATTCCCGCTGCGCACATCGCCCTTGGCGGCGACAGCGCCGGTGCCGGGCTCACAGTAGCGTTAATCAATCGACTACGCGATGCACACGAGCAACTTCCGGGTTGCGCCTGGCTAATTTCGCCTTGGACGGACTTGACGATGTCCGGTTCAACGCTTTCAAGCAAGGAGGCCGTCGATCCGCTCATGAAGAAGCCGTATCTGAACGAGCTGGCCCAAGCCTATCTGCCCGCAGGAATGGATCGGAGGGCTCCCCGTGTTTCTCCTCTGTATGCCGATCTCAAGGGTTTGTCTCCAATATTAATTCAAGTCGGCTCAGCCGAGACGTTGCTTGATGATGCGACTCGCTTTGCGGCTGTCGCTGGCGCAGCCGATGTCCGCGTGACTCTGGAAATCTGGCCGCACATGATTCATGCATGGCCCCTATGGAACGCTCACCTTGAGCCCGGACGCCGCGCGCTTGCGAGTGCCGGCGCGTTTATCAGGGAGAATCTTTGAGGCGGCAGTGACGGTCACACCCACGCGGCTACAACAAGCCGCGCTTGCGAAAATCGCCGAGATTACCGCCAGAAGAATGTTCGACGAGATCGATGGTGAACTTAAGCAGGCACACTTCCCAGGCATCATCGACACCCTGAATAACGGCGCTGAGAGGTTCATCGGCGCTTTCGACGCGGCGCTTGGTGCGATTGATCACGGTGTCGATTGAGTCGCGCAGCGTTTGCTCGCTTAGATCGGTTTTACGAAATTGAAAACCGTAACGAAGCACTGCGATGTTCCGGGCGTGTTCACGCAGTTGATCGACGTATCGCTCCGCTTTTTCTCCGAAACCTTCCAACAACAGCCGGTAATAATGTTCCGGTGTAAGGATCTGCGGACGCTCCGCGTGAATTTTTCCATTGCGAATCCGGACCTGATCGACTCGATCCATCAGCTCCGAAATGAGATAAAATTTAAAACTAGTGCTGCCGAAGGTCGCGATCTGTCGCTCGGGAGCGATAATCACATGTGTGTTTTCAATGGCGTAATCGAAATCGTCCCTCGTCATGATGAAACAAACCTAAATTAGGTGCTAGACGACGTCTTTCAAAAACAGAACTCGATCACCCACAGACAAATCCAATGACGAAAGAATGAAGAGCGCGAAACCTGCCTCCCGGCGCGATTCGTTACATCGTTACATCAGGCACGATCTAACGATTTAACGTGCCGAAGCCATTCGCCATTCTTGGCTAATCGCGTTGCACTTGCTGTTGCTGGCTCTGCGGTGATTGAAAGAGCGAGAGATATTGACCGTAGCCTTCTTCCTTCAGCTTCTCCACAGGAATAAAACGCAGCGCCGCGGAGTTCACACAGTAACGTTCGCCGGTCGGTGCGGGACCATCATCGAAGACATGACCGAGGTGCGAATCGCTCGTTTTTCCTCGAACCTCAGTGCGTTCCATTCCATGGGATGTATCCCGCTTTTCCACTACGTTGTCTGGCGACAGTGGCTTTGTGAAACTGGGCCAGCCGGTGCCGCTATCGAATTTATCCAGCGAACTGAACAACGGTTCGCCGGTAATAATATCGACGTAGATTCCTGCCTTATGATTGTCCCAGTAAGCATTGTGAAACGGAGTTTCCGTTCCGCATTCACGCGTGACGTGATACTGGTCCTTGGTCAATTGTGTTCGCAATTCAGCGTCGGCCGGCATTGGCTTGTTTGAATTCATTTTCTCAGCTTCCCTTTTCTGCGTTTGAGCATAAGCAAGAAAAATTGAGCCGACAATCACAACGATCGCGCCAAGCAGACCAAACCACAACGTCTTATGCGACCCATGATGCGGGCGTATTATTTGTGTGCTTTTCATACCCTGAATTCTATCGATTCCCTTTTACCCGTACTGATTACCTTGAGAGGGTAACTACCTTGAGAGTGCCCCATAACCTACATGCCAACGCATTCGCTGGCAAATCGCACAGGCGCGAGATCGATCTTCTTTATTTGGATTCGTAAACAAGGTAGAAAATGGCTGGGGGTTTCGCATTTGTCGTAGGCCATTTTTCCGATCAATTGGGCCGACCGGCTTCGGGGACGCGAATGTAGCGACGCAGCGCAACCAAGCCGATCGGCGCAACTGATGCCGCCAGAGCAAAGATAAGCCACATTATTTCGGGGCGTCGCGGACCGTGCTCCGGGCAAAACGCAGCCAGCAAAAATCCCCCAGTTCCAACGAGCAGTTTCCCGATGAGAAACGGAATGTACGATAGCGCGCCATACGACGCCTCCTGACCCCTTGGGGCAATCGCGGCAGCATACTCATAGACCCGCGGTGAGTAGAACGCTTCGCCGATTGAAAAGATCGATATGTATAGCGCGATCATCACGTAGTACGGGTGAATGCTTCCTTGTACTCCCAGATAACCGCGACCGATCCATTGCCCAATGAAACCTTCGGCCGATCCTTGAAACCACGAAGTCGGCAAGGCCATAACAAAAACAGATGCGGCGCAAATCGCTCCGCCTACGATCACCATTCTGTACGCTGAATATTTCTGCGTGAGAGCGCCAATGATTGGCACCAGAATGATGATGAGAATGTAATTGATATTCGAGAGGTGACCGATCGGAGCGCCGTTGCCCAGCTCGCGGATGCCGAACTTTGGAAACACGTAGTCCATTTGCAAGAAGATCAGCTTCAGAAATCCGATTAAGAGAAGAAAAGCGAGGAGGCGATAAAAACCGGATTGACCGAGCAGCCGCTTAAACAGCACGACAGTATCGACTGCGCTGTCGTGAACGGTTAGCCAGACGCGTTTCCAGAACGCCCCTGTCGCGTGCCTCACTGGCTCGGCGTTGAATCGAACGCCTTCGTCTGTTGCTTCAGCTCCTCTGCGCAAGAAGTAAATTGTCGGGAAAAGCAGGACTTCGAAGGCGAGGCTTACGAGAAAAAGGGTGCGATAAGTCGTTATGTGCAATCCGAGGAAATTCAGATAGCCATACTCGCCTAACGAGTGGCGCACGTAGTCAAAAATGCTTCCAGCAATCAGATAGCCAACGTTCATAACCATGTAGATGATCGAGAAAGCGATCGAACGTTGTCGCACAGTCGAATAGCGGCGCGTGGCGGCAATCAGCACCGGTGTGCCTAACGCCTCGCCGATCACTAACGGGAACAAGCCGCCGGCCAGTGCCAGCCATGGTACAGTCGTAAATACCATAACAGCGCGCGCGACCGCACAAACGGCAACGCCGACGAAGAAAGTTCGGCGAAGACCGAGTGCATCGGTGAAAGACCCGGCTAACAATGTGCACACGGTCATCGCCGGTGCCCAAACCCAACCGACCAAGGCTCCTGCCCCTTGATCGCTGAACCCAAGATCTGACGAAAGCCACAGGATCAGAGTCTTATTCGTGATCGAGTACGCCGAAATGATGAACAACTTGATCAGGAACGTGAGCCACAGCTCGCGTTGCGCTCCCTTGAGCACCGTAAACTTCGCGATGAAACCGCGAAGTCCGCTCGCGACGACCGGAGGGACGTTGTCTTCCGGTACGAACGTCTCTTTGACTGCTTCTCCCATGAGCCTGCCCGGAGACTACAGCATGTTCGCGACAAATTCGCGAGTGGCATTCATTGACAGGTTAAATGACAGCAGTAGGCAGCATTGTCATTCTGAGCGGAGCGAAGAATCTCTGACCATTTCTTACGCAGCGCTGAATGACAATCAGAGGTGTTTCGCTCCGCTCAATATGACCGAGTGATCGCGACCCGCCTGAACACTCGGTAATTACAACAGATTCTCGATGTACGTCTGCCGATCGAATGGCGCGAAATCGTTAAGCTGTTCGCCAGTGCCGACGAAACGCGTTGGGATTCCCAGTTCGTCTTGGATTGCGACCACGATACCGCCTTTGCCACTGCCGTCGAGCTTGGTCACAATAACACCAGTCAGGCCAATGGCGGTTTGAAATTCGCGCGCCTGGCTAAACGCGTTGCCGCCAGTCGTCGCATCGACCACAAGCAGCGTTTCATGCGGCGCGTCCGAGTCGTGCTTGGCGAGAGTGCGTTTCACCTTTTCAAGCTCTGCCATCAGATTCTTTTTCGTGTGCATGCGGCCAGCCGTGTCGCACAACAGAAACTCAATCTTGCCCTTCGCGGCTGCCTGATACGCCTCGTAACAAAGCGCGGCCGGGTCGGCGTTGTATTGTCCCTTAATCATCTCGACGCCCAGCCTCGTTGCCCAAATGCCAAGTTGCTCGATCGCTGCTGCGCGAAAAGTGTCTGCTGCCGCCAGCAGGACGCTGTGCCCGTCTTTCTGAAGATGACGAGCCAGCTTCGCTGTCGAAGTGGTCTTGCCAGTACCGTTGACACCCAGGAGCAGGATGACATTTGGTTTACCAGCCAGAAACCGGATGGCGGCAGTGTTTGCGGGCAAAACCCGCGAAATTTCTTGGCGCACAACTTTCACAACGTCATTTATTCCCATTAACGACCAGGCTTCCTGTTCCTGCAGTGTTTTGATGATGCGTGTGGTCATCGGCACACCGAGGTCCGCGCGAATAAGCGATTCCTCGAGCTCGTCCCAGTCGATGGGTTTACCGGCGAAATGTTGGGCGAGAGATTGAAGGAATTTCATTTGTTTGTTATAGCCGTTTCGCTCTGCGAAGTGCGGTTAGCATAAACGCCGCGTCGCTCAGAGGTCGGCGGCTACAGCTCTTTTCGCACTGGTTCGCGCGCGGGCCGGTCCAAATCTTTTCTTACGCGATCGAGAATGCCGTTGACGAAACGGCCTGATTCGCCTCCACCAAAAGTTTTTGCCAACTCAATCGCTTCGTTAATCGAGACGACCGGCGGTATGTCGTCACGATAAAGCATTTCGTAGATCGCCAGGCGGAGGACGTTGCGGTCAACCGCTGAGATCCGGCGAAATTCGTAATTTTCGCAGTAGCGGCAAATCCGTTCGTCGATTTCCGGCAGATGCTCGACCATTCCCTCGATAAGCGGCTGCGCAAACTCGCGAACCCTTGGTGTTGCCGGACAGAATTCCCAAAAATCGTCAATCTTTTCCGGTCCTTCACCGCGCTGAAGGTCGCGCCAGAAATGATACTGAATCGCCGCTTCGCGTGCTCGCCGTCTTTTACCCATAAATCACTCCCTGCGAAGTTCCGACATGACACTGGCGATCTCCACTGCTGCCCGCGCGGCCTCGGTGCCGCGGTTGATTCTATTTTCGAGGCAGCGCTCGCGCGCATGATCGTCGTTGTCGAAGCTGAGCACGACGTTGATCACTGGCACGCCGTAATCAAGCGCAATTCGTTGAAGCGCTTCAGTCACAGACCGGCTTAGATTTTTGGCGTGGTTTGTTTCTCCCTGCATGATCACGCCGCACGCGATAATCGCGTTGTTTTTTTTCTTTCGCGCCAATTCGCGCACCACCACAGGGATTTCGAACGAACCCGGCACGCGGTGAATCGAAATCGCCGCGCTCGATGCAAGACTGTGCAATTCCTCTTCCGCGTGATCGACCAAGCCCTGTACGTATCGCGCGTTAAACTGACTCGCCACGATTGCAAACCTGCATTTTGCCGCAACGACGTGCGGGCGAGGTGGGACCGACTTCGACATCTAGAAATTACAAATGACGAATGCCCGCGCCGCATGTTCCTTCGTCATTCGGCATTCGCGCTTCGTCATTTACAACAAGTGTCCCAACTTCGTCTTTTTGGTCTCGAGATATTTCGCGTTGTGCGGATTGGCTTCGCTACGTATTGGCACCTGCTCCACCATCTCCAGGCCGTAGCCTTCGAGTCCGACGACCTTCTTCGGATTGTTAGTCAGAAAACGGAACTGACGCACTCCGAGATCGAAAAGGATCTGCGCGCCTAGCCCGTAATCTCGCAAATCGCTGGGATACCCGAGCCTCGCGTTTGCCTCGACCGTGTCGAGTCCTTCCTCCTGCAATTTGTAAGCGTGAATTTTTGCCGCGAGCCCGATGCCGCGTCCCTCCTGGCGCATATAAACCAGGACACCGCTGCCTTCCTCCTGAATTTGCCGAAGCGCAGCGTGTAATTGATTTCCGCAGTCGCACCGGCGTGAACTGAACACGTCGCCTGTAAGGCATTGGCTGTGAACACGCACCAGGCTCGGCTTGTTCTTGTCGATCCTGCCTTTGACCAGGGCGAGATGATGCTGGCCGTCCAGTTTCGAGCGGTACAGATGTAAATCGAAATCGCCGCAGTCGGTCGGCATTTTAACGATTTGCTCCAGCTCCACCAGTTTTTCGCGAACGCGCCGGTGTGCGATCAAACTCTGGATCGTGCAAATGCGTAAGCCGTGTTTCTTGCGAAATTCCATCAACTCCGGCAACCGCGCCATGGTACCGTCATCGTGCAAGATTTCGCAGAGCACACCCGCCGGTTGTAGCCCCGCCATTCTTGCGAGATCGACAGCGGCCTCGGTGTGACCGGCGCGTCGCAACACGCCGCCATCCTTCGCGCGTAACGGAAAGACGTGCCCCGGCTGATTTAGATCTTCTGGAGACGGTTTCGGATTCGCGATTGCCAGGATAGTGGTGGCCCGATCGTAAGCGCTGATGCCCGTGGTCACACCGCGCGCGGCGTCCACCGAGACGGTAAAGTCTGTCTTATGTGTCTCCCGGTTCTGCGCCACCATGCGTTGCAAGCCGAGTTGTTCCGCACGCTCGTTTGAAATAGGCGCGCAAATCAAGCCGCGCCCGTGCGTAGCCATGAAATTAATCGCTTCGGGGGTCACTTTTTCGGCGGCCATTACCAAGTCGCCTTCGTTCTCCCGATCGGCGTCGTCCGTGACTATGACAATGCGGCCCTTGGCGATGTCGCTTACCACATCGTCAATAGCATCAAACTGAATTGTCTCCTTCGTCTTGGCGATCATCGGAATAATACTGTTACGTCCTCTGCGGTCCTGAGCAACTCTTACTCGTCCTCATACTCGTAATCGCTATCGAAAATTCTCGAGCGCGAGCGTGATCACGAGCACCAGGATGAGGATTACCGCGAGTAACTGAAATCACTTCGCACTACTCGCCACAATCGCCTCGGCTCGGTACATGTCATGGTTACTACCCTGAAACTCGGCTTTCACCTAAGCAGATCAGCGCCGCGTGAATTTCCATGCGCCTCGAAGCATTCTCCGATTCAAAGTCCGCTTTCCGGGATGAACAAGACGAAAACAATGATTCTAGGACAAGGACTTTGACATCATGATTTGGTTGTGACTACAGTGACTACATGACAACGACTCTGCGGGAAGCTAAAGCGAAACTCTCCGAGATGGTGAAACGCGCCAGCCGCGGAGAAGAAGTGGTGATCACCGTGCACGGGAAGGAAACGGCAAAACTCGTTAGCGTGCCCCGGCAAAGGAACAAAATCGACAAGGAAAAATGGCTGAAACGCCTCGAGCGATTGCGGGAACAAAGCTGGACCGGCCGTTACGGGAAGACTGCGCAGGAGATTCAAGACGAAGATCGCGCTGACCGGTTTTAACTAATGGCTTTCTGGGACACGTCTGCGCTCCTTAAGCTTTACGTGCGAGAACGTGATTCGGATCGCTTTCATCACTTGATACAAACTCTGCCGGAGAAAACAGCGATTTCACAGTTCACTCTGGCGGAAATGCATCGCGCACTTTGGGCGAAGGTATTTGCGCGAGCTGTTCCAGCAAACTTTGCGCAGAAAGCCTACCGCGAATTTCGCGCCGACGTCGAAACGGCACTGCTCGACATAGTGCCGTTTGAACGGGCTGTGAAGGAAGAATTTGATCGAATTATTCCGATTTGTTATCGAGCGAGTCCGCCGGTGCCGCTCCGGACGCTCGACGGATTGATCCTTGCCTCGGCGCTAATCGCAAGAACAGCGTGGTTGGTGAGCACGGATTCGCGAATGCGCGCTGCCGGAACGCTTTTGGATCTGCATGTTTTACCGGAATCGTCCCGATGAACAAATCCGACAAAATCTTCGTCGCCGGTCATCGCGGCATGGTCGGCAGTGCATTGATTCGCCGCCTCGAGTCGGAAGGTTTCTCAAATCTGCTTGTTCGCGACAGATCGAAACTGGATCTAAGAGATGAACGTGCGGTTACCAAATTCTTCGCAGAACAACAACCAGCTGTCGTGATTCTCGCGGCGGCAAAAGTCGGCGGGATCAAGGCAAACAACGATTTTCCAGTCGAATTCCTTCTCGAGAATTTGCGGATACAGAACAACGTCATTCACTGGGTTTACGAGAGTCGTGTACGCAAGCTTCTGTTCCTAGGCAGCTCGTGCATTTACCCGAAGTTTGCGCCGCAACCAATCCCGGAAACAGCATTACTGAGTGGGCCACTGGAACCAACCAACGAAGCTTACGCGATTGCGAAGATTGCCGGGATCAAGCTTTGTCAGGCGTACGCTCGCGAATACGGCGCGAATTTCATTTCGGCAATGCCCACGAACCTTTACGGTCCCAACGACAATTTCGATTTGGAAACATCACACGTCCTGGCTGCGCTCTTGCGTAAAGCGCATCAGGCGAAGACGCGGAAAGATCGGAAGCTGATCGTGTGGGGTTCCGGAAAGCCGCGCCGCGAATTTTTGCATGTGGACGACCTTGCATCAGCGTGCCTTTTGCTACTGGAGAAATACGATTCGCCGGAAATCATCAATGTCGGGTGCGGTGAGGACATCTCGATTCGTGAACTGGCTGAGTTAATCTGCGACGTAGTTGGTTTCGATGGCGAACTCATTTGGGACGCGACCAAACCAGATGGCACGCCGCGAAAGCTCCTGGATGTTACCAAGCTGCGGGCGCTTGGTTGGAAGCAGTCGATCCCCTTGCGTGACGGTATCGGCCGAACCTATGAATGGTTTCTCGCGAACTATGCGAGGTAATCTGTTTCAAAGCGCAGGTTCTTACGACCTATATGACCCATTGGACCCAGGCGCGGGTTGACCCCGATAGCTTTCCGCGTTGACTGCGAGCGGTGATGAAAAACCTACGCATCGGAGTTGTTGGGGTTGGTCATATCGGGAGCAACCATGCGCGGCTGTATGCGGAGATTCCATCGGCCGAGTTCACCGCAGTGTATGATGTGGACCCTTTCAGGAGCCGCACCATCGGTGGAAAATTCGGTGCGACACCTGCCAAATCGCTCGACGAATTTATTGAAATGGTCGATGCCGCTTCCGTGGCAACGCCAACTAATACGCACTACGCGATAGCACGCTCTCTCCTAACAAAAGGCAAACATGTGCTTGTCGAGAAACCGATCAGCGATAATACCGCGCATGCTACCGAGCTGGTAGAGTTAGCCACGCGTAGCAGTCTCATTTTGCAAGTTGGTCACGTGGAACGGTTCAATCCGGTTTTAGGTGCGCTGGAAACACATCTGACCCATCCTCGGTTCATCGAAGCGCATCGGCTCTCGCCTTATTCCGAACGCAGCACGGATATCGGTGTCGTCCTCGATTTAATGATCCACGACTTGGAAGTTATTTTGCATTTTGTGCGCTCGCCGCTCTGGAGTATCGACGCGGTGGGCGTGCCGGTCCTTAGCCGGAGCGAAGACATCGCCAATGCTCGACTGCATTTTGAAGATGGTTGCGTGGCAAATGTTACCTCCAGCCGTATTAGTCCCGAGCGTCTTCGCAAGATTCGCATCTTTCAAGAGGACGCCTATCTCTCGCTCGATTACCAAAATCAAAGCGGCGAAATCTATCGACGGGTTGGGGGACGCATCACACGCGACAGAGTCGACATCGAACGGGAGGAACCGCTTAAGCTTCAGCTCGCTTCGTTCATCGAATGCGCCAGCACAGGACGCGAGCCGCGCGTTTCGGGTTCTCAAGCGACAGCGGCATTGAAGTTGGCAGTCGAAATAACAAAGCGAATCGCGCCCAGTGGGTAAGACGATTGCAGCTTACCAGTTCAACTGTACAGGCAGGGGTGTCGCCTGCGTGGAGTTTGACTTTGCAGCCGACACGGCTGCCACCGCAGAAGAATGACTATCTATTTCGTCGCTGGTGAAGTGAGCGCAGACAATCACGGCGCTGCATTAATGCGTTGCCTGCGCGAACTGGACGGCGAACTTAAGTTTGTGGGACGCGGCGGCCCGCAAATGCAAGAGATTGCTGGTGAGCAATTCAAAAATTGGATCGGCGAGGCAGCAGTCCTCGGTTTATGGGAAGTACTCAGGAAATATGGTTATTTCCGAGAACAGTTTCACGAAACGCTTCAGGAAATTCGGGAGAGCAAACCCGACGCGGTAGTCCTGATTGATTATCCAGGTTTCAATCTGCGTCTCGCGCGTGCGTTGCGACGGCAGGCGCCCCTACAAAAGATAATTTACTACATCAGTCCCCAGGTATGGGCTTGGAACCGCGGACGCATCAAAAGAATGGCGCACTTCATCGATCTGGTGCTCTGCATTTTTCCCTTTGAAGTCGATCCCTACAACCAAGCTGGCTTGCGCGCGCTGTTTGTTGGTCATCCCATGATCGAACGATTGCAGGGTCGGAAAATCGATACGGAGCGTGATCCGAATTTAATCGGACTTTTCCCCGGTAGTCGCTCCCGCGAGGTGCGAAAGATTTTCCCGGTGATGCTGGAAACGGCGCGTGAGCTTCGGAAGCACAACCGGAACCTGCGTTTTGAAGTCGCAGCTGCATCCGAGCAACTGGCTCGCGAGATGAAGCCGGCCGGCGCCGGACTGGATCAATCACAAGATCATGAAGCAATTCAAATTAAAGTCGACGAGACGGCGGTAATCATGCAGCGCGTGTGGGCCGCGATTGTCGCTTCAGGAAGTGCTACGCTGGAAGCTGCTTATTTTCGGTTGCCGTTTGTGCTGATTTATAAGGTTGCATGGCCGACTTACCTGGCAGCGCGACTCGTAGTGAGTGTGAAATATCTTGGTATGCCTAACCTGCTCGCAGACAAGGAAGTAATACCTGAGTTTATTCAGCAGGGGGCAAAACCAAATGCTCTCGTCAAAGCCATGCAGCCGCTGATTGAGAATGCAAACGCGCGCCAGCAGATGATTTCTCAGTTCGATGTGATCATCGCTAAATTAGGCGGCGGCGGAGCGAGCGGGAGAGCCGCGCGAGCGATTATTGAAGAGATTGGAAGCGCGACTTAACTAATCATGCCATGAAAATCTGGGATATTTCGCGAACGCTTTCGAACGACCTTGCAGAATGGCCGGGTGACGAGCCGTGTCGTTTTCAATTGACGAGAGAGAAAACGAAAGGCGAAAGCGTGAATCTGGGCGCGATCAGCATGAGCGTGCACAACGGCACGCACGCGGACGCCCGGTTCCATTTTAACACGAATGGCGAATCAATTGAGAAAGCGCCCCTAGAAACTTATCTGGGCCACGCAACGGTGGTCGATCTTGAGCAAGCTTTCTTAGACTCGAAGGAGAAACACCTGATCACAATCGAGGACCTCCGCCCGTCTGCCGAAGCAATAGCGGCCACCTCTCGGCTCCTTGTAAAAACTGGTCAATGGAGTGACTCCACAGTTTTTCCAAACCAAATTCCTGTGATCGCTGCCGATGTTCCGGCGTGGCTGCAGAAAAACGGCGTCAAACTGCTCGGGGTGGATCTTCCGTCCGTCGATGAACTCGATTCGAAATCGTTGCAGAACCATCACGCGCTGGCTCGTGCCGGCATCGCCATCGTTGAGTCTCTCGATCTGAGTGATGTCGCTTCCGGGATTTATCAGTTCGCGGCGCTGCCGTTAAAAATCGCCGGTGGCGATGGCGCGCCGATGCGCGCAATTCTCTGGCGCGAGTGAATGAGTCGTTCCGTTCGTACGCATTGTAGCATCCGCTATCCTCAGCGGAACGGGCTTTCCCGTGCTAAACGGCAATGCGCTGAGGACAGTGCACACTACAGCCAAGCCATATGACGGGAAGCCTGCTCGAAGATCAGCGCACCGTTTGGGTCGTTGCTGCCGTTAGCTTTCTTTTGTTTCTCATTGCCAATTTGCCGTTGCAGCTCGATGACTACGACCAGGCGAAGCAAGCGTACACTTCCTTCGAAATGATTAAGGAAGGTCGCTGGTTCTATCAGCAGACGCCCCACGAACGCGTGGCGACCAAGCCGCCATTGGTGGGGTGGGTTTCAGCTGGTCTCTTCGCAAGTACTCGGTCATGGGAGGTGTCGTGGCGGCTGCCATCGCTCCTAACTGCCATCGCGCTGTCGGTCTTGCTGTTTCGCGCTGCCAGCTCCGCGTATGGATCAATTGCTGGCCTCGTTGCGTTTAGTGCGTTTGGATTAAATCTGCTGAGTCCGCGCCTGGCGACACTCGTGCGCACTGACATGCCACTGGCATTGGTAATCTTCCTCATTGGGCTGCTGATATGGCAAAAACTCCAAACGCAGGAAGAATGGCAATCGCGCGATCGAGTTTACCTCTTTGCACTGCTCACCATCGCAATGCTGATCAAAGGCCCGATTGTCTATGCCTTTTTGCTTCCCGGGGTCGGAGTGTTTGAATGGTGGCGCAGGCGACATCCGCCTGAGGCGGACGGCTGCGGCGGAGTTGTAGCCGGGGTCGGTGACACCGATCAGGATGGTAGGGCGCGACCTGAGCTTGTCCTGAGCGAAGTCGAAGGAGACGCGCCGCTCAGCGCCTGGTCTGACTGGTGGCCATGGATCGCTTCGCTAGCTGTCTTTTTGTTTTGGGTAAGCGGGGGCATCTTCTTTCAGCCTGGCTTCTTTGATGAAGTCGTTATGCGCGAATTTTTGGGACGTTTTGGCGAAACAATTCATCGTCCGCAACCGCTTTATTTTTATTTGCTGCATCTGGTTCACAAATTTGCTCCGTGGAGCATCCTGCTAATCGCAATTGCAATTTTCGATTTTGCGTCACGCCGATGGAAAATTGGCGCTGCATTTCGCAAAATGTCGCCGGATACTTTCTGGCTGCTTTGCTGGAGTCTCGGCGGCTTGATCGTGATGTCACTGATTCCATCCAAGCGCGTCGATAGAATCTTTCCGGTTATTCCGCCGCTTTGTTTGCTGCTCGCCGCGCAGATTGCAAAGCACAATTCCTGTAGCCACGGCTCTGTGAGCCGTCCGGTAACAACCGCTGATTCGGATCTAACCGGCCACAGGCCGGTGGCTACAGAAAAGGGGAGACCGCGCATCTATCGGTGGACCATGTTGGCGCTAATCCTTTCGCTCCTTTTCGCTGGCGGCTACACAACCTGGAAGGTAGTTACCGGCTATCGCGATCATCGTGACGCGCTCGCTATTTTTGGACGCAACGTTTGCCGTGAAGCGGAAGCGCGTCACTGGCGTTATGAAGTCGTTTCTGCGAAAGACGAGGGTCTACTTCTTTACTTGCGAAAAACGCAGTACATCGAGCCAGATGGCGCAGTAGCCGCATGGAATGCTGGAAATCTCGATGCACTTGTAGCCTCAACAGAAAAAGCTCCACGGCTCATGCCCCAGCTTCGGGGAGCTACTGTCTCTCAGTTGAAATCAAATGACAGAAATAAAGAGCAGGGGATGGGTTATCTTTTGATCACACGCTGAATGCTCCCAAACTCAACTCGTGGTTCTGTCATAAATAGAGAATGCAACGTTTTGGCAAGGCGCGACCGAAGCTTGTCCTGAGCGAAGTCGAAGGAGGCGCGCCGAACAGGATAGACCGCTCAGGCAGGCTGTTCATATCATTTATCTGATCTCACGCTAGTCGCCTTGCTGGAGCCAGACGTAGCGCTTGCCATTCCAGTAGATCAACGCGCTAGCGGCCTCGCTCTTACCCACGAGAAGCGCGTCACCGCGGAGATGTGGGACAGTTCCTTCACCGGCTTCGCGAGTGGCTCGGCCTTTGGAATAGCAGCGCCAGGAATCCATCCACTCGAAGTCATCGCCGCCATTGCCGATGGTAGTCCCTGCTCCGACAACTGTTACCTTGGCGGTCGCACCGCTAATGATCGCAATGCCGAGTTTTCCGGTCGAACGCTGCTTCACCAGGGCCGCAATGTCGGTTCTGCCGTCGCCATTGAAGTCTCCGCGCAGATAGAATGGATTTATGCGAAAGGAGAGCTCGTACTCCTTCGCGAGCAAACCGTTCGTGACGCCTCTATTAATCACCTCAGGAATGTCATGCGGATGTGCAGTCACGTACGGCCCTGGCGACGAAGCGGCACCAGATTGGGTTACTGATCTCGCATTTAGATCAATCTGGTACGTGTTGCCGCGTTCAGACGTAACCAGGAGCACGGCGTCCTCGACACTCATAGCCTTGATGAAAACCCATTGGACATCCTCCTCCAGCCCTGGCTCAATGCGGTTCGTAAATACCGTCAACTCCCAGAGCTTCTTATTAGTCTGAACATCCCATGCTTCGATGTATGCGCGGCGACCATCGTCATTCGGTGCTGCGTAGCGAATACCGTCGTGGATCACTGGCTCAACCCTTGGCGGTGCGACACGCTTGGCGGGCATCAAACACGGAAGAAGCGCGATGGCAGAAAGGACAAGAATGAGTCGTGTCATAGGCGTACGGAGTCCTAACGAATAGTGCTCGGTTACTTGCCTGAGGCTTTTTGCTCCTTAATAAAACCAAAGTAAAGGCAAAGCCCGAACAAGATAAAATGGATGATGGAGCGCAACCCTCTGATTTCAGGCGTCAGGACAAGATTGGTGCCCAGCAGCGGCACCGACACCTTGGCAAGGTAGAGATAGAATTGAGTTCCCGCGCTAACGAAGAATGCGCCTGTCAGGAATTTGCGAAACTCCCGGCTACGCCAGGCGAAGTAGAGCGTCGGCAAACCGAGGACGACCAGTGCGCTGAGAAGTGCGGTGATCATATTCCTCTAAGGCTCAGGGTAGCCTGTGCTTCGATATGGCGTTTGCTCTAGCGACTGGGTAGCTCCTTGCTTGTCAGTTTCGAGAACTTCTTCTCGACTCCTCGCTCGACGCGCTGGCGCTTTATGTCGTCCTTCTTTTCTTTCAGCATTGATATCAGCTGGTTCATCCCATCAGCGAGTTCGGCGTTGGCCGACGGCCATTCGTTCCTATTTTTGAATGTGACGCCCGGATAAGCAGCCTGTAAATCAGGTATATTGCGGCCTTCTTTCTGCACTGTTTCTACGACTTTCACAAGCCCATCGGTGTATAAGGCGTAACCGTTGATGTAAGTGCCCACGACCTGATAAAAAGCATTCTGAACGTGCAACAGCTCAAACCCAGGGCTCCCGATGCTTCCCATCTTGGTCTGGTCCAGGAGAACGCCAAACTGCCGGCCGCGATACTGAGCAGAATAAAACCAGTAAACGGCTTCTTTTCGATAGCCCAGGTCGTACAGCCGGATCGCACCGACATAGAGCTCCGGGAAAGTGAGCCGGTCCCAAGCTCTTTTCATCTGGGCGATGGTGGTAAGAAAGTCATCTTCCTTCGCCGCCGCCAGGCCCGAACTAAACCCGCCCACGCTGATCACTGGACCCTTCGAATCATAGTAGGGCATGACGTCGGCATCAATGTGCGACGGATTGATCTCTGGCTGCGCGGCCTTCAACGCAAACGATGTGAAGGTTATCGCAACGAGCGCAAGTGCCAGTTTATTCATTTTTTACCTAACGAGAATAAGACCAGCTTCGCCTTCCGAGAGCGAGGCTGAATTGGAATGAGGGTATGCTAATCACAATAAAATGTGAGCGCGAACGGGAAGGCGTTAGCTGCATCGACTGGTTAGGCCGCTTGCTTGTTCTTTCCACTTGGGAACGTTCACTCCCTTCACGAGGAGCCACAGCAACAGCGAGATTTCGCCGGGGCCGGCAAGGGCCAGATTGTAGGGATACAGATATCTTGCCAGCGGCTGCCACAGAAGGGTCAAGTAGCCCAAACCGGCAAGCCCATACAGCACACCAATAGTTCGAGGCACAAAGGTCGACCTGGCAATGAGATAGCCAATCAGGATGCACCACAGCCCGAAGAACACCAGGCCGATGTCCTACGCCTGCGCACTCAGTCTCAAGAGCACGAGCGCCAATGTCTGCAACTGTTCAGGTGCAAATGCGCTCAACGAGCCTTTCAGGGACGAACAAGGGCGCGAGGGAAAAGAGGACGCTAAGAGTCCACATCGCGCATCCCATGAGCATGACGAACGCCGCGAGCAAGGGGATGCTCCTGTTCACCGGCTTGAACAGCTGAAAGAAGAGAATCGCCCACACGATATGGAAGGGGACACTCGTGAACGCGAGCACGGCGGCGAACCGATACAAGGACTCATGCGCCAAGATGTTGGCGGCTGTCGTTGCGGCGTCGCCGGAGACGACGAGTCTGCCGGGGTGATCATCTGCCCGAAGACGGACGTCCAGCTGCCGAGCAGATAACAGACGCCGGCCAGTCTTGCGTAGACTTGTGGCGAAGTTTCAATAGTGCCAGCTTTCATTTTTGCTCTAGCTCAGTCGAGATTGCCTGCACGAGCCGCGACCTAACGAGACAGAGCTGAGCCACCGCTGGCGGGGACGAGCGTGACAAACATCGAGAACTGTTTCATAAAATTAAATCTACTCATCACAACGGCCAGCGGTTGGCTGCAGCGATTGGTTAGGCATTTGGTGTGACTGCTTATTGGCGCATAATCTGGGACGAGTAGTGGTTGGCAACCAACCGCCAGCGCCCTTGCCGCTTTACCCACACCCTGGTAAAGCGAGTGTCGCGGGGAACAGTTTGGCCTTTGTCTTGCCCATTCATTATTGAGCGGCCAGTCTCCACAGCCGTGTTTCCATAGACGCGCACTTGAACGTCATCGGTAGTGATAGATTGAAATTTCAAATCACCTGCGGCTTGGTTCTCACTGTGCCACTTGGCCCTACGCCTATGAAATCAGCAGCGTAGATGCGATCAAGGGCCGTCGCATCAGCATGAATCTGTGCTTGAATGCGTTCGTTATCCAGTTTCCTGATGGCCTC
>WNFX01000135.1_pt1 | contig 80824 bp, 89 predicted proteins | sample 5400111 | NCBI WGS metagenome assembly WNFX01 (sample SAMN13153363, study PRJNA577476) | soil metagenome | isolation source: 40 cm soil or saprolite under grassland replicate 1 | place: USA:California | collected 2016-06-15
CCAGAAGAGATAATCAAGGGCTACAAATAACGGGTTATAATAGTAGCCACACCCGTTGAACGGATTAGGAAGAGTACACGAATAAGGAGATTCATAAGGCAAGGGAAAACCGGACACCCCCCAAGGTTTGCGACTCAACAGATCGCTTATCCCGAGAAACGAGAAAGCAACAGCAAGCGCGACAACACAGTCGCGAAGGAATCTCACTTTCGCACTAGGGGGTCAGGTAAGTTGATAAGGCCTTGTCTCTCCAGACATCATCATGAGAAATGCTTGGCGCAATTCATAGAATCGCATTTTCCACGAAGTATCCAAATTTAGTCCCGCTCAACCCTCTGGCCCTCAAACTACAAAGTGGAAGTGCGTGGGGGTAACTCTAGCATATACCTGTACAGACTGGTGTCCAAGAAGCATCTGAATTTAGGAGAATCTAGAAGGGTTTCGAACACAGAGAATGGATTCGCTGTAGTTTTCAAGCGAATCCGGGCGGGCCCAGCAGTTTAGCCTAGTGGACATTCCGGGGATGGCTGCTTTTGCGTTGGTCTCCAAGCTTGTCGACAAAGGGCATCCTTGTTTCAGGGATTGGGTTGAAGCAACAGAAGCGGGAACAAAACGAGATGACCACGTCACAAAGCAGTTAAGAGCACCAGATCGACGTAGGAACTCTTCGACGAGAAAAAGGGGAAAGGTTGGAGCCGCTTCGCAGCGTGTTTAGAGGCTAACTCTGTAGACTTTGCCTGGGTCCGATAGGACGCCGAAGTATGCTGTTCCAGCCGCAGGATCGATGCTGGCACTAAAGAGAAAATCGTTCGGACTCGCTGTCATCGTCGAGCCGACCTCGTTCAAGGTCGAGAGCTGAATCTTCGCGACGAAACCGACACCTCCAAAGTAGCCGAAACCGTGAGACAAGTCGAGGACGACGGAGCCGACGGAGGATTGAAGCCCATTCAGCGTCATCGACATGTTCTCGCTGAAATCAGACAGCCGAAGCTTCACTACGCCCTCAAAGGTTCCGAAGTAGGCAAAGCCTCCTAAAGTGTCAATCGCGGCGGCGGCCGGTTGATCCTGGTCGATTGTCAGCGACGCTACCTCCGTAAGGTCGGAGAGTCTCACCATATCAATGACTCCAGGGAAACTTAGTGTTCCGAAATAGGCGAAACCGTGCTGAACGTCTATGATAGAGCTGATGGGGATACCTTCGAAGGCGCCCAAGGTGCCTGTTCCAACTAGAGAGAAATCGGAGAGTCTGATCTTGAGAACAATTGCGGGGTCGTCTTGGGTAGCAAAGTACGAGAAACCGTTCAGAGGATCAATTACGCCCGTACAAGCAAGGTCCTCGCCCGTGGCGAGCGTGAGAACCCCGACGCGACTGAAGTCCGAGAGTCTGACTTTGATGATCTTTGCCGGAAAGGTGCTCGTTCCGAAGTAGGCAAACCCATTAGTCGTATCTATGACCGCCGAGCATAGGGGGCCTTCGCCAGGGTTGAGCAGCAGTGTTCCAGCATCCGTGAAATCGGAGGTCCTTATTCTAGATATTGCGCCAGTACCCGATCCCGTCCCAAACACTGAATCGCTCCCGAAGTATACGAATCCTGCTGCCGTGTCGATTATCGAATTGTCGAAGGCTTGCTCTCCCTGCTTGAGAGTCATTGTACCAGCGCGGCTCATGTCGGACAGTTTGACCTTTACAATGAAGCTCGGAGAGGTGTAGGTCGCGAAGTAGCCGAAGCTACCACCCCTCGTTTCACTCTGAATCACCCCTGCTGCGCTCAAGAAGAGCAGGGACTCGTAGGGCGCGAGTTTCAACGTGTTTGCCAGTTTGAAGGTTGCAATGTTGATCTTAACAATCTCCGATGGGGTCCCTTGTGTTCCGAAATAGGCGAAACCTTCGGAAGGATCGATCACGCCGGAATTCGGGGATAATTCTCCCGCATTCAGAGTCATGTTCCCGGTGATGGTGAGGTCTGATACTTTCACTCGCAGTATTGACCCTGGGTTAGTGTCGGTTGGCCAGTAAGAGAGCCCCGTGGTCGGGTCGATTAGCGGGGTTGATCCCAACGGTTCCCCCACCGTGAGCGTCTTCGCCAAGGTGAAGTTCGAGAGTCTGATCTTAAAGATGTAACCGGTTCCGGTGCCTGTGGAGAAGTATGCGAACCCGGTAGTGTCGATAGCTGACCCGAAGAGCCCAAAGCCATTCGGAAGGTTCAGCGTAGCAACCAGCGTGAAGTCTGACAGTCTGATCTTGTCAATAACGCCCCCTCGGAGACTTCCGAAGTACGCGAAACCGTTCGCGCTGTCGATCACGGCGGTCGTGAAGAATCTATTGTTTCTTGAACTGATCTGAATCGCGCCTACACGTGTCAGGTCGGATAGCCTGACTTTGATTATGCTTGCATTTGGAGATCCAAGGTTGTAGGTCCCGAAGTATGCGAAGTCGTTGCCTGGGTCAATGACTCCAGCTGACAGGAAATCCTCATGTGGATTCAGCACCAAAGTGCTGACTTTAGTGAAGTCGGAGAGTCTAACCTTCACGATTTGTCCTGGCTGAGTATCGGTCGCAAAGTATGCAAACCCGTGGGTTGCATCGATCAGACCTGTGAAGGCATTGTTCTCACCTCTTTGGAAGGTCAGAGATCCCGTGATCGTTTGACCTGCCACAGAGGGCAGGGCCGAGAGAGTCGAGACTGATAGGATTGCGATTACCAAGAATGCCTTCGTGACCAGTTGTTGATTTAGTCTTGGTGTATTCAGTCGTACGCGCATTAACTTAGAAATCATAACCATTTTTCGGGAATAACTTCGCCAGAGATGCGTAGATAAGACTAGCCAATATACGACCGGCGGCGGATTGCCAAAGCGCGCTCCGTATGTCTCGAGTCTACCTTAGTGTATTCCAGGAATTGATTCACCTCGCTATGCCGGTAGTGACGGTAGGGAGCTTTGGAAGCCATTCCTGCAAGCTACGCGACTGTAGGCTGGGCGATTTCGCAAGGGCCGACCGGTTCAATTATGATAACTCTGAACACTAGAAAGATACTTCGTCAACAACAGGGTCCATCAAGAAACACCGGGGCAAGGACCATTCCTTGATCGACTAGTTCGCCGACTAGTAACGCTGAAAAAGGCCCTGTCGTTTATGACGACTAACGACAGGAAGATTCTATTGTGCAAAAGGTTCTGCGCCACAAAAAAAGGAACAGTTCTCCTAGCGCACTAGGCTAGCCGGTAGTATCCGGGCAGGCCCATCACATTACTGTTGGATTTCCAGCAGCCCAAGTCGTTGCTGGAGCTGCCTATTGTTAGAAAGGGGCGGTCTGCCTCAGGATGTTGTTTCGAGTCGCTTTCGCACTACCAGATACCAATCGGCGTCGCGATGTTGGGTGAAACCATTCTTGAGGTACATTGACAGCGGGCCTGGAAAGTTGTAGGCAGATGACTTTGACTCCTTCACCGGGTAGGCTTCAGCGAATTCTAATCCCTTTTGTGAAAATTTTCTGCACGCGGCGTCCAGTAGGTGGGAGGCGACTCCTTGGTTGCGATGTGAAGCGGCTATTACGAAGCAGACGATTGCACCAACTCGCTCTGACTTGTCGGGACCAGGACCCATCAGCCAGTGGAGCGTGGGGTAGCTGTTGCGGTTGGCGGCGTTACACCAGCCAACGGGTTTTCCATTGTCGTAGGCAAGGAATCCGTGGATCCTTTCCTCCTCGATGTGGCTTGAGGCCTGGCGGCGACTCTCAGCCTTTCCCTTGTTTGCGAAATGATAGAGGGAACAGTAACAGTCAGACCAGTCAGGATTGTCCGCGAACGCCACACTATCGAAGAACAGCAGGAAGTCGTCTCTCAGAGACGGCGTTAGTTCTTTGACGACCAGTTCGCCCATGGTGAGTGGCTAACGGTATGCTTTTCCATATCTGCTTTCTGCTCAGCTTACGCAAGGAGGTATTAGTGGGAGTCTCCGGCAGGATTGATCTGCCCTACAGCGGGGTCCGCTGGAAGAAGGCGAGTGTGAGAAATGGCCGCAAAAATAATCGACGCCCATGTCCACCTGTCCGAGCGTAGAGATGACGCCCTCATCAGATTCGCGCGGATGAACGGTCTCAGCTACAATATGAACGAGCTACTGGGCACCATGCGAAGATGCAAGGTCAAAAATGGGCTGCTCCTCAGTCCGCCTCTACAAGGAACCACCGCTCTTCCCAACGAGCAAGTCATCAGGCTGTGCAGGAGGAGCGACGGAATTCTCGCGCCGGTAGTTACGGTAGAACCCTCAATGAAGGAGGTGAAGGCTGCACTCAAGCTCGCTGAGGAGAACCCGGGGGAGGTTAAGGCCTTCAAAGTCAGGCTGGGTTACGTGAAGGCATCGGCAGACAGTCCGGTTTTCGACGAACTATATGATTATGCCGAGTCGAAGAGACTCCCAGTGCTCTTTCATACCGGGGACACTGCGTTTAGCACTGGAGACCTCGCCCGCTCGCACCCGCTAACCCTGGACCGACTAGCGAACAGGAGAGAGGAGCTGACCATAGTCCTCTGCCACTTTGGCAATCCATGGTTCGAGGATGCCGCGGAGCTAACCTACAAACACCCTAACGTCTACGCCGACATCTCCGGATTGATCACAGGCGATGTTGCATACGCGGAGAAGTATGCGGCGTGGCTCGCCAGAAAGATTAGCGAAGCCATCTATTTCGCAGGCAACGCCGAGAAAGTCATCTTCGGAACAGATTATCCTATCACCAAACACTCCGACGCGTTGGCGCTGGTGAGGAGATTGGAAGTGGATGAACGCGACAAGGAAAAAATCTTGTCGCACAATGCGGAGCGAGTGTTCCGTCTATGACGGAACAGGAGGGAGCCGTAATCGTCGACATTCCCGTCGAGATAAGGGCGGGCCTGGAATGGATACTTAACGAGAGCTTTGAAGGATGGTACCTGAGACATTCGAAAGGGACCCTCCGAAACGTAGATGTGGTCAGAGCCGCAATCTTGCTAGGCAAACCTGTCGGGCTGGTCATGCTGAAGACGATAGAGTCGAACGTCGGCTATGTGTACTACATTGCCGTGGCGAAGGCTCACAGGAATCACGGCATCGCGAAGCTGCTCTTGGAAGACGCCCTTCGGCACTTCAAGGCAGCGGGCGTAGAAGAAGCGTTCGCAAGCGTAGAAGAGGACAACGAACCCTCTGAAGCTCTATTCGCATCGGAAGGGTTCACACGAACGAGCTTCGGCGAGGTCTCCAAGAAACACGGGAGCATTCACACACTCAACATGTACAGAGTAATGACCGTCGTTCCAGGCGAAGTGCTACTACACAAGGCGATCGCCTGAGACATTTCCCCAGAACTGAAACAGAGTTCTCTCTCTGAACACTTGGCGAGTTTATCAGCTTGAAACGCTCTAGACACGTGAACATTAGGGGATCGGAAGAAATCGAGATCTCCCGAATACCGGCTGCACCTGATATCAATCTCGTCTTCCCAAACGGCCTCTCATTCTTCGACGCTTATCTCGAATATTGGACTAAAGAAATTCTTGAGATGGGCGGTGAAGCCTATGTATCCAGAACCTCCACCGAGGATACCATTTCGGGCATATTCCTGTACGAAGACTACGAAAAGACTGGAACAATTTGCACGAGATCAAGAGAAGTATTCGACTATTTTTACAAGTCAAAACCGTTCGGTTCCATCTTCGCGGAAATACCGACTGAGCACGAGAATGAAATCTATGACATCTACACCATAGACCTTGCAAACTCTCCGATCGTTCATGGGTTCAGCCATGAAATCTCGATAATGGACGAGGATCAGGTGGATGAGATTGGACGATTCATGGTTTCCACACATCCTGGAATCAACAAGAAGTGGGTCGGTGTTGCGTCTAAGAATGGAGAGAATTGTTTCATGGTCAGGTTGGGCAGCGAGATCGCGGGAGTAGCATGGCTCTCACTCGTCAACGAAATTGGTAGAATGCACTCGCTCGCTGTAAAGCCTCGATTTAGAAGAATGGGCATAGGCTTGGACTTACTCTGCGCACGTCTGCTCTGGCTCAAGTCGAAACACGCTCGTTCAGCGTTCTCCGAGATTTCTCGCGACAACCTTCCATCTTCAAAGATCGCGATAAAAAGCGGCATGAGAGTGTCCGGACAAGTCTATCGATACTTCAAGCGTCGCGTAGCAGAGAATACGGCCAGACTCGCAGTATCAGCAAATACCATCCATTAGGTTGTTGGACCTCCACACACCGGACAGACACGAGCAGTGGTATCGACCAAGGCACCACAGTACTTGCACCTTACCTTCGCCACCTCTTTGATCACGATCTGTTGCGCCGGCGGTTGTCTGGGAGTCAGATCGACAGTCGGGGGTGGAGCGCCAAATTCCCCAGGCAAGCGGGAATAATCTTGTACGGGATGCTGCTGAAGAGGTCTTCTCCTTCTCCTGATTATCACAAGAGCAATTACGATTACGATAAGGCCGATAACCGCGACCGTTCCAACAATGAGATAGAGGACGGATAGATCCGGCGGGGGTGCGGGTGCCGTCGCCAATGAATAGCTGGTCGAAGTTACATACAGGTTTTCGTTCCAGGTAAAACCATTTCCTGAAGAATCGGTATCATGCTCAACATAGCTATACCCTATGATGTAACCCGTGGACGGGTCAAAGTAAGTGTCCCAGGTATACGCAGCATTGAACCTTCCGTACACGTCATTTCGGAGATAGTTTGAGCTTCCTCGAGCATGAATTGACTGCACATACCTGTTTTGAGAGGCTAGAGAATAACTGTAGTTCTTGTCGAGGACTGTCATCTGGGTATTCAAGAGGTAGAATGTTCCCCCGTTCTGGACCGAGTTGGCCATGTAAAACCAGACAGTCGGATTCACATAGCCCGACTGGTTGTCGGTTCCCTTCACGTAATAGAAGCTGGACGATGAATAGGTGAAATTACCTGCAGAACCTCCGGTTGTTCTTGACCCCGAACTATTGCTGAAAGTCCATGAGAAACTGTAATCGGCTGCGACTGTCCCGTTTGAGAATACCGTATTCATCTTCTCTGTTCCGGTGGTAACTGTGTGTTCAGTGTATCCTTGATAATCGCGCTGGCCGGACCCTAGATCTACGACCTCGTTGTACGAGAAGTAATCTCCCTGCTTCGGGACGTAGCCCAGCACACGTGGGACTGCCGCGAGAACTGTGGAGAGGGAAAGCGCGACGATTGCGAGCGCAAATAGTCTTCTAGTCGCCATTAGCCCCCAAAACCCCCACCACTGTAGCCGTGAACATGAGCGGGATGAATGCCTCCGATCCCGCTGAACGTGGAATAGTAAGACGAATGCACCATGATCAAGGGCGCATACCAGAGGAAGAAGATGGGCAATGGACCATGCATGAATTGTACTGGCGTATTAGCGATCTTCGCGGTTGGATCAAGTTGCTTTACAAGTTCGTTCTTGACTCCGTGGACCATTCTGACAGAGAGGCTCAGCAACTCGGAACGGTCAAGGCCTGGAGCAATAGGTTCAAGCATTGAATACGCTCTCTCTGTCAGGTCAAGCGTCTCGTTTGCTTCAAGAGTCGGTATCGAGGTAAGTATTGCAGCGGCGACAAGCGGATATTCCAAGTAACTCCTAAGTCCATCGACAATTATCGTCAGTTTTGTCTTCACATCGTCAGGTCCAAAGCCAGACAGGGAGAGATAGGCACTAGAAAGTTCAGTGTCTTCTGATTCCCTGAATCCCCACATGTTGAACATTGCCCTGAAAGATTGGAATCGGCTGGCTAACTGGTCCGTTGGGACGTTTAGCACAGCCAGCACCGCAGCTGATTCGTGTGAACGCGTCATCTTGGAAAATTCCATGAACCTGTCGGTAGGATATGTGCCATCAAACCTTCTCCCATACATGATCACGGCGGCAATCCCTGCCGACAATTCGTTCGGGACGTGAGCGTGATGTCTGAGATAGTGGTCAAGACTCTTCAAGGACTTTTCGAGATCTTGAAGATCAGAATTATTGTCAGTTGACGACGACGATGTTTGAGAGGGACTCATTTTGAGAGACGTGAGGATTTCCGCCGCCATAATCTTGTTGTCACTCGTGGACTTGAAATGTTGGAGAATCTTGAGCGCTAGAAGAAACCTTTGACTGATTAGGCTCGGGTCGCCCTGAAGCTTCGCTAATCCTATAGACACATTCCACAGCTGGGTAAAATCAGCCTTTGGAAGAGCCCCGAAGACATAGTTTCTTAGAAATGCCTCGTAGGAGCCGGCTGAGCGGGCGATGGACTGTAGTTCGTTAACGGTTTGCTTGGTCTCTTCGATAAAGTCTGAAAACTCGTTGTCGGCGACCCGATAGTTCCTCACGTTGAGATCGTTAAGCGTAGCTACGCCGAAACCTGTCAGGGAGACATATTCTCCATCGTACGGCACCATCCTGTCGATGGTGGATTTCTTCAGAATCAGTTCTTTTATTCTCGAGTCTATCTGAGTTATCTCAGTCTGATCTTTGAGTACAGTAAGCCTTTCTTCTTGCACTTTTTGTAGTTCGGCCTCTTTCTTCTCTCTTCCTTCGAAATGAAACAGGATCGAATGTGTCTTCTTCTCTTCCTTATGGAGGGCTATCTCGGCATTTCTTTCCGCGACCACCTCGTTTTGGAAGTTCGTATTTATCTGGGTCAGATTGGCAACTTCGGCCTGGGCCTGATCATAGTCTGCTTTCGGCATCACTGAAACGTATCCATTCGTGCCAAGATAATCCAGATCCGATTGCGGAATTTGTATTGACACCGACTTCGTAGCTATTTGAGAGAAGAATATTCTCGCGTCGTTCGACTTTATTTTCGGTCACCAGTAGTCGATAATCGGAAACTTCTTAGTTATGCTCTGTTCCCCAATGATATTGCCAATTATCAGTTCTAGGCTTTCTCCTTCACGCGCAAGATCAATAACTTCATCGTCCCTCAGCGCCTCTCGAAGTAAGAACTCGAATTGTGCCTTCCTGTCTGCCATATTTCCGAACCTTTTTGAGCGTTCTCGCTCGATCTGTTCGTAAGCATATATGAATTCATAAAGAGACCTGTAAATCTGGTCGTCTATTTTTTCTTGGACCCTCTTCTTCTCAACAGTTATCCATTCCAAGCCTTCGAGGTCTACGAAATAGATGGTGCCGTCTGGGGCGAGGACTGCGTCCTTGTCCAGCCAGACATCGTAGAAGTCCAGGCCACTGAAAGTTCCGTCCTCGTTGCTCTTTAGTGACCTAGTGAACAGTGTTAGGAACGCGATCCCGCTCTTAATGAAATTCTTCAGAAAATCGAGGGCCTTATCGTTCTCGTCAATGCCAAAGAAGTCGAAGATTGAGCTTATGTGCCCACCAACTGTGCTCCCAGAATGGAAATAGATCCTCACGTTGGAAGGAACAAGTCTCGTTTCCTGGACCATCCTTCCCCCGAATCTCCGGTACCAGAATATCTTCTTGACTTCACTCTCTAGGCTTTCCGGGAGAAGGACTATTTTTACGAGGGGCGCGACTCGAAATCCGTGAATGGAGGTTAGGTCGGCCATCTCGGACACTCTCATCGAAGTAGTTGCGTGCTGAAGCCCCTGTCCTCCATATGGGGAGCCTCTCAACCACAATTCCCCTGTAAGGTACCGTGGGGCCCTTTCCTCTGAATTCACAATTCTCTCTTTCAGCGCGGAATCTTTCAAGAGATTGCAGATTTCCGCCTTCCACAAAAGCTGAGGGGAAAACGGGCTAGTCGTGGAGCCTACGCCCTTAACTGAAAGGTAAAAGTCGGTACCGTCCATTTTCAATGAAGATGAAGTGGAAACCGCTCCTCTGTTATCGTCTGTGATGAATTCTTTCGTGCCCAAAGAGTCGAGGTTTGTGAAAGGTCTCATACTTTCCGGAAGGTAGATCCTTTCGAATTCCGGCATTTTGAATTCTTGAAAATGTTTGTTTGTGAGTATTTCGGAAGTCTCATACATATCCAGATTGAGCGGCAAACCTCGCATCTTCATGAGAGCCCGACACTTCCCGGAAATTTTTGGCATATCTCCCGAAATCAACTTCTTGAATTCGGAATTGTCGAGCTGTTCCATGAACGAGTCCGGGACTTTCTCATCCTCTTGTCAGTTTCATAACCGTTTTCATGTCAAAGGAGGGAGCCACGGGCAGGCCCACCACAAACCTCTTCGGCTAATTAGAGGACGTTGATGTAGATTATTAATCAGAACAGTTCGTCATTGATGAAGCCGTCAAACAGTTCAATGCGTGAGAGGGGTAGACCAGTCTAATGACATCGTTCGGGCAGGCGTGCATAGAAGTCCAGTTCGTTACGAAATCCTACGGTAAGACCGTCGCGATCGATGATGTCTCGTTCACCATACCGTGCGGGGAAAGGTTTGCTCTTCTAGGTCCGAATGGAGCTGGCAAGTCAACCACCCTGAGACTTCTCGTAGGTCTCTTGAAACCTGATACTGGGACGATCAAGATCAACGGTCACGAGCCTTTCAGCCCGGAGGCCAAGTCGATTCTGGGATATCTTCCCGAGGATGCAACGCCGTATCGGACATTATCGGTCAGGGAGAACTTGGAGTACATCGCCGCTTTGCGCGGAGTAGGAGACGTCCGGGAGGCGACGGAGAGATTCTTGGATGACCTTAGCCTCCGAGAATACGAACGAGCCAAGGTGGGCAAACTCTCCCGAGGAAACGTGCAAAAACTATCGATTGCTCTAGCACTTATCCACAAGCCGAGAATAGTCCTACTCGATGAACCGCTAAACTATCTTGACATCCCAACCCAGGAGAGAGTTTTCAAGATGCTAAAGTCCCTGGACTCGACCCAGATAGTCTCCACGCATATCATGTCAATCGCCACGCGGCTTACAGAGAAAGCCATCATGATCTCAAGGGGCAAGATTGTCTGGAACGGGACCATTGACACGTTGAAAGGTCTGGAGCGGGGTGAGGAGCCGATAGAAAGCGTTGTTGCGAGGCTCATGACCAATGCTGGCTAAGCTCGTAAAGTTCGTCCTCCTGACCAGGTTCTCCAAGCCGCTCCTTGGTGTCATAGCCTTCTTCCTAGCCTATGACATTGTGATAAGGGCATTAACGAACTCCCCAGGATTCTCTACAGGATTCTCCTACTACGCCGTGGGTGCTACGATCTTCTTCATCACTGTAAGCCTTCTCTTCGGGGGACTGTTCATCCTAAAGTCAGACAGAGACTATCTGCTGACTCTGCCGCTGAAGCGTAGAGATCTCAGCATCTCGCTATTCACAGCTCAGTTCGTCGGTTCCGGGATCACTATCCTCTTCCTCTTCGGATTCTATCTAGGGGGCGCTCGAGCCCTCGAAGCCACCGCAGTGCTGATTGCAGACCTTGCGATTCTAGCCGCTGTTGTAACTGCGCTTGGCGTTGTCTCGAATATTCTCTCAACCTGGCTCAGAGCAGGGCTCGCAGTGATTCTCGGGCTCTGGTGTTTCTCTTCGATTCTTGGGAATCCCTTTACTCCGGTTTCTCCGTTCACAGGAGACCTCCTGTACGGTAGTATTGTACTGTTCGGACTGGCAGTTGTAATCGTGCCCGTTGCCTTGAGAGAGCTGGCCTATCTAGAATTGGGATCGATGAGGAGTATGTTGCGGGCCACCAGTTCCCAGTACAAGAGGACCATGAGTTTCTCCGGCAGGAGTCCCGTGCGGGCCATCTACTCTTACCATTTGTCCTTCCTCGAGCTGGTCGCGAGGGTCAACCTTGCAGGCTCTACCAGTTACAGGGCAACTCGAGTAAGAACATCCACTGTACTGGTTATTTCCAGTGCCCTCGCTGCAGTGTACCTGTCACTTGGGCTGTCCGCATTCGCCGATCTCCTTTCGACCAGACCTGTGGTCCTTATCCTGCCCATTCTAATGGGGGTCATCACCCTAGTCTTGATGTCTCAGGCAACGTTCTCGAACGAAAGGGGCTGGCTGGCTTTTACAGCGATGGACCCAGCGGTATACCTGCGACATCTTCTTCTTTCGAGAGCAGTCTCGACGTTGGCGATAATAGGACCCTTTGGCATTGTAAATAGTGTCCTCGCGTTTCTGGGGGTTTCAGAAGGTGTGAACTCTTCTATTGTGCTCCTCATCACGGTTCCTTCCGCGTCGATACTAGCAACGTACTTGGTAGCGAGGATGGGGGCTGTGCAACAAGTGAAAGAAGAGGGCATGATGCCCGGACAGTTTGATCTGAAACAATTTCTTGTCATCATTCCTATCTACATCATGGTTGCACTCATAGCGGTCTCTGAGATTTCATTGATAGGCTCCATCATCATTGCAACCGTCGTAGGGATACTCGCGCTCCTCATGATGGCAAGCAAGAGCGTCTGGCGAGGAATCGCGTATCGTCTCACCGAGCGAGGATTCGTCTGACCCCAATCTCCTAGAGTCCGTCTTTGAGTTAATCCGTGAACTCGAAATGTCGGCAGCTCTGAGGAGTCACGTCGACGAGAACGAACTCGTTGCTAATCTTTCATTCATCGGGAGAGAATTGAGTCATCAGAAGGTTTTTCGTGATGCTTCGAACACGGACTGAGCTCCTGTTGGACCCCGCACCACCGAAGCCTACCAGACTCGCAGTAGTGGTCGTCTGCGTACTCATCCTCTTGATCGTGCCTCATTTCTTGCCGCAGGTGCAGGGAACCACGTCGCCGGTTACGCCTGTTCTTACCGGTCTAAACTTTCCCGTCTCCCTGAGGTTTGCACCAGATGGTCGAATATTCTTCACGGAGAAAGACACCGGCAGTATACGGATCATTCTTCAGAACGGAACTCTCCTAGCAACGCCCTTCGCGACAGTCTCACCCATCTTTACAGACGGCGAAGCGGGACTTCTAGGCATAGCCCTGGACTCATCTTTTTCCTCCAACGGCTACGTCTATGTTTACTTCACTGACCGTGATCCTCAGAATTACACGTACGGGCATATTCGACGCTATACGGCAACCGGCAATACGGGCGGAGATCCAGTCAGCATCTTCAATGTGACGAGCTCTGCTCCAGGCACCATTTACCATAATGGTGGTTACATCAAGTTCGGACCCGACGGCAAACTATATGCGCAGGTCGGGGAATTTCATCAAAGTTCACAGGCACAGAACCAGGGAACGATGGATGGAAAGATGCTCCGGATGAACCCGGACGGTTCCGTGCCGACTGACAACCCGTTTCCTGGGAGTCGAGTATGGGCTTTGGGGGTACGCAACGCATTCGGCTTCGACTTCGACCCGTCAAATGGCAGACTCATCGCCACAGAGGCCGGTCCTAGCAGCGATGACGAGATCAACATCATAGTCAAAGGCGGAAACTACGGCTGGCCGACTTGCACCGGCCCATGCAGTCCACGCAACCCCTCCTTCATCGATCCAATCGTAGACTTCAACCCAGTCGTTACTCCGACTGGAATTGTCACCGTTGAACCGAATGTCTACTACTTCGGTGAATGGAACACTGGCAATCTCGTTCGACTAAACCTGACCTCGACAGGCTCAGTCGTCTCCATGACTCAGGTGTACACTCAGAGCGGGGGAATAATCGCCGTCGAAATGGGTCCGAACAACAAACTCTACTACTCCTCGCCTGACGGAATATTCAGTCTGAATGCCCAGTTCCCGATTCCTGAACCATATTCTCTGCCTAGTCTAGTCGTAATTGCCATTGCAACGGTTGGAGCTATAGCCGCCGCAACAATGGCAATCTACCTTTTGGTCAGCCGTAGAAGCAGACGTCCCACTATTTCCTTGCCTATCGAGAATCTGCTCATAATTCGGCCGCTGTTTTCCCTTGGTGGTTAATAGCAAGAATGTAAGGAAGGAGATCATAATGGACAACAGATTGTTGGAAGGTACGTTTGCCAACCTTTCAACCGCCCTTATCGCTGATGCCTGCGTGCGCCTGAAAATCGCCCTGCGCGTCGCCACACCCGGCATACATCCGTTAGTGCCGGGCATGCGTGTTGCTGGTCGGGTGCTGCCGGCCCGGCATCGAGGAAGTGTAGATGTGTTCTTGGAGGCCATGAAGAAGGCCCACCCTGGAGATGTACTGGTTGTTGACAATGAAGGCCGAAGCGACGAGAGTTGCGTCGGCGATATTACCGTAATGGAGGCCCGCGGGTGGCGCCTAGCGGGGTTGGTAGTTCGGGGCTACCATCGGGATACCAAAGAGCTTGTCGGGCTGGGTTTTCCCCTGTTCAGCTATGGGTCATATCCTGCGGGTCCCCGTCGCCTCGATCAACGCGGGCACTTGGATCTTTCTTCGGCGCAGTGGGAGGGTTTCACTGTCGATAGTGGTGATGCTGTTCTTGCAGATGATGATGGCGTGCTCTTCGTATCGACGACTAGGCTCGATGATGTCCTGAAGATTGCCAAGTCAATTTGGACCATCGAGCGGCAGCAGGCAGAAACAATCCAGTCCGGAAAGAAGCTCTCTGAACAACTGGACTTCGACGGCTACCTAGCAAAGCGTAACTCAGATCCATCCTACACCTTCCGTAAGCATCTACGGGAGCGAGGAGGAGCTGTGGAGGAATAGTCGCAGAGTTACACCATCTACCCATACTATTTGCGCCCATCATTCGGGGAATATCGAATTGTTAGGACCCCAGTGCGCTAATCAAGTTAGGCTCGCGGATTCATTTGGCACCAGAATTGCCAGAATAGACATCGGAGGAGCTCACATCGAAAACATGGCGGCCGGGTTCAAGATCATCGCGCCCTTCGCTAGCGGCTGAACGAGCACAGTTGTTATGCGAAGAGCCATCTAGTGGACACCTATTTCGACCTTTTCGAGTTCTTGATTCTAGATTTTGGCCGCTGTAAAGCGTGTATCTTCGCCATGCGACCGACCAGCCGAGCATCATCGAGTCTCTTGCAGATCGCCGGAAATTGGTTTCCTAGTCCGCTCCAGCGGATTTCTTCGGGCGAGGATATTCGTGGTTCCTTTGTTCGAAGGGTTGCGAGGTCACGAAATAGTAGTGCGAGTTTGAAATTTTCTCTTAGGACTTCTGCAAGGCGGGTCGCGGATCGTGGCTGTACCTTCCAACTTTCTACGTTCGGGGGAATCGCCTCAAGATGCTTGTAGATTCCGAGAACAGTGTGTGTTGATTTTTCTCCCCAGCCTTCCAGGCCGGGGTACCCGTCCGCGTCATCACCTACTAGAGCGAGATAGTCGGGTATGGAGCTTGGTGGGACTCCGAACTTTTCTATCACGCCTTCCTCGTTCCGAACACTTCGCGCACGGCGATCAAGCTGTACAACGCGATCGTCGCGAACGCATTGAGCCAAGTCCTTGTCTGGCGAGCAGATGTACACACGATCAACCTTAGAGCTCTTGCTCAGGGACGCAGCCGCTCCGGCGAGAGCGTCATCGGCTTCCAGCTCGACCATGGGCCAAACAACGACTCCCATCGCCTGCAGACTCTCCTCAAGCAGGGGGAACTGTGATAGCAGTCGTGGATCGACGCCTTCACCTGTCTTGTAGCCCGGCCATAGGTCGTTTCGGAACGATTCAATGATGTGATCCGTCGCGACTCCGATGTGCGTGATTCCGGATTCGAGCATGCCGGCAATATTGTTGACTACGCCGCGGGTCGCTGCGACCTCTTCGCCCTTGTCGTTGGTTTGGGGTGGGATCGCGTAAAAGTGGCGGAACAGTTCGTAAGTGCCATCCACGAGGTAGATATCCACGCTAGAACAACTCTCACTTCAACAAAAGAAGCAGTCAGTCTTGGATTTCCGAAAGTTCCGTTGTGGCAGAAATTCTCCTATTTCTTCTCCTTCTGAATCTCCTTCAATCGGAGCGTGACTATCTTATTGACCAAATCGTACGGAATTGGTTTTTCCAGGGGAAATCGAAGCGAGCCTTTTGGGCCCGCATATGGAGACAATTGCTTCCTAAACACTTCATTTCCCTCGGGTATAGAGTAGAATCCAATATGATGTTTCCAGGCGCTGAAGTAGACCAACCTCTTCCCGTCCAGTTTGAACGTTGGCATATCGTAGCTTATCGATTCTACCGCTTCAGGCACGGCTTTTCGTATTGTAACCCTCAGCTTTTCCAGAATGGTGCGAACATTCTCCGGAAAGGCTTCGACATATTCGTCGATGGTTTCGAACTTGTTAGTTGGCACGGTTCTTTCTCAACTCTGGGTTTCTTTAGTCCTGGACTCGAAACCAGCTTCACGATTAACCGTCAAAATTCTTTTTCGATCCTACTGGTCATTCCTTGTAACCGGTGCTATAAGCCCATTTCTTGGATTGGGCACTAAGTTTTGGATCACCAGTGCGCAATCGGAGATATAGTATGATGAAGTTTGCGCGCACGTGCCCCAATCCAATCTCCTTTGATTAGAGCCATGCAAGCATCTCAGAATGCTCAGCTACAACCTCGCCGCGCTTGACAAAACCTTTCTTGCTGACAAGTTTCCAGAAGTCTTCTGCGGTCTTACCAGTCTTGATCTGAATGTTGTCCATATATCCCTTCAACGTCGGTCAAGCCATGGTGGCTATGACTTGAGAGGAATACCACACACCATTAAAGTTGAAAGGAAGGGGAATGAACTGATAGTTCATATTGCTTTGACTGAAAGAAAAAGCTGGGACCACACTGGTGTTATTCTAGCATCCGAAGGCTGGCAAGACATAGGATATGGATTGAAGATGCAATTGACAATTGCTTCAACTAACGTTATCCTTCCAAAGGAGAGGATTAAGCTGATCCAGAAACCTGGAATACTCAATCGTCTACGTGGAAAGAAAATGCCAATGTTGGAGGATAAGTCTTGAAGCGGACAGTCCTCTTACAGGAAAATCGGATTTCTTGACAAAAAACCCAAGGCCGCCGCTTACAACTTCTTCATAGAATTGTCCTATTCGTCTGCAAAGACGCTTGTTAGCTAGATGTTCATTCCTAGAACGATCCCTTCCGCAGATTAATGCCGTATTCGAGGTAGGCTTTCAGGCAGAGGCCCATGTGGGTCCAGCCCTGACAGTTCCCGTACGAGCCTTGCAGACCGGGCTCTGTAGTCCGCCATTTACCCTCTACAATCTTCACAAGCGTCTCGTTCGCGTTCAAGGGTTCGAAGCTCATCTCGACAACGGTATCGTATCCGCCGGAGTCCGGTATTGTCCCGGTTTTAGAGTCATAGAGTCCCTCGCTTGCCTCCCAAGAGAATCGAATTAGCCTGTTTCGAACAACCTTCTGCACCTTCACCGGGGCCTCCACAATCTTGTCCCCAACGTCATTGAATTTCCACAAGACCGTCTTTCCCTCATCCAATGGTCCGTTCGATCCACCAGACGTGAAGTAGCTACTAAGTTTCTTTGGGTTGTGGACAGCGTCAAAGACCTCGTTCACCGGTTTCTGGATTTTCGTCTGAACAATAAAACTCAATTCCATATTTGGCATCCTGCGACCGTATCCAGCCATATGTTATATATTTATAACACTTTGTTCACCCCTAGGGTGCCACCCGTGAACATCGACCCGAACAACAAATCTCCGGAGAGGGCGACTTGACAATGGAAGACACGCATGATCTGATCTTCAAAGCACTCGGCGACTCTCGACGACGCGAGATACTCGACTTGCTCAAAGAAAAAGCAAGAACAACCGGAGAACTAGTCGAGCGCTTCAAGCAGTTGGACCGGTGCACGGTAATGCAGCACCTGAGCGTGCTCGAAAAGGCAGATCTCGTCATCGTGAAACGTGATGGGCGTCTTCGCTGGAACTACATCAACCCGCTCCCCATCAAAGAGTTACATGACCGCTGGATCGGCAGCTATGCGGATAGCGCAGTCGATTTGCTAGCTCGTATGAAACGCGAAATCGAAGGATACTAATTCGACCTACGAATTATGGGTCGCAGAACATACATACACCCGTCGCCCTGAATTTGTCGACGAGTCAAATTGACCCACGCGAGGGCCGCGACCAAGTTTGACATTGTCAACTTGGATGAATTAGAGCAACAAGCGAGGCAACAGCTCGACCAGGCTACCTACGATTTTGTGGCCGGGGGCGCCGGTTCCGAGCTGACTCTGAGGGCAAACCGAGAAGCTTTTCAGAAAATAACAATCATGCCCCGGGTCCTAACCGGAATCAAGCACATTGATCCTTCGATAGATCTTCTCGGGCAGCGGTTGTCCATGCCGATCTATGTTACGCCAATGGCGAACCATGGCGTCGTCCACTCATCGGCGGAGATTGGAAGCGCGCAGGGCGCGAAAAAAGCAGGCACGCTCTTTGTCGCGCCGACAGGCTCAACCAAGACCATGGAGGAAGTAGCAGAATCAATCAAGGACAGTCCACGATGGTTTCAACTATACTTCAACAAAGACCCGGAGGTCAATGGAGACCTGCTTCAGCGAGCCGAGAGGGCAGGTTACTCCGCAATCGTTCTCACGGTCGACCTACCAGTCCTGGGCATTAGAGATCGCAACGTCCGGAACAACTTCACCTTACCAAAAGAACTCAACCGACCAAACGTTCCCCCAGAAAGATACATTGCCGCAACGCGAAGCCTTCAGACTCTCACAGCCGGGATCAAGGATGACCTCAGCTGGGACGACTACGAGTGGACCCGAAAGCACACTGCTCTACCTGTCTTGATCAAGGGCATCCTCTCGCCTGATGACGCTGAGGAGGCTGCCAGCCGAAAGGTCCCCGCGATAATCGTCTCGAACCACGGAGGGAGACAACTCGACAGCGGGTTCGGCGCGATCGAGGCGCTAGGACCAATAGCCGAAAGAGTCAAAGGAAGAACTAGAGTGTTATTCGACAGCGGAATCAGGAGGGGAACTGACTTGTTCAAAGCCCTAGCGTTAGGTGCTGAAGCGGTTGGCGTCGGACGACCAGTACTTTGGGGTCTCGCACTGTACGGCGCAGACGGAGTTGCGGCGGTCTTGGAACATTTGAAAACAGAACTGGTAAACGTCATGCGCCTTGCCGGCACGGCCCGACTCACCAATATTACCTCGGATTACATCAGGAATTCATAGCCGGTGTCCCCGACTAGGGCGTGCTGATTCCACGAAACCCGCCACAGCCTATCTCCCGGTTGGAGGCTTACAGATTTTCTACGAGACTTCGGGAGTAGGCGAACTCTTGCTATTGCTGCATGGAGGCTTAGGGACCGTTCAGGACTTCGCTTCTCAGACGCCCGAACTGGCTAAGCACTTCAAGGTTGTCGCCTTCGAGCGGCCCGGGCACGGACACACCGCTGACACCAACGAGCCGTTTAGCTTCTCCGTCATGGCAGAGTACACCGTCGGCTTCATCGAAGCGTTGGGATTAGGCCCAACGAATCTGGTTGGGTGGAGTGACGGAGCGACCATCTCTCTACTCGTCGCCATTTCTCGACCGGACTTGGTCAAACGTCTTATCTGTGTAAGTGGACTCTTCGACACAAACGCCCAGCCCCCAAGAGACAGGGAATGGATTGCTTCAGCTACGCCGGAATCTTTCAGGAAAAATCAGGCGGCGATGGTAAAGCGCTACGACGAGATCACCCCCGACGGTCCGGCCCACTTCCCAGTCGTGTTCAAGAAGACCATGAAGATGTGGCTCAGTGAACCTAACATTGAGAAGGAAGAACTGTCAAGAATCACAGCACCTACTTTAGTGATGACCGCAGACAGGGACGGTGTCTCCGCCGAACATACGCTGGAGCTTTTCAGGACAATCAAGAACTCTCAATTATGCAGCCGAAAGCAACTACCGGTGCGATTCTGGAGTTCCTGCTGAAGGATCAGAAGGGGTAGGACCCCCGCTCACAAAAATGGAAGAGTTATTCGGCTGAGTCGGCAGTTCAATCTCGTTGCCTGGTTTAGTCGGTGTCTGTCGCGTTCACGTTGGCGTCCTTCAGGGCGGCGTAAGTTACTGAACTGTCGTCTGAGGTCTCGTCATCGTCATGTTCCTGATGATTCTGGTCTTGATCATGACGATCATCATCATGATTCGTAGTAGTGGAATTGCTGGTGGAGGCGTCTACAGCGTGGAGGACGGCGACCGTTGGAATCAGAACTGCGGCCGCGACTAGTAGGATAAGGGCAATCTTCTTCGAGTTCTTCACCTCCGAGGCAATTCCTGCATCAAACAGGCGGTCGAACAGATAAGCCAACGATTCTGAACGCGTCAGTCAGCACACCCCCCTTCACTCTCCCCGAGCCTATCAGGACTATGTAGCTGGTCTTGTATCCTCGCCATTCTCAGCAGTGCTATTGTACGTGTTCTTGTAGCGTCGAGTATCCGCTTCTATCTGGAGAACCATCATGAGTTCTTGCAGTTTCATAGGCATAGCATCCTTACCCTCCCAACCCTCGCATGCATCGAGTACTTCCCTGACGAATCCAGGAGCCAACATGATATATTCCAGACCCAAGACCATCTGATCATCAACGCATCGCAAACAAGAACTTAGACTGGTCAGCTAGCGGAAACTATTCTAACCTGGACCCTCTCCACCAACGCCTGTTACCCATTCAATCAATGATACTTCTTGTAATAGCTGTTCTCGTTGAAGACCGAACGCAGAAGACAGAAATCTGTTGGAACTAGTTCATACTGTTACCCGGATCTTGTCACCTGACTTCGTTTTGCTGCGACTCTTGAGACTACTTTTTTGCGTAAATTTAGTAGCCCAGCAATCCTGAACCTGACTTGAAAATGCATGGATCGAAAAGGTATGGAATTGACTCGAACGGATCAAACCTCATTCGCCAATCGAAGAGAAGCCGGCCAGAAGTTCTTGACACGTGCGAGGAAGAATCCGCGGCTGTGGCGAAGATGTTAACTATGTAAAATGGTCATAATGGCAATTTCCGGCAAGACTATTTCTTGAAATCCGGTATGCCCACCATGTTCGAGGAAGAACCCAAGGCACGATGCCCAGATTGCAGTCAGTCCCTCACATTCATCCGGACAAAATCACACCAGAAAAGATGGTACTGCTACGCGTGCGAGAAGTACATCGACCGCCCGACCGAACCGACACTCATCAAAGACGCGCATGCTAGAATAGAGGCTCTCAACGGCCTCCAAGTAATAGATTCCCACGGAATGATCGTCGGCCGAGTCCGAAAGGCTATCTCGACCGATACCGGTGATGTTAGATCTCTCGTCCTATCCGTTGACAAGGAGCAGTTCAAGACTTTACTTGATGAGAGAGACCTGCCACGCGAGTTCGAACTGGGACACGAGAAGATCGCAACCGTCGGAGACGTCGTAATCCTATCCGACGTATTCTCACCGAGCGCACTCGCACCACCCAAACCACCAGAGGAATCCCCGAACATCGGCAAATGCTCGAGATGCAGCGCCCCACTCATCGCCGGAGCAAAACACTGCATCAAGTGCGGAGCATTGCTGACCTCCGCCTCCTGCGTATCATGCGGAACATTGAACCCGACCGAAGCTAGGTACTGCAAGAACTGCGGCAACAAACTGGCCTAGTTTCGCATCCATTGTGCACCGAAACAGAATAAGATTTCACAAAGCAGTATTTTCAATCACCTAAATACTCAGCATACTCCGACCGGATTCAGGGCAGAGACGACAACTAATGTCGGATCAAAAGGAAGATCTGTGGCTGGACCTTGACCTTGCAGCTGCGAATGTTAGTCGGGCAGGGACGCTCCTCGGGTCAACAATCGCCGTCTTTACCTTCCTCCTCTTCTTTCTCTATCCTCGCTTTTCCTCTGGCCAGATCGACCCTGTTCTCTTCCAAATCACTCTAACAATCATCGTTCTTACCATTCTTTCCTTCAGCTTGTGTGCACTCTTCTGCTACCGGATTGGCGCATTTAGAATGACCATGACCGAGAGACGCGCAAGCATGCAAACGGGCGCCCTACTCTGGATCATCGGCACGCTCCTCGTGGTGTTGGAGCCTGCTTTGATATTGTTCACGATTGGACTCGCGGTCGTAGGGGTAGTCGCGCTAGGCGCTTGGCTCCTTTACACTTTCTTCGTTCTGCGCGATGCAAGAAGGTATCAGCGATATTCCAGACAACCTGTGAGCAAATAATAATCCGGCATCGGAAAGAGTGAAGAAGACAGGATTTTGTGCTCTGTTGACTATGTCTTTTCGTCCTTGGGGACTTGGACTACGCAGAAGTGGTTTCCCTCGGGGTCCACTAGTATCTTGAAGTCCTCATACGGTCTGTAGTCTCGTGGATAGAGAGTCGCTCCCATCTTCAGCAACCGCTCTAGCCCTCCTTCTTGATCCGTAGTATAGACGTCCAAGCGCAATCTAATCCTGCCCTCGACGCTTTTCGGAATCTTGTTCAGAGATACGTTCGGATTTTTCCCCTCAGGATCTCGAAGGATCACCCATCCGTCCTTCAGTGGATACTTGGGGACATAGCGGAGAGTGTCCTGCCAGAATGCCCACATCTTGTCGAATTCGTTGCAATCGATAACTATCGAGCCAATCTTCATGTGCAAAGCCTTTCGCCTTTGCAAAACATGACAATTAGCGGTTGTTTTTTTGACAAACCATCTATGCCTTGTTTGAGAAAGCGATGAATAGCCTACCACCTGAAACTAGATTGGCGCTGATCCACAGGGTCATCGTTCCGGACGAGAAGTATCCAACGGAATATGCAATTCTAGTAACTGATACTCGGTCAATCTTCATTCGTCAGAAGAAGACGAGAAGCAGCTACTGGCTTCGTGGCGAGATGAAGTTTGGAACCGCACTTGTGACTGACGTGATACCAAAGACTCTCGAAGACTATGAACAGACCAGCCTCGGATCATTGACCACCGATCCCGCCAACATCACAGTCCCCCATGAAGCGGTTGTCTCGTTAGTGATGGGAAAAGAGGAGCCCGAATTCCGGGCACGCGAATTTTTTGTCTGGCTAACAATGAGAAGACAAGGACACAGATTCCAAGTATACAACTTCGAGATGAAATACCGACAGAGCCCAAACGCTGAGCCCTCGATCAGATTCTACATGGTGCCCTTAGGCGCGTATTTTAAGCCTGAAAGACAGACCAAAAGCAGGGAAACAATCCTCCGAGAATACGCGATAGAAGCTCTTGAGATGTTTCAAAAGGTCCTTCCTGCTGGGATCGTATCCTCATAGGGCTGTGACCGGCGCGAGACAGAGTCCGCGCCGCCGGGCAATTCCAGACTCGATCGAGGGGGCCCTGTCTAGAGACCAGGACCGGCCTTAAGCTTCTTTGATTCAAACTTCCTTGGCAGGAGCTGGAATATCAGAACCCCTAAGAGACCGGCCAGAACCAGCACTGCGTCATAGTTGAGAAGATAGCTTCCTGGTGCGAAGTTGGCGTGGACCCAGTTCTGCATGTTGACGTTCGAAGCGTACTCTTGCACGAGTCCGCCATAGATCAAAATCAGTAGTACTGCCTCAACGAGTGCAACGGCGAGGGTTTTTGACACGAAGCCGAATCTTGATTTTCTTGCCCCCTTCATATCTGGAAGGCTTCCCTGGTCGGGCGATGATCCCGGCGCTCCGTTCTTTTGACCCACAAGCGCCTCAAGTTCGTAGAGGGCGGATTCGATCCGGTTGCTTGCTCGCCAGGTTCTTCTCATCGCGAGAAAGTACGTGCAGAGGCCTACTCCCCCGATCAATAATGGAATGGAGATGGGAAGGATAATGGCGGAAGCCTTTTCGTTCCATGGGATTAGGTTGCCAAGTCCAAATCCTCCAAGCGCTCGAGTCGTGTACGTCCATGATGCAGTGCCTGCTCCTATCGCAATCAGACCCAGGGTGAGCTGGGCTCTTCCTTTCCAGTTGGTGCTCGGCGTGAAAACTGCCTGTACTCCTTTCTGCGCTGGCCTTCGCTTTCTCTTGACGCCAGTCGACAAAATGGGATCAGTCCGTGGTGGACCCAAGCTTGGTAAGTACCGTGTCGGCAAGGGATCCCTCGAGCAACTCCTTCGTGAGCCGCCTATATTCCTCCGAGGCAATGTTCCTCGGGCTGTAGATTATTCCAGGTATTCCTTTGCTCGGGGCTTCTGCCATACGGATTGATCTCGGGATGACGATCTTGAGGATGTGGTCACCGAACGAGGTCCTGAGTTGCTGGACAACTTTCTTCGACAGTCCTGTTCTCTTGTCAAATAGAGTGAGCAGTATTCGATAGTCGAAATCTGTTTTCGCGCGCGATTTTACGATTCGCATGAACTTCAGAAGTGTCGGCAGCCCGTCCATCGACAAGAATTCGGATTGCACTGGCACGATCATGAGGTCGCATGCGACGATCGCGTTTACCGTTAAAATTCCGATGTTAGGCGGGCAATCGATCAGGATCGCGTCGTACTTGCGCCTGGCGACGGCGAGAGCTTCTCTCAGGACGAATTCGCGACCGGGAATCGAGGAGAGTTCGACCTCTGCTCCGGCGAGGTCCAGGTTACTAGGCACTAGGGTGAGGTTCTCGACTTTGGTCCCAAGCATTACCTCTTCGAGCTTTCTCGACTGCGCCAGCGCGTCATAGACCGTATAGAGTAGTTTGGATTTTTGGAATCCGAGACTTACAGTGGTGCTTCCTTGTGGGTCGAGGTCCACGAGGAGTACTTTTCGCCCTAGTTGTGCCAGCGCGGTGGCGAGGTTGACGGCTGTTGTGGTCTTCCCGGTTCCTCCCTTGTTGTTTGCGAAGCTTAGGATCATGGTCGGGAAGTGTTCGTAGCCCGAGGGTTTGGTATGAAATTCATGCGCAGATCGAGTTGAACCGACCATCATCCTCGTGTCGTAATTAGGCAAGAAAATGATCGGTTGTTCGGGACTTTCGAAGATTCGCGTCTGACAGTATATTACTGGTACCCCAAAGCGAGCGAGCACGTTGTTAGATAGTGGAGGAGTGATTACTCCATCGGCTGTCTAATCTGCAATGTTTCGGAGCAAGAAACAGGGGTCCCTGACATGCAAGATTCACACTTTCGTGTAAATCGCAAATAGTCTCTGAGAAGACAAGTCCGCTAACAATTTCGATACTTTTTCGGCCTGAAATCCTGGCTTTGCTTCCCACGAAAAGTTATCGGATGTAAACGAAGTCTTAATCAGCAGACGGCTCATTTTCCGATTTTATGAACCGCGAAAGCATTCCTCTCCAACTATCCACTGCCAAAAAGGAAGCTGCTACTCGGTTTTTGACTGACAGCGCTCGGGCGGCCTACTCGACCAGAGCCGTAAGTTACCAGCTCGACCTTAACATCGTTGGAGTGGGAATCGGTAAGAAGATCAAAGGCGGCCAACCCACAGGAACAGACGCGGTTCGAGTATACGTTAACAGGAAATTCCCAAAGGCCCAGATTCCCCAGCCTCAACTCGTGCCTCCGACGATACGGGGCGTCCCGACGGATGTGGTTGAAACCGGCCGGTTCAAGGCCTTCACCATGGCACCGGCACCAATCACCCCCAGAGACCGCTGGCGGCCTATCCGACCTGGAACCTCTATTGGCCCTCCACCCATAGGAAACATGGTTGAGGCCGGGACCCTAGGCGCGATCGTGAAGAGCGGAGGCGCTCAATACATACTGAGCAACAACCACGTGCTCGCCAACGAAGACAAGCTCCGAGTTGGAACTGCGATATTTCAGCCTGCCCTTCTTGACAAGGGCATTCAGGCAACCGACGGAGTCGCATCACTCTCCAAAACCGTCCCTCTTTCGCCTCGAGGAAGCAATAGTGTCGACTGTGCAATAGCGGCTATAGACAAGACCATCCCTGCAGACCCAACTATACTGCCGAAGGTGGGCAAGCTCGCAACCACATCTCCCATCGATGCTACCGACGGGATGAAGGTCCACAAGGTCGGCCGGACAACCGGCTACACCACCGGGTCCGTGCTCGACATCAGTGCAGATGTCAACATACAGTATGATATCGGGACTCTGACGTTTCAGGGGCAGATTCTGATCGCTCCGGATCAGGGTCAGATGTTCTCGGACGCTGGAGATTCTGGCTCGCTGATTGTAGATAGAGGGTTGGGCAGAGCGACCGGTCTGCTCTTCGGCGGTTCACCGAAGTCGACCATCGCCAACCACATCTCGGATGTTCTGACGGCGCTTCAGATCCAGCTTGCAGGATAGGTTCAAGTGAAAGATCGCCAGAACCTCTATATCTGAGAGAATTGGCTCCGCCGAAGACTCCTTCTGATCCTCGGGCTCTGAAGCGAAAAGTATCCGCGCAGATATTACAGCTTCCCGGAGTCAGCGGGATAGGCGTTCCGAAGGGGCGACTTACAGTTTACCTAGAAGCGGATTCCGATGACATTAGAGAACGAGTACGAGAGGTCCTGAAAACAGCCTCTCCGGAAGCAGATGTTGTCTTTCTGGTCACCGGAAAATTCTCCAAGCAGGATCCCGACTGACACATGTCCTCGGCGCATGCTCAGGAGAAAGGAATCGCTGAGACCTTTAACGATCTGGCCCATGACCGGTGCTGCAAATACAAATCGAACGGCCTCACCGCGAGCAGCCAGGTTCTGCTGGATTTCATCTCCAAAAAGGGGCTAATCGGGAAGACCGTCATGGAGATCGGGTGTGGAACAGGGTTCTTCGCGTTGGAGACCCTTAGAAATGGAGCTTCTTCTTGCGTTGGCGTCGATCTCTCGTCAGCTGCGATCAAGGAAGCTAACGCGTTCGCCAAAGAGTCCGGCTTGGAAGATCGGGCAAGATTCGAGGTTGCAAATGCGGCCTCGACTCGTCAGCCCGCCTCCGATGTTGTCGTGATGGACAAGGTCCTCTGCTGCTATCCTGACGCGGACGCCCTTCTGAAAACCGCTTCCGAATCCTCAAAGGAGTTACTGGGTTTTGTTGTTCCGCGGGACGAAGGGCTGATGAAACCGCCGATGAAGATTGGAGCGGCGCTGATCAATCTGGTTGAGAAGTTGAGAAAAACGGGGTTCCGGCTGTACCTTCATCCATTGCGTTCTATCGACCGGCTTCTCTCCGAGAGCGGTTTCCAGCAGTCTGACAAGGCCAAGTCTCGTTTCTGGCTTGTCTACCTTTACAAGAGAAGCGGACCGGCTCTGCCCGAGCGGGAGTAGACGTCGCCTTGGAAGTCAAACAAGTTGTCGATCGGTTGAAGTCTCTCGGAGATCCGAAGGCTGTCGAAGGTATGAGACGTTTCGGAATCCAGTCAAGCAACTCATTCGGGGTCTCTGTTCCAAAGCTCCGGACCCTTGCACGCGAGGTTGGATGCGATCATCCCTTGGCATTGCAGCTCTGGGAAACTGGGTTGCACGACGCAAGGCTCCTCGCGACGATGATTGACGATCCTCGCCAGGTGACTGTCGATCAAATGGACAAGTGGGTTCGAGACTTTGATTCATGGGATGTCGTTGACGGGTCTTGCGGGAACCTGTTTGACAAGACACCTTTTGCCTTGGCGAAGGCGAAGGAATGGTGTAAGCGCGAAGAGGAGTTCGTGAAGAGAGCCGGCTTCGTCCTCATAGCCGAGCTTGCTGTTCACGACAAAAAAGCGAAAGACAAGGTATTCCTCGACTTCCTCCCTCTCATAATCGGGGGAGCATCAGATAATAGAAACTTCGTTAAGAAAGCAGTCAACTGGTCTCTTAGACAGATAGGCAAACGCAACCTGAGCCTCAACAAGGCTGCAGTCACCACCGCTCTAAAGATCCAGAAGATGGAATCGGGACCTGCAAAGTGGGTTGCTTCAAACGCTCTGCACGAGCTGAAGAAGCCTCAAGTCCTGAAAAGACTTCGAGAAAACAAGTAACCCAACCCGCCGCTTAGCTTCGACAATTACCGCATCTTCCTAGACTATCCAAGAAGAGTCAATCCAGTCTGAACCCGGCATAACCTAGAGATGTCAGAGGAGTTTACGAAACGCCTATGTCCCGGTTTTCCCTCTTTCTAGCTATGAGGGGGATTTCCTTCTCACAATGGCGATTCGCAAGTTCAAGACCCAGCTTGAATCTCGAGTGAAAAAACTGCTCCCGGCGAATACCCCGCCGAGGAAATTAGCTTCTCAACTTCGACGACGAATCAAGGACCCATGAGTTGACTACCGCCTCTACAAAAACGCATACCATCTCTACGAAGAGGCGATTCCTCCCGAGAAACCAAGAACGCGCAAAGACAAGCTGAAAATCGTCATCTGGATTGTCGTAGCCCTCCTATCTTTCGGCTTCATGTTCTATTTCTTCTCCCAAACGCCTATTTCGTGTGCCCAGTTCGGATGTCCCTAAGGATCAGCACGACTTACCGGGATCCAACTCCGTTCACTGGGACGGTATTCTTCATGAACGTTGTGAAATTCAATCCTGTGCCCATTTGAACCCGTTCACCAATACACCAGCAAGGCCCCTTCGAAACCCGTTCTTTCTCAAACATTTCTCTTTTCGTAACTTTTCCTATTTTGTAACTATTTTTTTCTGCTAACTATTATGAGACCCCCCAGGGTGGTCGATTTTCCCGCACCGCTTCCTTCGTGAAACGGCGAGTTTCCTACGTTCACCGGCTCCTACCAGTGCCTCCTTCCTTCATGAAACCGGCCACGGAACCCTCCTACAGACCGAACCAGCACACATCCCAGCCGTGAAAGAGACACTTCCCTTGTTGAGAGAATCACCCGACGAGTGTTACCCTGTTGTATTGGGGTATGGTTACGATAGGAGCATTTGAGGATACCCGGACTCGATCATTCCTGCCAGCCTTCATTTGGGAGAGTGAAAGCGTACGTTTCGGAAGCTAGTTAGGAACAAGAAAGCAATAGACACCATAATGGCCACTCTACTAATGGTTGTCATTGTGGTAGCTGCCTCGGTCATGGTCTTCGTATATGCGACAGGACTATTCGGCGCTCTAACACGGGCCCCAAGCTATCAGAAGGAGGCCCTCGGCCTCGAATTCTCAGGTTTCGGGCCAATTAATGCTAACAGTAACGTTACTCTTTATCTCAGAAACACGGGAACGGTACCGGTCACCCTAGCAAGCTACTTTGTAAAGGACGCCAGTGGAAACCAGTACGCTCGAACCCCGTGGGCAAACCAGCCCACGTTGGCACCCACAACGGGTGGTTGGTCTCAGATACTGATCTCTTCGATCTGCGGCTGCCCGTATACTGGGACCGCGTTCACGTTCCAGACAGGACAGTCCTATACGATAACCCTGATTTCCTCGCTGGGCACTCAGTTCTCATTCTCTGTCGTAAGGTACAGCTAATCAGAGCCCGCTGATCTTCTCGTAGAACTCGACGAGGCTACGAGCAGCCGGTTCTTCCTGATTGAACGCGAAAATCTTCATCCCCTTCTCATACCTCTCAAAGAGCAATATCTTCGATTTCACCAATGGCTCAGCTATCCTGGCAACAGTCGAGGGTGACACGTCAAGCACCCGAGCGAGCCCAGCCTGGTTGAAGACCTTCTGACGATTCTGTAACAGATGCTCGACTAGCCGGACCTGAGCCTTCGACTGAAACAGATCAACCAATCTCAACACCGCCACCCGTCCTAGGAGTAGACCACTCTGGTCCCGATGTCCTTGCCCTGGAGAGCAGCGAGGATGTTGCCCGGGTCTGCGAGAGATACGAAACGAGTGGGCATCTTGGCTCTTTGCATGATCTTGATCGCTAGGGGGTCGAGTAGCTCGTAGCGGCCGGCGAAAACCTCTCCTCCCATAGCCCAGCTCAACAACTTGTCCACGTTGACCGAGCGTATGATCTTCGCCTTCGGATTCTTCTTCGGATCATCAGTATAGATGCCGTCCACATCCGTACCGTTAACAAGTATCTCCGCGCGAGTTATCTCAGCGGCAAGGGCAGCAACAGCGTTAGTCGACTGGCCGGGTTGTAGTCCGCCCATGACCACCGCCTTCCCTGATCCAACACAATGAGGCAAATCGGACAGCATTGTGGGAATCTTAGAGGATGCTATGGAGCCCATCGCTAGACGCAAGAGCTCCGCGTTCGCTCGTGTGATCTGGATTCCGAGAAGATCACATGTGGATTCTTCCGCGCCAAGCTTCCTTGCAGCCCCAATGTAAGTTCTAGCGTTCTCTCCGCCCCCAGCAACAAGTACGAGCTGGTTACCCTCCCTAACAAACCCGCTGAGAACCTTGCCCATGTCCTTGAGGGCTGCCACGTTTGGCTCGCGGAGGAATAATGCTCCTCCGAGCTTCACGACTGCGCGCATTCTCTCTCAACCATCTTGTGGACGTAAGTTCGCTATATTAGAGTGGAACGGAAGTCGCCCTGATGTTCTAAGATTCTCTCAAAAAAACTCCTCGGAAAAGCTGAATAGGCGTTCGATCGAGCAAAGGCGACCCCTTCCCGATGCTTTCCTACGCGCTCAAGAGAATCATAAGGTCCTGGAAACTCTACGCATCATTGATACTCGGCATGATGCTCGCCGCCACTTTCTTCGGTGGGATCAACGTGGGCGCGGACACCATCGGAAAACAAGCTCTCGACGCAGAGTTGGCAAACACACCTGTTGACATCCAGCTCAGACCCTTCTCTCCCGGGATCTCAGCGCCCCGTTCTTCCTTCCAAAGCGTTGTTCAAAGCGTCAAACAAGTAAATGGGGTAGTCGCGGCCGAGCGAATAGGAAGCGCAGGAGGACAATTCAGCTACAACGGATCGTTCCTCACCATCAAAGCCGTACAAGATGGTTCCCTTCTTTACCAACACTTCACAACGGTGAGTGGCCAAGAGACTCTCCACACGAATGAATCCCTGATCAATTCAGACTCGCAACTCGCCCAGACACATAAGCCCGGCGACACTATCAAGTATACTCTTGGATATTTCGGACGCCCCGAGTACAACGTCACATTGAAAATAGTTGGCGCAGTGCAACTTGACGATGCAGCCGTCAACACTCTCGGAGTGACCTACGCCTACGCCTACATACCAGGCACAGGGACCTCGACCAAGATTAGCGCCCTCATCGTAAGCTGGGAACAAACATTCCTCCCGATCCTCGATTGGGAATACAATCAAACCACGCACGGGAACGCAGACTATTCCAGCATGGCAACAGTAAACGTTTACCTTGATAGAACGAGACTCATCAGTGCATTCAACATCGAAGGCAGCATCGCCCAAGTCCAGCAGATCGATGATCAAGTCTCAAACGTTGCATCGCTAAACGGGTTCAACTCGCAGCCCAACCTGATCTACCCACTTCAGAGCTTTTCGTCAAGTATCTTCTATCTGAGACTTCAGTTCGCCATCTTCTCGATCCCAGTCTTCTTCGTAGCATGGTTCGTCGGCAGAACAGTTTCCCAAGCATCCTTCAACCTCCGCCGAAGAGAAATCGGGCTGCTCATGACGAAAGGCTTCTCCCAGAGCCAGTTGTTCAGACACTTCCTAGTTGAAGCCCTCCTAGTCGGACTCATCGGGGGAGGTCTGGGGCTCGCCGCGGCCGTACTGCTGAACCCGTACTTTGTCCAAGTCCTCAGCGGTAGCTATGAAAACGGAGTGGTCCTCACCCAAGACACCGCCATTGCCACGATGATCTTCACTGTCGTTCTTACCCTTCTGGCAATCTACTCGCCCGCCCGTGCGGCTGCAACTATGGATCCCGCGAAAGCTTTGAGAGAATACGTCTACCTAGAAGATACACGTCCATCGAAGAAACGGGGCGCGATTGTAGCCTTCTCACTCGGCCTCTACAAGATAATCCTCCTAGTACTCGGGATAAACTTCCAGAACATCGGCCGCTATCTGTTTGGGGTAAACTTCCTTCTCGCTATTGTTCTGATAATCATGGCAGTCCTCGACTACGGGCTAAACATCATAGGCCCATTCCTGTTCCTCTACGGAGCCACACAATTGTCTACGGGGCTGGCGATCCGTTTTCACAAGAGATTTGCATCACTGTCCAAACGCCTAGTTGGAGATATCGCATCTCTAGCATCCAAGAGCGTCTTCCGAAACCCACGTCGCGTCACCGCCCTTGTCTTTCTCGTCGCGCTGATAGCGGGATACTCCATCTGGGTGATTGGAGACCTTGCCAGCCAGCAAGACTACAATATTCGACAAGCGGAGGTCCAAGTGGGTTCTGACTTGCATGTTTCACAGCTGTCAGGCAATCTCAACCTCAGCTATGCAACTTTGGTGGCCAGCCAGTTGCGTGGATGGAACAACATTACCGGGGCTACACCGGAGTCTGACACTACGCTCAGCCTCTCCTCTCGCGCATCGCTGACGATCAAAGCCATAGACCCTGCGACCTGGAGGCAGGGGGCCTACTACGAACCTGATTGGTTCACCGGAAACATTGATACAATTTTTCAGAACCTGCAGAGTACTAGCCAGTCTATTGTACTCGATAGGGGGGTTGCCTCGTACTACAATATTCTACGAGGCGGGACAGTGAGCGTAAACCAGACCCTAAGTCTCACTGTGATTAGCTTCTTTGGACCAGACTACTCCCAACAGTCCACAGGACAACCTTTCGGGTTTTCCTATTTTCAACCCGAGGGATGGTCATTCATCCCTTTGAGCCTAATCATGCAGAACCCGTCTCTGCTTCCTGGAGGGACAAACTCTGTCCTGGTAAAGGCGGGACCTGGAGTCTCGTTTACGGACCTCGCGAACTCGATACGGAGGGCTTATCCGTCCCTCGCAGTTCGCACGGCACAGGATAACGCGCAAGGAACCGGAGTTGTTGTTTCCAACGGAATTCAGGCGAGCACTCAAAGCGGAGCAGCGGTGATCGCCAATGGGACCCAGAACGTCCTTCGGCTGGGAACAGTTTTCGCCGGGCTAGCTGCCTCTATCGGAATCGGAGCAGTGGCCTATACCGGTTTCAAGGAGCGCGAGAAGGAAACTACGATGCTGGCTGTGAGAGGACTGTCCTACAAGCAGATGCTTGGACTCCTAGTTACTGAAGTCCTCCCCTTGGTGATCTTTGCACTGATACTTGCGACGGCAGTAGGACTAATCACGGTACGTGGAGATAGCCTTGCCCAGAATTCCCTGACTCCGAACTATGCAACCCTACTCGCCCCTCGCAGAGTCGTCTTTCCACTGTGGGCGTCGGAAAACATTTTCGCTATAATCGGTCTCCTATTCCTCGGCGTTTTCCTACCAGCGATAACCGCCGCACGAAAAGACCTCTCAAAGATGAGCCGAACAGTGAGATTCGCATGACCGCCGTCCCGGTTACGGTGGATTCTCTCGTCAAAGCATACAAGCTCGGCAGGGTAGAGGTGCAAGCGCTACGCGGAATCAATCTCAAGGTCGAAGCAGGCGGCATGGTCTCAATCATAGGCCCAAGCGGGAGCGGAAAGACAACGCTGCTCAACATTCTGGGAGGACTTGACAGAGCCACTGCAGGAAACGTTCACATCGGCAACACTGTTCTAACGGACCTAGATCCAGCGAAACTCGTCTACTACCGTCGCCAGATCGTGGGTCACGTATTCCAGACGCTCAACCTTATTCCCACCCTGACCGCTGCGGAAAACGTCGAGCTTCCAATGATGGCCGCTGGGACACCAGGGAGAACTCGCTCAGCCAGAACCAAAGAACTCTTGGGTATCGTCGGCCTCGCGGACAGACACGACCACAAGCCGGATGAACTTAGCGGCGGAGAACAACAACGAGTGGCCATAGCCGCTGCCCTTGCGAATGACCCGCCTCTTCTCCTCGCCGATGAGCCCACCGGCGAGCTTGACAGCGTGAACGCGAAGATGGTCACTGACTTTCTTGTCAAGATAAACCGCGAACTCGGAAAAACGCTGATAATGGTGACACACGACCAGAACGTTGCGAAGACAGCGAACAATATCATGAGGATAGAGGATGGAGTCATCAAGTCATCGCTCACGCCTAGCCAGATCGCGTCTCAGGACACGTCAAGCTCTTACCTAGATCAGCTCCGCCACCGAATGTCGGAGCTTGAGAAGCAAATGAAACAGCTGGACGATGATTTCAAAACAGGTAAGGTCTCAGGGGACGAATATGCTGACCAGCGGGTCCGGCTGCGACAGGTCAAGGCGGGATTACAGGATGAACTCCAGAGACAAGGAGTAATCGGCTAGCTCCGGTACTGGAAAAAGCATTTTATACGCAAAAAACCACTTATTCCTGCGAGGACTAACAGGCAAATGTGTAGCACGTGCGCGAAGCACAATCCGGGAAAGAAGAAAAAATCCAAGATGTGAACGAGCTGGCCTAGAGACGTAGGCCGCTGTCCTTACTTTTTCTGGCTGGAGGTCGAGTAGAAATTGGCGAGTTCAGTCGTATCCGCCTCAGACTCGGTCGCCCAGTTCAAGTTCAGACGAACCCTGGAGCAACTCGCCCGGAAGGAAGGTCGAGGCACTGAACTAATCAGCCTCTATGTGCCACCAGACCGTCGAATACACGAGGTTCTCAGTCAGCTCCGGGAGGAAGCTGGGACGGCTTCCAACATCAAATCTCGCACGACGCGGCAAGCGGTCCAAGACTCGATAGAGCGGGTGATGCAGCGATTACGATTGTTCAAGGAACCACCTCCCACCGGACTAGTGATCTTTGCAGGTATGATCCCGCAGAATGGTTTCGGCAGTGAGCGGATGGAGATTTACGTGCTCACTCCTCCAGAGCCGATTACAGTTGGGTTTTACAGGTGCGATGCCCGTTTCCATGTTGAGCCTCTCCTGGCTCTCGTTGTCGAGAAGGATACCTATGGAATAATCGTGATTGATGGGACTGAGGCAGTGGTTGCAACTCTCAAAGGTCGCAGGGTCGAGATCATCAAGAGCTTCACCTCGGGAATACCCGGCAAGAGCCGCGCTGGCGGACAGTCGGCTAGACGTTTCGAACGGATCCGAGAAGGAGTCACTCACGACTACTACAAACGAGTCGGTCAACACTTCAACGAAATGATGCTTGCAATACCCGACCTCAAGGGAATTATCGTTGGCGGGCCCGGACCGACAAAGTACGTCTGGTCTGAAGGAGAATACTTGCAGTATACGCTGAAGAAGAAGGTGCTCTCGATCGTCGATACCAGCTACACGAGCGAGGCAGGTGTTGAGGAGGTTGTTGAGAAGAGCAGTGAGATCCTGAAAGGAGTCCGGTACAAGGAGGAGAAGCAGATGGTCCAGAAATTCCTCTACGAGCTAGGCCATGAAACCGGCAAGGGCGTCTTCGGTGAGTTACAGGTCCAGAAGTATCTGGAAAAAGGGGTTGTCGATACTTTGCTGATATCGGAGAAACTGGAGGGTCAGAGACTTGTCCTCAAATGCAAAAACTGTGGCAATCTAGAAGAATTTCGCGGGACAAGATACGAAGCGCACGCGCTCAAGAACGAACTCGCCACACGACCATGCAAGAACTGCGGCAAACCAAACCTCGAGATTGTCGAGGATAATGACATCATCGACAGTTTCCTAGACTTTGCAGAAAAGGGCGGAAGCAAGGTCGAGGTTATTTCAGAGGAAACCGAAGAAGGACGAATGCTCCGCGACGCGTTCGGAAAAATCGCGGCGGTCCTACGCTACCCCGCCAACTGATCCAGGGGATCCTCGACGGCACGGGTCAAAGCGATATTCTTCGATCTTGGAGAGACCCTCGTAACACAAAACATCGAAGACAACCTGGTTACGATGAAGGCACTGGAAAAGATCAGCAAGATCATACCCCGTCCCAAGTCCCCATCTAACCTATTCACGATCTACAAGCAAGGATACAGAGTGAACGAGGCCTTCCGCACCAAGCATCATGTCGAGATTCCAATTCAGGCATGGATGGTACAACTCCTTAGACGGGCGCTCGGTCGAGAGCCCGAGGATGGCTTGGTCGAGGAAGCGATCAGGATCGTCGTATCCGCTCGAGCCGAAAACGCGGTAGCGTTCCCAGACTCGAAACCCCTCCTCGACAAACTTTCGAGACAAAGGACAAAACTTGGAATAATTTCGAACGTGTCGTCTCACGATGTCGCCGTGGAAATCCTTCGCAAAGTCGGGCTCCTAGACTATTTTGAGACTGTCGTAACTTCTGCCTTTGTCGGGATCCGAAAACCTGACCCTGGAATATTCCTCTACGCTCTACTGCAGTTCAATCTACAGCCGCGGGACGCAGTAATTGTTGGCGATTCGGAAAGACATGACGTATGGGGAGGAACGATCACGGGCATGAAGACGGTTCTAGTCTCGAAGAGACCTGTCACCGACAGCCTAGCCAATTTTTGCTTTTCGAGTCTTGGTGAGGCATCTGCTACCATAGCGTCTCTATAGGTAGCTGGCGAGCAACATACCCGCAACTCCCAGCAAGAGAGAAAATGGGAGGCCAGGAAACATCTCATATTTCGATAGCGCTTTGAATCCCAGATAGGTTCCGGCAAGTATCCCGATAGCGGCGCCAAAGAAAGAGAGAACTCCTCCAAAATATACGAGTGCTGTCGTCGCTACCAGTGAATAGAAGACCATGTCTCCCATTCCGATCGTTAAATCCCCATACGTGAAGACCGCTCCCGGCAAATCGCCCTCTTCAATAGTCTTGGCGAGGGCTCCTACAGGACCACGAAACACAGCGACAATATCGTAGATCACAAGCGCTCCGATCAGAACCAATGCTGTCAGTGGGCCGATAGAGTAGCCTAAGAAAATCCCTGTCAGTGCACCGATGAGTGTTACTCCGATCAACTGGTACTTTTTCCCTCTCCCAAATATTGTAAGGGCAATCGCCACCGCTGTTCCCAGAGAGACTCCAAGGAGGATAATGGTGGCTAGAGGGTCCGCTGGAGAGTTGGGAATGAGTAAGAAGATCGAAGACGCATACCAGAACGCTACGGCGAAAGACACGACGAGGACGGCAGTTTTGATCAGTGACCGGATGAACTTCATCCTTCCTCTCCTAACCAGCAGGAGCATTGCGGTCGCGCTTGCTCCAAGAGCAACTACGAAGATCACGGCGTTGAGGCTTGCCGAGCTCAAACTGTCGCCCTGGAACGGCGTTACTTGGGCTTGGGGAACAACCTGATTTGAAATAGGGTAACCTAGAAGACCGGTGACGGCTAGGCTGAGAATTACCGGGTAGAGGTGACGCGGGCGGGGCTTGAAGGCCCTATGTTCTTCCTCTGCCATGGAGCATTAGATCTCGACAATGTCCCCGGTCTTGGGGGCCTTCGCGTCCAGTCCCTGCTCCTTGGAGGCCCATTCTGCTAGTTTCTTACAGTTCCCTTCAGCGCCGTGCACAATGAACACTTTCGTCTTCTTATCCAGATCCGACAGTGTCAGTTCCAGTTCCCGTCTTCCCCCATGGGATGAGAAGTCGAACCGCTCTACTCTCGCGTCCACCGGTCGGGCTTTGCCGTGAATAACGAACTTCTTCCTCTCCAAGAGGATTCTGCCCGGGCTGCCGGGAACTTGGAAGCTAACCATGAACACCGCATTCTGCTTCTTCGCAGCCACATTCTCCATGTAGAAAACAGATGCGCCGCCCTTCAACATACCGGCTGGCGATATTATCACGCCCGCGGTCTTTGCAGCTCTCCTCCGATCGTTCCAGCCGTCCACCCAGTGAGCCATCTTGCTCGCCCGCTCGAACACCGATGAGTCCCGTAGCGATGATGGATATTTCAGCAGCATCTCCATTGCGTCGAGAGCCATACCATCAACGAATACAGGATGCTCGAAGTGGTATGCTGAGAGAACTGAAAGAAGTTCCTGGGATCTGCCGACGCCGAATGCCGGAACGAGGACTGTTCCACCACCCTCAACGACTTCTGTTACCTTTTCCACGAACTCTTTTTCCAATCCGTCGCGTACCGGGTGGTCTTCCGTGGCGTAAGTTCCTTCGATGATGATCGCGTCCAAGTCCTTGTAGTTACTCGGGTCTGCGCCGTCGACAAGTCTTGTTGGTTGACGATTGAAATCGCCAGTGTACAGTAACCGTTTGCCTTCAGAAGTGATTATCGCCTGAGCACTGCCTGGTATGTGGCCGGCATTAACCAGAGTCAGAGATGCGTCACCGACGTCGATCGACTGGTGATACTGAAGTTCCCGAGTGTGCTTTAGCATCGTCTGGAGGTCCATGAACTCGTATGGGGCGTAGTATCCGCTGAGCTTGAGGAAGTCTTTGATGATCAAACTGGTAAGCGTGAAAGTTGGCTGTACGCCATAAAGCGGGACGCCGCCGTGAATATAGAATATCGGAGCAGACCCAACGTGGTCCAGGTGCGCGTGTGTAAGTACGATCGCCTCCACTTCCTTCGGAGGGATGTGCATCGGGAATCCAACGTGATGATTTACCATTACGCCGTAATCGAGGACGAGGTATTTGCTGCCGACGCTTACTGCAAATGCGGACCTGCCGACTTCCTGGCAGGCGCCCAAGAACCTGATTTTCATCCGTTCACCGTTACAGCATGTAATGGATTATTGCGAGGAATTCTTGTTCACTCTACGAGTGGACGGGTTTGAGAGACTACAATAAAAGCCTACAATTGTGTCTCCGGAGAGATTTTTAGGCACGGTTAAGCTATACGAATCCGCTTCGCTCAGTGGTTGTTAGAGTGCCAGTTCAGCTCCTCGTCGATTCAAAAAATCTCAAAGGCTCGACCCTCGTCACTGGATTCCATGGTGTCGGACAGACTGGCTACATCGCCACCTCTTACATGATTCACGCGCTGAAAGCCGAAAGAGTGGGCTTCATTCAAGTCGCAAATCCTCCACCTTGGGTCGGAACAGCGGACGGAGGCCTGGTCACACCCTTTGAGGTATACCGGAGAGGTAAGACTGTCCTGGTCAAGCTGGAATTCTCGCCCCACAGATCCGAAGAGGCAGAGTTTGCGAAGGTCCTGGCAAACTGGGCCGTCAAGGCCAAGTTCAAGGACGCGATTCTGATCGGAGGGTTAGATTCGTCTTTTAGAAACAACAACGACGAATTCTGCGTCGTTCCAACTGGCGCCTATCTTGATCGGGCTAAGGTGTTCAAAGCACCAATTCTCGAACCCGGCCTGCTTGTCTATGGGCCGCTGGCGGTGATGTTGAGCGAGTTTGAAATACACGACTTCCCTGCAGTCGCAGTTCTTCCCTATGCTGAGCCAGCTCGGGCTGACCCTGCAGCGGCCGCGCTAGCGATCCGGCAGATTTCTAAGGCTTACAATTTCAAGGTCAACCTCAAGGAACTGTTGAAAGACGCACAGCTTATCGAGCGAGAATACGATCACAAATCCAGGCTTACGAAATCCCACGAGAGATTGTACGCCTAACCTATCCGTTGAATGATCGAATTTACAGTGCGATCTGGCTTCGACCCCTTCGCCTCGATTCTAAGGACTTTGAGCCTTGGAACCGCTCCTGAGAGTTCCTTTCCAAGTGTCACACCATATTCTCCCTCGGAGACAAGGAATACTTGCTCAGGTAGTAGTCGCTTGACCCAGGCGGCCACTTGTCCCGCTCTCTGTTGGTACATTATCGGGTCCCGACTGTCGACGCTCTCGGTCTGCGCCAAAGGAAAAGTCTCGTCGAGTTCCATCGGTACCGGTCCGAAGGGAATTGTGTAGAAGCAGAGAGACACGTTCGACCTGTTAGCGAGCTTGCTGACGATTGGCAGGTTGCGGGGGTCCTCGTGATAGGGTCTCCTCCACCGGCCGGGCAATAGAACGACAGCCCTTCCCCGTTGCATCGGAACCCGCGATCTCCTCACACTGTAACGGATCATCTCAGGCCGGTAATCGCTAGCCTCGCCAAAATGAGAGATTCCGCGCGGTTTGACGGTTGGAGTAAACTGCTCCAGAAAAGAAGAATGTTGAACGAACTTTGCCAGGAACTTCTTGAAAGCTGGGTTTGCATAGGCCCGATGTTCGAGGAGATCCCACAGATGTCCGGTTCTGATCGCTTCTCGTATCCTGCGCAGCTCGGAGAAACACGCGAGAAGGTTGTGCTTTGAGAGGAGTTGCTCTCTCTCAGATGTGTCGAGACGTCTCATCTCCTCAGGGGTGGTGCTGTCACAGATCCTGCACATGCAGGAGAATTCTTCGATTTCGGCCAATTCCTGCGTCCCGTCAGAGGTGAGGTATCTGCCGGTTCTGGCGTAGAGCGCGTAGGCGGCTGAGTCGAACATGTCACAGCCGAGAGCTACAATGAATGGGAACATTGCAGGATGGCCCGCACCGAATAAGTGCAAGGGGCGAGAGTGAGGGAGACCCTTCTTTGCAGCAACAATCATGTCCACCAGAACGTCGAAGCGCTGAGCCTCCATTAATTCCGTAGGGCTGCCGAGCGCATAGATCGAGAATGGTCGCTTGCCCATCTCCACCGCGGACCGGGAGACCTCTTTGATGTGGACCCCTCCCTGGACTGGACCCACCCAGAGGATATCCTTCCGTTTGATTCTTTTGAGAGCTTCGTCTGCTCTGCGAACCGTCTCGTCAACGGTCCATCCGGCTCGCTTCGCGTCGCTGTGAAATCCCGTTGGAAAATCAAGAATCACGCCAATGTCAGTATCAATCTTCTCCTGGTAAGAGACAATCTCTGACGGCTTCACACCCACGTGTCCGTACTCGAGAATCTGGTATGCCCCAGAATCCGTTGCAACCGTTTCTTTGAAACCCAGGGTTCCGTGAACATCCGTCGGGGGCTGGCCCGGTCTACCTCTCTTCAAGAGGTAAGCATTGGTCATTACCGCTCTAATGCCGCTGTCGCGATAGAATTTTGGATCTAGAACTGGACGGTTCGGGTCCACGACCGGAAACATGTGGGGTGTTTGAAAGCTACCGCTCTTGGTAGTCAGTGTTCCAATTCTGCCGAGAAGATCTTTGCCGTGTACCTGAAAAGACAAAACGGGATTTAGGCCTTGACGCCTTTTTCCCTCATGAACTCGTCGTAGACTCTCTGAACCCGCTCAGCGGCTGGACCAGCGCCCTCGATAATGCCTTTTTCGTTGACCCTGATCCTATCCATCACGACGATTACTCCGGCATCGTCCATTACGCGGACCATTCTGGGGAAGACCCGTTCAAGCCTTTCGCCAAGACTCTGTAGGTCGAACGGTTTCTCGAAACTGGATATTTGGAGAATGGTATCGCCGTTCAGAAAGACCTTGTGGATGTCACCCGCGTCGGATTTCGCGTTCGTCAGGCAAACGCTTAGGGTTTCTGTGTCAACGCCAGTTAGAGTGCCGATGAAAGTCTTTCCCTGGGTCGTCAAGACACTGACGTGTTTCTGGAGGAGATTCGAGAGTTCCTCCATGAATTTCCGGCCAGCCGTCGAAGACAGTTTTCCAGTACCCTCGGAGCGTGCGGACCCGGAGACCGCTATATCACCTTTGGTTCCGACGCCGCTGTTCTCGGCATTTTCAGCTCTGCCACGATGGCTCTCGCTTCCCTCGCGTCCTTAGCATGAGCGAGGATTGGAAGATCTAGAATGTCAAACCGTCGCGAGCACTGGGAGCAAGTCTTGCTCTTGTTCCTGGAGTCAACAATTTGATGGATCTGGCAACGTGGGCATTTGAGGATCCAGAACTTCTTTCTCTCAGTCATATTGTTCTCTCCAGTTCTAACGGATCGTAGCGAGCCAGCCAATTTACTATGCCTGACCTGCCAGTATTACCTCTTGACAAAACCTTCGATGCTTCCCTGCAGACTTCCGCGGCCGACTTTCGAGTAGTGTCGATCTCATGCACTTTCCTTGGCCCGAGAAGCGAGAGGGATTCTTGTAGGCACACGTCTAATATCTCTGCCTCCGTATTTTCCCAAGCCTTCGATTTGGTCCACTGTCTCGCTCGCAGGCGCTTGTAGAGGACAACTGGGTCTAGACGAAGGACCAAGGCCAATTCCACCGAAGCTTTGGGGAGAAATCTTCCGACCAAATGAGTAGGCAAAACGATTCTCTCTGATGATCGCGCCAACGCTTCCAGTCTCCTTCGAAGCTTTCCTTCATTGACAACGTAGGTTTTTCGAGCTCTGTCGAAGCGAGTGTAGAGTTTTTCCTTTCTAACTAGGCGGTTAGGTTCGATTAGCTTGAAGCCGGACTTATGGGAGAGGCTCTTGGCCAAGGCGGTCTTCCCGACCCCAGGTGTGCCTGTTATGAGTATGATATTGCCCAAGTTTGTGATCTAGTGCTCCGGCCGGGACATTCAGGCTCTTTAGAGCCTTTTGAACCCGGGTCGCCGGATCGAGAGTCCGGCATACTCTCGGCCAAAATTGTGGACCGGGCTATACTACCGGAGCAGAGGCTCCCACAAAATAAGTTTCAGTTAAGGATTTCCAAAATGCTCATCTGCAGCAGGTTCAAGATTCACTTGGACTATTTTGTCTCTTGATCTCATTTCTTTCGTAATGAAAATTCTAGATTCTGGAACAAGGAGATGTTTGGATAGAGTCTTCCAGAAGTCTCTTGTTGGGCACGACCATTGACCGCTCTTTCATCAAGTCTCACTTCAAGACTGTCGTCGCCAACTTTGACCACGCGTGCTTCTTTTGCGTTGGGAATCACGTGGATCCTAATCAGCATGCCTCGACGGCCACGACCCGCATGCTTCTGCTCTCTCAATGGGCGACGGACAGGCCCCTACTTTCTGGAGTCTGCGATCCCGTCATCTCCATTTGCCCAAAGTCGCTTAGATTGCTCCGTCCGTCTCCCAAATTCCTATTGAGGGAATCTTGTGGTTGACTGGTCTGAACTCTGCTTCGTTCTCTGTAATCAGATGCCTACTCGGGCGGCGGTCCGCCTTTTGGTGGAGGAGGCGGTTTAGCCGCGGCGATGACATCGTCGATTCTCAGGATCATGGATGCGACTTCGACTGCAGATCCGATTGCGTGTTCCTTGACCTTGACGGGCTCTAGTACGCCTTCTTTCCACATGTCGGAGACCTCTCCGGTGTTAACGTTGATTCCACTCCACAGGCCCTTGTTGTCGTGAGCTGCTCGTAGGGCTACGAGGATGTCGATCTGTTCGAGGCCCGCGTTGTCAGAGAGAGTGCGTGGAATCGATTCCAGTGAGTCGGCGAACGCTTCAACGGCGAGCTGTTCTCTTCCCCCGATTTTCGGGGCTAGGTCGCGGATTCGCTTGGCCAACTCGATCTCAACTGCACCACCACCTGCAACTATCTTGTTCTTCTTGACAACATCGATGACTACTGAGAGCGCGTCTTTGAGGGCTCTCTCCGCCTCGTCAACAAGTCTTTCGAGGCCAGCTCTGATCAGGATGCTAACAGACTTCGGATCCTTCGCGTCTTCAATGAAGACCATTTTGTCGTCGCCGACTTTTCTCTCTTCGACGAGACCCGCGAGTCCGAGATCCGTACTACGGATGTCTTCTAAGTTGGTAATTATTCGCGCGCCTGTTGCTCTTGACAGCTTCTCGATGTCAGATTTCTTGATTCTTCTCGCAGCCAAGATTCCGTTCTTGGCCATGAATGATTGAGCTACTTCGTCAATGCCTTTCTGGCAGAGGACAACGTTTGCACCGGATTTCTTGATCTTCTCGACCATGTCCTTCATCAGCTTTGTCTCTTCGTCGAGGAAGGACTGCATCTGTTGCGGGTTGCTGATCTTTATCTCAGCGCTAAACTCTGTCTTCTCAATTTCTAACGGGGTGTCCAAGAGCGCAATCTTGGCCTTCTCGATCCTCTTGGGCATTCCAGGGTGGACAACTTCCTTGTCCACGATAACCCCTTTGATCAGTTCAGTGTCTAAGAGGCTCTTGCCCTCCTTCTTCACCAGCTGAATGTTCTCGATGTCGGCAGTGAAAGCGTCGCCCCTCTTTTCAATAACATAGTTAACCGCGTCGACGGCAATCTTCGCAAAGTGTTCAGTCGCTCCTCCAAGGGACTTTCCGCGCATCGCGGTAACAGCAATCTTACGAAGGGTCTCTGCGTCCTTCAGATCAACGGGTTTCCCGATCTCGTTCAGAATTTCACGCGCCTTTTCAGCGGCCTTCTTGAAACCAGCGTTGATCACGGTCGGGTGCAAACCCTTGTCTAACAAGAGTTCAGCCCGTTTCAACAGCTCACCAGCGAGGACGACGACCGATGTGGTTCCATCACCTACCTCATCATCTTGGGTCTTAGCTATCTCAACAAGCATCTTCGCGGCAGGATGCTGAACATCTAACTCGTCAAGCACCGTGGCGCCATCGCTTGTGACTGTAACATCGCCGAGGCTGTCGACAAGCATCTTGTCCATACCCCGCGGCCCAAGTGTTGTCTTGACTACTTCAGAAACGATCCTAGCGGCACTAATATTGCTCCTCTGGGCGTCCTTCCCACGGTTACGATTAGAGCCTTCTTTCAGAATCAAAACTTGTTGGTTAGCAAGATACGACATTTGCTCTTAGCACTCGGAAAGAGGCACCGGCGGAGTTGCGAATAAAAACCTTATCTCAAGTGTGGCGGATTTTGGGGCTATTCCTTCTGTATCCGCTTAACAGCGAGACGGATATCCTCTGATCTGACTGTTTTTCGCCCTGCGTGCGTTGCTAGTTCCAGAGCTTCCTTCCCCACCCGTATGGCAAACTCTTCAACCACCTTTCTCAATTCCTCCGCCGCATCGTCCCCTATTCGCCCGGCCCCGCCCCGTTTTATCAGCCGATGGACCGCAGCGGTTGATATCTCGCTCTCTCCCAAGGATGGGACCGATTTCGGTTCCCAAACCAGAGTATAAAAGAGTTAGTCGAACCCGCCGGCGTTTTCGCGCCAAATATTTAAAAGTCCACCAGAGGGTCCGCGGTCTTCTCGGATGTGCTAGCGTGGGAAAAGTTCGGATAGCCGCGGTTAAGAAAGTGTCGAGAGAACTCGTCGCCCGGTATCCGGACAAGTTCAGCAAGAATTACGAAGAAAACAAAGTAGCGCTAGCCGTACTTGTTGATGCGAGAACCAAACGACTTAGAAACAGGATCGTCGGCTACGTTACCCGACTAAAAATAGTTGAGGCGAAACGCGCCGCCGCCCCAGGCGAGATTGGACCCGAAGGAGCAGACGACCAAGCCTAGTTCAGTTGGCCTAGCAGCCTCTTGGAAGCCCACTCTTCCCTGAAAGGCTATTCGATAGCCGGCGGCAGAATTCGGATTCTTATCACGCTCAGGAAAACATCAGATCTAAGACCCCATGAAGAGACCGTTGCCGAAGACCTGAAGAAACTCGTTAACGCCCTCAGAGAAAACCCGGTCTTGCGACACCCAATCATTGCAGACAGGATCACGGGGACCGTTCTAGACGGGACACACCGATTAGCGGCAGTCAAGCAGTTGAAGTGCAATTTCATCCCGTCCGCCCTTGTGGACTATAACGACCCTCAAATCACAATCGAAAGATGGTTTAGACAATTTTCAGGATCAAACCTTCAGAATCTTGAGAAAGACCTTATGCAACTGGACCCAAGGAAAGTGAGCCTTGACGAATGCGAGGACGGACTATCAAAGAGGCGATGGTACGCGACGATCGAGAAACCCAAGTCCTATCTGGCATTCCCGGTCCGTAGCCCAGACCCTTACCAGATGGTCCAAGATTCTCACCGGATAGAAGTCACTGCTCGAAAACAGGGCGCCAGGATCACCTATCAGGACAACAAGGACCTGGAAACTGGAGACTCGGAGAGTCTTGTCATGTCAACGATCAAGCTAGAGAAAAAAGAGATTGTAGAGACCGTTAAGAAAGGAAAATTGTTCCCTCCGAAATCTACCCGCCACCTCGTTCCATCAAGGCCGTTAGGAGGAGGCGTCCCTATCGATTGGCTGCAAGGCTCTGATTTTTCAGAAGCACAATCTCGATATCAAGAATTCATCCAATCTAGGAAGGTTAAACGGCTGCCTGAAGGATCACGAGTCGGTAGCAGGCGTTACCTGGAAGAGGTTTTCTTGTTTGAATGAAACGGTGACCACGCCGTCTCAGGTAGTGCCGGTGAAGCTAATCGGAGTTCTCCGCTCGGCAGCAGGAAACAGGGTAATCGTGCTGCCCACCCCCAACGCCCTAGCAGTCCAGGAACTAATCTCTATGTTATTGAAAACGGTGGGCAACAAGTTTTTCAGAGATCTTTTGGTCGATGCAGGGACGGAAGATCCGAGATCCAATGTGATCATTCTCCTGAATGACCAGGACTGCAACATTTTCGATGGCCTAAAAACTCAGATCGAACCAGGAACGAGGGTCACGATTATCCCTGTAGCGCACGGTGGCTAGACTTCGACTATCTCACATTTTAGCCGCTTGATGACATCGTCCGCCCGTTCCACTTTCACTTTGTGCGTGTAGAGTTGTCGGGGGGTCCGGAGCTTCAGCTTAACTAAGTCTTTCGCGCGTTTTACTCGGCATTCCAAGGCGCCCTCTGATAGACTGACAAATTGATCTGTGCTTGTGATTTCAGACGGCATCGCTTAGGCCCTTGATAGTCCCCGCGGTGGGCTCTCTCTATAAACGGTTCGCCTCCACTGGCTCAACCCTAACCCTGGCCGCCCGTGCGTCAACCCTTTTCCAAAAGAATCTTTTCATGGCACCCCCCCCCAAAGGGGGATCGATTCTCGCATCCCAATCCTTTCACGAAAACTGCGGCCTTTGACCGAGCCCGCTGGAGAATCCATGAGCTATAATACCACGTCGGCCAAACCGATCTAGCCGGGATTCTTCGTTGATTCGGATAGGCATCATCGGGAAGACAAACACGGGCAAAACCACCTTCTTTAACGCGGCCACCTCCAGCACGGCCGAAGTCTCAACCTACCCGTTCACAACAAAGAGGCCTAACGTCGCCACCGGCCAAGTACAAACGCTCTGCGTATGCAGAGAACTCGGACTCCAAGACAAACCCCGAAACTCAACATGCGTAGACGGCTGGCGATTCATACCCGTCGAGATACTCGACCTTCCCGGGCTAATCAAAGGAGCATGGAAAGGGAAGGGACTTGGAACACAGTTCCTAAACGTCGTCGCTCAGGCTGATGCTCTACTCCACGTCGTCGACGCCTCAGGCAGCATCGACCCCGACGGCAGGATCGCCCATGCCGGAATGGGAAACCCGATACTAGACGTCTACGACATCGAAGAAGAGCTAGTTCTCTGGTTCAAAGTATCCGTCGACAGATCGTTACAGCGGCTCCGCAAACGCCCTCTCAAATCAGGAGCCTACGACAAGGCTCTCGCCAAGGAACTCGCTGGAATAGGAGTGAGGCGGGACCATGTAACCGCAGCTCTCGAAAACGCAAACCTGTCCACAAAACACCCGAAGGAATGGAAGGACGAGGACTCTAGAAAGTTCTCGGAAAACATACGACTCGCTTCTAAACCAACCTTGATCATCGCCAACAAGATGGACCTCGCCTATTCAGAGAAGAACTTCGAAAAGCTACGCGAAGAATTCAACTCCCAACTCGTTATCCCAGCATCGAGCGAAGCAGAACTCGCACTGAAACGTGCCCAAGAGAAAGGCCTGATACAATACGTTCCCGGGGAGGAGACATTCAAGGTTCTCGACGAATCGCGAATATCCAAAGACCAAGCATGGGCCCTCGCCTACGTACAACATAAAGTAATGACTAAACTCATGAGGACCGGAGTGGAGTTCGCGCTCAACTCCGCCGTCTTCAAGCTGCTAGGAATGAACGCGGTCTACCCAGTTGAAAATCCGAAGACGTTCTCTGACAAGAAAGGAAACGTCCTACCTGATACCTTCCTCGTTCCCCGGGAATACACTCCGAAAGACTTGGCCAAGGAGATACACTCAGAACTAGCCGAGAAAATGCTCTATGCAATTGACACCCGCGACGGTCTGAGACTGCCGAATGACTATCTTCTCCGGGACCGAGATGTGATCTCGATCGTCACAGCTGCTCGCAAGAAGTAATCTCGCCGAAAATATTCCTTTGAGAATAACCCAACAAACGTTAATAACGGAACTTCTCAGCGCCACGTTCAACTCTTGAGTTTGAGATAATGGGCCTAGTTGTCAGCGAGCTAAGACAGACCCCTGTGGGCGAGCAAGCACTTGAAATCGTCGAGCGAAAAGGGCTCGGACACCCCGACCACATATGCGACGCCGTCATGAACGAAGTCTCCATCTCCCTAAGCAGAGAATATATCAAACGATACGGTGTGGTCATGCACCACAACATCGACAAGGCACTCCTAGCAGCGGGAGCAGTCCGAAGAAACTTTGGAGGCGGCGAAGTCAAACGTCCAATGCTAATGGTATTCGGAGACCGAGCAACCTACGAGGTTGACGGTGACCCCATCCCAATCGACGAGATCGCTGTCTCGACAGCGAAAAAATGGTTCAAGAAGAACCTCAGATTCGTCGACCCGGAAAGACACGTTCGATACCAAGTCGAACTGGCACGAGGCTCAGAGGCTCTTCGAGACATATTCAGCCGAAAGGGAAGATTCTACGGAGCAAACGACACATCAGCAGCAGTAGGTTACGCCCCCCTCACTGATACAGAGAGAATCGTCCTCCACACAGAACGCTACATCAACTCTCCCAGCTTCAAGAAAGAATTCCCAGAAACAGGCGAAGACGTCAAGATCATGGGCTCAAGGGAAGGAAAGGATCTCAACCTTACAATCGCAATGGCCTTTGTTGACCGTTTGATCGAGAACGAAAATCAATACTTCCAACGAAAGGCCGAGGTCGTCGAGGACGTAACACGTTTCGTCAAATCGAGGGTGAAATTCGACGGTGTAAATGTCGACATCAATACTCTAGACAAGAGGGGTCGAGGCATGGGAGGAATATACCTCACCGTCCTTGGAACCTCAGCTGACGATGGTGACGGAGGCCAAGTAGGTCGAGGAAACCGTGTCAATGGCGTCATACCACTGAACCGCCCAACCTGCTCAGAGGCCGCGGCTGGGAAGAACCCCGTCAGCCACGTCGGGAAGATATACAACCTTCTAACCTACGAAATCGCCGAACACGTTCATCAGAAAATCTCAGGCGTAAGAGAAGTCTACGTCTGGCTCCTCAGCCAAATCGGAAAGCCCATCAACGAACCGAAAGTGGCCGGAGTTGAACTCATCCTCGACAAAGGAGTAGAACTGAAACAAGTCTCCAAAGCCGCTTCGGAAATCGCGAAGGCAGACCTCAACAACATTAACGACTTCACCAAACGCCTGACCGAAGGCAAAATACCAGTCTGCTAGGCTAACAAAGCGCATGAGTCAAGTCCCTCAGGGACTCCTTGGAAGGATCGCTGCGGGCGCAGTTTCCTTCACTGTCCTTACCTACCTCATCGCTATCGGACTAGCGCTCGGTCTAGTCACTTACGGCCAATTCGCAGTACAACTAGAGAACATTAGGGTGCATTTTTTCACGGGTGTCTTTTTCATTTACCCTATAATTACACCAATAACTGTCGACCTGCTTCTCCTCACTGACACTTGCATAATCATTTACGTGGCGTGTTTCATCGCTGCCTTCAGATCCAGAGACGGTTTTCTGACCGGATTGCAGCGACTTCGACAATCGGGTCAAATTAGTTTGAAATCTAGCTGGCTCGTCGCAATGCCTTTGGTCTCTTGCGCCCTACTCCTCGCTGTCTTAGCGGCAACAATTCTCCTAAACCAGTCAGGTATCTCTTCTGGAACGCTGTGCAATCCTTGTCCTCCTGAAGCTGAACTCTATGCAGCGCTCACATACTCACCAATCAGTGAAGAAGTTGCGTTCAGGATTACGACCCTAGGACTGTTGGTCGCAATAGTAACACTCTGGAAGAATCGCTCAATTGAGCCGGGATCTTCAAAGCCAAAAACCCTTTCCTTGGTTGTAACCGCATTTCTGTCTCCTGAATCGGCGAAGGCTATGGTTGGCCTTCGAACCATCGCTGCGAACAGGTGGAATGGAATCCATTGGAGCGAATGGATTCTGCTATTCCTAACATCGTCTCTCTTTGGGATCGCCCATGTTGTTTCGGGAGGAACAGATTGGGGGGTCGGCAAGGCGTTCACTGCCGCGATCTCGGGGTTCGCGCTGGGTTTGGTTTACTTGGGATATGGAGCCTATGCCGCGGTACTGCTTCACTGGTTCTTTGATTTCTATTTTGAGACTTTTAGCGTAGGGGCAGACATGTTCGGCGGCGCCGTTGCGGCGCTTCCTGGCCTCGTCTCACTGGTTTCTCTAATTGTTGGAATCTTGTCGATCTTGATTGCGTTTGCTTGGCTAGTAAGAAGATTGACCCGCGGTGAGATTCCAACGACTTATAAGCCACCTGAATCGGTCCCCTATTCTGTTCAGTGAGGAGCTTGCATCACCGCCAAGTTCGAAAGAACCGAATTTGAGCCGCTCGGAGCGCAAGGGACCCGAAGATTCTTCCGAGAACCAGCCTCAATCTAGCATTAACTATGCTCTAAGCAAGAGCTACGACCCTGCCGCCGAAGAAGCCAATTGGCGGGAGCATTGGCGACTGCACGACACCTACCATTTTGACCCTCATGACAAAACGCGCAAGACGTTCAGTATCGACACCCCGCCACCATATCCAAGCGGTGACTTTCACGTCGGAAACGCGCTAAACTGGTGCTACATTGATTTCGTAGCGCGCTACAAGAGGATGAAAGGGTTCAACGTTCACTTTCCCCAAGGCTGGGACTGTCACGGGCTACCGACAGAGGTTAGAGTAGAACAGACGTTCAAGATCCGCAAGAACGATCTACCGCCTGAACAGTTCGTCGAGATGTGCCGCAAGCTCACGAGCGAATACATCGCCAAAATGAAACAATCGATGAACCTGCTGGGAATATCCTCCGACTGGGCACTAGAATACAAGACAATGGATCCTTCGTACTACAAGCTCACTCAACTCTCCTTCCTCGAACTTTTCAAATCGGGACACCTCTACCGTGGTGAGCACCCCGTAAACTGGTGTCCCCGTGATGAGACCGCGATAGCAGAAGCAGAGGTCGTGTACCAAGAACGCAGAGGGACGCTGCACTACATGAGATTCGGAGACGGCAACAAGGGAATCGAGATCGCGTCGACGCGCCCCGAGCTTCTGGCCGCCTGCGTGGGAATTGCCGTTCATCCAAAGGATGAGAAGTACCAGACAATGGTAGGAAAGACCGTTACTGTGCCCATCTTCGGCCAGCAAGCCCGCGTAATTTCCGACGACGAAGTGGATCCCCGGTACGGTACGGGGGCGGTAATGATTTGCACCTTCGGGGATAAGACCGATGTGAGATGGCAGAAGAAATACCACCTCCCAATCATCAAGGCGTTAGCAGAAAACGGCAGATTATCCGTTGACGACCCACGGTTCAAGGGCCTCAAAGCCGAGGAAGCGAGAAAGAAAATAGTCGCAGAACTTCAAGCGAAGGGACTGCTCAGCAAGACGGAAACGACACAACAGAATATCGGAACGTGTTGGCGATGTCAAACCCCTGTTGAGATTATCGCAAGACCTCAATGGTTCATGAAGACCCGCGACCTGACACAAAAGGTCGTAGAGTGGGCGGGCAAGCTAGAATGGATCCCACCCTTCTCGAAACAACGACTCATAGACTGGGCCGAATCTCTCGACTGGGACTGGGTCATCTCCCGACAGAGAATTTTTGCAACGCCCATACCCGTGTGGTACTGCATGAAATGCGAGTCGACGATCGTCCCCGATGAAAACAACCTCCCTGTAGATCCTCGCAAGGACATACCACCAGAAGAAAAATGTCCTAAGTGTGGCAATCGAGAGCTTCGTGGCGAATCGGATGTGCTAGACACATGGATGGACTCATCGATAACCGCTGCAGTTCACGCAGGGTGGCCTAACAAATCAGACCTATTCAACCGACTCTTTCCAGCAGACCTTCAACCCAATGGGCTCGATATTGTCCGAACGTGGGACTACTACTTGCTCGTCAGGAGTCTCGCCTTGTTCGACATAGCGCCTTACAAGACCCTCCTCATCAACGGTATGGTGAAAGGAACCGACGGCCGTATGATGCACAAGTCCTACGGAAACTACGTTGTAGCAGACGAAGCGATCAAGAAGGTCGGCGCCGACGCGTTTCGCCAATGGGCAGCAGCGGGCGGATCGACCGGTTACGACATACCATTCCGCTGGAACGAACTCGAATACGGGAAGAAGTTTCTGACCAAGCTCTGGAACGTAAACAGGTTCATTCTCGCTAACACAACCGAAACCCTCTCTCTGAAAAAACCCGGTAAACTCCCGCTCATTGATCGTTGGCTTCTAGCTTCCCTCCAGAAGTTGACACAAGAAGTATCAGAGGCCTTCGAAACCTTCCAATTCAACTCAGCCTTAGAAGCGATAAGGAACTTCACCTGGCACGTTCTAGCCGACGATTACTTGGAGGCGGTTAAGCACAGACTCCAACCTGAAAGGGATCCGGCTGATCTCAAGGCAGCCCAATATTGCCTGCGGGAAGCCCTTCTGACCATTTGTAAGCTCCTCGCACCCATATGCCCCCATGTGTCAGAGGCAATCTACCATCAACTCTCAGCAAAGACGACTAAGAGCGTCCATAAAGAGAGCTGGCCAGAGCATGATAGAACCGTCGATGACGCCTCGATTCGCAACGGTAAGCTCCTGCTGGAGCTAATCGCTCATGCTCGTCGCGAAAAATCCTCAAAAGGTCTTTCGCTGGGCTCAAACATCAAGAGGATCGTCATCACAACGGAGCTAGATTATCTCCACCTTTTGAAGGAGAACGAGGAGACCATCCTCCGAACGCTGAAAGCCGACGCGATAGATTTGGAGCGCTCGCCTTCAAGTTCCAGCGAGGGAAAAGAACCAAGCCCGAGATTCAAGGTCGCAATCGTCGCCTAGGTCAAGTCTTATATCATAACCACCCCGAAAAACCCTTCCAGAAGGCGTCATTGGGCCGACCGGTCAGAATGAGAATGGTTTCCCGCAAGTTACCGCTTGCAGCAATCTTTTCATATTGACCTTAGAATGGTTCAGACCCCTCAACAAAACACAAAGGAATTACAAGAAGAAATGGGAGAAGAGAGACCGAGAAGAAGTTACGGCAGAAAAGGAGGCTACTCTAGGAGCGGCGGAGGAAGCAGTGGAGGAGGAGGCTATGGCAGAGGCGGCGGAGGGGGAAGCTACGGCAGCGGCGGAGGCGGGGGTGGCGGCCGAGGCTATGATCGTGGATACGACCGCGACCGCGGACAGGACAGAAACCGCGGACCGGCACCAGTGGAAGAAGGTCAAGAAGTTGACGTCACAATAGACTCTGTCGGTAAGCGAGGGGACGGAATAGCCCGAATCAACAACTTCGTTGTCTTCGTACCCGGCACAAACCAAGGCGACCAAGTAAAAGTCAGAATAACATCGGTGAGAGGCAACTTTGCAACCGGAGAAGTCGTAACGGGAGAATAACACCATTGAAGATCGCAGAACTCAAACCTGGAATGAGAAGAGTTGACGTCGCCGGAAAGATCGTCGAGATGGAAACCCCCCGAGATGTGCAGACAAAGTTCGGACCCGGACAAGTAGCTAGTGCGACACTCCAAGACGAGTCTGGAACTGTCAAGGTCACTTTGTGGAACGAAAACATAACAAAAGTCGCGGTCAACGATACTGTCCAAATCGAAAACGGATATGTTGACTCGTTTAGGGGAGAGCTTCAACTAAACGTCGGAAGATACGGAAAGCTCGCAAAAGTCGAGTCTGCCTAGACACGAATTCCGGGACGATCGAATTCCCGGACAGACAGTTTACTAGAGCCTCACTGTCATTCGATACTAACTTTGGGAGGCGACGAGTCCGTCGCGCCCAGCGTGTATCTTGTGAGCACAGTTTTTCTCTGCTGGTTTTCGACTTGAGCAACGACTTCAATGAAGCCCTCGATCTTCGTTCCAAGTATCTTCTTCTTCAGTAGCTGGTCGACCTGGAAAATCCCTGACTCGTTGTACATGCTAATCTCGACGATGACCGGTTTCTGCTTACTCTTTCGGATTTTCACGTCCCTGATCGACATTGCTGAAAGAGCGTGAATGTCCTTCTTCCCGGCAGTAAACGGAATCCTAGCGCGGCCCTCTTTCATATCCAACGCATCCGCTACTCTCACAACTCCAGCCTCGATTGTGAATTGCGGGATCTCAGATTCGTGAGCGTAAATTGTATGAAGAGCTTCTGCCGTTACAATAGCCCTCTCCTTATCCCCATATACGCCCATCAGAAGCCCTGGTATGATCTGAGCCGCTAGAGAGACGCTGAAGATCTGATGGTTCTCTCTATGGGCAACCATTCCCAAGTCGTGCAACACCGACCCCAGAAAAACAACAACCTCAGCATCATCATTGGTCAATTTATGATCCGTGACTATACTCGGTTCCACACCGGCCTCGATCAGGTTTCGGAGAATCTTCAGGCCAATATTAGACACAATTGCGAAATGGACTCTCCCGTGATCTGATAGTCCGAGCCTCCGGACCGCATTAGTGTTTATGCAATCCCAAAGACTTTGCAGATACTCGTCACTGTTGACCCGGTCAAGAACTGTCTTGAGTTTCTGGTTCGAATTGTAAGGCAGATTAATCGTGATAATGCGCACCGATGGACGATTTCTTCCTGTAGCGCTTCAAAAAGGTTCTCGAACCAACGACCCAAAGCCAAATTACTCTCCAATCGTCAACATCGACTCTTATTGTGAGTTGCCGACATGAACCTTGAAAATGTCGAATACGGCATCGCGAATCATATCGCTCGTATAGAGATGAAACGTCCCGAAGTCCTCAACGCCCTTTCCAAGGGGATGTTTCGCGACCTGAAGAAGGCGTTCGGTCTGGCCACTCAAGATGATGATGCACGAGTTGTAGAGATAACAGGCGCTGGAAAAGCGTTCTCCGCAGGTCTCGACATTAGAGAAGTCGGGGGGTTCAAGTCTAGAACCGAAGCAAAACAATTCGTTTACGGACTCGTTAAGCCATTCTGGGACCAACTCTTCAAGTGCGAAAAACCGGTCATAGCATTAGTTGACGGGCCGGCCTACGGTGCAGGTGCGGAAATTGCACTCGCCTCCGACATAGTCGTCGCCTCGACAGAATCAACTTTTGCCTTCTCAGGCGGGCGAATCGGGGCGCTATGCTGCATGTCCGGAGTGATCGGATCTTCCCTTATGAATGGAAGAAAGCTTGTCGAGATGAACTTAGCAGGGACCCCTCTTACGGCCGATGAAGCATCGCACTATGGGCTGGTAAGCCATTCAGTTCCGAGAGAGGAACTCGCTTCGACATTGGAGAAAATCATTCGAGACATAATGCACGTATCCCCGGTTTCCAATTCAAGCTTCAAACGGATCAGACGAACGGATCTATCAAAGACAAGACTAGAGACTGCGTACAGGGAACTTCTCAGAACGATCACCAGCGAGGACTTTCGAGAAGGGTCCAGCGCTTTCGTAGCCAAGCGAGCACCTGAGTACTATCGCTAGTGCGGGCTCACCTATTCCGAATCTCTGGAACATGAAGAGATTTCAATATCACTGATTGATGAGACCCTCGGTGAAAGAGTCCTTATATCGGGTCCAGCGACCTGTTCAGGTAGGCTGGAAAATGCAGGCTCCAGTCAGAGCCAGCAAGCCAGTACAATGGCAAAATAGAGGTGTAAGAATAACAAATGCGAGGAGGAAATTGGAAGGGCAGGAACGTTCGAACCGAAATGAAGACCTTAGAATGCCCTCGATGCCACGACCACGTGCGACTGGACAAGTACACAGTTCATATCGCCTCTTGTCCCCAGCCAGCCGTTGCAAGTAGTGCGGCCTAGACATATTTTCTTGGCGCCGGGAGTGGGATTCGGCTCTCAGCTCTAATCCCAAAAGTGTCCGGCCCAAGCGTGAGAACCTTGGGTATCTCGACTTAGACGTAGAAGAACGCTCCACTTTGGTTATCGGTCGGAGGGAATTACGCGGGTGCCGTCAACGTATTCGATGAACTCTTTCAAGCTCATCTCCCTCTCCATCGCTTCTTGGGTCATGCTCGTCAGAATAGAATCCTTATACTAAATTAGCTGACCTGCGAGACGAGTCCATCTTATTCTCTGGTTCGCTGGAGCGCGGTTGGACTTTGCCTTTTTCCTCGCCTCTTCTATCATCTCATGAATCGCACTTATTATGAGAGTCCTCTCGGTCTCACGCCAACGTGATATCGCCAAGTACTCCTCTTCAGATTCGGGGCTGGGACCTGTCAAGCAGGGACTCGCACGCATTGAGATCGTTAGATGGTATATTTGTAAGAGAGAAACCCGAACATCCTAGGTTACAGAGCATTTTTGCGAAACTTCTGACACTTAGCTGAATCGTGGAAAGGAAAAACATACTCGGTCTCCGGACCCTTCTCGCTCTCTTCGGCCTAGCCTCAATCATAGCCCTAGCCACAGGCTTCCTCCCGCTAACCGACACTCCTTCGCCAGGAGGCGAATGGCAAGCCTTCGGCCTCCCATTTCCATGGAAAGGATACGACAGAGGATGCCCTCCACCATGCCTACAAACCGGAACCAACTACGCCTGGCCATTCTTCGCTTTGGACGTAGTCATCTATGCGATCATCGGTTACGGATTAGTTCAGGTTCTATCGAAGAAACCCGGCAGAGAACTCCTCTTGAAGAAGCAGCTCGAATCAGGAAAAATCGTGATCTTTCTCCTCACCATGAACATAGTTTTGTTCACGGGAAACTTGGCCTACGATTTCCTCTTCGGCTGGGGACCAATTCACTTGTTTGGCTAGTAGGCTAAGAAGCTCAACCCTCAACAGCAAATGCAGGACGCGTGGTACGAAAAAAACGGGCGGCTCAAGCTACGGGTGTTGTGTTACCAGATTGGGATTATAGCTGGTAATATGGCGCCGGGAGTGGGATTCGAACCCACGCGGCCCTAACGGGCCACAGGCTCTCAAGGCCTACGCTCTCACATCGTTGGAAGATCTGCGCCTTTAGACCCTACATCAGCAGGTTAATCCACTCGGCCAACGGGATGCAAGACACCTCTCGGATACTTGCATTATCCCGGCGCGTCAACCTGCCTTCAGGTCAAAGAACGAGGACACAGAAGTCACCTAATAAGCAGTTCTGATGGAGTGACGAAACGATCGAGTCGAAAAATCCTTTGGGGGCGTATGGAGGTTACAGGTTTCTCGAGCATGTAACAGACGCGCTAGTGGAGGCCTGGGGACAGACGATGGAGGAAGCTTTCTCGCAAGCGGGTCTAGCCTTATTCGAGATAATGTTGGACACAAAGAACGTGCACCCAAAAACCAGCGAGGAAATCCAAACCTCTGGCCACGACGAAAAGGAACTCCTATACAACTATCTTGAAGAACTCTTACTTCTGTTTGAAGTCAAGCAGCTCGCCCTGGGAGACTTCACCGTAAGCTCGATCACCCCCACTCAGGGCGAAATCAGACTCAAGGGCAAGACAAGTGGAGAGCCTTACGATCCCGCGAGGCATAATGGGAAAGTTGAGGTCAAAGGAATAACATATCACTTGATGGAAATCGAAAAACATCCAGCGAAAGTGACCGTCAGATTTCTATTGGACCTGTAGGAACTGCAATCAACTCAATCTAGACTGCGGGAGATCTCCCGCAACGTCTTTTCAGCTATTTTCACGGTTCAACCGGCCATACTTATAGGTAGCCGTTCAGGATGAACCCCGAGCGAAGAGAAACAATGAGCCACCAAGGGTCCGGACTCATCAACCGTTCAAGCTCAGAGATTCCTCTAACCCAAATTGAGCCAAACATATGGGAAGTCCCAAAAGACTTCCAGTCGGGAATGAAGGTCCCAGCAAGAATCTACGCCGACGAAGATCTCCTATCTAAAATGAGAACCGATCGAACCATCCAACAATGCGTAAACGTCGCGCACCTAGATGGGATTTGCAAATACGCAATCACCATGCCAGACGGACACGAAGGATACGGCTTCCCAATAGGCGGCGTAGCAGCCACAGACTACGACGAAGGACTAATCAGCCCCGGAGGAGTCGGATACGATATAAATTGCCTTAGCGGGCCGTCACGGGTAATCGACGAGTTCGGATGCACAAGACAGATCGCGAACTTTGACACCTGCTGGCGAGACTCGAAAATTGCATGCCTTAAGAAAAACTTCGAGATGTCGAAAACTGGACTCGTTCGATTTCTACAGCAAAAGCCCAGGCGAAAGGTGCTAAAGGTTAGAACATTCCTTGGATATGAAATCGACGCCACCGAGGATCATCCGTTCCTTGCCTCAGAGGGAATGGTACCCGCTGCAGAACTCGCTGGAAGAAAGGTTGCAATTCTCCCCTTCATCGGTGTTGAATTCAGGGAACCGGAAGAATTCACGATTGTAAATCAGGAAACGATCCTTTCGCGGCGGGCCCCTGTCAATAACCAGGTTATTCTCCGCGAGCTTGAAAGGAGAAAACTTCTGCCCTTGACTTCCAAGAACCCGAAGCTTCCATACCTTCTCAAAATCCTCGGCTTCACTCTGGGTGATGGATCGCTAACCCTCACGCCTCGAACTCATGGTGTTTGGTTCTACGGCAAGAAGGGAGACTTGAAGACGATTCGGAAGGATATAGAAAAAATTGGCTTCAAACCTTCAAGGATCTACACTAGGGTTCGCCAATCTCACATATCCACGAAATACTCGACCTATGATTTCGAGTTCCAAGAGCATTCGTTTGCGGTTCGGGCCCGGAGTTTAGTGTTGCTACTCCATGCTATGGGCAGTCCTCTTGGGAACAAGGCAAGCAACGACTTCACTCTACCACCCTGGCTTTTCAGACTTGCCAAGTGGCAGAAGAGACTTTTCCTTGCTTCCCTGTTCGGCGCGGACATGTCGAAACCAAAGACATACACCGGACACGGGCACAACTTCTATGGGCCGGCTCTCGGTCAAAATAAGAAGAGCGAACTCGCGGAGTCCGGGCAGAGGCTTCTTGGACAGATCTCAGATCTGATTGGCGAGTTCGATGTTAAGACGAGTATATGCTCCACCGAGGACGCGGCGTACGTGGGTGTCAAGGGAGAGTCGGCCAGGATCCGTCTTCTTGTATTAGCGGAACCCTCGAACCTCATCCGATTCTGGTCGAGGATTGGCTACGAGTACAACAATGTCAAGTCGCTATTGGCGAACGCAGCTGTTCACTATCTCAAGCTCAAATCGAGAATCTTCCAAGAAAAGACAGAAGCTGCTAGGATAGCAGTCTCCCTTAGAAACTCGGGAAGATCAGAGACTGAAGTCATCGATAGTTTAGGGTCCGAATACGTCAGCACACAATTCCTCAGGAGATCGATGAGGGGAGAGATCAAGACCATTCCGAGGATCCCGAGCAGCTTCCCCACCTTCGAACAATTCCTGGGACCTGCCACTGAGGGACTGGGACGGTCTGGCGCAGTTTGGGACGAGGTCGTAAGCGTCGAAGAAGTAGAGGGTTTCAATGAGGAGGTCTACGATTTCACCACGGCGTCTGATGCTCACAACTTCATTGCCAATGGCTTCGTCGTCTCGAATTGTGGGGTTAGATTGATCCGGACGAACCTTACCGAGGAGGAGGTACGCCCGGTTCTCCCGAAACTTGTTGACACAATTTTCAACTTCATACCTTCCGGACTTGGAAGCCGTGGTCAAGTCAAACTCAGCGTCACTGAGCTGGATCGTGCTGTTACTGATGGGCTTGATTGGGCTGTGGACCATGGATATGCTTGGCCAGAAGATCCGAAGACGATTGAGGAAGAGGGATGTATGGAAGCTGCTGACCCTTCCAAGGTTTCGAACAGTGCAAAATCCCGCGGGGCTCCGCAACTCGGCAGCCTAGGCAGCGGGAACCATTTCATCGAGATCGAGCGAGCCGACAAGATCATCGACAAGCGCGTAGCAGAACGCCTCGGAATTCACAAAGAGGGCCAGATTCTTGTTCTTATTCATACTGGAAGCAGAGGGTATGGTCACCAGACTTGCAGTGACTACCTACGGGTGATGGAGAGAGCGATCAGCAAGTACAATATCAAACTCCCCGACCGGGAACTGGCAGCATGCCCGAGCAAGAGTCCGGAAGCAGAGGACTACATCCCTGCTATGTCAGCCGCTTGCAACTTCGCTTTCGTCAACCGGCAAATGATAACCCACTGGTCCAGAGAAGCGTTCTCGAAGGTATTCCAGCGCCCAGCCGATTCACTCGACATGAAGATCGTCTATGATGTCGCCCACAACGTAGCTAAGGTCGAATCCCACAAGATCGACGGGGAAACAAAGAAGGTTACTGTTCACCGGAAAGGTGCAACCCGCTCGTTTCCACCCGGACACCACGACATTCCAGCGGAATACCGAGACGTGGGACAACCCGTCCTGATTCCTGGGAGCATGGGCACGAGTAGCTGGGTCTTAATCGGGACTCCCCGAGCGATGGAGCTTAGTTTCGGAACAACCGCGCACGGTGCAGGCCGATTCATGAGCAGATCCGGTGCCAAACGCAAATGGTTTGGAGGAGATCTCAAGAAGAGTCTAGAAAGTCAGGGTATAGTTATTCGAGCTGCCAGTATGGAAGTGTTGGCTGAAGAGGCTCCGGGCGCATACAAGGATGTTGACAGAGTGGTCGAGGTAAGTCATCAACTGGGAATAGGCCAAAAGGTTGTACGTATGACTCCGATAGGAGTCGCAAAGGGCTAGCGGACCCCGAGACATCCAATTCCCGGACCTTGTTCTCCTACCCGATGAAATCGGACAAAATCTGCCTAATCCCTTCTGAAAAACCGGATCCAAGGAGTATCGGTAGGATCAACTTCTTTCAGGAAGGCAAGGTACACAGAGACGAAATCCAAGTAGAGAACGGGCAGTAGTAGCTCCCCAAGACGCGTCCGCGCCTTCAAGCGCACCTGTGTTCCCGCGATACTGCTTGCCTTAGCTATTGTCGATCTGAAGGACTGCAACGTTGTCCGTTCAAACTCAGATTCCGAATAGTCCCGAATGAAAATCGGCGCCAGAGGCAGGCGTTGATTGGACCAAGCTTCCACCTCGTTATGCCCAGCCTCAGGCAACAGACCATACTTTGCAACCATCTTACTGTTCTCCGCGAGCTGATTCTTAAATCGCCTCGCCACACTGGCCATTCTTCGAAACGTGTAGATCATAGGCAGACGACCTTTCAATGATGAAGCGAGGCGTTTCGCTGGGTTTTCAGAGAAGGGAACCTGTCTCTGGATACGCTTGCTAAGCCGACCAAGTTCTCGAGTTGCCAAATCGACCTCAGTTCTAGGGTCATGAATGATTCCACAGCCGTGCAACGCCATAATAGTTGCAACAACCATCTGACCCAGTGCGGCTCGAGGAGCTGGAGCCGGCTGAGCTTCTAGAAAGGGCACATCTAGTTCTGCGGATAGCTTTTGCAAATTGCCACCGGTTCCGATTGCAATTAGATTAGAGCCGCGTTTTCTGGCGGCACGGAACCCAGCGAGGCTCTCACGGGTATCTCCTGAGTAGCTGAGAGTAAGAAAGAGAGTGTTGGGTCCAACGAACCGGGGAAGTATTGGATCCCGGTGCACGATCGCGGGGACGGAGATCCTGTCCTGGAGCCAGTCCAGAACCAAGTCTCCAGCTGATGCGGACCCGCCCATGCCCATGAACACAATGTTACGGAAGTCCGAGCGTCGGGGATTTTTTTCAGTCGGAGGCCGTACATGCAGCTGGCTACTCATGAATTCTGGGAACTTTTCGACCGCTCCTAGCATGTCCTTCGCATCGTAGCGAGAGATCACCCTCTGGACGTCAAGGACACTTGGCATGCTCAATGATTAGATCTTAGATTTCTAAATGTTCGCAGTCTTATCGAAAATCTCCACCCATCTTATCTTTCGGCCCCCCTCCTGTGAATAATCATGACTCAACCGGCACGGCGACCCCAAATCATCTCTGTTGCTCTGCCAGCAAGCTTGACATTAGACATACCTCATCTGCGAGAGAAAACAGCGCGTCTAGGATTTGTCTCGAGGGCATTGGCAACCTTTCGGGTGGAAGAGGCGATCATCTACCGCGACAGACCTGGGGCCGAGATTGATAGGGAAGCAAAACTGATCGAGAAGATGCTGACCTACATTGAGACGCCACAATACCTTCGAAGACTGGTCTTCAAGATGGACCCTGATCTACAGTACGCCGGTACTCTGCCCCCCCTGCGAACCCCTAACCACCCTGACAAGCAGAACCCAACCCCAGGCCAGTTGCGTGAGGGAGTAGTCGTTCAATCGGGAACGCCATCGATGGTCGAGGCTGGATTCCGCAACGTGGTTCGTGTAAAGTCGAAGTTGCCAACCTCAGACAGAATCACTATTCGGTTGACAAGGATCTCTGCTGAACTTGAGGGGGAAATCGTGGAACCGAGCGGGTTAACCATATATTGGGGGTTCAGGGTGGCTCGTGGGAACGTTTCACTATCAGAAATAGTAAGGAACAGGAAATTCGACTTGACCATCTCCACTTCCCGGAAGGGCACGGATGTACGAGAGATCACACCGGAGCTAAGGGAGAAGTGGAAGTCATCTAAGCGTCCCTTGATAGTTTTCGGCTCCCCAAATGAGGGAGTGCCAGAAATTCTCGCCCGGTCTGGCATGAACGTGTCGGATGCGATGGACTTCGACCTAAACACCATTCCAGACCAAGGAGTCGAGACGGTTAGAACGGAGGAAGCGCTGTGGGGCTCGCTAGCTGTCATCAATGTTTTGGAGGAGAAGTAGATGGGTCATAGGAAGTACAGTGCGCCAAGAAGAGGATCGCTCGCTTATCTGCCTCGCGGGAGATCTTCGCACTGGGCTCCCAGAATCCGTTTCTGGCCTGAATACAAGGGAGCACCGAAACTCTTGGCATTCGCAGGTTTCAAAGCTGGAACAAGCCATGTTACCATAGTTGATAATCGACAAGGATCTCTAAACTATGGAAAGGAAGTCACTCTGCCGGTCACTGTGGTGGAGACTCCGCCTTTGTTGGTGACAGGGTTAAGGTTCTACGAGAGATTTAACGGCAACCTCAGAACTTCAAGCGAAGTATGGGCGCCTGAGCCGTCAAAGGATCTCGGTCGCAGAATTAAGGTTCCCGAGAAGTTCGACGATAACAAGGGCTGGGAGAAACTCGAGTCCACGAAGGAAAGGGTTGTGGAGGTGCGGGCTATCGCCGCTAGCCAACCTCGTCTGGCCAAGATCGGAAAGAAGAAGCCCGATCTGATGGAAGTAAAGATCGATGGAGGAACCGTAAAGGATCAGCTGGAATTCGCCAAGAAACTCCTCGGCAAGGAAGTGAAGGTTGCTGATGTATTCAAAGAAGGAATGGACGTGGACGTCATCGGGATTACAAAAGGAAAGGGCATTCAGGGTCCAGTAAAACGATGGGGAATAAAGAAGCTCAAACACAAGTCGAGAAAGACCGTTCGAGGAGTAGGCTCGATCGGTCCCTGGCATCCTCACTACGTCATGTACTCCGTACCTCGAGCAGGCCAGATGGGGTTTGCCCAACGGACCGAGTATAACAAACAGATTCTGAAAATCGGAGACAACGGAGCAGACGTCACACCGAAAGGAGGATTTCTCCACTATGGACCAATCAAGACAGAATTCACACTCTTGAGGGGAACGATTCCAGGACCAGCAAACAGGCTTGTCGCCCTTAGAACGCCAGCCAGAGGACGAGTCTCAGGAGAGCCGCCGAAGATGGAAATGATTAGCCTGGCCTCAAAGCAAGGAGCTTAGAGCATTGAGCCAGCGCAGCGTCAAGATTTTCGATGCAGACGGAAAAGCAGTCAGCGAACTCTCACTGCCATCAGTATTCTCCGCGGCTCTCAGAAGAGACATCATCACCAAGGCTGTGGTCGCGCAACAGTCTCATCGGTTTCAGCCGCAGGGACGCAATCCTATGGCTGGGAAACGAACCACCGCTGAATCCTTCGGGGTGGGGAGGGGAATCTCAAGAGTTCCTAGAGTCGGCGGACACGGGCCGCTCTCCGGCACAGCCGCCTTCGCCCCAGGTACGATGGGAGGACGGCAGACTTTTCCACCTGTCACGTTCAAACGGACGGCGAAGCTGATGAACAGGAAGGAGCGACGGGTCGCACTCGACTCGGCTATCGCAGCTACGAGTTCGAAGGAGCTTGTCCGCGGTAGAGGGCACAAGTTCGGTGCGGAAACCGAGCTTCCGTTGGTGGTCACGGATGAGGTGGAAAAATTTGCAAAATCGTCCGCTGCGAAAACCTTCCTATCCGCGATCGGAGTATGGGATGATATTGACCGCGTGAAGAAGAGCAAGAGAATACGGGGGAAGAACCGGAAGCATTCTGTAGGACCACTGTTGGTTGTTGGTGAGTATCAGGGTGCTCAGAGAGCTTTCAAGAACTTTGAGGGCGTAGATGTTGTCCGGGTCAAGGACTTGAGCGTTGAAGCGTTGGCTCCTGGAACTCTTCCAGGACGGTTGGCGATCTGGACCGAATCTGCGATCAAGACTTTGTCCGATAGGAGCTGGCTACGATAGATGGGACGAATCTCCACTGAACTAGTCATTACTTATCCGATGATGTCTGAGGACACTGTCAAGCTGATTGAGACAGAGAACAAGATCGTATTCATCGTTCATGGTAACGCGTCGAAGCGAGATATTTGGCGGGCTGTTGAGGAGCTCTACGAGGTTAAAGTGAACCAGGTTCACACGCTTGTGACGCCTGAGGGGAAGAAGAAGGCATATGTCCGACTCAACCCGGAGTCGAAAGCGTCAGATCTGGCCGTGAAACTGGGAATACTATAGGAGTCGGAGTTAGTTGGGCAAGAATATTCTGGTTCAGAGACGGGGTCGCGGCTATTTCATATTCAAGGCTCCAACACACCGGAGAATCCACCCAGTAGGATACAACAGCGTCAACGGGCACTCGTCAGGATACGTCAAGGATCTACTTCACGAGATGGCTCGCGGAGCACCACTTGCTCTGTTGAAGGTGGAGGGTGCGGGAGAAATCTATGTTCCAGCCCCAGAGGGGATCGCGGTTGGACAGAAACTGCTCTTCGGGTCTGAGGTTCCAGCTGAGATCGGTAACATCAAGACCCTTGGAAAAATGCCTGAAGGAACGATGATCTGCAATATCGAGCTGCGCAACGGTGATGGCGGAACTATGGCTCGCTCATCCGGTTCCTTTGCAACAGTTGTCTCGCATACGCCTATTGGCACGGAATTGCGTATGCCCTCTGGAAAGTCAATTCACGTGAATGATAATTGTAGAGCGATGATTGGTGTCGTTGCCGGTGCGGGACGCACTGAGAAACCATTCATGAAAGCGGGGCCTCGCTGGTTCTTGCAACGGGCTAGGGGACGAAAGTGGCCTGTCGTGAAGGGGCAGGCGATGATCGCAGCGTCTCATCCTCACGGTGGCGGAAGACACAAGCACGCCGGCAAGCCTACTACGGTCGGGCGTTGGACCTCGCCCGGACGGAAGGTTGGGAACATTGCTGCGCGCCAGACTGGACGAGCGAAGAGACGGAGCGCGCGATAGATGTTGACTGTGCCAATGTTCATTACCGGAACGCCTCGGACACTACGGAGGACGGACATTGCCTAGACAGTTCACCTATCGCGGACACAATCTGGAGGAGGTAAAACAGATGTCGATGGACGAGTTCATCAAACTACTTCCCTCTCGCCAGCGAAGATCACTTCTCAAAGGTCTGACCAACGATCAGCGGACGTTGCTGGAGCACATCCGCCAATCCCGAAGAGAAAACGGTAATGGTGGAGGAAAGCCGCAGCCTGTCAAGACTCACGCGAGAGATATGATAATCATACCCGAGATGCTGGGGCTGACATTGCATTTGCACTCGGGCAAAGAGTTCGTCGCAATTGAGATCAAACCGGAGATGATCGGACACTTCCTAGGCGAGTTCGCAATCACAAACCAGAAGGTTGTCCATGGAACGCCGGGCATTGGCGCATCCCGTTCAAGCATGTATGTGCCTCTCAAGTAAGCCTGCTCTTCGTACCAGCCAGAGCGAGCTGGAACCAACACGTGAATACAGCTGTATAGGAATTCGCCCATAGTCAGCCCTGATTCGCGATCTGAACAGGCACATCTAGAACAGGGGATAATCCACGGTGGAAGCGCGGATAATCGCCGCTCGATCCAAGCCCAGACTGTGCCCTGATTAGCCTGTCTCACCCATTATCCGGGCCAGACAGGAAATGTTCCGGGAAAAAATGTGGGATCTTAGCGACTCGACCTCGCGACGCACAAGTGCCCGAGCTGGAACAATTAAGAGCAAAACACTTCGGACTACGCGTTGGAGCGGGTTGCCAGACGCCTGCCTCGAGAGAGCCGGGCTGAGGGAAGACAGAGATCTTCACTGTGAGGCTTGGGTGTTAGTGACGCGGGCGACAGACACCCTCCATACAGGGGCTGAAGGCAAAAACCCCGCTCCAAAACCCGCAGCAGTAGAGGCTTTTAGTACCAAACCAGCCAAGTCGCAAACTCGGAGGAATGATGAACCAGGAAGAGCGCCTCGAACTAGTCACCAGGGGAACAGTGGAGATTATCCAGCCTGCAGAACTAGAACGCGTTCTTGCGGAGAAGAAGAAGCCTCGCGCATATTGGGGCTTCGAGTGTTCCGGAAAGCAGCTATGCCAGAACGGCTGCCTGGATTGATGCATATCGGCACAGGACTCGTCTGCGGCACAAAGATCAAAGACATGGTCAAAGCGGGGTTCCACTTCATCATATTCCTCGCAGACTGGCACAGCATGATAAACAACAAGTTCGGAGGAGACATGGAAAAGATCGAGACAGCAGGAGAATACTTCAAACACTGCTTTACAGCCCTCGGACTAGCAGAGGATAAAGTCGAATACATTTGGGCCTCAGAACTTGCCGGTAAGCCAAACTACTGGGAACGAGTCATCAGAATCGCCAAAACTATCACGGCACAAAGAGCCATGCGAGCGCTACCAATAATGGGCCGAGACATGAAAGCGCAAGACGTCGAGGCCGCCAGCCTCTTCTACCCGTGCATGCAAGCAGCGGACATTTTCGAGATGAACCTAGACGTGGCCTGCGCAGGAATAGACCAGAGAAAAGCCCACGTACTCGCACGAGAAGCTGGCGAAAAACTGAGATGGGGAAAACCAGTCGCACTCCATACCCCGATGCTGATGGGCCTTGCGGGTATACAAGGATCCGACCAGGGAAGCTACGATGACGATCCCAAACTGAGCAGTGTTATTGCGGCGAAGATGTCGAAGAGCAAGCCCGAAAACACCATACTACTCCATGACTCTCCTGAACTCATTGAAGAGAAACTCCGCAAGGCATACTGTCCGCCCAAGATAATCGAGGGGAACCCTGTGATCGAATACTACCGAGTCCTGGCGTTCCGAGAAAACGAAACAGTCATTCTGAGACGCGAACAGAAATACGGAGGAGACCTGAAATTCTCCAGCTTTAAAGAATTCGAAGAAGCATACAAGACCGAAAAAATCCACCCGCAAGACCTCAAAGCAAACATGGCGAGAATACTAGCAGACGTTCTTAGAGAAGTGAGAGACTACTTCAACAAGCATCCCGAACCCTTGGAACAGATGCGCAAGATAGAAGCGAGGTAGTCATACGAACATGGTAGCTCCGATAAGACGGAGATATCCCGCACATGTTCGGAGCCCGCGAATCGATCTCTATCTTAGAAAAATGGAGAGCGCCACAAGAATCTTCGAAGATCTGCAAGTACAGTCTGAGGCCGGAGTACCGATAATAGTCGAAGGAAGAAGAGACGAAGCAGCCCTGAGGAAACTCGGAATAAAGGGAACCATCCTTTGCCTCAAAGCCACAGGCGAACCGAGATTCAGATTCATAGAACGGCTAGATGGGTCCAAAAGGGCAATCGTGCTTACCGATTTCGATCGAGAAGGAGGAGAGCTGGGAAAATGGTTGTACCAAGAACTATCATACCGCGGAATCCTTGCAGACAATCAGTCGTGGTGGAAGATTCGTGGCCTCGCCCGAACTGAAGTCCGCAGCGTAGAAGAACTCCCAAGTTTCATGAGAGCCCTGGAAATACGATCTCGAGGATTACGACCCTAGTCTGGGCCGACAAAGGCCCGTCTGCTTTTCGTTGAAACAGGCGCATTTACAATAGTTCTGAGGTCCAGTGAGGTCCGTCTCGGACTCTTAAGCGTCCACGCTGCGGCTAGGCTCTACCGTTCTTTGTCCGGACGCCCTTCGAAGGCTTGCCATTTCCTTGGAAGTAGTTTCGAAGGATCTGCTCGAAGAATATCGAGAGCCCTCCGACGCGTCCGTGATAGACCTTTTCGACTTCGTGGCGCACTAGATCCTCTGCCTGATCGCTCAGGGAGATCATCATTTTACCCATTTTCGATCGGAATACCTCAAAAGCGAATGCAAGATTGACAATTCTTGACTGAAATCGCTAAATCCTATACAGGGGCGACTATGGATATCTACAGCAACTTGCGGCTAACCATCAGGTTTACCTCGTCCGGCTCAATTTTTCAGGGCGAGAACGTGTAAATTGCATATAAATAGTCAAAAACGATTCACGCATGCACTCACGCACGCCAAAATTCCTCCTTTCCACCGCGACAAACACTGCAAATCCACCGGCAGCGGAGAAGTTCAGACGTGTCATTTCTCACGCTCAGACTGATGTGTATCGCCGGGATCTGATGTCTCGCGAGAAACACCGAGGTATCAAGGAGCTTAACCTCAGCTTGTCGCCTAGCGACGAGCTCTGTCAATATGAAAACCAGAGAAGTAGCGCTCACAGCAAAGTAGACCAGACTCGTCACAAAGAAGCCATACGCGGTGGCCAAAACCGGAAAAGGATCCGGTGGAAGATCCCACGACCACGAAGACATAGTGTTCGCGAGCTCTAGAAGAGAACCTAGCACTAGAGTCTGACGCAGACGACCTCGCATCAGAAGTGGGACCATAGCCCACACGAGATAGTGCGTGTAGATCTGACGAAGTGGAATAAGCCAGACTAATAGTCCAATTGCCACAGTGTCAACCGGATTTAGTTCTCGGGCTCGAGACCACACGATACCCAACGCGGCCGCGAATAAAGCCGCTGTAGCAGCCAACCAGACCTGATTCTCCACAGTGGTAGGAAGGGAAAAATGAAGGACCGAGGGAAATACTGCATAGAGTAAGTTCATCATTGTGAAGCTCGACGTTCCAGCGCCAAACCCAGAAGATAGATTGAAGCCTAGAACAGATTCGAGATAACCTGGCAAGATGGCGGGCAACGCCAAGCCGAATGAGAGAATTGATACCGTTGTGATGATAATGGGAAGCGTCTTCGCGATTCCCCGCCGTTTGACCAGCCAAACGAGTACCAAGGGGATGGCGAGAATAGGGTGAATCTTGAAGATCGTTGCCGTCGCGAGTAATACAGAGCCCAAAAAGTAGCGCTTTACGACCAGTGCGAGAACGGACGCGGCGAGGATCGGATAGCCAAGAACATCGCTGTTAAACCAGTAGTAGGGAGATAGGCTTATCGAAGGTAGAGCAAGAAACAAGACTGGAGGGACAAGGGCAGAGAGACCCGAGACCCTTCTCGCGCGCAAGGTGACGAATACCAGGAGCGCAACAAGAACGTCCGCGACAAGACCAGTCATCCTAACATTTCGGGAAATAATACCCATTGCGTCTGGCACGAGACCTGCGTTGCCCGATGTTAGCCTGATAATACCTCCTAAGACAGCCAGCAGAAACGGCGGATATGGAGAGGCCCAAGGATTCGAATTGTAAGGATTCTGTCCCGCTATCAGCATCATGCTCTTCGGGATGTCAGCACCCAACAAGTCGCCTCCGCCATCCGTGCGAAGGATCAGTGTGAGCTTTTGGAACGTGGTTAGCGCGATCAGCCCGCCTAGGATCAACGGCCAGTGCTTGTCGACCAGAATGTCAAGCGTGGCGCGGCTCGAGTGCCAACGTAGTCTTATGGACTCCAGCATCTTGCCTAGTCGAGCGCGTTCTAAGATGCTAAATAGCCTTTCAATCCAGAGCGTTGAGATGAGTCCAGGGCATTCACAATGAATTTCTCCGACGGTTTCGTTCTCGCGCTAACAATAATTTTTCTAGCCTATTTCGCCTATGCGACTCCAATAATCATGGTTGGCATCTGGCGCTACAAAAGACACGGATTTGCTTCCGAAGAGCCCGGAGAAGATTGGGATCCACCTAACGTTTCGATACTCGTACCAGTGAAGAACGAGGAAAAAGTTGTTGGAAGATTACTCGATGCAATTACAAGACTGGACTATCCCAGGGAAAATCTTGAAGTGATTGTCGTGGAGGATCAATCAAAGGACAGAACTCTAGGGATCTGTGAGGATTTTGCTAGGCAGTATCCATGGATCAAAGTCTTCCACAGGGCGACGAGCGTTGGCAAGGGAGACGCTCTGAACTTTGGATTCTCCAAGTCAACCGGAGAGATTATCGCCACATTTGACGCGGATGATATTCCGGAACCATTGGCGATCACCAAGGCTCTGCGTTACTTCAGCGATGCGAAGGTCGGAGCGGTGCACGGCTACCATCGGACGCTTAACCTGCAGGAAAGCATTGTCGCGAGGCTGGCGGCGTACGAGACGTTTCTGTATCGATTGGCGAATGATGGGAAATACGCTCTGAAACTTTTCGTGGCCTTCTCAGGCTCCAACACCTTCTTCCGACGGACCGCTCTGGAACAGGTGGGACTCTGGGACCCGAACTCTATCGTTGAAGACGCGGAACTGGCGGTCAGGTTCGCGCGAGCGGGTATTCCGACCAAGCTGGCTCCCGTTGAGAGCTGGCAAGAAATGCCGGCAAAAGTCAAGAGCCTGTTGAAGCAGCGTATTAGGTGGAGTGGAGGGAACATTCAGACAGGCTTGAAGCACTGGGACGCCTGGAGATCCATGTCGCCCGTGAAGGCCTTCGACATGGAGGTGCTCATGATGAGCCCGATAATGGCCATCCTCGCCTTCGTAGGCTGGGCGCTCCTGGCTCTGGGCGTCGGCCATGTGGGGATTCCGGTTGCGGAGCTCGTGCCTCTTCTCGTCGTGATGGGGGCACTGAACATCTTTTACTTCGGAACAATGCTGACTGTTGTCGTTGCCCAGGCCAAAACCGGCCTTCTATCTTATCTCACCCTGATCCTGGCAACCTATCCGTACGCGACTTTGCTCTCGGTCGCAAACTTCGTAGGCCTCATCTCCGTGCTAGTCCTGGGAAGAAAACTCTGGCTGAAGACAGAGAAAACTGGGTACATCGACTCACCTGCCCTCCTCACAAGGCTTACGAAAACTCGAGAATAAAAAGCCGAGATCTTCGAGAATTAGTCAGAAAGGAGGCTAGCGAGTCACTGGATAGTGAGTTGGAAGGAGTAAGGAGAAGATGGAGCGCTAGCTCCAATGTCAAACTCACAATCTATCCGAAACGTAGTGAAAATCGAAACCGTACTTTTCAAGAAGACAGGACCATAGGTTGTCGCTGAGCCACCATTCGGCGTCACCAGTAGAGTCGCTTGGTAGCAAGTATTGACGTTTGTACTGCCAGTCTCGTTCACGGCGATGTCATAAACGATATGCTGTGCTGTGATCGCGGTGTTTGCAACGGACCCGACTCCAAAAAAAACTGGGGCAAAGCAAGATGTTCCCGCGGACGCGAAACCTGAGCTAGCGACGAAAAAACCCTTGTCAACGGCGACGAGATTGTTTGTTACATTCACAGCGCCACCCACCTCGGCCTGATATGTGGTTGGGGTAACGACGATTGTAGTGGCAGAAACGGCGACGATGCAAAGAACGAGTATGATTTTTGCTAAAACGTACCAGGTGAACGTTCCTCGCAGCCGTTTGCCGATCTTCGACGCCCTGTCCATCTTTACCCTTCTGCGTGGCTATTTCTGAGCCTGTTTGACTGTTGAGTTCCTCCGACTAGCAGATGAGGGTAACAGTTCTGATCAGCGGATCCGAGGCGATGCGCGGTTCGCAGTGGAGTGCGCTGGCCGGAACTCCCGCTCCCAGGACGCAAATTGCTTGAAACGCCGCCCCTCGTGGCGAGGGGTTGCCATCTGACGGGGTTCCTAGACGAGTCCTACCTTCGGACTTTGAATGGAACTTGCAGCGATACTGCTTGCTCGATGAGAAAAGAACGGGCTTCCGGGGTCTTCCCCGGAAATCCGGCTTAGATGCCAGAGGCTGGTCTATGTGATGGCTACGTAGACTGTGATCGGGGAAGTTAACGATGTTGCGCTGGTGTCGACGTATGCAGTGATGGTGCCAGTGCTTGAAACACCAGGCCCTGTAAGGGTGAAGGTCGCAGCGACCAAAAGGGTTCCCGAAGGACCTGTCCCGTTCCGGATTGTGATCGTCGCCGTATGGGCTGCGCTATCTGTTAGAGTGTCGGTGAAGGTGATCTGGTCAAACCAGTGGCCCGCAGTAAGCGCGTTGTTAACGTTGTTATTGTTCCCGGAGGTCGGAAATGTTGCAGAGGCGACGGCACCTGCGGTGTTGGCTACAACGCCCAGACCGTTGTCAGTCACCGTCATGGAGCCTGTGCTTGTGTGATAGGTTCCGATCTCTCCTGTATTCGCGGTAGGCGTTACTGTAAGGTTTGCTGCGAGAACACCAGCCACCATTCCTAACATGGCTACGACGACCAGTGCGAGTACGGGCACTTTCTTGGTAGTTGCTTTGCTTATCTTGGCTCTTAGATTGCTCATTCTTCAATCCTTATTTCGACGAGGAGAATATCGCGAACGATAAGCCACACGTTACTAGCGTGGACACTCCACGGTAGCCTCCAGATGACCCGTGTGCGAAACTATTCCTCTTCTCTCTTTGCTCTAGGCCGGTACTTCGGCTTTCTCTGCCACTTCCTCAACAACCGCATAACGGGCGGGGTTCTAGGATGATGACCAGATAGTTTCCTGAAGATGGACACTTTTCCATCGTGATCGGGGGCTAGATCTTCCAAGCCTAGACTCCACCGCTTGACGGACTTGAGACCTTGCTCATCTGCTTCTTCGGTTAGCGCTAGTTCTTGCCCTGAATGTTTGAGGAGAGTCGATTCTATTTGTCTGGCCGAGTCAAACTCTACCTTTCTCTCAACGAGTTCCATGTAGACCTGGTTTAAGAGCTCGTGATAGGGCAGCGGTTCTCGGCTCTTTGAAAGGATTGAGAGGGCTGATCTTAGCATGGCTCTCTCCTGTTTCGTCATCTTGGTCAGACCCCAGTCAGGCTGGGTGCTGACGGTGAGCTGCGGAGGATTGTCCGGGAATGAAGATTCACTCTCAATGGCCTGTTCAAGGACGGGCGTTGGTTCAGGACCTTGGACACCCGATTCCGAGGGAGAAAGGGGTTTCTTGAATCGCAGTTGTGTCTCAGGCTTGCCTGGAGCCCGATATATGGTTCCCGTGTCCTCGATGGAAAAGCCTGTCCATGTGAGGAGCTTCTGGAACCGGTCGCTTAAAGTGGAGGCCCATGATGGCAAGATGATGCTGATTATCCCGCCTGGCTGGACTGTGTGATAGATTTTTCCGAAAGAATCGAGCAACTGGTCGTCTGTCGTGTTTTCAGGGTCTCGACTTAGAGGGTTTAGATCTCGGTCGGCTGTGGAGAGCCACGCGTGCCGGTAAGGAGGTATCAGGAAGAACTCTTTGACGCCGGGAATCGCGATCGTGGCTAGTAGCCCTCGGTCCTGGAGCATCCTGAGGATTATGCTGACTCCAATGACTGTGAGGCTCAATAGTCCGAGATAGAAGTCAAGGTTGAGCGAGGCTGTGAGGGATGGATTCAGGTATGTGTTGAGATCGGTTCCGAGGACTCTCCCGGGATACGACACTGTCCCGCTTGTAGGAGGATTCGCGCCGTAAGCCGCGACTAGTGCGGCCTGACCTGCGTGAACGAGGAGGAAGAGGCTGAAGAAGAGCTCTGTGAGACTTGCGAGGCTAAGCCACGCAGCGAGGGGACGCCACCAGGCTGTGGGCCGGAAGGACGATGCGAGCAATGCGCCGGAACATAGGATGAGCAGAACACGGGTGAGAGCGCCTAGAATGGACGCGAGTGGAATGGTTGCGGGAATACCCGTGGCGTCGATCTGAAGATAGAACGGGGAGACTTGGATTGACAACACGTGGCTGTTTGTTGGGCTTGTTAGTGTCCACCAGGGTTCATTGCTGAGTCCTAGAAAGCCTGCGACTAGGCCCGCGACAAAACTGGGTAGATCGATTCTCTGGAGAAGCTTCTGGTCTGAGTTCTGAATTGCGGTCTCCGTTGTCTTTCCCTAGTCTTGATCGGCCAGAACCATGGTACAGTCGTGGTCCTGTTGGCTGTATTCCCAGCTCGGCGCGCATAGGTCTCGCGTTACTGTTTTGGTTTCGACAAAGTCCTTTGAACTGTAGACGCTCCACGCGAGTCTTGGCATTGTCTAGCGTGGAAGACTCACTCGAAGACCCATTCCAGTTGTTGCAGAAAAGAAAATGGTTGCCCGGTGTGAAAAACGGGCGATTTGGGAGTTTAGGCTTTAGGTTTGCGTCGCAGGTACATGAACCCGCCGAATCCTGCTAACAGTCCACCGAGACCGAACAGTAGAATTCCGGTTCCGGACTCGATTACGCCGACGATTCCAGCGTTGCTCGAGCCCCCTCCGATGTTAACCTGGGTTGTGAGTGCTGCGTTTGCGTCGTTCTGGGAGTTCTGGTAGTGTGATTTGGCACCGCTATAGTCTCCGGTACTCCAGCTTGTGTCTCCGAGGGTGCGTTCGGCTGTTGCCTGAGCCCGTTGCGCTAACGCCGTCTCATCGCTAAGTGCTCCGCCAGCAGTTATGGCAAGGGAAGCTGCGTTCCTAGCCTGAGCCGCTGAATACTGGTCGGCCGAAAGGATTGAGAACGAGCCGACTCCGAGTGGGAAGCACGATTTGGTAAAGCTTGCTCCAAAGTTGTTCTCAGCGTCACCCACATTGCAACCAGAAACGAAGCCGCTCGAAGGGCCGTCCCAGACTTCAACAGCATAGGTGTGAGCTGTGTTCGGAGCGCTTGCTGAGGGGATTGGAACGGAGAAGGATATGGAAGCGATTTGGCCAGTCGTTATGGTGGTGATACTGGAGTTCTGGTAGTAGAGCTGCCAATCGCCCTTGAATCCAACCGTCACGTTTCGCTGGTAGGCCGGATTGTTAAAGAGGCTACCCGCTATCGCCGCGTTGACCGTAATGCTGCTTCCACCTTGAACGATTGTTCCGCTCGCTATTCCAGGCGGTAAGGATGGGCCGCTGTAGGTGTTGCCAATAATGAGCGAGTTATTTCCGGTCGTGAAAGCGTGTGCCTTGTTGATGTTAGCCCCAGGTAGTGCTAGTCCTACGAGTAGTAGGCTTAGAGTCGCGATTACGATTTTTCTTCTTTGCATGGCGTGTGCTTCCGGACAGCGCTGATAAAGAATGCGCTGAAACCTAGAATATTGCGAGGAAGTTACAGTGATGCGTCAAATCTTTGCATATGGCGATTATCGATACGTCTGCTGGTTGCCTGAAACGTGTTAATCCGAACGTCGCGGGATTGGGAGGAGCGGTCTTCACGTTGGTTTCACACCGTTGCGGTTCTTGTTACGAAGATGGTCGTTCCTGTAGTGCGGGTGGCGTTTGGCCCAAACTCTTACAAGAACCCTCGACAATGTTTCGAGGCTGGGAGTAGTCGAAAGAAAGTGCCGCGGAATAACAAAAAGTTCATGCAGACTCTCGAGACCGAGACGTATCATACGATTTCGAAGGAAGCTTCGCAGCGTGGCGCGACTGTCCAGGAGCTGTTACGGGCCGTGATCATCCCCGAGTGGTTGAGCGAGAACCGGAAGAAATGGAGCAAGTAGCGATTCACAGCTCCATTGTTCTATCTTCGTACTTTTTTTCCAGAAATGAGCGAGCAACAATCGACGGCTCGTTTTGCCCGATTTTTCCTTTTGTCTAAATTCTCATCTTTTCGAAAATTATTGGGACACGGCAGTTGAGAAGGGGGTCAACAGGTTGAGTGCGAGCCCGAAGAAATTGGAGCGATGTTCCGGGCGGATACGCTTTTCCTTTTCAACGCCGTGTTGCGCCAAACCGAATTAGGCTGTCGAACTATTTGGGCGCCACGTGTACAATGTGTTCATTCATAACACACCCTTTGCTAGGGCGGGCTTGAAGCTGGAGAGATTCCCAAAGGAAGACGCTCTTGCATCGCGGGACCATTATCAGAATCTGAGTCTTTCTTTTCCACAACCCGTTTCTGTCCGGGCATAATTCTGAGCGTGTTTCTTTGAAATAGACGTGTTATCTGCTTGTTTTGCTTTTTTCGATCCCCGCGGATTCTATGCGTGGAGGGTCATGTTCTGGAAATCGCGGGCTTGGATTCGGGATCAGGGGTGATAATGGGCGATCTTTCTATTCCTCTACGGATATAGCTTAGTTTGTGGTATGTTGTAGGTTATGGTTGAGGAGGTTAGTATCGCCGGGCTTCGGGCGAGGAAGGCAGCGAGGGAGGCAAGGGTCCTGGCCGGGGTCCAGTCTGTGGTCATCTTTCTACTCCTGGTCTTCGCAGCTGAGGAGTACGATCACAACGAGTACTTGCAAGCATGGGCTAGTGTGCACCTGGGCGGCTTCGGGTTCCTGTTTAATGGGACCTTGGCAGCGTTCTATGCGGGCGTGTTGATAGCGGTCCATCTCAACCGGCCAATGCCGGCTGTCGTGAGAAAGGAGCGGAGACGGGAGGAGATCCCCGTTGCACCGGAGACGCAATAGAGCCTGGGAATCGCGGTTCCGTGAAGGGCGGGGCGCGAGAAAAACGGCCACATAGGGGGGTCGTAGAGTAGTTAGCGAAAAAAAATAGTTGCGTGAAAAGAAGAGTCAGAGAAGAGAGAATTGTTTCGGAAAAATTCGTCCCGCAGGCTAGGGGCGAGGATAGGAGATGATCTCTTCAGCCTGTGGACCTTGTAACATGGTCTGGATCGTTCCTTGTGTCAGGTTGAATGAGAGCGAGATCTCCGGACATGGTATACTTGACTGTGCGTAGTGGTCGAGCCTTGGGTTCGCGAAAAAAAAGGAGAAGATTCAGATGTTAAGCTGTCGTTGCTCTATTTTCTGGCGTAGACCTTGGCGGTGAATGTCTGGTCAGCCAGGTTGGCTGCGCCTTCGATCCATGCCTTGGTGGTGTTAAGCCAGGATAGGTTCGGCGACTGTGTCATGTACTTCTGCTCGCCTTCGAACATGACGTTTCCGTCTGGGCCTCTGTGACCCTTGCCGTGGCCTGTGACCACGACCATGTCCTTGCCGACCATCTGGATGCCTTTGCCTTCCCACTCGCTCGTACCGTCAGTCTTCATGTGGATACTGACTGTCTCCATGAAGTTACCTTGATACTTGCCGGTGATCTGGCCTACGTCGTTGTTCTCCATCTTGACGCCGCTAGAGCTAATGTCTTTGATGCTGAAGCTGTCGGTCTTACCGCGCAGCTCGGCGATTACCTCGCCTTTGCTTTGTTGTTGAGATTGCATAGTTACTCGCCGAACAGGGCTCTGAGCCTACTATAAGAATAGGCGTTTATATGCTCGAGACCTTAGGCGCGCCGCGACATTGTGCACCAGAACACGGGACTCGGTTTGGGCTTCAGCATTATAACCGGAATAGCGCGGGAGTTGGGTTATGGGTGACAGGATGGATATGGACCAGTTGAGGCAGGAGCAGTTGGTGAAGAGGACGCGGTTGCTGGTATGGGCAGAATCGCTTGTGATCCTCGGTCTTCTCATCTGGGTTTCCCTGGAGTACGAGAACAATCTCTTCCTCCAGTCCTGGGCGAAATCGAATGTTGGACCCCTAGGCCTCCTGCTCAACGGGACACTGGCAGGATTGTACGCGGGAGCACTACTAGGATACTCGGTGGCAAAGTATGCGGGAAGAAGATGCCCTGGAGCCCTACGAAAATTTGTTTTTCGATTTCAAAACCGGTTTCAAGAACCGGTTCAAAAACTGGTTTTCAGAGTGTGGCTTAGGAAACCGGTTCAAAATGTGATTTTCGAATGTTCTTCTCGGGGAATTGTCTGTTTCCCCGAAATTCTGGCCAGGGATCAGGTTAGGCCTGTTTTGGTGCTTCTTCTGTCTTTTTCGGTTTTCTTCGGAACGGGTTACGCAACTTGTCATTCACCTGTAAGTGAGACGTGGTTTCGCTGGTTATAGATGTTTTGGGGGATTATCCCTCAGATCACGCCTCTTTCGGGCATAAACCGCCCGAGAAAACCCATTATGGGCACGTTTCCTATGGAACACCGCGTGGAATCATCAAATGATACGAACGAGGGATTGAAAGGTTGCTTCCATGCGTAGTCTAGGAGCCTTCGTGAAACCGGAGTATTAGCCCGAATGCTAGGTTCTATCCGCAACAATCTTAAGCCTGATCGGCTCTGTCCATATTATCGCCCTTGGATCCAGTCGCAGAATTTAACGAAGCCGATGAGATAGCGAGAAGAATTCTGACCCGAAAGACCGTCTCTGACGACGAGTTCAGGTACGTAGTGATGTTCAACCTCACCGCCATGACCCAGCTATTGTGGGAACTCTCCAACAACCAGCTGGACCGCCCGAAGAACAACCTTGGCCCAAATCGAACGGTATCAGAGTCCCAGGGAGGCGCTGGAAAGATCAAAGACAAGGTCATAAAACTGGTTCCGATAGCAGCTATAGCAGCGTTCTTGGCTGGATTAGGATTAGGCTACATCATCCCCTGAAACGTAACATAGGGCGGATAACCGGCAATCCTCGGGCGTCATTGCAGCTTTCGTGGACGGGGGAACCCGGGGGATCCACCTACGAAAATAGCTACTGACGGGTCGGGAATCCTAGCTCGGCTCGCGTTTTGAGACAATTTCTCTGGCAAGAAAATGAGTCTTATGCTACTCGGCGCGGTCGTCAGTCCTGGGGTTCCTCCTCTTCTCGTATCATCACTTCGTCGAAGTAGTTTTCGAGAGCTTCATCCCATCGTTCTTGCGGTAGCTTATCGTCGAGTTCTTCCTTCTTTCTGCGCCAGGGGTGGACTAGGTAGAGACAGAGCAACGTTGCTCCAAGATAGAAGCCTGCACCCGGGAGCTGGAAGGCTGCGAAGATGCCCAGAAAGAGAAAGACCCAGAGCGCGACTCCTACTAGGACAAGAAGAGTGTTCCAGGTTCCAGTCCAGCGGCAGTCCACGGAAAAAAACTCACGAGGCGACAATATAAGTGTACATCGAGAATGCCCCTGGGGAAACGGAACAGCCTCGGTACTGGTCCAACCTCTCTGATAGCGCCTAAAATTGCTCCACTGTGCGTGTAAAAATAATCCGGAACGAAAAATGGGGGAGGGAAAATTTCACTGTGTGCTGGTGTGATTCAGCTCTACCGGCAGGTAGTGATTGTACACCCGTTATGCGCTGCGTAGGCAGATGCGTCTAGGATATCGATCGTGTTGTCGTAGTTGATATCAGGGCCCTGGTTGGGATTGTTGAAGGGTGCAGGAGCAGTGTTACCGAGGTGTGCCGATACAGCGGAAAGGTCGCTAATGTCTACTTTTCCGTCGCCGTTGACATCCGGATTGTAGGGGGTAGGCCACGGAGGTGGGACTCCGAAGAAGTAGCCCACGATCAGGAGGTCGGTGAAATCAACGCGGCCATCTAGGTAGGGCTTGTCCTGGGGATTCCAGCTTGAGTTGAGTTTAGAGCTGTAGTATTGACTGATAATGTTCCCGTCTGCCGAATTTACGACAAAGTCTCCATTGACATCACCGATCACGTTCACTCGAAGTGTACCACACTGTCCTGTATTCTGGTCGCAGTAGCCGTACACGCCGGCTGTGTCAAGGGTGAAACTGAACTTGATCGTTGGGGTCCCGGAGAAGACGGGTGATTGGATGAGTGTCGGGGTGAATATGACAAGTTGATGTGCGGCTCCATCGCCGCTGTTGAGAAAGGCGGTCACGTTTGTATCATCATAGATTGAAATCGTGGGGTTAGTACTGGTAGGTAGATCATGCCAGCCAGCGGCATCGGCTCTTAATCCAATGGTGCGGTTCCTTGTCGGAAGTGCGTGTGCCAGTGTAAGGAAATGGGTTGCGGTCAAGGGTGTGAGAGCTAGCATGGCGGAGACTGCGATCAAAGCTACCACTCTCCATCTTCGTCGGGAGAGTGCTTTTGGTTTGTCTAGGTTCATTTTCTGTTTTTCAACCTCGCTATTTTTGCATCATCGCGTCGTGCTCAAGCATTTGATGCGGGTGTTGAACATATTTGATAGACGTGGACGAAATTCTCCAGGAAAAGTGAAAAGGTGATTGCGTGTGTGTCTTTTTTTTGGCGGCGTGCGAGGGAAGTTCAAGACAAATTGATTCCTGAGGGGATGAGAAAGATCCCGCGCAGAACTTGGCCTTTGGGGGAGATCCCTTTCCCAGGGTTCGTGCAGAGTACTCCTAGAGAAGAAGCGGGACTGAAGCCGGGCGACCATGTGGTGTACAAGGCAGACCACGGTCGCATCGAAGTAGTCAAGATATCTGGACTCCGCGAAGCCTTCTCCCGCAAGAAAATTGCAAAGATAACCTTTGAAGAGTTCGAAAACATGACAGGCGAAGTCCTAGGCGAGTAACTGTTCCAAAATCAGGGGCTGCTGAAGAGTATCTTGTCCTCTCTTTCGCTGGGCACATGTTGCCCTTATGACTGATTCTGCTCTAGATCAGGATGAGGGGCAAATGGGACTCCTCGGGAATATGTAGGGATTACGAGCCGCGAAGAGAACAATTTGTCTGATGGGGAGAGCATTCCCGGGTTTGCAAAGATCCTCCTCCTCGTTCAAACCCTGATCATACTGTTCATGTCCTTCTGGATCTATCAGGAATACCAGAACAACACCTACCTCCAAGCGTATGTTAACGGGAACCTTCAAGCAGGCTCCTTCACCACCCTAGTCTTCATCTCTATAGGCCTG
>WNFX01000474.1_pt1 | contig 80389 bp, 75 predicted proteins | sample 5400111 | NCBI WGS metagenome assembly WNFX01 (sample SAMN13153363, study PRJNA577476) | soil metagenome | isolation source: 40 cm soil or saprolite under grassland replicate 1 | place: USA:California | collected 2016-06-15
GACGAGCCGACCGCCGGCATGAACCCCCAGGAGACGCTCGACTTCATCGGGTTCGTCCACAGTCTGCGCGAGGACCGGGGCCTGACGGTGCTACTGATCGAACACGACATGCGCGTGGTCATGGGAGTCTCGGACCGGGTGACGGTGCTCGACTACGGCGCAAGGATCGCCGAGGGCCCGCCGAGTGAGGTCCAGAAGGACCCGCGCGTGGTCGAGGCGTACCTCGGGACGAGAGCGGTCGCGAGTGGCTAGCGTGGCCGTTCTGGAGGTCGAGGGGATCCACACCTTCTACGGCACGATCGAGGTGCTCAAGGGAATCTCGCTGGAGGTGCGGCAGCGCGAAATCGTCACGCTGATTGGCTCGAACGGCGCTGGAAAGACGACGACGCTGCGCTCGATCAACGGACTCAACCATCCGCGACACGGCTCGATTCATTTCGCCGGGAAGAACATCACGCATGAGCCGCCGCACGACATCGTGCGGATGGGCATCTCGCAGTCGCCGGAGGGGCGCAAGCTCTTCCCGCGCATGTCGGTGCTCGAAAACCTCGAGATGGGTGCCTTCCAGCGACGCGACCGCTCAGAGTTGAAGAACGACCTCGACCGCGTTTATTCGCTCTTCCCGAGGCTCTCCGAGCGGAAGCGGCAGCGCGCCGGGACACTGTCCGGCGGGGAGCAGCAGATGGTCGCAATCGGCCGCGCGCTGATGGCCCATCCCATGCTCCTTTTACTCGACGAGCCCTCGATGGGGCTCGCGCCCATCTTCGTCGAGCGCGTGTTCGAAACGATCCTGGAGATCAACCAGCAGGGCACGACGATCCTGCTCGTGGAGCAGAACGCAATGATGGCGCTCGAGGTGGCCAGCCGCGGCTACGTGCTCGAAACCGGAACGGTGGCCCTCGCCGATGACGCGAAGGCGCTACTTCGCAACGAGCAGGTCCGAAAGACGTATCTTGGGGAAGCCGATTAGACGAAAGGAGTTCGTTGTGGCTCGCTCGAAGCTGATTGCGCCGGCAGGCGCCCTCATCCTCCTAGTCCTTGCGCTCCTCGCTGCGGGGTGCGGCGGCGGTAAGAAGAGCGCCGCAACGACAGCCACGACCTCCGGGGGCGGACCGTCGATCCAGGCGCCGGCCTCGATCAAGAGCGCGGGCACGCTCGCCTTCTGCAGCGACATCACTTATCCACCCGAGGAGTCGTACAAGGCCGGGACGACGACCCCCGAGGGCTCGGACATCGACATCGGTACCGACATCGCCCGCCGCATGGGCGTGAAGGCACGCTTCGACAACACCGGCTTCGACGGGATCATCGCGGCGCTACTTGCCAAGAAGTGCGACGCGGTCATCTCGGGGATGAACGACACGCCCGAGCGACGTAAGCAGGTCGCCTTCGTCGACTACCTCAAGATCGGGCAGTCGTTCATGGTCCGGGCTGGCAATCCGGCGAACATCTCTTCAGTCGCGAGCCTCTCCGGGAAGTCCGCCTCGGTCGAAACGGGAACGACGAACAAGGATTACCTCGACGCCCAGAGCAAGCAGCTTCAGAGCCAAGGCAAGAAGCCGATCAAGGTCGTCACCTTCCCGAAGGACACCGATGCTGCGAACGCGCTCAAGACCGACAAGGTCGACGCATATTTCGGCGACTCGCCCGTCGTCGCGTACTACGTCGAAAAAGATCCCAAGTCGTTCACGATCGGCGGGAGCCCGGTCAATCCGATCCCGATCGGAATCGCGATCCGCAAGTCCGATACCGAGCTCCAGAGCGCGGTGAGGAAGGCGCTCGCCGGGATGTATGCAGACGGGACGATGAACAAGATCCTCGTCAAGTGGCTTCTGACCAAGGCAGTGGGCACGCTCACCCCGTGAGCCGAGAGTGAGCCCGAATGCTCGCTGCTGTCGACTGGCACATTCTCTGGCAGAGGATCTTCCACCCTGATCACGTCTTCGTCCTCGCCCTGTGGCGGACGATCTACATCTCGGTGCTCGCTCAGACGCTTGGAGTCGTTCTCGGGCTGATCGCTGCGCTGATGCGGATGTCGCGCTTTTTCCCGCTGCGGCTCCTCTCGGGCGCATATGTGCTCATCTTTCGCGGTACCCCGCTGATCGTCCAGATCTTTTTCGTCTACTTCGGGGCAAACCTGCTCTTCGGCTTCACGCTCATCCCGCGGACGGTCGACTTCGGCGTGTTTCAGATGGACGGCGCGGCATTCGCCGGAATTCTCGCCCTCGGGATCAACGAGGGTGCATATATGCGCGAGATCATCCGCGCAGGGATCGACGCCGTCGACAGAGGACAGATGGAGGCGGCCAAGTCCGTCGGGATGCCGTACCGGCTGGCGATGCGGCGAATCGTCCTGCCGCAGGCGACACGGTTCATCATCCCCCCGCTCGGCAACGAGTTCAACAACATGATGAAGACATCCTCGCTGGTGTTCTTCATCGGAGTCACCGAGCTGTTCGGCGACGCCGAGATCCGCTACTCGACGACGTTCAAACCGGTCGAGTACTTTCTCGCCGTTGCATTCTGGTACCTCGTGCTGACGACTGTGTGGAGCCTCATCCAGGCGCAGATCGAGCGGAAGCTCGCCGTCAGTGAGCGCGGTGACGAGCTGACGTTCCGCGAACGTGTGGCCGCCGCGTGGCTGCCAGCGGCGATGCGGATCCGAGGCACGCCGTGAGCTCCAACGGACCGGTGCTGCGCGCCGAAGGCGTCGTCAAGCGCTTCGGTCGGCTCGAGGTCCTCAAGGGCGTCTTCCTCGAAGTGAACCCTCGCGAGGTCGTCTGTGTCATCGGCCCTTCTGGATCGGGCAAGACGACGTTCATTCGCTGCATCAACCATCTCGAAAAGATCGACGCCGGTCGCATCGAGGTTAACGGCCACCTGATCGGTTACCGCGAGCGGAGCGGAAAGCTCGTCGAGGACACCGAGCGCAACATCGCCAGACAGCGTGCCGAGATCGGCATGGTCTTTCAGCGCTTCAACCTCTTCCCCCACAAGACGGCGCTCGAGAACGTCATCGAGGCGCCTATGCACGTGCGGGGCATCCCGAAGGATGAGGCCGTGAGGGAAGGCAGGGCATTACTCGAGCGCGTCGGGCTTGCCGACAAGTTCGATAGCTATCCAGGCAAGCTCTCCGGCGGACAACAGCAGCGCGTGGCGATTGCCCGCGCGCTCGCCATGAATCCTGCGCTGATGCTTTTCGACGAGCCGACGAGCGCGCTCGATCCCGAGGTGATCGGCGAAGTGCTGGACGTGATGAAGGCGCTCGCGCTCGACATGGGCACGACCATGATCGTGGTCACACACGAAATGGGCTTTGCTCGCGAAGCCGCCGATCGGATGGTGATGATGGACGACGGCAGGATCATCGAGGAGGCGCCGCCTGCGCACTTCTTCGAGTCCCCGCGAGAAGAGCGCACCAAGCGGTTCCTGTCCAAGATCCTCTAGCTCGACCCGGAGGCGCCGCGAAGCGGGAAATACGGCGGCGACAGGAGGAAGCCGACTCGGGGCGGGCGTTCGGTCCACCCGCGCGCCATCGTCAGCGCCGGCCCGACGCCGTGTGTCGGCACGAAGCCAAGCTGTCGGGCCGCGCCGTGATCGCGACACCCGGCGATGATCACGTGGCCGAGGCGGCCGAGCGCCGGCCGGCAGCCGTCCCAGTCCACGAAGGGCAGCAGCGGATGGACGGAGCGTCCGCCGCGGTAGGCCTCGAGCGCGCGAGGATCGGCGGCGGCAAGACCCTCGGCTTCGGCCAGCGCAGCGTTGTCGGGGCCCGCGGCCCGCGTTGCCGCGAACAAGGCACGGTACGGCTGTTGCGTGGGGTGTGAGAAGTGGCGCTGGAAGCGGTCGAAGAGGATCGCCGTGCCGCCTTCTGCGAGCGGAAACGAGTCGCGCCAGAGCCGTAGCGCCAGTCCGAGGCCGAGGTACGCCCCGAGCAGCGGGTTCGGCCGTTCGCGTGGGAGATACGGAGTCGTCCGCGGCACGCCGATGCAGATGGCGTCGAGTTGGCGGTCGAGCGTGAGGCCTCGTAGCTCGACGCCGCGCAGCAGCGCCTCCGAATGGGCGACGGACGGCGGGCCCGCGAACGCGGCGGCGACCGTGCGCTCCAGTGGCACCGAACGCAAGACGTACGCGCGCAGCGCCTCGGGTAGTGCGCGAAAGATGTGCCGGAACGGCGAGCGCACGACGCGCTCCAGCGCCTGATCCTCGTAGGGGTAGCCGCCGAGGGTGCCGCCGAAGCGCGCATGGTTGAGAACGAGTGAGGCGCCGATCACCGGAACGCGGCGCGCGAGGGCCCGCTCGAGCTCGAGCCCGAGCCGCCATCCTTGCGACGCCGAGGTCTCGAGCAGAGAGTGGGCCCCGGCTGCGCGCAGCACCTCGGTGCCCGCGGCACCGACGAACGCGGCGGGTCCTCCGTGCAGCACCGTCTCGGCCGCGGTCACGACGACGACGACGTCGGTGTGCACCAGCGCAGGGTGCGCGCGCAGCGGGATCGAGCCGACGGCGCCGAGCTCGACGAGGTCGTCGCGCTCGACGTCGTGCACATCGACGTGACCGTGAAAGCGTCGCGCGAACTCAGGAGAGACGAGCGTCTCGAGCTGCTCGTTCCCGGCGCGGCGCGTGAGACCGCCCGCGACGAGGAGCGTCTGATATCCGGTCGGAATGCCCAGACGCTCCAGCTCTGCGACGGCTGCGGCGATCGCAGCTTGACGCGGGTCGCGCTCCGCGCCCGGCAGCGGCAGGTGCGGCGGCTCGACGACGATCGTCGCGCGCGACCCCCGCGAGACGAGCGCCTCGAGCGGCTCCCCGGCGAGCGGGAAGCGCAGCGCGTCGCGAACCGCCGCCCCCACGTCCGCGACGGAGTCCGCCGGCGGAGGGGGTTGTAGAACGACTGCATCGTCATCAGCCGTCACGACAACGATCTGCGACCCGGCAAGCAGGGGGACCCGCTTCACGGCAGAGATCGACTGAGATCGGGCTCGGAAAATGGGTGAATCGGGAGCGCTCGCATCGGCGGCGGACGATAGCGTTGAGGCCGATGCCCAAGACCCTGACAGGCGCCGAGCTCCAGCTGGACGACAGCCCGGTTCGTGATGCCGAGCTCTTCCTCGTGGACGGCAACAATCTCGCCTACCGCGCCTTTTTCGCCCTGCCCGAAGAGCTGGCGACGACCGAGGGCTTCCCCACGAACGCGCTCCTCGGGTTCACGAACATGCTGTTCAAGCTGCTCTCGGACTACAAGCCGAAAGGCGTCGCGGTCGCCTGGGACACCCGGCCCGCCGAGCGGCTGGAGGTGGCGTCTGACTACAAGGCCGACCGGCGGCCCACGCCCGACCTGCTCTCCGAGCAGTTCCCGTTCTTCCGCCCGATCGTGGAGGCTTTCGGCTACCGCAATCTCGAGTTCGAGGGCTGGGAGGCCGACGACGTCATCGCGACGCTTGCGACACGCGCCGACGAGGCCGGGATCAGGACCGCGATCGTGTCCACCGACCGGGATGCCTTCCAGCTCGTCTCCGACAACGTCAGCCTGATGATGACCCCGCGCGGCGTCTCCGACGTCCAGGTCTACACCCCCGATCGCGTCGAGGCGCGCTACGGCATCCGGCCCGACCAGATTCCGGACTTCATCGGGTTGAAGGGCGACACGTCGGACAACATTCCCGGGATTCCCGGCATCGGCGACAAGACCGCCGGACAGCTGATCGCGCAGTACGGCTCGCTCGAGGAAGTGATCGAGCACGCCGGCGAGTTGTCACCCGCGCGGCGCAAGAACATCACCGAGCTCGCCGAGCAGGCACTGCAGTCCAAGGAGCTGGCGACGATGCGGCGCGACCTCGATCTCAACTGCGATCCAGCCGAGCTCGTGCTTTTGCCGCCCGACCGATCGGAGCTGCGCGAGATGTTCCGCCGGTTCGAGTTCCGCAACCTGCTCGGGCGCGTCGACATCCTCGACGAAGCCGTGCCTGCGCAGCCGATGCGCGTGCAGGGCACAGAAGTCGAGTGGCGCGAGGGCGAGCTGCCAGAGGTGCGCGGCCGTGCGTCGCTCGCGATTCGCGACGGCCGTTTCGCACTCGCGCAGGAGGAGGGCGTCATCGTCGGCGAGTGGGAGGCCGGTCTCGAGCGCCGGCTGGACGAGGCCGAGCTGGTTGCGCACGACTTCAAGGCGTTGCCGCGGCTGACCATGGAGCCGGCCGACGACACGATGCTGCTCGCGTATCTGATCGAGCCCGGGCGCGCGGGCTACGAGCTCGACGATCTCGCGCAGGAGTACGGCGTGGAGCCGATTCCTTCCCCCACGGTCGACGACGAGACGGCGGCGCTCGTGCGCCACGCAGAGATTCCTCGACGACTCGCGCCGACGATGCTCGAGCGCGTCCGCGAACGAGGCGCGGAGGATCTCTATCGCGACATCGAGCTTCCGTTGACCGCGGTGCTCGCTGCGATGGAGGACGCGGGTGTCAAGATCGACACGTACCGCATGGGCGAGATCACCGCCCGGCTCGCCGACCGAGTGGAGGAGCTCGAGGCGAAGGCGTACGAGCTCGCGGGCGAGGAGTTCATGCTCGGCTCGACGCAGCAGGTCGCGCGTATCCTCTTCGAGAAGTTGCAGCTGACGCCCGGCCGCAAGGGCAAGACCGGCTACTCGACGGACACGCGCGTGCTGCGCTCGATTCGCGAAGAGCACGAGATCGTGCCGGTGATCGAGGAGTGGCGCGAATACTCGAAGCTGCTCAACACGTACCTCGGGCCGTTGCCGTCGCTGCTGTCGGAAGCAGACGCCCGGTTGCACACGACGTTCAACCAGACGGTCGCGTCGACGGGGCGGCTCTCGACGACCAACCCGAACCTGCAGGCGATCCCGATTCGCACCGAGCTCGGCAAGGAGATCCGCTCAGCCTTCGTTCCCGAGGTGGGCTCACGGCTCCTGTCGGCCGACTATTCGCAGATCGAGCTGCGCATCCTCGCGCACGTGTCCGGCGAGCCGAAGCTGCGCGAGGCGTTCGCGCGCGGCGACGACATCCACACCGCGACTGCCGTCGAAGTGCTCGGCAAGGAGCCGGCCGAGCTCACGTCCGGTGATCGCTCGATCGCGAAGATGATCAACTTCGGCATCGTCTACGGAATCTCGGCCTTCGGCCTGTCCGAGAACCTGGAGATCCCGCGCGACCAGGCGCAGGAGTACATCGACGGGTACCTCGCGCGCTTTCCGCTCGTGCAGGACTTCATCCAGCGGACGATCGAGCAGGCGAAGCGCGACGGCTATGCGACGAGCCTGCTCGGCCGTCGCCGGCCGACGCCGGAGATCCGCGCCTCCAACCGGGCGACGCGTTCGCTGGGTGAGCGCCTCGCCGTGAACTTCGTCATGCAAGGCTCGAACGCCGACATCATCAAGAAGGCGATGATCGCCATCCACCGACGCCTCCGCGACGAGGGCCGGGGCGCGCGCCTCGTCCTCCAGGTGCACGACGAGCTCCTGCTCGAGGTGCCCGAGGCAGAAGTCGGCCCGGTGCGAGAGGTTGTCCGCGAGGAGATGTGCCGGGCCTATCCGCTCGACCCGCCGCTGGCGGTCGAGATCGGCGTCGGCGACGATTGGAGCGAAGCCAAGAACTGAACGCCGTAGCCGACGCGGGGAGGGGGCTTGGGGGGAACCGGGAGGTTCCCCCGCTCTTCATCCTCGACCTGCGCGGCGATCTCAGCGGCGCGTTGGTCGAGGCGTTACCCGAAGAAGGGGCACATGGGGAAACATGGTTTCCCCATGGGAGTGCGCCGAAGGCGCGCGACGGTGTCGGCGACGATTGGAGTGAAGCCAAGAGCTAGCCCCGCCGTATCGTGGTCAGAAGCCCTTTAGGAGTGCGCGGGCTCGGCCCGCGCACGTTCCCGCGAAGCGGCAAACCCAGAACCCGGGCGAAAGCGCAGCTTTCGCCCGGAAAAAGCCCCTGGCTATACTGATCGACCGCTGATGGCCACCGAGCAAACCGAGCAGAGAATTGCAGGCGACGGCGTCTGGATCACCGGTCCAGACGGCGAGTTGATCCCGGACTACGAGTCCACCTTCCCGACCATCAACGAGGGCGAAGTCGTCCACGGACAGGTCGTCCGGGTGGATAAGGACGAGGTGCTCGTCGACATCGGCTACAAGTCGGAGGGCGTGATCCCGGTCGCCGAGCTCTCGATCCGGCGGTCCGTGAACCCGGCCGACGAGGTGTCCGTCGGAGACGAGATCGATGCGCTCGTGATGACGAAGGAGGACGCCGAAGGCCGGCTGATCCTCTCGAAGAAGCGCGCCCGCTTCGAGCTCGCCTGGAAGGCGATCGAAGGCGCAGCCGAGTCGGGTGAGCCGGTGAACGGCCGCGTGATCGAGGTCGTAAAGGGCGGACTGATCCTCGACCTGGGCGTACGCGGATTCCTCCCGGCCTCGCTCGTCGACATTCGCAGGGTGCAGGATCTCGACGAGTTCATGGGCCAGGAGCTCCGCACCAAGGTGATCGAGCTCAACCGCTCGCGCAACAACGTCGTGCTCTCCCGTCGCGCCGTCCTCGAGGACGAGCGGAAGGAGATGCGCCAGGCGATCCTCGATCGCCTCAACCCGGGCGACGTCGTCGAGGGCCAGATTTCCAACATCGTCGACTTCGGCGCCTTCGTCGACCTCGACGGGATGGACGGTCTCATTCACATCTCCGAACTTTCCTGGTCGCACGTGAACCATCCCTCGGAGGTCCTCGAGATCGGTCAGACGGTGAAGGTGAAGGTGCTCGACATCGATCGTGAGCGTCAGCGCATCTCGCTGGGCCTCAAGCAGACCCAGTCCGACCCCTGGCAGCAGGTGCTCGAGCAGCACAAGGAAGGCGACGTCGTCGAGGGCAAGGTGACGAAGGTGGTCACGTTCGGCGCCTTCGTCGAGATCCTCCCGGGCGTCGAGGGACTCGTACACATCTCCGAGCTCGCTCAGCATCACGTCGAGAATCCGCGCGAGGTCGTGTCGCAGGGCGACACGGTGCCGGTGCTGATCCTCGAGGTCGATGCGGAACGCCGCCGGTTGTCTCTTTCGCTCAAGCGTGTCGACGCCGACCGGCGTGCAGAGTCGGAAGGCCCGATCGAAGGAACACCACACCTCGACCTGTCAGAGGATGTGTTCAGCGATTCTGCTTCCGCGCCGCTCGCGCCGGAGCTCGACGACGCACCTCCGGCCACCGACGAGGCCGTGGAGCGCGAGGCGGTGGACGCAGGCGACGAGGTCGATTCTGCCGCGACCGACGAAGCACCAGCTCCCGCCGAGCCCGTTTCCGACGAGCACTAACGCGAAGCGGCCACTCGCAGTCGCGATCACCGGTGGAATCGGTGCCGGGAAGAGCGCGGCGCTCGAAGCGTTCGCACGCCACGGCGCCGCGACGCGGTCGAGTGACGAGATCGTGCACCGTCTGCTCCGGAGCGATCAGGAAGTCCAGCGCAAGCTGGTCGAGCGGTTCGGCCCTGAGGTGATCGGCAGCGAGGGTGCCGACCGGGCCGCCGTCGCCCGCATCGTCTTCAACGATCCCGACCAGCTCGACTGGCTCGAAGAGCTTCTCCATCCGAGAGTCGTGCAGGACCACACGGCCTGGCGCCAGAAGCTCGCCGACGGTCCCGATCCGCCGGCCGTGACGGTGACCGAGGTGCCGCTCCTCTACGAAACCGGTGGCGACAAGCGCTTCGACATCGTCGTTGTGATCACCGCACCGCCGGACGTACGGTCGAAGCGGAGGCCGATGGCCGACGCACGGGAGCAGCGGCTGCTTCCTGAGGACGAGAAGATCCGGCTCGGCGACTACGCGTACGTCAACGACGGGACGCTCGACGAACTGGATGCGTTCGTCGCCGGAGTGATGGCAGACCTCGTGCCGTGAAACGGATCCTCGGCACGGTCGTGCTCGTCGGCGCGCTGCTCGCAACGTTCGCCACGCTGCAGTCGTCCAAGCCGGGCTGGTGGGAGCGGCTGTGGTATCCGCTGTCCTACCAGCAGATCGTTCGTGGCCACGCGCGCAACTACGACCTCGACCCGGCGCTCCTTGCCGCGGTCATCTACCAGGAGTCGAAGTTCAAGCCGGACGCTCGGTCGACCTCCGGCGCGATCGGTTTGATGCAGCTCCTCCCGGACACGGCCAAGGGAATCGCCATCCATACCGGCGGCTCCAAGTTCCGGGTCGAGGATCTGTACGACCCCGAGATCAACGTTCGCTACGGCGCCTGGTACCTCCGCCACCTGCTCGAGAAGTACGGCGACGAGCAGGATGCCCTGGCCGCCTACAACGCGGGCCAGGACAACGTCGACCGGTGGCGCCGTGCAGGCGAGGGCATCCAGTTCGCGGAGACGCGCGCCTATGTAAAACGGGTCGAGGAGCTGAAGCGGATCTACCGCCGCGCCTACGGCGCCGAGCTCGGAACCTGAGGCGAACAGCCGGTCTCGCTGCCGGCGCGATTCTCGATCTTGAACTGCAGCGCCGCCTCGGAGCTGTTCCCGCGCATGTCGGCGACCCGCACTGCGATCTCGTACAGCCCGTTCGGATACGAGCGCGTGTCGACGAAGCTGGCGAGGTTGTAGAGGAACCGTCCGGGCATGAAGTACTGGCGATTCGAGAACCTGGGCGCGTTCTGGTAGCTGCCACGCGCGTAGATGCTCCAGAAATACCTCGAGGCCGGGATCGTCGTGCGGAAATCCACTGCCGGGACGTCGTCTACATAGGTGATCCCGCCGACTCTCGCGAGCGACCACGTGATCAACGCGGGCGAGAGCGGGAAGCCCGCGAACACGCCCGGCACCGCCATCGGGGCGGCGTCATCCGCGGCGGCCACGAACGAAACGGTGCCGCAGACCGTCGCGGAGTCGAACGGCAGCAGCGATCCTGCCGGACGTACGTTGATGGCGCGCACCTGAGGAACCGTGTGGTCGCGGTACGGAGCGATGCCACCGCGTGCAAGCGGATTCCAGACGCGGCCGCCGCGAATCTCGGACAGATGGACGTGGCCGTAGGCCCGCAGCACGGTCCCGAGCACCGTCTTGCCGGCGATGACGTACTGGCCGTTCCGGACCTTCACGAGCAGATGGAAGTACTGGAAGACACCGCGGCCCTTGGTCTTGACCGAGATGGCCGAGTCATCGATGTAGCGCACCTCGCCCGAGATGACGGGATAAACCGGCGTGCCCTCCGGCGCGGCGATGTCGATGCCGTTGTGGAAGAGGAAGGTGCCGGGTCCCTGCAGGCCGTCTGTGAGCATCGTGTTGAGGAACCGCGTGCGTGGGTCCCCGAAGTTCGCGCGGATCGGATGCTGCTGATCGAACGGCTTGATGGGCCACGGGTAGGCCGAAGCCGTGGCGCTCGCGCACAGGGCCAGACCACAGGTCAGGAAAAGGATTCGGAAGCGCACGGCTCGTAGGACGGAGACAGCCCGGCGAAGGTTAGCCGCGCCTCCTGACGATGCCAATGGGCGGCCGCGCCAGTCGGCTCACGGCTTCGTCATGTAGCGCCAGAGGTTGTCCAGCAGAGGACTGACTTCCGGGGACGTGGCCTGTCCGGCGAGCGTGAAGGCACCGGCGGAGAACACCTTTGCTCCGCCCTTGTCGTAGAAGCTCATCTGGGCGCTGAGATTGCCGATGACGTGGGGGATCGTTGCGATCATTTTCGTCCCCGGAGGCGCTGCCGCGCCGATCTCGTCGATCTCGACGCCTCCCCGTCCGAAACTCGAGCCGTTGTGGAGCCCCGTGCCGGTGAACAGCCACGGCGCGACCTCGGCGTGGACGACGACCCACGGCTTCTGGCCCTGGCCGCCGTTGTTGGCGCGATACTGGGCGCCCATCAGCGCCTCCTCCGGCTCTCCCAGCGACCGGAACGTCGCGGTGCGCTGCAGGCGATCGCCATGTCGCACGGTGTGCCAGTAGAAGTTGTTCGCGGAGAGGTAGGCGAGATTGCCGCCGAGATTGCGGTAGCCGCGCATGACTCGGAACTCGCGCGGAGTGACGTACTCGTGATGGCCGGGAAAGATGATCAGGTCGTACGCCAGCGCGAGCCTTGCAGCAGTCGCACCGGAGGCGATGTCGCTGTCGGCGAGGTAGTCGACGCCGCGGTTCCCCCAGGTCAGCCAGTGCAGGAAGTTCAGGTCGTACTGACGGAAGTGCGGGGGAATGCCGCGACCGACGTAGTGCCGGCCGAGGCGCACGGTTGCACGCTGGTCCCAAGATACGTACCAGCTGTCGCCCCAGCCGTCGGCGTCCTCGTCCTCGAAATTGTAGGCCTGCCAGGTGAACGTCGGCATGACAACGGCGACCCTATGCTCTCCGAGGTGCGTGGGGCGGACGATCAGGGGTGCATAACCGACCCGGCCATCGTCAGCCGTCAGGCGAAGGAAGTACACACCGCTTGGCCAGTTCCCGATCGACACGTTGATCGAGTGTGGCGAGTTCGGGTGGTTCCACGGAACGGTGATCGGCTCGTCGATCACTGGACCGAAGACGTCGAAGTTGGTGAGGCGTGGATCATGGCCAGGGCCCGAGCGCAGAACATCGAGCCGTAGGGACCGGGCATCCGTGGAGACCGTGAGCCGCGCTCTGCTCCCCGGGGCATAGCTCTCCTCGGAGAACGACGCGTCGACGCCGCGGACACGGATCACCGGCGTGACGAGTCTGCCGGCCTGCGCGTAGCGCAGAGCACCGTAGGTCATTCCTCTCACGCGCAAGAGGGCCAGGTAGGTGCGGGGCTCGGTCTTGGGCGAAGGCGCCCAGACAAGGGAGTGCTGCCCGGCGCCGAGGCGGATTGTCCGCGTTTCGACCGCCTTCGGTCTCCGGGGGTCGACGGCGGCGATCTCGAAGTGCACGACGGCCGGTGCGCTGAGCCGGAAGTGGATCGTCGCCCGGTCGCGGATGCCGTCGCCGTTGGGACTGATCGTCGTGAGGAGGCGGTTGTCGCCCGAGAAGGGGCGGCCGCCGTTCGTCAGGGAGATGTCCGTGACGGTCGCACCCGTCGCACTCGCGGCGGGCGGTGCAAGCGCCGAAACGAGCAGCAGGAGCGGGAGGCAGGCGCGCATGAGCGCGCCGCGCGTTGAGATGAGCGATGAGGTAGCCATGCGGCCACCGTCGAAGGGGGCCGCAATGGCTTGCTCACGGCGGCCTCACCGGCCGCTAATGCGTTTCAGGCGCGGTTCCGGTCGTTCGCCAGGCGCGTCCACAGGTTCTCCAGGACCTGGGTCACGTCCGGCCACCAAGCAGCACCGGCGAGGGTGAACGCGCCCGCTGCGAACACCTTGGCGCCGTTCTTCGTCTCGTAGTAGGTCATCTGCGCGTCGTGCCCCGTCCCGAACAGGTTCGGGATCACGCCGAGGACGTGCGTGCCTCGAGGCGACTTAGAGGTCGTCTCGTCCGCCTCGATCCCTGCGTTGGCGAAGCGCGAGCCCGTCCCCAGGCCCGTGCCGGCGAAGATCCAGCGCTCCGCAGGCACGTCCCGCAGGATCCACGGGCCGCGATGCTGACCGGCGTCGTTGCCGAAGTACTGGACGCCGATGAGTGCGGACTCGGGCCGGCCGAGGTCACGCCACTTGTTCGTCCGTGTCATCACCCTTCCACTCTTGACGGTCCGCCAGAAGAAGTTGTTTGCAGACAGGAACATGAGATTCCCGCCGAGGTTGCGGTAGGCCGTGATCGCGTCGTATTCGTGCGGGGTCACGTACTCGTGGTGCCCGGGGAACACGATCAGGTCGTAGTTGGCGGCGAGCAGGCGACCGCTCGTCGAGCGCCTGTCGACGTCGGCATCTGCCAGATAGTCGACCTCACGCCCGGTAGCGAGGAGCCAGCGAAGAAATGGCTCGTCGTAGTACTTGTAGTGCGGGATGACGCCGCGGTTCTCGTACGGGCGGCCCAGGCGAGCGTGCTTCTGGCCCGCGTACCACGTGTCGAGGGTGCCGTTGCGGTCGTCGTCATGGAAGTTGTAGGCCTGCCAGGTCATCGTCGACAGGACGACGGCAATGCGGTGTTCGCCGAGGTTGTGCGGCCGCAGGACGAACGGCGCATAGCCGACCTTGCCTCCCTTGGCGATGAGCCTGGCGAAGTAGAGGCCGCTCGGCCAATCGCCGAGGGGAACTGCGATCCGCCGGCCCTGCGACAGGTTCCCGAGCTGCCGGACCGGTGTGACGGGCGACCCGAGCATGACGTCGCGTGCCCGCATGCGGGCTTCCTCCGTGCCTGCGTGAAAGAGCTGTAGCGACACGTTGCGGCCGCTCGTCCAGATGACGAGGCGAGCCACATTTCCCGGTGCATAGCTCTCCTCGGGGAACGCGGCTTCGACAGTCGGTCGGTTGGTCGGCTCTTGCCGTTCGTCCCGTCCGTCGAGCTCCTCTTTCTCGCTCGTCGCCGAGACCTCACCGGCAGACGGACGGGAGCCCGCGACGGTGAAGCTGATGAGGCCGAGGAGGGCGGCGACGAGCAGGGCGCTCCCGGCGGCGCGACGACGTGCGTCGCGGGTCTGGATATGTGTGGTGGTAGCCATGCGGCCACCGTCGAAGCGGGCCGCAACGGCTCAGCAATCCAGGCCTAACGGCTGACTAACTCCCGATTAGAGGCTGATTAGGGGCGGAGGCCAGGCTCCGACTGCGAGCCGCCGGGCCCCGCCGGCGCGCATCTATCCAGGAGAAAGAAAGCGTGTTACAAAGAGCACATGCCTGAGTTTCGGATCCTGGGACCGTTGGAGGTCGAGCAGGAGACCGGCCCCGTACTGCTCGGTGGCCTGAAGCAGCGCGCCGTTCTCGCGCTCCTGTTGCTCGATGCCGGGCGCGTGGTGTCTATCGACCGGCTCGTCGATGCGCTCTGGGGTGAGGAGCCGCCGCGAACCGCCGTCACGTCGCTGCAGAACTTCGTCTCGCAGCTTCGGAAGGCACTCGGACCGGAGATCCTCGAGACCAAACCGCCCGGGTACCGGGTGAACGTCCAGCCTGGTGAGCTCGACCTCGATCGGTTCCGGGCTTTGGTCGACGCCGCACGAGGCGGGGATCCGGTCGAACGATCGCGAACCTTGCGAGAGGCTCTGAGCCTCTGGCGCGGCCCTGCGCTCGCCGACTTTGCGTTCGAGGCGTTCGCGCAGCCCCATATCGGCCATCTCGAGGAGCTTCGCCTCGCAGCGCTGGAGGAGCGGGTCGAGGCCGAGCTCGAAGCGGCGCACCACGCCGAGCTCGTTGGCGAGCTCGAGGGCCTGGTCGAGCAGCACCCGGTCCGAGAAAGGCTGCGCGGTCAGTACATGCTGGCGCTCTACCGATCGGGCCGGCAGGCCGAGTCGCTCGACGCGTACCAGGAAGGACGGAGGATTCTCGTCGAGCAACTGGGGATCGAGCCGAGCCGCGAGCTCCAGCAATTGCACGGCGCGATCCTGCGACAGGAAGCGGGCCTACAGGCGCCCGGTGCGGCTCCTCCCTCGGAGGATCACTTCGAACAAGTGCTGTTGGCACTCTTCGGCGGCCGGCTGGTCGCAGTGCTCGGCGCCGAGGTCGCGGAGCTGGCGACTCGACTCGCACAGCGGTTCGACTATGCCGACAACGGCTTCAGCCTGCCAAGAGTCGCGCAGTACGTCGCCGTGATGAAAGGCTCCGGTCCCCTCTACGACGAGCTCCATGCGCTGCTCGACGCCGACGCGACGCCGACTCCGATCCACCGCTTCTTCGCCTCGCTGCCGCCTGTTCTGCGCGAGCGCGGCCTCCCTCATCAGCTGCTCGTGACGACGAGCTACGACCTCGCGCTCGAGGCCGCTTTCCTCGAGGCGGGGGAGGCGTTCGACGTCGTCTCCTACATTGCCGCAGGTCCGAATCGCGGCAAGTTCTGTCACATCAGCCCGAACGGCACCGGCCGGTTGATCGACCTCCCGAATACCTACGCGACCGAGTTGTCGCTCGAGGAGCGCACCGTGATCCTCAAGCTGCACGGCCAGGTCGATCGCGGCCCGGAGCGGGAGTGGGAGAGCTTCGTCGTGACCGAGGACGACTACATCGACTACCTCTCCCGGAGCGACGTCGCGGGCGCGGTGCCCGTCGCACTCGCAGCCAAGCTGAGGCGCAGCCACTTCCTCTTCCTCGGGTACACGATGGGCGACTGGAACTTGCGGGTGATCCTCAACCGCCTTTGGAGCGACCAGCCGCTCAGCTATCGCTCCTGGGCGGTGCAGCCGAAGGCACAACCGCTGGAGCGGGAGTTCTGGCGGCGCCGCGACGTCGACGTCCACGACCTGCCACTCGAGCGATACATCGAGACGCTCGCCGGCTACGCAGGCCTTGCTCCAGCACAGGCCGTCGCATGAGCGTCCCTCGCCTTCGGCTCGCTCTCGTGGGGGAAACCATGTTTCCCCCACGAGCCCCCTTCTTTAGAAGTCGCCTCAGCGGTGCTGGCGTTGCGACCGCCGCCACCACCACTGAGGACCGCGACGTCGCTTGCGACGTCGCTGAAGAGGCCGTGCCGGCTTTGCTGTCACGGTCGCTTCCGCAGCGGGGAAACCGCCCGGTTTCCCCTTACGCCCCTTCCCCCGCTCATAGGCCACAGGTCAGCCAATGAGCGTCGCTCGCATTCGGCTCGCTCCCGTGGGGGAAACAATGTTTCCCCCACGAGCCCCCTTCTTTAGAAGTCGCCTCAGCGGTGCTGCCACCACTGAGGACCGCTACGTCGCTTGCGACGTCGCTGAAGAGGCCGTGCCGGCTTTGCCGTCACGGTCGCTTCCGCAGCGGGGAAACCTCCCGGTTTCCCCTTACGCCCCTTCCACCGCTCATAGGCCAAAGGTCGGCCTATGAGCGTCTTCGTCACTGCGCCGCCCTCGCCGTACAAGGGTCTCGCACCGTTCGAGGACTCCGATCTCGACGCTTTGCTGTTCTTCGGGCGCGAACGAGAGTCCGAGGTGATTGCCGCCAATCTCATGGCGGCCCGCATCACAGTGCTCTACGGGCCGAGTGGCGTCGGCAAGAGCTCCGTCCTGCGAGCGGGGGTTGCGCACCGTCTCCGGCAGGAGGAGGGCGTCGAGGTCGTCGTCTTCTCGACCTGGACGGGCGACCCGGTCGCCGCCCTGATCGAGGCGGCCGGAGGCAGCGGCGACTCGCTTGCGAATGCGCTGGAAGACACGGCAGCAAATGCCGGCGGCGATCTCTATCTGATCCTCGACCAGTTCGAGGAACTTTTTCTCTATCACCCGCGCGGTGGTCGCTTTGCGGAGCAACTCGCAGAGGTCCTCCGGGCTCCAGCCTTGCGCGTCAACGTGCTGATCGGGATTCGCGAGGACGCGCTCGCACGGCTCGACGCTTTGAAGGCCGCGATTCCGAACCTGCTCGCAAACCGTCTCCGACTCGACCGGCTCGACCGAACGGCAGGAGAGGCGGCGATCGTCGGTCCGATTCGCCGTTACAACACGCTCGTCGACGGCGATGAAGCCGTTGACGTCGAGCCTGCACTCGTCGACGACGTGCTCGACGAGGTCGCGGCCGGCCGAGTCGAGCTCAGCGTGGCGGGTCGCGGCGTGGCCGCCGGCGGCGCCGCCGACGAGGGCCGAATCGAGGCGCCCTACCTCCAACTGGTGCTTGCGCGCCTCTGGGAAGTCGAGAGCGAGCGCGGCTCGCCAACCCTCAGACAGGCGACGTTGCGCGAGCTCGGTGGCGCAGAACGAATCGTCGAAGACCACCTCGAGCGCGCGATGGCAGCCCTCTCACCGCGTGAGAAGGGCGCGGCCGCCGCCATGTACAACTTCCTCGTCACTCCGTCGGGGACGAAGATCGCGCACGGCGTGCACGACCTGGCCGGTTATGCCGCCGTCGACGAGCGCGAGGCATCCGAAGTGTTGCAGCGTCTCTCCGCGGAACGGATCGTGCGAGCCAGTTCCGAGAACGGACCTGCCACGACCCGGTACGAGATCTTCCACGACGTCCTCGCGGACGCAGTGCTCGGGTGGCGAGCCCGTTTCGAGGCGGACCGGCGAGTGGAGGAGCAGCGTCAGGCGCATGAACGGCGCCACCGGCGGCTCCTCGTCTTCGGCGCTGTCACGCTGATCGGCCTCGCGGTGATGGCGGGAGTGGCGATCTTCGCGTTTGCGCAGCGCAGCAATGCACGCCACCAGGCGGCGGTGGCGCAGGTGGAGCGCGCGCGGGCAGAGAAACGCGGCAAGCAACTCCAAAAGCAGGCGACGCAGCTGAAACGGAAGACGACGGAGGCGCTGAGCGCGAAGAAACAGGCGCAGTTCAATGCGCAGCGGGCAACCGCGGCAAAGCTCGACGCTCTTTCACAGAAGGCCCTCGCCGAGCACAACGGGGCACGCGCGGCACAGCTTGCTTTTCAGGCCGACGCGGCGCGCAATCGCGCCGAGCGACTGGTAAAGGTCACCCGGATCGAGCGGAACAAAGCCGTGCATGCACGGGCGGTCACCGTTCACGAGAAGAAGCTCGGCCATGCGAGAGAGCTGGTGGCCTCGGCACGCGCGCTGCTCGCCTCCAATCCGCGGCAGAGCGTGCGTACGGCCCTCGCCGCCGAAAGAGCTTTCCACCGCCTGCGGGTTGCGCCGAGCAGGCAGCTCGAGGACACGCTCCGTGACGGCTTGCTGGCGCTCCGGCTCCAGGCGAAGCTTCCCGGCCGCGGCGCTGTTCGAGCAGCACGCTTCAGTCCCGGCGGATCCCTGGCCCTCGTCGCAGGCAAGGGCGGCGCGCGGCTTTACGACCTCGCGCACGGTTTCAAGGTTCGGCAGCTCAAACCCTTGGTCGCAATCGTGGATGCCGTCTTCAGCCCGGACGGCAGTCTCGTCGCCGGAGCTGGAGCAGCAGACCACGCGGTTCATATCTGGAATACCGCCACTGGTTTTCCTGTCAACACGCTGAAGCACGATGCGGCTGTGCTCAGCCTCGCGTTCTCGCCGGATGGTCGCCTGATCGCAACGGGCAGCGCGGATGGCAAGGCGCAGGTGTGGAGTGTCGCGGGAGGACTGCCGGCCCCGCCGTTCACCCATGACCCAGGTGCGCGTGGCGCCGCCGTTCAAGCGGTGTCCTTCAGCCCGGACAGCAAGCGTCTGCTGACCGTCGGGGGCGACAGGTTCGCAAGGATCTTCACGATCGGGGGCCCGGACTCGCCGCTGCTGCTCAACAACGTCGTCCTCGTCAACAGCGCCCGCTTCAGCCATGACGGCAAGCTCGTCGCAACCGGCGGATCCGATCTCATCGTCCGGACGTGGAATTCGGTCACCGGCGAGAAACTCGATGAATTCCCGACCACCGGGCAGACGACCGATCTCGCCTTCAGCCCGGACGACAGACTCCTCGCAGCGGCCGGGACGATCGACACGACCGCGCGAATCTGGAACGTCTCAACCGGGGATCTGGTGGGAATCGTCAGCGGCCATCGCAGCGGGGTCCAGTCCGTGACCTTCAGCCCGGATGGACGCTCGATCCTGACGACGGGCCGGGACGGAAAGGTCTTCGTCTCCAGGAGCTCGGACGGCCTTTTGCAGGCCGCCCTGCTCGGGCAGCGGCAGTCGGTGCCGAATGCGTCGTTCAGTCCCGATGGGCGACGCGTCATCACCGCCGGCGAGGACGGCTTCGCCAGGATCTGGAACGCCGATGTCGACGTGGCAGGAGCAGGGCCGCCCGGCACGCCGCGAAACCTCGGCAGCCACGTCCTCCCGGTCACCGCCGTCGGCTTCAGCCCGAACGGCAAGCTCGTGCTCAGCGCCGGCGCGGACGGCACGGCGCGGTTGTGGCGTCCTGACGGCACCGCGCTGAAGCTCGAGCACGACGGTGCCGTCACGTGTGCGTCGTTCAGCGAGAACGGTGCGCTTGTCATCACGGGCAGTGAGGACGGCACCGCTCGTGTCTGGCGCACGGCGAACGGAACGCTCGTGGCGGTTCTCCCACATGGAGCGCCCGTGAATGCCGCTCGCCTCAGTCCTGACGGCAGAACTGCCGTCACGGCCGGCAGCGACGGATTGGCTCGACTCTGGAACGTGCGCTCCGCAAAGCCGCTCCACACACTCCAGCACGGCAAGGCCGTCAACGACGCACGCTTCGACCGGAGCGGCAGTCGTCTCGTCACCGCCGGCGACGACGGTACGGCGGCTGTCTGGCGTGTGCGCGACGGGATGCGGCTCGCCACCATGAAGGGCCACACGAGCGGCATCGTCGCGGCCGCCTTCTCTCCCGACGGGCGTCGCATTGCAACGGCGTCAGTCGACTCGACCGCGCGCATCTGGAACGCGCGGACCGGAGCAAGCGAGTGGACACTCGCCGACCACACGGCAGCGTTGACGGCGCTCGCCTTCAGTCCCGACGGACGTCAGCTGGCGACGTCGAGCTCCGACAGAGATGTTCGCGTCTGGAACGTCAAGTCGGGGGGGCAGCTCGCGCTGCTACGCCTTCACGCCGGCCCGGTCCTCGACGTCGCCTACAGCGCAGACGGTCGCTGGATCGCCTCGGCCGGGCCGTCCGCAGCAGGGATCTGGAAGACGAGGAAGAGCGGGCAATGGCTGACGTTTCCGGTCTACCTCGTGCGAGGTCCGACGAGACCGTTGAGCCACGTCGCCTTCTCCCCGCGCGGCTGGAAGCTCGCGATCGGCAGTCGCGACGGCTCCGTTCGGATGGTCGACTGTCACCTCTGCGGCGGGGTCAAGCAACTGGCTGCGATCGGCGCGGCGCGCCTCGCCAAGATCGTGGACGCGAAGCCCTAGCTCTCCAGCTCGTTGGCCTTCCCGTCAGCGCGACGCGGGCGCATGCTCACCTGGACGCTCGTCGGCGCGGCGATCAAGGAGCCGTGCGCCGGCACCGGCGAGCGCCAGACCTCCCCGCGTAGACACCCATGATCGCGGCGTACGCCCGATAGGGCGGACGTATCTGGGATCGCTCGGTCACGACATCCATCGAGGCTACGCTTGGCCTGAATGGCCGAGTTCAAAACAACCGCCTCCTACCGCCCGACCGGCGACCAGCCGACGGCCGTCGCGACCCTGGCCGAAGGCCTGGAGGCCGGCGAGCGCTACCAGACGCTGCTGGGGGCGACCGCCACCGGCAAGACGGCCACGATGGCCTGGACGATCGAGAAGGTCGGCCGCCCTGCTCTGGTGATCGCGCACAACAAGACGCTCGCGGCGCAGCTCTGCAACGAGTTCCGGGAGTTCTTCCCGAACAACGCGGTGGAGTACTTCGTCTCCTACTACGACTACTACCAGCCCGAGGCATACGTCCCGCAGGCCGATCTCTACATCGAGAAGGACTCCTCCCAGAACGACGACATCGCGCGGCTCAGGCTCGCTGCGACCTCGGCGCTCTTCACGAGACGCGACGTCGTCGTGGTCGCGTCGGTGTCCTGCATCTACGGCCTCGGCTCGCCTGAGGAGTGGCGCGAGCGCGTGATCATCCTCGAAGTGGGGGAGGAGCACGACCGCGATCTGATGCTGCGGAAGCTCATCGACTCGCAGTACGTCCGCAACGACGCCGTGCTCGGCCGCGGACGCTTCCGTGTGAAGGGCGACGTGGTCGAGGTGCAGCCGGCAAACCAGGAGACGGCATACAGAATCTCCTTCTTCGGCGACGAGGTCGAGCAGATCAGCCACTTCGATCCGCTCACGGGCGAGATCTACGCAAAGCTCGACAACATCGCGATCTGGCCGGCGACCGAGTACGTGACGTCGCGGCCGACGATCGAGCGGGCCGTCTCCGAGATCAAGCACGAGCTGGAGGAGAGCGTCAAGCAGCTGGAGATCGAGGGGAAGATGCTCGAGGCGCACCGGCTGCGGCAACGCACCGAGTACGACCTCGAGATGATGCAGGAGCTCGGCTTCTGCAACGGGATCGAGAACTACTCGCGGATCCTCGAGGGCCGCGCGCCCGGAACGCACCCGTTCACGCTGCTCGACTACTTCCCCAAGGATTTCGTCGTCTTCGTCGACGAGTCGCACCAGACCATCCCGCAGATCGGCGGCATGCACGAGGGCGACCGCTCACGCAAGCAAACGTTGGTCGACTATGGCTTCCGGCTGCCGTCGGCACTCGACAACCGGCCGCTCCGGTTCGACGAGTTCCTCGAGAAAGTTCCGCAGCTGGTGTTCGTGTCCGCGACACCAGGGCCGTACGAGGGACGCCACGCCACCCGGGTAGCCGAGCAGCTGATCAGGCCCACCGGTGTCGTCGATCCCGAGGTGGAGCTGCGCGCGACGCACAACCAGATCGACGATCTGCTCAACGAGATCCGGCGTCGCGAGGAGGTCGGTGAGCGCGTGCTCGTCACGACGCTGACGAAGAAGATGGCCGAAGACCTGACGGACTATCTGCTCGAGTCCGGCGTCAAGGCGCGCTACCTCCACTCGGAAATCGACACGCTCGAGCGGATTCAGATCATCCGGGAGCTACGACTGGGCGACTACGACGTGCTCGTCGGCGTAAACCTCCTGCGTGAGGGGCTCGACCTCCCAGAGGTCTCACTCGTGGCGATCCTCGATGCCGACAAGGAGGGCTTCCTCCGCGGCAAGACGGCTCTGATCCAGACGATCGGCCGCGCTGCTCGCCACGTCAACGGCAAGGTGCTGATGTACGCAGACAAACGGACCGAAGCGATCGAAGGCGCGCTGGGCGAGACGAACCGCCGTCGCGCGGTGCAGCTCGCCTACAACGAGGAGCACGGGATCACGCCGGAATCGATCGTCAAGGGAGTCTCCGACATCGCCGAGTTCCTGACGCTCGACTCGCCGACCGTTCCCAGCTCGAAGCGCCGCCGCGGCCGCAAGGATCTCGAAGGGTTGACCACGAGCGACCTCGAGAAGCTCGTCATCGAGCTCGAGGAAGAGATGTTCACCGCCGCCGAGGAGCTCAGGTTCGAATATGCAGCGAAGCTGCGCGACGAGATCAAGGAGCTGCGCCGCGAGCTGATCGCCGCCGCGCAAGCTCCCGCGTCCGCAACCGCCTAGACTCTCCCCGTGCTCGGCTCGATCATCCTCGTCATGTTCTTCGGCTTCATCACGGGCGGCCTGGCGCGGCTCGCGGTGCCGGGACCCGATCCGATGCCGGTCTGGCTGACGGTGGCGATCGGCCTGGTCGGCTCGGCGGTCGGCGGCGCGATCGCGATCGCGATCTGGGGGAGGGGAACCCAGGCGATCGGGCTCCTCTCGTTCCTCGGCGCGGTCCTGCTCGTGGTCGCGTACCGGCGTTTCGTCCAGAAGCGCCCCTTGACCGGCCCGGATGCGCTCAAGTTTCCCGAACGCGGCATCGGGATCGACAAGTTCCAGGAGCGGCGGCACAAGATGGAGGATCTGATGAGGCAGGCTCAGGGGGCGCAGGCCGAGAGCGCGGCCGACTCGAACCTCCGCAAGCTCAGCGATCTCCACGATGCCGGGATCCTCACCGACGAGGAATACGAGCTGAAGAAGAGCCAGCTGAGCGGCGGTTAGGCGAGTTTTGCGCGCCGGCCGGGTGGGAAGACCGCGGCTATGTGGATCATTGGACTCATCATCGCAGGCCTGATCGTCGGGGCTCTAGGGCGGCTCTTCCATCCGGGTCGTGACCCGATGGGGCTGCTCCTGACGATCGGCATCGGAATCGCAGCCGTGATCATCGCGGGCCTGGTCATCGGTCACCACGGCTTCTGGACGTTCCTGATCGCCGTCGTGATCGGTGTCGTGCTCGTTGCTCTCGTCGGCCGCGTGGTGGCGAACCGTGGAGCGGCGAGAACCGTTTAGGCGGGCTCGGACTCGAGGGTCTCGCGGCCGCGCGGAAACTGCCGCTCGGCCGTGAGGCCCCATTCCCTGTCCTCCCAGACGTAGGTCCGGACGCGAAGGTAGCTCTCGTTGATCTCGTAGAGATGTAGCCCGCGCGCCTCCCCTTGGCGCTTCGGACGAGGCTGGCCCAGCCCGGGCGCGACGGATACGACCACCGAGCGTTCGCCGCCGTGCACGATCTCGAACTCGTGCCGCTCGCTCACGGCCGCCTGGTGGATGTGGCCGGCCAGGATCAGATCGGCGCCCGCCCCCACCAGTGAGGCGAGCACGTGGTTCCGACGGGCAACGGGCTTCTTGCGCGAGCGCCACGGCGCGCCGATCAGATGGTGGTGCAGCACGACGATGCGGAGGGCACCAGGCGCTCCGTGCCGAATTCGTTCCTCCGCGCGCGTGAGCTGCGCGCTCCGGATGCCGCCCGACTGATGCCGCCAGGGGCGGACCGAATTGAGCCCGATCACGTGGAGCGCCGGTGACGAATAGGTCGGCTCCGTCGTCTCCCACTGTCCCTCGAAGGCATGGAACGAACGCGTGAAGCGCGCCGGAAAGGAATGGGGGATGTCGTGATTGCCCGGAATCGCCAGCACCGGCCGGCCGAGGCTGCGGAGGAATCGAGCAGAATCGCCGAGCTGGCTTTCGCGGCCGCGATGGCTGAGATCCCCGCTCGCGATCACCAGTTCGGGCTGGAACCGGTCGATCAGGACCGGCGCCCCCCGTTCGATCGCCGCATCGTCACCCGCTCCGAAATGGAGGTCGGACAGGTGCAAAACACGTGTAAGCACAGCCGGTGGAGGCTATAGTCTGACCCGCGTGACCGAAGAGTCTGCCGAGATCTTCGACGACCTCTATCTCGGTCTCCGGGCGGGCGGGGCGATCCGGAAGCAACGACGAGGGGAGTCTTTGACGTCCGAGGAGCGCGAGGCCCTCGGCCGTTGGCAGCGACTCTCGACCTGGCGCAAAGCCCTCGCGATCGGCGGCTTCGCCATCGGAACCTTCGGCTTAGGTTTCACACTCGGCGGCCTAATTTTCGGCCGCTGGCGCAAAGCCTGACTCTGCTTCCGAGCGAAAGCTTCGCTTTCGCTCGGAAATTGGATACGGCGCTTCGCGCTGAACGTGCGCGGGCCGAGCCCGCGCACTCTCAAGGTGTACGCGGCCGGCGATTGTTCCCTTCCGTCCGGGCACGGGCGCTGACGCGTCCGCGCCCGCATCGGTTCGCCTCCGCCTAAGCCCGGCTCCGCCTGGTCTTAGTCTCCGGCCTTGGTGTCTCTGCCGGACGCGCGGCCACTTTTCGTTCCTACCGAATTCATTCCGACGTAGGCCCGTTCCCCATTCCGGGGGAGCCGATGGTGAGCGTGTCAACCAAACCCGAAAGGACTGACACGCTCAATGCTCAAGAACCTCCCACTGTCGAAGATCCTCCTCAGCTTGGCGGCCGTTTCTGTGATTGCCGTCGCGGCGGTGGGGGAACCTTCGCAAACTTCACAGCAACCCCGACTGCGATCGCGTCCAACGCCTTCGCCTCGGGCACGCTCTCGATGACCCGCTCGGGGTCCGGTGCCATCTTCAACGCCTCAGCGATGAAGATCGGCGACTCGGTCACCGGCACGGTCACGATCACGAACACCGGAACTCTCGCCGGCGTGTACTCGCTGTCCGGCTCGACGACCGGTAGTGCGCCCCTCGCAAGCCAGCTCAACCTGAAGGTGTACAAGGACGTCGACGGCGGCACCGCTCTCTACGACGGCTCGCTGGGTGCAGTCAGCTCAGCCGCTCTCGGGACGTTCGCAGCGGGAGAGGCTCACACCTTCTACTTCCACGTCACCTTCCCGACGACCGGGACGGATGCGGGCGACAACGTCCTCCAGGGCCTTGCCGCCAGCACGACGTTCACCTGGTCTGCGACTCAGGTCTAGGACGAACGGTGAGGCGTTTCATCAAGACGGCGAGCAAGGTGACGGTGGTCCTCGTTTCGGGGGCAACCGTCGCCTTCGCCGTCGCATACGTTGCGCTCACGGTTTCCGGGTACAAGCCCGTGGCCGTCTATTCCGGCTCGATGGAGCCCAGGATCCCCGTCGGCGGTCTCGCGCTCGATCGCGCGATTCCCTCGCAGGACGTGCGAGTCGGCGATGTGATCACGTTCTCCGATCCCTACGTCAAAGGGCGCCTCGTCACGCATCGCGTGATCGGCATTCTCGAGACTCCCCACGGGCTCGCATACCGCACGAAGGGCGATGCGAATCCCGGGCGCGACCCCTGGACGATTCGGCTAGCGGGCCAGGTCGGCCGCGTCTCGTTCACCGTGCCTGTCGCCGGCTACATCCTGTTCTACGCCCACACCCGCGAAGTGCGCGGCCTCCTCATCTGCCTGGCGGGTCTATTGCTGCTGGTCGGGATGCTGCGGCGGATCTGGCGCAAGGAGGCGACCGCGCCCGTCGGCGCGTAACCCGATGCGCAAGCTCATCGTCACTGCCTGTCTCTCAATCGCTGCTGCGGGCCTCTTCACGCAGCTCAGCTCGGCAGCGTTCACCGGCTCGCTGGCGACGCCGTCGAACGGCATCACCGCCGACGCGCTACACAACTACTTCTCGGTCTCGCCCGGCACCGATGTACAGCCTGGCACCTCGACCACGGTCGCCTCAGGGAACGTGGACGGGCTCTCGATCGACCTCGGCACCGTGCCGTCAGCCCGAACCTTCTCCAACGTATTCCGGATCACGAACGTCAGCAGCGCGACGCACACCGCGACGCTGAGCCTTTCGTCGGTCCCGCAGGTTGCTTCCGCTGTCTTCGCGTCGAGTGGGAGCACTTCGGTCGCGCTGCCCGCGGGCGCCTCCACAACGCTGACCGTCACCACGTCGACGACCGTTGCGGGTCGAGGAGTCGGCACGTTCCGCCTAGGCCTCTCCGGAACGAGCTGGCTCTACCGCGACTATTCGTTCCACGTCGACGAGGCGCCGGAAGCACCGGGCGCTCCGACGGGCGCGCAGAAGCCGGCCGGCCGCATCGACCTCTCGTGGGTCGGGTCGACCACGACGACGAATCTCGCCGGCTACGACGTCTATCGCTCGAGCGGCGGCGGCGCCTACACCAAGCTCACGGCGACTCCTCAACTCGCGTTGACGTACAGCGACACCGCGACGGTGGACGGAACGGCGTACACCTACAAGATCAACGCCGTCTCGAGCGGAACGCCGGTGCTCTCCAGCCTTGACAGCACGACCGTCACTGTCACTGCGGACGCGACGGCTCCGGGCCAGGCGACCTCGATCACGCTGACGAACGGCGGCGGCAACGGTGGGGTTTACGTCAACTCCGGGAATTCCTCCGGCATCTCCATCGCAGTTGCGCTTCCGGCAGGCTCGCTGACGACCGACGTCGTCCAGCTGACCGCCACGCTCGGCGGCACCGTAACGACGACGCATGCCGGCTCGGCCGGTGCAGGCACCGTCAACTTCAACGGCATCAACGTCGCGGGTCTCGGCGACGGGGCATTGACCCTCTCCGTCATCTCCACGGATCTTGCCGGCAACGTCTCGTCGGTTCGAACCGTCACCGTGACCAAAGACACCACGGCTCCCGGTGCGCCGACCGCCGCTTACACGGACAACAACAATGTTGCGGACGTGGTCTCGGGCACTGCCGAAGCGAACGCCTCGATCAGCGTGACGAAGACGGCGCCTGGGCCGACGGCCGGGTACTCGACGGCGGCGAACGGCGCCGGCGCTTACAGCGCCTCGGTCGCGATCGTGAACGGCAGAGCGAACGCGCCGATCAGCGTGACCTACACCGTCACCGCGACGGACGCCGCCGGCAACACCAGTTCCGCGACGACGCTGAGTTTCAGCGACATCCGCTAAGCGTCAGGAGCTTTGTTGCCGATAGGCATCTCAGAGAGACGTGAACGCCGCCAGCCTCCGCACGACGCCGCTCGCGCGGGTGTATCTCGTCGCGGGCCTCGCAGCCACCGGGCTCTACTTCTTGCTGCCCTGGAACAGCATGGGGCAATGGCTCCTCTACGACCTCATTGGAGCCGGGTCCGCCGCCGCCGTCCTGGTGGGTACTCGCCGTCACCGGCCGTCGCTCTCGGCTGCGTGGTACCTCTTCGCCGCGGGCTTGCTGGCTTTCGCAGTGGGCGACGTCCTCTTCAACTTCTACGCCAGGATCTGGCATCGCGATCTGCCGATTCCGTCGGTGGCCGACGTGTTCTATCTCGCCGGCTATCCGATGTTGGCCGTCGGGCTGGTCCTGTTCGTGCTTCACATGTTGCCGAAGGGCCGGCGGGAGGGACTGATCGACGCGGCTCTGTTAACGGTCGCGTTCGGCATCTGCCATTGGATCTTCGTGATGCACCCGCTCGTGACAGGCTCGAGCGACTGGGTCGGGCAACTCGTTGCACTGTCGTACCCGGGAATGGACGTCCTGCTTCTCGCAGCCCTCGTGTTTCTCGCCTTGACACCCGCCAGGCACACGGTCTCTTATCGCTACCTGACCGCCAGCGTCGTCCTGCTCATCGTGGCCGACGAGGTCTACAGCGTCTCACCGGGGGCTTTTGCCACGACGTCGTGGCTCGACGCCGGCTGGCTTCTCTCCTACGTCCTCTGGGGCACTGCCGCCCTCAGCCCCTCCATGCGTGATCTTTCCGAGCCCAGGCGCGCAGTGGCCCCCCGTCTCAGTGGCGTGCGCCTAGTGGCGCTCTGGATCGCCGTCGCGACGGTGCCCGTCATCCTGATCGTGGAACGACTGGCCGATCGGCGGATCGACGCAATGGCGCTCGCAATCGCATCGGGCGCGCTGTCGGGCCTCGTTCTCATCAGACTTGCGGGGCTCGTCCGGTCTTTCGACCGTGTTCGGCGTGACGAACGGGCGGCCCGCGCCGAGGCGGAATCCGCGCAGCGTCAGCTCGTGCGGCAGAACGAGCAGCTTCGCGAGACTGATCGGCTCAAGGACGAATTCGTGGCGCTGATCTCGCACGATCTAAGGACGCCGCTGACCTCGATCATGGGCTACCTCGAGCTCGTTCTCGACGACGAGAACCTGACGGAGGAACAGCGCGGCTTTCTCAACGTCGCCGATCGCAATGCAGACCGCCTTCTTCGGCTCGTCAACGATTTGCTGTTCGTCGCCCGTTTTGAAGCCGGCGAGCTCGAGCTTCGGCGGGCCGAGCTGGATCTCGCGGCAGTCGTGAGGCAGTCGGTCGAAGAGTCAGGGCCGCGCGCGGCGGCCGGCCGGGTCGAGCTCACCTGTGAGGCGGGGGACGTCTCTTCGGTTCAGGCCGACAAGGGCCGGATGTTCCAGTTGGTCGAGAACCTCGTTTCGAACGCAATCAAGTTCACGCCTGCCGGAGGAGACGTCCGCGTCTCGGTGACGCCGGTGAACGGCGTCGTGCGCCTCGAGGTCGTGGACACCGGAATCGGGATCGCGTCCGAGGAGCAGCAGCGTCTGTTCGAGCGTTTCTTCCGCGCTTCGACGGCCTCTGAACACCAGATTCCCGGAACGGGCCTGGGCCTCTACATCACCCGCGCGATCGTCGAAGCGCACGGCGGCTCGATCGCCGTTCGCAGCGGTCCGGGCGAGGGCACGTCCTTCTGCGTCGAGCTGCCGGCGCGACCCGGCTAGTTCGCCGTGTACCGATAGCCGAATCCGCGAACCGTTTCGATCGGGACGCGCGTCGTGTCCTCCGGGGCGAGCTTGCGCCGGAGGTAGCCGACGTACAGCTTGACCTGGTCGGTCGCGACGCCGTACGCGTCGCCCCAGACGAGCTCGAGAAGCTGATCCCGTGACAGGACCTGGCGTGGATGACGGACGAAGGCCGCGAGGAGCTTGAACTCGAGCGGCGTCAGCGAGACGTCCACGCCGTCGAACGTGACCGTGCGCTGTGCGAAGTCGATCGTCACGCGGTCGTCGGCGTAGCGCGCCTGCGGCTCGTCGATTCGCGGCCCCGCGCGCCGCAGCAGGGCCTGTACGCGCGCGACGAGCTCCTGCCGGCCGAACGGCTTGACGACGTAATCGTCGGCGCCCGCCTTCAGGCCCCGCACCCGCTCGAGCTCGTCCCCCCGTGCGGTCAGCATCAGGACGGGCACTTCGCTGAGATCCCGGATCCGCTCGAGGGTCTGCCAGCCGTCCAGGTCAGGCATCGAAACGTCCAGGACCACGAGGTCGGGAGGCGTCTTGTGGAGGGCCCGCAGGCCTGAGCGCCCGTCCTCCGCCTGCTCCACGGAGAGCCCGGCTCGCCCGAGGAGCTCGGCGACGAGCCGACGGATGTCCCCGTCGTCGTCGATCACGAGTACGCGGGCTGCAGTCATACCGTTCTCATACTGGACCTGATGCGGGTTCCCTACCACCCGAGCCGAGAGTGAGGGAGCATGGCACGGATCCTGATCAGCGAGCCCCATCCCGATCTAAGGGTCCTGATCGAGGCCGTCGTCAGGAGGACCGGCAACGAGCCGGTCGGTCAAGGCGAGCTGACCAGCGACGACGCGCCCGCGGTGATGATCCTCGAGCCGGCCTCTGCGGACGGCCTGGCTGCGGCAGCTCGGCTACGGCGCCGGCTCGAGGGTCTCCCGATCATCTGCGCGAGCATCTTTCCGCCCAGTGACGAGAGTCGCGGACTCCACCCGGTCGCACACCTGATCAAGCCTTTCCGCCTGCGCGAGCTCGAAGCGGCGATCGTGTCCGCGCTCGCACACTGATGTAGCTCCTACGTCTCGGCGTCCTTCGCCGGGAAGAGCACGGTCGGGACGTCTTCCTCGGCCGGGTCGACATCACGCACGACTACGTCGAGAACCGTGACGATGACGGCGATGAGCGGAACGGCAAGCACGACGCGAACCCGCCGAAGAGGATGCCGACGGCGGTCACGGAGACGAGAACGAGCAGCGGCGACAGGCCCACCGCCTCCCCGAGCACGCGCGGCACGATCAAGTAGTCCTCGAGCATCCGCACGACGAGCACACAGATCCCAGCAGCCAGCGCGACGTGCCACGAGGCGGTCGCTCCCACGGCGACGGCCAAGACGCCCGCAGAGATCGGGCCGATGACCGGAACGATCTCCACCACGCCGGCGAAGGCCCCGATCAAGATGAAATAAGGCTCCCCGACCGCCCAGAATCCCAGCGTCAGCACCGTTCCTACGAGGACGGTCAGAAGCGCCTGCCCGCGCACGAGTGCGCCGAGCTTGAGGTCGATCAGGTCCCAGGTATCGCGGAGCTTCTTACGCTTCGGCCGTGGTAAGAGCGACGCGACGAAGTCGACTGCACGTTCACGCTCGAAGAGCCAGTAGGCAGCCGATGCCAGGACGAAGAAGATCCCGAGCAGGACCTCGAAGACCTTCAGCGTCACCTCCACGGCCGGGTGGAGCAACTCGCCGGTGGTGGGGACCTTGCGCAGGCGCTTGTCGATCGCTGTGAGGATGTCGTGCTTGATCCCCGTGGAGCGTTTCGCCTCCTGGTGGATCTGCGCCTTCGTCGTCCCACCGAGGGCGTTCTGCACCTGGTCGATCGCGCGAGGCACGACAATCCAGAGAGCGAGCGTGAGCACTCCTGCCAGCACGACGTAGTGAATGAGGAGGCCGAGCCCTCGCGGCAGACCGGCCCGCGCGAGCCTCTCGATGCTCGGGCGAAGCGCCGCGGCCAGGATGAAGGCGAGGAAGACGAGCGCGAGAACGAGCTTCAGCTTCCAGAGCGCCAACGCCATCGCGACGATCGCGATGACGATCAGCGTCGCAAGCGCGACGCGCTGGGCTGTTTCTTTCATGACCAGGGATCTTTCCACGCTTGGCGAAAGCCGCAAACGCGATGATCAGCTCGGGCTCGGAACGCGTCTGCCTCGACGAGCGGCGACATGCCGTCGTGCTCGCCGGGCCGTTCGTGCGCGCGCTCGGGCTCGCCGCGGTCGGCATCGGCTGTATGGGGATCGGCTGGCCGGCGTCGATCGCGGGCGTTCTGCTGCAAGCGGTCGGCGCGGCCATCGCGCTGCGGGCCGTGTGGATGTGGGAGCGAACGCGCGTCGTCCTGACAACCGAGAAACTGTTCGTCGTGCACGGGACGTTCCGCCGCCGCGCGGCCGCCGTGCGCCTGTCGCGACTGGGAGCCGTCGAGATCGAGCAGAGCCTCGTGGGGCGGATGATGGGTTACGGGACGATCGTCGCGGGCGATCTCGAGATCGACTACGTTCCCGAGCCGCGCCGGGTGTACGGCCTCGTCGAGCGGCTCAGTGGCTGACTCATTTCTCCGCTTCTCAAGCGGGTTTCTCAGCCCCTGAACGAACACTTGTTCGATCCGATCCGCCTAGCTAAACTGGGCCGGTTATGGCCCAAGAAGAGCTCGTCGTCCACGGCGCCCGAGAGCACAACCTCAAGGACATCGACGTCCGGCTGCCCCGGAACAAGCTGATCTGCATCACCGGGCTGTCGGGCTCCGGCAAGTCGTCCCTGGCCTTCGACACGATCTACGCGGAGGGCCAGCGGCGCTACGTCGAGAGCCTCTCGGCTTACGCGCGTCAGTTCCTCCAGATGATGGAGAAGCCCGACGTCGACTCGATCGAGGGACTGTCGCCGGCGATCTCGATCGACCAGAAAACGACCTCCCGGAATCCACGCTCGACTGTGGGCACCGTCACCGAGATCTACGACTATCTGCGCCTGCTCTACGCGCGCGTGGGTCGGCCGCATTGCCCGGTCTGCGGCAAGCCGATCACGGGCCAGAGCCAGGAGTCGATCGTCGACCAGATCCTCCAGCTGCCTGAAGGAACGAAGTTCACCGTCAACGCGCCGGTCGTCCGTGACCGCAAAGGCGAGTACAAGGACGTCTTCGAGGAGCTGCGGAACGAGGGCTTTACGCGGGTCAAGGTGGACGGCGAGCAACATCTGCTCGAGGAAGAGATCCCGCTCGACAAGAAGTACAAGCACACGATCGAGGTGGTCGTCGACCGGCTCACGATGAAACCCGACCTCCGCACTCGGCTGGCGCAGTCGGTGGAGACGGCCGCGCAGCTGGCGGAAGGGCTCGTCTCGATCGACCTCGTCGGCGAGGACCGCTCGCTGCTCTTCAGCGAGAAGTTCGCGTGTCCCGATCACGGCGTTTCGCTTCCCGAGCTCCAGCCACGAATCTTCTCGTTCAACTCGCCGCACGGCGCGTGTCCGCGCTGCACCGGGCTCGGCGCGCAGCAGGAGATCGACCCGGATCTGCTCGTGCCCGATACGAGCCTGTCGATCTCGGAGGGTGCACTCGTCCCCTGGTCCGTGGGCAATTCGGGCTTCTACGAATCGGTCATCCAGGCGATCGCCGACCGCTACGAGATCCCGCTCGACGAGCCGTGGGAGAACCTGAGCGAGGAGGAAGAGGATCTCTTCCTCTACGGCACCGAAGGCGAGCGCCTCTACGTGAGCTACCGCAACCGGATGGGTCGTCGCCGTTCCTACATGCTCGCCTTCGAAGGCATCATTCCGAGCCTCGAGCGGCGCTACCGAGAGACCGACTCCGGCTCGCAGCGCGAGCGCATCGAGGAGTACATGTCCTTTCGGCCGTGCCCGGTCTGCAACGGGGCACGCCTGAAGCCGGAGGTGCTCGCAGTCACGGTGGGTGGCAAGAACATCCACGAGTTCACGCAGATGTCCGTGACACGCGCGCTCGGGTTCCTCGACCAGCTCGAGCTCACGGAGACCGAGCAGCTCATCGGCGCACGGATCGTGAAGGAGATTCGCGAGCGCCTGATGTTCCTCGACAACGTCGGGGTCGGCTATCTCCAGCTCGACCGAGCGTCGGCGACGCTCTCCGGCGGGGAGGCGCAGCGCCTGCGGCTTGCGACGCAGATCGGCTCGCAGCTCGTCGGTGTGCTCTACATCCTGGACGAGCCGTCGATCGGCCTCCACCAGCGCGACAACGACAAGCTGATCGGAACGCTCGAGCGTCTCCGCGACCTGGGCAACACCGTGCTCGTCGTCGAGCACGACGAGCAGATGATGCGGTCGTCCGACTGGCTCGTCGACATGGGCCCGGGCGCGGGGGAGCACGGTGGGCACGTCGTTGCCGAGGGGACGGCGGCGAAGGTCGAGCGCACCAAGAACTCGGTCACGGGGCAGTTCCTCTCGGGTGCGCGCGTGATTCCGGTCCCCGAGCGCCGTACGGAGGACAACGGCTCCTTCTGGGTGCGCGGGGCCACGCAGCACAACCTCAAGGACATCGACGTGGAGTTCCCGGTTGGAAAGTTCGTCTGCGTTACCGGGGTGTCCGGTTCAGGCAAGTCGACGCTCGTCAACGAGATCGTCCACAAGGCGCTCGCGAACAAGCTGCACCGCCATCGGACGAAGCCGGGCGACCATCACTCGGTCGAAGGCATCGAGGTCTTCGACAAGGTGATCGAGGTCGACCAGTCGCCGATCGGCCGCACGCCGCGGTCGAACGCGGCCACCTACACCAAGCTCTTCGACCACATCCGCGAGCTCTACTCGATGACGCCCGAGGCGAAGGTGCGCGGCTACAAGCCGGGACGCTTCTCGTTCAACGTCCGCGGCGGCCGCTGCGAGACCTGCAAGGGCGACGGCCAGATCAAGATCGAGATGCACTTCCTGCCGGACGTGTACGTCCCGTGCGAGACCTGCAAGGGAGCGCGCTACAACCGGGAGACGCTGGAAGTACGCTTCAAGGGGAAGTCGATCGCAGACGTGCTCGAGATGTCGGTCGAGGAAGCGCTGCAGTTCTTCGCCAAGATCCCGAAGCTGCGGCGGCGGCTGCAGACGTTGCACGATGTCGGGCTCGACTACATCAAGCTCGGACAGCCCGCGACGACGCTGTCGGGCGGCGAAGCACAGCGCGTCAAGCTCTCGTCCGAGCTCTCGAAGATCGCGACCGGAAAGACGCTCTACATCCTCGACGAGCCGACAACCGGGCTGCACTTCGCGGACATCGAGAAGCTGCTCGACGTGCTGCAGCGGTTGGTCGATTCCGGAAACACCGTCCTGGTGATCGAGCACAACCTCGACGTGATCAAGCAGGCCGACTGGATCATCGACCTCGGCCCCGAAGGCGGGGAGGCCGGCGGCGAGATCATCGCGACCGGCACGCCGGAGCAGATCGCCGAGGTCGACGAGTCGGCCACCGGCCAGTTCCTTCGGCACGTCTTGCCGAAGACAGCCGTCGCCGCGTAAGGCGGAAGCGTCAGCCGTTCCAGGCTGAGGCCCAGGCCGCTCGACGGAGCCAGCCATGGTGCCGGAACCCGGGCGTGCGGAGCAGCACCGGCCACAGATCGACCGGTCCGCGTCGCCGTAGTGGGTTGAGCGCGACGAGCGCCCGACCCCCGCTGGGCCAGTACAACACGCTGTTGCCGTGCAGGGAAAGGTTCGCCCAGTAGCCGCACTGGAGCGGGATCGCTCGCCGCTCGTACAGAACACGCGGCGTACGGTGGCCACGCTCGAGCAAGAGCACACGATCCATGGTGCTGCCCTTATCGGTGCGCCGAGAGTTGACGACGAACACGACGCCGCGCTCCGCGGGCAGCACGAGCAGGCTGCTGACGATCGTCTCGCCGAGGCTGTCGCGTGGAGGCCGGGCAAGCCAGGCGGAGGCGAAGCGCGTCCCGTCGCGTCGAACAAGAAGCATGCGGTTACCGGAGCCGATGCGGATCAGGCCGCGTGGCAGCACTTCCAGCCATGGGTGCAGGGCGAGGCCGAGCGAGCGCAGGTCCGTGAGCGCCGTCGTCCGCCGACCGTCGGTTCGGATCAGCAGGTTCGAGTTGCTGATCGCGAACACCGACTGCGTCTCTCGGTCATAGGCGCTCCACTTGACGAGGGCGAGCCGTCTGACCAGTCGGCCGTCGGCCGCCCGAAGCCGGAGCTCGTGTGAGTGCTCCGTAAAGAAGCCGCCGGCACGCGCCCACCCCTGCAGATCCTCTCGCGGTCCGGCAAGACGTTCAGGGGTCCCGATCCGGGCAACCCAGAGGTCGGGGGTGGGGCGCTCGTAAGCGGTGAACGCGATCGCTTGGCCGTGCACGACCACGTTGTCGCTTCCGTGCGGCAGGCGTGAGCGCCACAGCACTTCCGCGTCGCGCAAGAGGACGAGGTGACGTCGCGGATGGGCGATGTAGGTGCGGTCGTCGGCACGAGCCAGGGCGCCCGGTGCCCACGGCGGAGCCCAGGGGCGCGGGTGCACGAGTTCCACGCTTCCATCCCGGCGGAGGGCGAACGTGCCGCACGCACCTTTGACGAGGATCGTGTCGGCCAGGCCGACCGGACCGCGTGGCCGCGGCGCGTCGCACCGTGTCGCCGCCTGCGCGGGAGGCGTCAGGAAGAGCACGATGAGAAGGACAGCGGTGCGGCGCATCTCCACCTCTACGGCCGTCACGCGGCACGGGGTCCACTACGCTGCTTCGGTGGTCACGAGGGCGGAATCGCGCGGCGAGGAGAGGGAGTGGTTCTTACGTGCGCTCCTCGTCCTGCAGAGCCCCCGAAGGGTCTTCGCCGCTCTGCGTGACGATTCGGACGAGGTCGCTGCGGCACGGCAGGACACGGCCGGCGCGATCGTCTGGCTCGCCGGGATCGCGGCGGTCCTCGCCACGTCGGTTGCGAGCACGCTCCTCGACGACGTCCAGATCGACGGTTCGCTGCTCGCAGTCTGGGCGTTTTTTGCCGGCGGCCTCTACGGCTTCACGGTCTACTTCGTCATAGGGAAGGTTCTCCACGTGGCTCTCAGGCGACTGGGCGGCCGTGGCAGCTTCCGGCGGGCACGACACGTGCTGGCCTTTGCGGCCGTCCCGATCGCGGTGGCGCTCTTCGTTTACTGGCCGATCCGCATTGCGGTCTACGGCTGGGACCTCTTCCGTACGGGAGGCGCCGACGGCCACGGCGGCGGGCCGCTGGTCGCCTGGATCTTCTACGGCTTCGTCATCTGGTCGCTCGGGCTGCTGCTCGTCGGGGTCCGGACCGTGCACGGCTGGACCTGGGGACGTTCAGTGGCGGGCGTCGCTTTCGCGTCGCTGATCGCCGTAGGACTGGCCGTTGCGCTGACCCTGCTCTATGCGCTCGGCTGAGGCGCCGCGGGCGGTGCCTCCTTCGGGGCGCTCGGGCTCTGCCCGTGCGTCCGTCGGAAATGACCGATCGATCGAATTGAGCTCGGACGAAAACGCGTCTGAAAACACTTCGAGCTCGTCTTCCGGCATCGCGTACGTGTGTTCAGGGGCGGGATAGACACCCGTGCGGACTTCCTCGGCGTAGGTCGTAAGCGCTCCGCGGATCTCCTCGGCGAGGTTTGCGTAGCGCTTGACGAACCGCGGTGCGCGTCCCTCGGTGAGGCCGAGCAGGTCGTGATAGACGAGGACCTGGCCGTCGCAAGCAGCTCCCGCGCCGATCCCGATCGTCGGAACGGTGAGCGACTCGGTGATTCGGGCGGCGACGGGGACCGGGACGGCCTCGAGCACGATCGCGAAGCAGCCGGCCGCCTCCAGCGCCAGCGCGTCGGCCAGCAGTTGGCGAGCTTTTGCGGCCGTCCGGCCCTGTGTCTTGAAGCCGCCAAGGATCGTTTCCGACTGCGGCGTCAGGCCGACGTGTCCCATCACGGGGATGCCGGCGGAGACGATCGCGCGCACACGGGACAGCGAGGGCCCCGCGCCCTCGAGCTTGACCACGTCGGCGCCGGCCTCCTTGACGAACCTGATCGCGTTGCGTAGTGCGTCCTCGTCGGAGACGTGGTAGCTCCCGAAAGGCATGTCGCCGACGACCAGCGGTCGCTCGACCGCGCCGGACACGGAGCGCGTCATGAAGAGCATCTCGTCCATCGTCACCGGCACGGTGCCGTCGTGACCGAGCACGACCATTCCGGCTGTGTCGCCGACGAGCAGGATGTCTATGCCCGCCTGTTCAGCCAGTCGCGCGCCCGGCGCGTCGTACGCGGTGACCATGACGATCTTCTCGCCGCGATGCTTCATGTCGGCGAGCTGCGTCAGCGTCAGCTTCCCCGGTTTCACGTCAATTCTCCTTCCAGAACGATGTTGTCGATGAGTCGCGTTGAGCCGACGCGGGCGGCGGTGGCGAGCACGATCACGTCGCCGAGGTCGAGTACCTCCACGTAATCGGGCTCGAGCCCGTTGAACGCGCGACGTGCCGCGGTCACCGGGTCAGAACCAAGCGCAAATGCGGAACGGCCCGCCTCGAGGGCTCGTGGGAGCACAAGCGCCTGCCGCCGCTCCTCCTCCGACAGATAGGCGTTTCGGGAGGAAAGCGCCAGTCCGTCGGAGTCGCGAACGGTCGGCAGGACGCGCAGCTTGAGGTCCACGTTCAGGTCGCGGATCATCCGACGCATGACAGCGGCCTGCTGCGCGTCCTTCTGACCGAAGTAGGCGACCTGCGGCCGCACGATGTTGAAGAGCTTCAAGCACACGGTGGCGACACCCCGGAAGTGGTCCGGGCGCGCATTGCCTTCCGCTCCGGCGCCCTCGACGTCGATCCAAGTTGCAAATCCCTCCGGGTACATCTCATCGGCGGAAGGCGCGAACAGGATGTCGACTCCAGCTGCCTCTGCCAGCTCCCGGTCGCGCGCCTCGTCTCGCGGGTAACGCGACAGATCCTCGTTCGCGCCGAACTGCGTCGGATTGACGAACAGCGATACGACGACGACGTCGCACTCGTCACGCGCCGCGCGTAACAGTGCGAGATGTCCTTCATGGAACGCACCCATGGTCGGCGCGAGCCCGACTCGTCCACCGCCCGCAAGGGCCTGACGCACCTCTCGGATCGTTCGCAACGTCTTCACTTCGCCGTCGCCTCGGCCAGCACGTCGTACAGGGGCTCGAGCTCGGGCCTCGCCGCGCGGATTGCACGCCGGTGCGCCGCCACCGTCTCCCAGTCGCCGCGTTCGATCGGCCCGGTCAGCTCGAAGCCGTTGTCGATGGTCCTGCGCATCAGCGGAACGAGTGCTTCAGGAGGCGCACCTGCCGCGCGGAAGAGCTCGGACGCCACTGCGTGCAGTGTGACGAGATAGTTCGACGCGATCGCGGCGCCGGCGTGGTAGAGCGGATGCGCGGTGTCGGCGAGCTCGAACGGCTTCAGGCCAAGGGCCTCCGCCAACCAGAAACCGGCGACCCTGGCGTCCTCGGATTCGGCCGTCACAGCGGCCCAGGCTCCGTCGAGCTGCTCGGGCCCGCGCGCGCGCGTGAACGTCTGGAGCGGGTGCATCGAGAAACGGCGGCGATGCGGATCGAGGGCCGACAGAGGCGTGGCTCCGGAGACGTGGGCGACCCAGGGCCCTTCCTCGAGCCCGGCTGCCACTTCGGCGATCGAGCCGTCGGGCACGCACAGGAGGACGAGCTCGCCTTCGTCGCCCACGGTGAGCCCCCTCGCGCGCAGGCGAGCCGAAACGGCCGAGCCGACGCGGCCGGAACCGATGACTTTGACGTTCTCGAACACTCGACGCTCCAGTTCCGTAGCGGATACCGGGCACGGGAAGCGTACACCGCCGGTGCTACCCTGCCGTGCCTGGTGGGTCGTCGTCTCCTCCTGGGGCTAGCCGTCGCCCTTGTGCTGGCCGCACCCGGCCAGGCGCGTGCGGCGATCGCCCTCTCGCCTTGTCCGGGGGCCACGAACGGCGTCCAGTGCGGGACCGTCGAGGTCCCCTTGGATCGGAGTGGAGCCGTGCCGGGCACGATCCCGCTGCACGTCGAGGTCCTGCCGGCCAGTGGTTTGCCGCGGGGGACGATGTTCCTGATCGCAGGCGGCCCGGGGCAGGGATCTGCCGGTGCCTACAGCCTCGGCTCTGCCGGCTCTGCCCAGGACCTGCAGAACATGTTCCCCGGCTACACGCTCGTCGCATTCGACAATCGAGGCACAGGAAAATCCGGCCTCATCAACTGTCCCGGCTTGCAGACGTCGACGATGACGACGATCGAAAAGGACGCCGCACTCGCCCGCGACTGCGCTGCGATCATCGGACCGGGGCGACAGTTCTATGCGACGCGCGACCACGCAGAAGACATGGAGTCGGTGCGGGTTGCGTTGGGCCTCGGGCGCATCGGGCTCTTCGGCGTGTCGTACGGGACCAAGCTTGCCCTCGCTTACGCGCTGGCTCATCCCGCCGCCGTCGAACGGATCGTTCTCGACTCCGTTGTCGTGCCCACGTTTCCAGACCCCTTCGAGCGAAACGTCCTGCGAGCGATGCCGAGCACGCTCGCCGCTTTCTGTGCGGGCGGCATCTGCAGCGGGGCCACTCAGGATTTCGCGGGTGACGTCGTCAAGCTTGCGAATCGGCTCGAGGCGCGTCCCGTCAAGGGGAAGGTCATCGCACCCAACGGGAAGCTGCGGGCTTTGCAGATGAACGGTGAAGAGCTGATCTCGATGATCATCGACGCCGATCTCTCGCCCGGCCTTGCCGCCGAGGCGCCGGCTGCGGTCCACGCCGCCCTGCTCGGGAACGCGCGCCCCTTGCTCCGCTTGTACGACCTGGACCTGCGGACGAGCAAGCTCTCCGCGGAAGATCTGAGCTTCGGTCTCTATGCCGCGACGAATTGCGCAGACGGTCGCTTCCCGTTCGCCCCGGACACTCCGCCGGCCTCGCGCAGAGCGATTCTCGATGCGACGATCGGAGCCTTTCCGGCCGGTAGCGTCGGGCCGTTCGGAAACTGGGCGGCCCGCATCGGGACGGCCTACTTCTGCGAGCAGTGGCCGACGCCCACTGGAAACACGCCGCTCGGGCCCGGGCCGCTGCCGAATGTGCCGGTGCTCGCTCTCAACGGCGGGTTCGACCTACGGACGCCGACGGCGAATGCGGTCGCGGTGATCTCGGCGTTTCCGCAGGGCCAGTTGATCACCGTCCCCGGCGTCGGTCACAGCGTGTCCTCAGCCGACTTCTCTGGTTGCGCGTCCGACGCGATCAGAGAGTGGATCCTCGGAACGCTCCAGAGCTTTCGGCAAGCCTCCTGCCCGCGGGTCCCGCCCGTGGGGAAGATCCTCGGCGCCTTTCCGCGCCGACCGGCGAAGGCGACGGTGAAGGCCACCCTCGCGGCTGCAGCGAAGACGGTCCGCGAGGCCGAGGCGACCTGGCTGCAGATCGTGCTCTCCTCGGCGTCGTTCGCTCCCCGCGGCCTCTACGGGGGCAAGCTCGTCCTCTCGCAGCGGGCGCTCAGCTTCACTTTGAGCCGCTACAGCGCCGTTGCCGGTATCCAGCTGACCGGGAAAGTCTCGTTCGTCCCCGGAGGCTTGCCCCTCGCGTACAAGGGAACGGTCCGCGTCTCGGGCTCCGCGGCCGTCGGCGGGACGCTGAGGTTCTCGAAGGACTCGGTCTCCGGCAGGCTCGGCGGCCGCGTGGTCAAGGGCTCCTCTTAGCTCCTCGGACGCCTGTCCGGCAGGGGCTCTAAACTGCCTGAGCGATGCCGATGTACGAGTACGTCTGCATGAAGTGCGAGGAGCACTTCGAGGAGCTCGTCCGGGGAGATCAGGTGGTGGCCTGTCCCGAATGCGGCGCGACCAACGTCGCCCGGCAGCTCTCGACGTTCTCGATGGTCGGCACCGCCGGACAGACCGGCGCGTTCACCAGTGGCGGCGGCTGTTGCGGCGGAAGCTGTGGCTGCGGTCACTGACGGGCCCTGGCCGGAAACGCCTACGGCGTTTCCTGACGCTGCTGACCGCACGCCGCTCTCCGGGCCCGTGCGACTGAGCACTGTGCCCTCCGGCGGCGCACCGCCAGCAGCGCCCCAGGGCGCGTCAGTCTCTGAGCTGACTCGGACCGACGAGCTGCTTGCCTTCGGCGAGCTCGTCGCGGGCTGCACCAAGTGCGCGCTCGCCGAAGGACGGACCCAGGTCGTGTTCGGCGCCGGAGATCCGAATTCCGACCTGATGTTCGTCGGCGAGGCGCCGGGGTTCCACGAGGACAAGCAAGGCATCCCGTTCGTGGGCGCGGCGGGAAAGCTGCTCGAACAGCTGCTCGAGGGCATCGGCCTCTCACGCGGTGAGGTGTACATCGCAAACGTTCTCATGTGCCGACCCCCCGGCAACCGTGATCCGCTGCCAATTGATCGAGCCGCGCGTGGTGGCGACGCTCGGAAACTTCGCGACCAAGCTCCTGTCGGGACGGCCGACCGGAATCACACGCGTCCACGGCCAGGAGCAGGAGGTGACGCTCGGCGGACGTCGTGTATTGCTCTATCCGATCTATCACCCGGCGGCTGCGTTGTACACGCCACGCATGCTCGAGGTGCTCAAGTCCGACTTCGCGAGGCTGCCCGAGCTGATGGGCCGCGAAGTGGCTCCGCCCGAGCCTGTTTACGTCGCGCCGGTCCTCGCAGAGCCCGCCGTGCAGCTCGGGCTCTTCTGATCGAGACTCGCTCGCCGGAAGAGACGGAGCGGGTCGCTGCGAGCCTCGCCGCAGATCTGCGCCCGGGCGACGTGGTGACGGTCTCGGGCGAGCTCGGATCGGGCAAGACGACGTTCGTCCGCGGCGCGTGTCGTGCGCTCGGCGTCGAAGGAGCAGTCACGAGCCCCACGTACACGATCGGTCACCGATACAAGGGTCGCGTCGACGTGTCGCACCTCGACCTCTTTCGCTTCCACGGCGTGTCCGCGGCGGAGTGGGGGGACCTCGAGCCGTACTTCGACGACGCGGTCGTCTTCGTCGAGTGGCCGGAAGCGGGAGTCGGCGTTCTGCCGACGCCGTGCGTCGAGGTGAAGCTCGAGTACGGCGAAGAAGGACACCGGCTTGTCACGATTCGCGGCGATGCTGATTCTGGCCTTCGACACGGCGACTGACGTCGCGACGAGCGCGCTCGTCTCCGACGGTGAGGTTGTGGGAGAGCGGACTTCGCGCGCAGTCACGGTGCTCGAGGACATCGACGCCTTGTTGCGCCAGGCAGGCGCGCACACGCGCGAACTCGACGGGATCGCCGTCGGGATCGGGCCGGGCAGCTTCACCGGCATCAGGATCGGGCTCTCGACCGCCCGCGGCCTCGCACTCGCCCTCGGGGTCCCGGTGGCAGGCGTGTCGACGCTCGACGCGCTCGCGGCCGGAGCTCCGGGTGCTCTCCCCGTGGTGGATGCAAGGCGAGGGGAGGTCTTCGTGCTCCAGGACGAGCCCCGGGTTCTGACACCAGATGCTGTCCAGCCGGCACCCGGCGCGTTCTGCGTCGGCAGCGGCGCCGTCCGATACCGCTCGGTGCTGGAAGCAGCGGGCGCCGAAGTTCCGCCTGACCAGGATGAGCGCCACCTCCCGCGGGCGCGCTTCCACGCGCAGCTGGCCCGGGACTTCGGCCCGGCCGAAGCCGTGGAGCCGATGTACCTAAGAGTTCCCGACGCTGATAAAACCGTTAGATGAGCGCGACCGCGAATCGGGTGGACTTCCGGCGCCTCGAGCTGCGCGACCTCAACGCGATCGAAACGATCGAGCGCGACTCGTACCCGACGCCTTGGTCACGGTCGATGTTCGCCGGAGAGCTGGCCAAGCCGTCCTCGATCTCGCTCGGCGCCTTTGAGCCGAAGACGCGCGAGTTGCTCGGCTACCTGATCATCTCCCGTTACGTCGACGCGTGGCACGTCATGAACCTTGCCGTTGCGCCCGAACACCGGCGCAAGGGAGTCGCAAGCAGGCTGCTCGAGCGGCTCTTCGAACTGACCAACGAAGAAACCCGTCGCGGCTACACGCTGGAGGTCAGGGTGTCGAATGAAGTGGCGATCAAGCTCTACGAGCAAGCAGGTTTCAAGGCGCGCGGAGTCAGACGCGGCTACTACACCGACAATCGTGAAGATGCGCTGATCATGTGGCGCGACCCTGAGCCGCGGCCCGCTTGATCCTCGGGATCGAGACCTCCTGCGACGAGACCGCTGCGGCGGTGATCACACGAGACGGCCAGATCCTCTCGAGCACCGTCTCCTCGCAGGCTGAACTGCACGCGCGTTACGGCGGAGTCGTGCCGGAGGTTGCGTCCCGCCGTCACCTCGAGCTCGTCACCCCGGTTGTCCAGGAAGCCTTGCGCGACTCCGGCACGACGCTCGACGAAGTCGACCTCATCGGCGTGACAGCGGGCCCCGGGCTGATCGGCGCGTTGCTCGTCGGCGTCGCCGCTGCCAAGGCGATCGCCTGGGCGCGGCGGCTGCCGCTGGCCGCGGTCGACCATCTGGAAGGCCATATCGCCTCGCTCTATCTCCAGCCGGATCCGGTCGAGCCGCCGTTCCTCTGCCTGCTGGCGAGTGGCGGCCACACGCTGCTGCTCGACGTTCAGGATCACACCAGCAAACCGCGGGTCCTCGGAACGACGCTGGACGATGCGGCGGGGGAGGCCTTCGACAAGGGAGCGCGGCTCCTCGGCCTCGCCTATCCCGGCGGCGCGGAGATCGACCGCATCGCGCGCGGGGGCGACCCAAGCGCGTACGAGTTTCCCGTTGCGCGCGTCCCCGGGCTCGACTTCTCGTTCTCCGGTCTCAAGACCGCGTTGCTGTACGCGGTCAGGGAACTGACGGCGGAAGAGCTGGAGCGCGGCCGAGCTGATCTGGCTGCGAGCTACCAGCGCGCCATCGTACATGCGCTCGTCGAGCGCACACGCCAGGCTGCTGAGCAGATCGAAGCGACCAGGATCGCGGTCGTCGGCGGAGTCGCTGCCAACTCCGAGCTGAGGGCCGCGCTGCCTCAGGCCACGGCTGCGCCGCCGGCGCTCTGTACCGACAACGCAGCCATGATCGCCTCGGCAGCCCGATTCTCCAATCCCATCCCCTATCCCGGCTATCTTGGGCTCGATGCCTACGCGTCCACCGCGTGAGCCGTTCAATGCCCTGGTGCTTGCGGCTCTCGCGGTCGTCGCCAGTGCGGTCCTCATCGCCGCCGGAGGTCGGAGCAGGAACGTGGTCCAGCAGGGAGAGCCGAGCTGGCAGGGGCTCGCGGGCGCGCAGCGGCCCCGCGTCGCGGTCGGCCAGCGAGTCATCGTCCTGCTCAAGGCGCCGGCGCTGGCGGACCGCGTCGGTCGCGTCGGGGGCCTGGCCACGAGCGAAGAAGAACGTCGTTGGATGGAGACCGCTCTCTCGTCGCAGAAACTGCTCGCAGCGCGGCTGCGCGTGGAGGGCGTCGTCGTCCAACCCGAGTTCAGTTACACGCGGACCGTCAACGGCTTCTCGGCGGCGTTCGACGCGCGCGGGATCGCGCTGCTCGAGCGTGCCCCCGAGGTGGCGGGTGTCTATCCCGTTCGCGCCGCCTATCCCGCCTCGCTCAGCTCGCGTCTCCTGACGAGCTCCGAGTTCGGCGAACGCCCGAACATCGGCCTCTCCGACAAGGACGGTCGCGGCGTGACGATCGCCCTGCTCGACACAGGTGTGGATCGGGCCCAGCCCTTCCTGCGCGGCCGGGTTTCGGGCGGCATCGACATCGTCGGCGGCGAGGCCGGTGCGTCGGCCGCTTCGCGCCCTGACGACCCCTCCCAACTCGAACAGCACGGTACGGAGATGGCGGGGCTGCTGGTCGGTTCGGGCGGGCCAGGCGCGCTGGCAGGCGTCGCACCGGGCGCGACGGTGCTGCCGATCCGCATCGCCGGGTGGCAGCGAGACGCGTCCGCGAGTTGGGCTGTCTACGGACGCACGGATCAACTACTCGCCGGGTTGGAGCGAGCGGTCGACCCGAACGGCGACGGCGACGCGCACGATGCGGCGCGTGTCGCATTGGTCGGTGTCGCGGAGCCGTTCGCTGCGTTTGCCGACGGGCCCCTTGCACGGGCGGCAGCCGGCGCCACGCGGCTCGACACGCTGGTCGTAGCGCCCGCCGGGAACGACGGCCCCGCGGGGCCCGGCTACGGCAGTGTTGCGGGCCCCGGAGGGGCGCCGGCGGTCCTGACGGTCGGCGCCGTGGATCTACGTCCCCGGTTCGGACAGGTGCGCGTCGTCCTCCGCGCAGGACTTCGCATCGAGCTCGACGGGATACGGCCGCTCGCCGGCGCGGTCACACCTACCCGGTCACTCGACGTCGGTATCGGCGCACCGAGATCGGAGACGACCGGGGCGGCCGGCTATCGCGGCGCCGTCCCGCTGCTCGACTTCTTCGACCGCCGGGGCTCCAGCCTGGTCGCCGGCCGCGCTGCGCTCCTCCCTGCCGGAGTCGATCCCAACGGCTCGGTCGCGAACGCAGCCCGGGCAGGGGCGGTGGCGGTCCTGTTCTACGGCGCAGATCTTCCAGCAGGCGGCATCGGCCTCGACGAGAGCGCACCGATACCTGCGGTCTCCGTTCCCGAGGACGTTGCACAAACGCTGTTGGACAGGATTCACAGTGGGGTGCAGACGACCGTGTCGCTCGGCGCCGTTCGGACCGAGTCGAACGCAGACGAGGGGAGGGTGATGCGCTTCTCCTCGACCGGTCTCGCGTTCGACGGTCGCGTCAAGCCTGAGGTGGTGGCGCCGGGCGTCGAACTCGAGACGGCCGACCCGGGAGCGAACGCCGACGGCTCGGCCCGCTACGGCACGGTCAACGGCACGAGCGCGGCGGCTGCGCTCGTCGCGGGATCCGCCGCACTCCTTGCACAGGCGCGCCCAGATCTGGACGCCGACGCCCTGAAGAGTCTGCTTGTCGGCGCCGCGCGCCCTCTTCCCGACGACCGCGTCACCGCCCAGGGCGCCGGGCTGATCGATCTCGGCGGTGCGACCGCCACCGAGGTCGGCGCGAGCCCGGCGTCGTTCGCGCTCGGACGAGCCGACAGCCGCAAGTGGCACACGGAGCAGGAGTTCGTCCTCCGCAACGTCTCCTTCCGCCGCCTGATCCTGTCGCTCGAGGTGCGCGTCGCCCAGGAAGGAGCCGCGGCGCTCCGGTTCGAGCTCACTCCACAGCATCTGTCGCTCGGCCCAGGAAGATCGATTCGAATCCACGTTCGCGCACGAGTGACCAGCAAACTCGTGGGAACGGGACCGGCGGAAGGCGTCGTGATCGTCACGCCGGCAGCCGGCAGGGAGATTCGCGTGCCCTGGACGATCACCTTCGGGCCGCGCCTGCCGGCGAGCCTTGCCTCCGTTCGGCTCTCGATGCGCGCGTTCTCGCCCTCTGATGCCGCGCCTGCGTTGCTGAGTTTCGTCGCAGGCTCGGTGCGGCGTTCGGCCGGTGAGCCGGACGTGCTGCCGCTGTCCCGCCTCGACCTCGAACTGTGGAGCCCGGCCGGCGGCCGCATCGGTTTGCTCGCGCGCCTGCGCGATGTGCTGCCGGGTCGCTATTCGTTCGGGGTGACCGGTCGCGACCCGATCGGGGCCGTCCTCCCCAAGGGCAATTACCAGCTCAGGCTGGTGGCCTTCGCGACCGACGCCGGGGCGCCGACCATCCGAACGGTCGGTTTCACGATCAAGTAGGCTCAGCCGGCCCGGCCAAGAGCCGAAAATGTTCCCATTTGCGCGGAAAAAGGAGCTGACGTGACCATCGTCGACGCGCCCGTCTCGCACCTTCGCGAGAACCCCTTCGAGATCGCGAGGTCCCAGCTGAGGAAGGTCGCAGACACATTCGCGATCAACCCGAACCTCGTCAATGTTCTGCAGGAGTGCAAGAAGGCGCTCTCTGTTTCGGTACCTGTCTCGATGGACGACGGAACGACCCGCGTGTTCCAGGGGTATCGCGTCACGCACAACGTCGCCCGCGGCCCCTCGAAGGGTGGCATCCGCTACCACCCGGACGTCACGCTCGACGAGGTCAAGGCGCTCGCAATGTGGATGACGTGGAAGTGCGCTCTCGCGGGAATCCCGTTCGGCGGTGCCAAGGGCGGCGTCGTCTGCAACCCCAAGACGATGTCGGAGGGCGAGCTGCAGCGCATGACGCGTCGCTTCACCTCGGAGATCATCAACGAGATCGGACCGGAGAAAGACATCCCCGCGCCGGACGTCGGCACCGACGGGCGCGTGATGGCCTGGGTCTTCGACACCTACTCGATGAACAAGGGCCACTCGGTCCTCGGAGTCGTCACCGGCAAGCCACTCACGATCGGCGGCTCGCTCGGTCGCGAGGAGGCGACAGCGCGCGGCGCCCTCTATTGCGTGCGGGAAGCCGTGCGTAAGCAGCAGCTGTCGCTGCAGGGCACGACGGTCGCTGTGCAAGGCTTCGGCAACGTCGGCTCGTATCTCGCGAAATTTCTCGCAGAGGACGGGGCGACGGTGATCGGCGTCTCTGATTCGAGCTCCGGCCTCTACAACCCGAACGGCATCGACGTTCAGGCGGCGATCGCGCACAAGCGTGAGACGGGCTCGCTCGCCGGCTTCAGAGGCGCCGAGCCGATCTCGAACGAAAACCTCGTCTTGCTCGAGTGCGACGTTTTCGCCCCGTGCGCCCTGGAGCAGGTGATCACCGCGGAGAACGCCCACAGGGTCAGGGCCAAGATCATCGTCGAGGGCGCCAACGGTCCGGTCACGCCCGCCGCCGATGAGATCCTCGAGGAGAAGGGGGTGCTCGTCCTCCCCGACATCCTGGCGAACGCCGGTGGTGTGATCGTCTCCTACTTCGAATGGGTCCAGGGATTGCAGGAGTACTTCTGGAAGGAAGCCGAGGTCAACGCGAAGCTGAACGACATCATCACGCGCGCGTTCAACGAGACCTGGGCCCTGATGGAGAGCCGTAGTGTCTCGATGCGCCTCGCTGCCTACGGCTTGGCCGTCCAGCGGGTCGCTGAAGCGACCGTAACGCGCGGCATCTATCCATAATCACACGTGGGAACCCATGGTTCCCCCGTGGGCCCCCTCCTCGCCTTGTAGGCCGGCTGTTCCCAGCGCTACGGCGTGACGCGGTCACGCCTTCGCTTCGCAGCGCGATCGAGCCAGAGCGATGTTGCTTACCCTTCGCGAGTGATGTCGACCCACAGCGAAGCGAAAGTCATCCTCTACCACGCAAAGGGCTGCCACCTGTGTGAGCGGGCGCGGGGGATCGTCGCGGAGATTCGGCACGAGATGCCGTTCGAGCTCGAGGAGATCGAGATCGACGGCGATCCCGCGCTCGAGGCGCGCTACCGGGAATGGCTTCCTGTTGTAGAGATCGACGGCGAGCGGGCCTTTGTCTACTACGTCGACCCAGATGCCTTTCGTCGCAAAGTGGCCGCACAAACTTGACCTACGCGCGCCCCCGGCGTCGCGTGATACAACGGGTTCGGGTTGTCACAAACTCTCGAATCCAGAAGCACGGTGGCTGTGTCTGATCGTTTGACGGTCGGCGTGGCGGCGCGACTGTCCCGCTACCTCCAGGTGCTGACACAGGCGAAGAAGATGGGAAAGGAGCGCATCTCCTCCCAGGAGATCTCCGACTACACGAACATCAACGCGACCCAGATTCGGCGTGATCTCTCCGCGTTCGGGAAGTTCGGGAAGCGCGGGGTCGGCTACAACATCGACTCGCTGCTCGGAGAGATCCGCAAGATCCTTCGCACCCAGGGTCAGCACAACATCGCGCTGATCGGGGCGGGGCGCCTCGGTCAGGCGATTGCCAGCTCGCCGATCTTCGCGGAGCACGGAATCAACATCGCTGCCGTGTTCGATACCGATCCGGACAAGGTGGGCCGTCCGGTCGGGAACGTCCCTGTCAGCGACTATGCGCGCCTCTCGAACACGATTCGGGAGAAGAACATCATCGTCGGCGTCGTCGCGGTTCCCGCCGACAACGCGCAGCGCGTCGCGGACGACCTGGTCGAGTCGGGCGTCAGGATCATCTTCAATTACTCGGAAGCCTTGCTCGACGTGCCGCAGGATGTGGCCGTACACACGTCGAACCCGGCGGTCGAGTTGCTCTACGCGCTCTACTTCTACTTGACCTAAGAGGCCTGATGCGAAATTCCGCCGGGCCGGATGACGCACCAGACACGACGCCGGATCAGCACGTTCGCCCGCGGCACGTAGCGCCGCTACGCACCGCGAACGACCGCACTGCCCGGCTTGGTCTGGAGCGCCCCCGGCGTCGGCCGAATTTCACATCAGCCCTCTAGCTACAAGGAGCGGAGCCATGCGGATCCTGCTCTGGCACGGCTACCTGCTCGGTGGAACAGGGTCCAACGTCTACACGCGTGCTCTCGCGCGTGAATGGAGCCGCGCCGGCCACGACGTCGTCGTGGTCTGCCAGGAGCCTCATCCCGAGCGTTACGACCTCGGGGGAGCCAGGGTGTTCCGTCCGAACATCGGCGGGTTGCTCCCCGTTTTCGTGCTCGATCGGTACGAGGGTGTGGAGGCGAAGCTGTTACAGGATTTCACCAGCGACGAAAGGGCACGCTACATCGCGCTCAACGCGACCGCGTTGTCCGCGCAGATGCCGGCCGATCTGGTCTTCGCGAACCACGTGCTACTCGGCGCGGCGGTCGGTTACGCGAGCGGACTGCCGTTTGCCGTCAAGGCGCACGGATCAGAGCTCGAGTACTCGATGCGCGGCAACGAGGAGCTCGCCGCCTGGGGTCGCGAGTGCCTCGCGCTTGCGGAGGCGGTCTTTGTCGGGTCGGCGCACATCCGGGCTGTCCTGGAGGAAGTCGTCGGCCACGTCGACCGTGTGCACGAGGTGCCACCGGGCGTCGACGTCGAGCAGTTTCGGCCCTCCCGCTCACGCGAGGAATCCCTCGCGCGGCTGCTGGAGGAAGCGCGAGGGGACGCGGACAACCCGGGGAACCTCGACGAGCGCCAGCCGGACGAGGACAACGCCGCGCGCCTCGAGGAATTCTTCGACACAGACGAGCCGACGGTCGTCTACTTCGGGAAGCTCCTGTACAACAAAGGCGTTCATCTCCTGTTCGAGGCGCTGAGCAGCGTCGACGCACGCGCGCTGGTCGTCGGGTTCGGCGACTACCGGCAGGAGCTGGAGTCGATTGCTCCGCCGGGGACGTTGTTCACCGGACCGCTCGAACACCGTCACCTCGTGCACCTGCTCCCGCTCGCCGACGTCACCGTCGTCCCGTCGATCTTCCCGGAAGCCTTCGGAATGGTCGCCGCGGAGGCGGCTGCCGCCGGCTCGCCGCCGCTCGTGGCTCGCCACTCGGGGCTCGCGGAGATCGTTGAAGGCCTGGAAGCCGAGTATCCCGTTGAGTACAAGCACCTGGCGAGCTTCGCCAACGGTGACGCCGCGGACCTCGCCGCGAAGCTCGACGAGCTGCTCGCCCTGCCGCGCGAAGCACGCGCAGAACTCGGCGCCGCGGCCCGGCGAGCCGCCGTCGAGCACTGGAGCTGGACGAGTGTCGCCGCACGGCTGCTGGAGCCGATCGGCGGCGGTTAGCCGGGATTGGTTCATTTACCCTTGTGAAGGTGGGTGACCAGCAACGACTCGCTCCCGAGGCGCAGATCCGCTTTGCGCGCGAGGCTTTCGAGGACGGAGACGACTTCACGATCGCAGTGGAGGAAGAGTTCGCGCTGCTCGATCCTGACACGCTCGAATTGACGAGTCGCTTCGAGGAGCTCAAGGCCGGGGCGGCGGGGACGGAGCTCGACGAGCACCTCGTCGGTGAGCTCATCGCATCCGAGATCGAGGTCAAGACCGGACGTTGCGAGAACTTCGGCGAAGTCGCGGAGCGCATGGCCGAGCGTCGCGCGCAGCTGGGGGAGCTCGCCGACCGATTCGGAGTCGGGCTCGCTTCGACCGGCACTCATCCCTGGAGCCGCTGGCAGGACCAGCGAATCATCGACACGCCGCACTACCGGCGGAACAACGAGCTCCTGCAGTACGTCGTCTGGCGCAACAACAGCTTCGGCATCCACGCCCACATCGGCATTCGCGGCGCCGATCGCGCGATCGCCGTATGCAATGCCTTCCGCAACGTCCTGCCGGAGCTCTTGGCGGTGTCGGCGAGCTCGCCGTTCCTCGAGGACTGCGTCACGGGCCTCCACTCGGCGCGAACCGAGATCTTCACGAAGCTGTTTCCGCGCTGCGGCGTTCCGGACGCGTTCGACGACTGGGCCGCGTACGAGCAGTACGTCCGTCTTCTCTACGCGACCAGATCGATCGACGAGCACACGCAGATCTGGTGGAGTGTGCGACCGCATCTGGCGTTTCCGACCGTCGAAGTTCGGATCTGCGACGCGCAACCCGACCTGGCGGAGGCGCAGTCGCTGGCGGCGCTGATCTACGCGCTGGCGACGCGCTTCGCACGCGCGCTCGACGAAGGAGAGGCGTTACCCGATCTACCGCACCGACTCATCGAGGAGAACATGTGGCGGGCGATCCGATACGGGCTGACGGACGGGATGATCGACTTCGAGCGCGGCGAAGTCGTGCCGGCGAGGGAAAGAGTCGAGGCCCTGATCGAGTGGGTCCTTCCCATCGCCGAGGAAATCGGCGCTGCACCCTACCTCGCAGTGCCGGCGGCGAACGCCGCCGAGCGGCAGTACGAGCGCGTTGCGGAGCTCGGCTCGCATCGCGACGTTTTCGCGGAGCTGGTCCGCAGGCCGCGGGAGCGGGTCGGTGGGTGAGGCGGTCGAGGGCGTCGGCGGCGTCTTCTTCCGCGCGAGCGACCCCGTCGCTTTGCGCGCGTGGTACGCCGAGCACCTCGGCATCGCCATGGAGGATTACGGGACGACGTTCACCTCGAAGGACGGCGACCAGACCGTCTGGGCGCCCTTTCCGGCGGACACCGCGTATTTCGGGCCGGGTGGACAGCAGTTGATGGTCAACTTCCGCGTCCGCGATCTCGACGCCATGCTCGCGCAGCTCCGCGCGGCGGGTGTCGACGTCGACGACCGGGTCGAGGAGATGGAGTACGGACGGTTCGCCTGGGCGAGCGACGTCGAGGGAAACCGCTTCGAGCTGTGGGAGCCGTCGTGACCGAGAGCGGGCCGCCCTCCGACGACGAGCTCCTGAAGCAACTCGAGGAGGAGCTGAAGACGCTCGAGGTGTCGGACGTCCTCGTCCAGACGCTCTACACCGTCTCGTCGCTCGGATACCGCCGGCTCTCCGAGGAGGGCCGCGACCTCGACCAGGCGCGGCTCGCCATCGAAGCCCTGCGCGCACTCCTGCCCGTGCTCGAGGGAGCAGCAGGCGCAGAGCTCGTGCGGGACTTCAAGCAGGTGACCGCGAACCTCCAGCTCGCGTACGCCGACGCAGCCAAGGGCGACGGCTGAGCCGGAGGAAGAACAGGCACGTCTGCGCCGTCCTGTTGGCGAGATGGCTATCGACATCTCCGGAGTAATCCCCTGCGGCTGTGGCCACGTCCTCTGGGGGGAGGACGAGGAGCAGCTCCTCCAGAACGCCGATCTGCACGTTCGCACCGCCCATCCTGAGCTCGTCGGGACACTGTCGCCGCTCGAGCTCGCCCGCCCGGCGACCACTGACGAAGCGGCCGCCTGAGGCTGAAACGGCGCTCCAGGGGGCGCCATGTGATAGAAAACCCGCCGCGCCGAGGTCACTCGGCGCGGACTTTGTGAGGGGGTACGAACGCTGATCGTCGGGAGCTTCTTCAACGACCATCCGGTGCTGTTTGCGCTGGTCTGCGCGGGCGTCGCCATCGCCTACGGCATCTGGCTGACCATCTGGCTGCTGGGCCGCCCGGACGGCAACGAGCGCATGCGGGAGATCGCGAAGGCGGTCCAGGAAGGGGCTGCTGCCTACCTGCGCCGGCAGTACACGACCATCGCCGCCGTCTCGATCGTGCCGTTCCTCCTCCTCGGCTTCTACAACAAGCTCGGCTGGGGCACGGCCATCGGCTTCCTCGTCGGCGCCATCCTCTCCGCGGGTGCCGGGTTCATCGGAATGAACGTCGCGGTGCGCGCGAACGTGCGGACCGCCGAGGCGGCGCGGGGCGGTCTCAAGCCTGCTCTCAACGTCGCGTTCCGCGCGGGGTCGGTGACAGGAATGATGGTCGTCGGGCTCGCCCTGCTCGGCGTTGCCGGGTACTACTGGGCTCTGACCGGCTGGTTCGGCAACTCGGCGGACTCGGCGATCCACGACCTGATCGGCCTCGCCTTCGGCGGCTCCCTCATCTCGGTCTTCGCGCGGCTCGGCGGCGGCATCTACACGAAGGCCGCGGACGTCGGGGCCGACCTGGTGGGGAAGATCGAGGCAGGCATCCCGGAGGACGATCCGCGGAACCCGGCCGTGATCGCGGACAACGTCGGCGACAACGTGGGCGACTGCGCCGGCTTGGCTGCGGATCTCTTCGAGACCTATGCCGTGACCGCGGTCGCCGTGATGCTGCTGGGCACGCAGTTCCCGTCGAGCGGGCTCGCTCTGTATCCGCTCGCGCTCGGCGGCATCTCGATCCTTGCGTCTGTGATCGGCACCTTCTTCGCACGCGTCGGGCGGACGGGCAACATCATGAACGCGCTCTACAAGGCCGTGCTGGTCGCGACCGTGCTGTCTGCGATCGGCTTCATCCCGGTGACGATGGCCTACGACGGCGGCAAGTTCAGCTTCACGGATCTCTACTGCGCGTCGCTTGTCGGCCTCGTCGTGACATTCCTGCTCGTCTCGATCACGGAGTACTACACGGGTACGCGTTGGGGCCCGGTCAAGTCGATCTCGTCCTCCTCGCAAACCGGGCACGCGACGAACATCATCGAAGGGCTCGCCGTCGGCATGAAGGCCACGGCGCTGCCGGTTATCGTGATCGCTGCGGGGATCCTCATCGCCCATCATTTCGCCGGGCTGTACGGGATTGGCATCGCCGTGATGGCGCAGCTCTCGATGACGGGTCTGATCGTCGCACTCGACGCTTACGGACCGGTGACCGACAACGCGGGCGGCATCGCCGAGATGGCGAACCTCGACGAGTCGGTGCGCGCGATCACGGATCCGCTCGACGCCGTCGGCAACACGACGAAGGCGGTGACGAAGGGCTACGCAATCGGTTCGGCCGCCCTCGCGGCACTCGTGCTCTTCGACTCGTACACGACCGGGCTCGCGGACGAGGGCCTGACCTCGACGTTCAGCCTCAGCGACGCCTGGGTGATTGCCGGTCTCTTCATCGGCGGGCTCATGCCCTTCCTGTTCGCATCGCTGGCCATGCAGGCGGTCGGGCGCGTGGGCGGAGAAGTCGTCACGGAGGTGCGGCGCCAGTTCCGTGAGAACCCCGGGATCATGGAAGGGACGACGCGCCCGGAATACGGACGCGCGATCGACATCGTCACCAGCTCGGCGATCAAGGCGATGCTGTTGCCCGCATTGATCCCGATCCTGTTCCCGATCGTCGTCGGGATCATCAACGCGCGCATGCTCGGCGGGCTGCTGATCGGAACGATCGTGACGGGGCTGTTCCTCGCGATCGCGATGACGTCCGGCGGCGGGGCGTGGGACAACGCGAAGAAGTTGATCGAGGACGGCGCCTTCGGCGGCAAGGGATCCGAGGCTCACGCCGCGTCGGTCACCGGCGACACCGTCGGCGATCCGTACAAAGACACCGCGGGCCCCGCGATCAACCCGATGATCAAGATCGCGAACATCGTCGCCATCCTGATCATCCCGCTGATCGTCTCGATCCACGGCTAGGTCGCATCCGACACGTCCCGGTGCCAGGCACGGGGACGAGACTGTGACGTATCGGTGACGGAACAAAGTGCCGGCCAGCGCGCCGCTGAATCGTCTCGATCCCGGGCTGGGTCGCATCCGACACGTCCCGGTGCCAGGCACGGGGACGAGACTGTGACGCGTCGGTGACGGGACCCCGCCCCGGCCGGGGCGCCGCGGAGGGCTGTAGCCTCCGCCGGTGAGCGCGACCCCGACACCGCGGCGGAGCCGGCGGCGGCGTCAGCAGACGCTCGAGCGCGTCCTCGGGACTCCGGCGCTGTTCGCCACGGCCTACGGCAACGTCGGCTCCTCGATCTACTACGCGCTCGGGCTCGTTGCCGGGATCGCGCTCGGGCTCACGCCGCTGGTCTTCGTCATCAGCGGGCTCATCTTCGCCGCCACGGCTGCGACATATGCAGAGGGCACCGTTCGCTTTCCCGAGGCGGGCGGCTCCTCGAGCTTCGCCCGTCACGCCTTCAACGAGCTCGTCTCCTTCGGTGCCGCGTGGGCCCAGATGCTCAACTACATCATCACGATCGCCATCTCGGCGTTCTTCGTCCCGCACTACCTCTCGATCTTCTGGAGCCCGCTGCGATCGAACCCCTGGGACATCGTCGGCGGCGCCGTCGTGGTCGTCTTCCTCGTGCTCCTGAACATCGTCGGGATCAGGGAAGCGGCCCGCCTGAACATCTTTCTCGCCGTCCTCGACTTCGGGACGCAGCTACTCCTCGTGGTCGTGGGCTTCGCGCTGATCTTCGATCACCACGTGGTCTTCAACACCAACCTCCACTGGGGTGTGGCACCGACGTGGGGACAGTTCTTCCTCGCCATTCCCATCGCGATGATCGCGTACACGGGGATCGAGACCGTCTCCAATCTTGCGGAGGAGGCGCGCGACCCGCCGCGCGACATCCCGCGCTCGATCACCTGGGTCGCCGGCGCGGTCTTCGCGATCTACTTCACGCTGCCGCTGATCGCCCTGTCGGGGCTGCCGGTGGAGAAGACCGCACACGGCTACCAGACGCTGCTCGGCGTCGGCCCGGACCAGGGGGGTTTCAAGAACGATCCCGTGCTCGGCCTCGTCGAGCACCTGGGACTGCACGGTCAGGTGCTGCAGGCCTCGAAGATCTACGTCGGCATCCTGGCCGCGACGATCCTCTTGATCGCGACCAACGCCGGCGTGATCGGCGCGTCGCGCATCACGTACGCCATGGCGTCCTATAGGCAGCTGCCAGAGGTCTTCCGCCGGCTGCATCCGAAGTTCAAGACTCCCTGGTTGTCGTTGCTGGTCTTCGCCGGGCTGCTCTCGATCGTTGTGCTCCTGCCCGGCCGGACGGATTTCCTCGGCAACATGTACGCGTTCGGCGCGATGCTGTCGTTCACGATCGCGCACGTGTCCGTGATCGCACTGCGTCTGAGCACGCGGGACGATCCGGAGGCGTTCAAGGTGCGCCCGAGCCTGCGGATCCGAGGTGTCGACTGGCCACTGTTCGCGATCTTCGGCGGGCTCGGCACCGGGATCGCCTGGATCGTGGTCGTCATCCAGAAGCCCGGCCCACGGTGGGCCGGCCTGGGTTGGCTCGCGATCGGGCTCATCGGCTACGTCGTCTACCGCCGCAGGGTGTTGCACGAGCCGCTCACGGCGACGCTGCACGCCCCGATGATCATCGGGCCTGCGATCGCGCTCGAGTACAGGAACATCCTGGTGCCGGTGAAGCCGGGCCGGGCTTCGGAGGAAGCGATCGACCTCGCGTGTCGCCTGGCCGCCGACCGAGGCGCCTCGATCGCCGCGCTCAGCGTCATCGTCGTGCCGCTCGACCAGCCGTTGGACACGCGGCTCGAGGAAGAGGAGCGCATGGCCGACGAGGCCCTCGACGTCGCGGCGGCGATTGCAGAGCTCTACGGCGTGAAGTTCACCGAGCGGCTCGTCCGGGCGCGCCACGCCGGGCGCGCGATCGTCGACGAGGCGAAGCGCCGCCAGAGTGAGATCATCGTCATGGGCGCGCCGCGTGGTGGGAGGGGGCGTGGTGTCTTCAGCGAGACCGTCGACTTTGTGCTCAAACACGCTCCCAGCAGGGTGATGGTCGTCGCAGGCCGGATAGCCGCGTGAACGCCGCCTATCGCTCGCTCGTCATGCTCTTCGCCTTCCTCTTCATGGGCATCGGGATCGCGCTCGTCGTCGTCACGACGGTCAACGGCGGCGGGGCCTTCGGGTACGTGATGGGCGCACTGTTCTTCGCCCTTGGCGTCGGCCGCCTCTACCTCCTCCGCAGGCGCCGCTAACCTCACCTCGGCGCTAACCTCACCTAGTGGCGCGCAAGCTGCCTCGGCTACAGCGGGTTCTCGACGCTCCCGCGCTCTTCTCGATCGCCTACGGCGAGATCGCGTCGTCGATCTACTTCGCGCTCGGCATCATCGCGCTGCACGCACTCGGCTTCACGCCGCTCGTGCTGCTGGCGACCGGCCTGCTCTTCCTGATCGTGTCCCTCTCCTACGCCGAGGGAACCGCGGCGATTCGCGAGACCGGCGGCGCGGCGACGTTCGTTCGCATCGCGTTCAACGACTTCTGGGGCTTTGTCACCGGCTGGGTGCTCTTCCTCGACTACCTGATCGTCATCGCGCTCTCGGCCCTCTTCCTGCCGCACTACGTGGCAGGCGCGTTCTTCACCAAGGTGCACCGCCCCTGGGATGTCGTCGCCGGCTGCGGGGTGATCGCAGGGGTCGCAGCGATCAGGCTCGTGCACCGCACGCGCCTGCACCGGTGGGCCCTGATCGTCGCGCTCGTCGATCTCGCGACCCAGCTTCTGATCGTGGCGCTGGGGATGGCTCTGCTGTTCTCGCCGCACGCGCTCACTGCCGGAACGTCGCTGGGCACGTCGCCCACCTGGCACTCGATCGCGTTCGCGATTCCGCTCGCAATGCTCGCTTACACCGGGCTCGAGACCGTCGCGAACCTCGCCGAGGAGACACGGCGTCCCGGCCGCGACCTGCCGCGGAGTCTCTTCGGCGCCATCGGACTGGTCGTCGTTCTCTACGTCGTGATCGCGGTCGTCGGCCTTTCTGCGTTTCCGCCGAAGCACGGGACGCTGCTCGGCGGCAACTGGATCCGCGCGCCGCTCGTCGGGATCGTGACTCAGATCCGGGAGCAAGTGCCCGCCGTGATCGGTGCGCCGCTGCAGGTGTTCGTCGGGCTCTCCGGCGCCCTCATCCTCCTCACCGCGGCGACCACCTCCATCTCCGGCTTCGGTCGCTTGGCCTATTCGTTAGGGGAGCACGGCCAGCTGCCGCGCCGCTTCGGGATGCTCAGGCCGCGTACGCTCGTCGCGCCGGAATCCATCGTTGCCGCGGCGCTGATCTCGATTGGGCTCCTCGTCGGAACGGCAGCGCTCGCGCATCCCGTGCTCTTCCTCGCGAGCCTCTTCAGCTTCGGCGTGCTCCTTGCGTTCACCGCCGCGCAGCTCGCAGTGATCAAGCTGCGCTTCAGTGAGCCGAACCGCCGGCGCCCCTACCGCGTGCCGTTCACAGTCGGCCGCGTGCCCGTGCCGTCGGTCGTCGGGGCCCTCCTCACGTTCGCGGTCTGGTTGATCGCCATCGGCACGCACCAAGGCGCGCGTCTCGCCGGGCCGGCCTGGCTCGGTGTCGGTCTCGTCGTGTACATCGTCGTCCGCAGGGCGCGCGGGGAGGGCCTGCTCGAGCGGGTCGTGTCGGCGGACGAGCATCGCGGCCTCGCCGAGGCCGAGTTCTCGCGCATCCTCGTTCCGATGAAGCTGGGCGACATCGGCGAAGAGATGATTGCGACTGCGGTCAAGCTCGCCCAGGAGCGAGGGGTGTCGGTGGAGGCTCTCCACGTGATCCGCGTTCCGATGGACCTTCCTCTCGACGCCGAGCTGCTCGAGGAGGAAGGGCGGGCCGAGGCCTCACTCGCCGAGGCGAAGGCGCTCGGGGCAGACCACGGCGTCCAGGTGGTCGGGAAAACGGTCCGGGCCCGCTCGATCGGACAGGCGATCGTCCAGGAGGCACAGGACTCCGGCGCCGACCTGATCGTGCTCGGGTCTGCGCCCCGCTGGCGCAGGCAGTCCCGGTTCTTCTCGCCAACGGTCGACTACGTCCTCAAGAAGGCTCCGAACGAGGTCCTGATCGTCGCTTTTCCCCAGGGAGCTCTGGAAGGGGACGGTGCAGCGGGTCCACAGGGCGTGCATTGAGCGGCCGCACGGGCAAAGCCCGCGCGACCTCTAAACGGCGTCGTCAAGCGCCGCGGTCGACAAGGCGCCCTAGAAGGGGACGGCGACCAGCCTCGGGGTTGACCGCCGAGCTACGCTGAGTACGTGAAGCTCATCGTTATCGGCTGCGGCCGGGTGGGCTCGACGATCGCAAAGCGGTTCGCCGCCGAAGGGTGGAGCGTGACCGCTGTGGACGAGAACGAGTCAGCCCTCAGCCGCCTTGGAGAGAATTGGACCGGCGGGTTCGTCCGGGGCCACGGCATGGACAACGCCGTCCTGCGTGAGGCCGGCATCGAGGACGCCGACGCCGTCGTCGTCTCGACGGACGGCGACAATACGAATCTCGTGATAGGCCAGGTCGCGCAGAAGCGGTTCGGCATCGACTGCACCGTCGTCCGGATCCTGGATCCGGCGCGCGCGGACTTCTACCGCGAGCGAGGCCTGCGCACGATCTGCCCGACCTCGGCCGCCATCGACGCGCTCAGCGACGCTGTGCGCTCATGCGAGATCCCACAGACGCGACAGGAGGTAGGTGTTTAGTGACCCTCCCGGCGGCACTTGGCGGCGCCCGGCTCGCGATCACGCTGCGCCGCGCCGCGTCCTCAGTCGCGCTCGGGCAAACCAGCCCGAGCACTCCCTGCGTCCTTGCGTGGCTTGGTGCTCGCAACCCGGGCATCCACCAGCACCACCGGGAGGGCCACTAGATGTACGTGCTGATTGCAGGGGGCGGGAAGGCCGGAGCCAACGTCATGCGCACGCTTCTCCGCAACGGCCACGAGGCGACGATCATCGAGCAGGACCGGAACCGCTTCGAGCGGCTGGAGTCAGAGTTCGAGCATCAAGCCATGCAAGGAGATGCGACCGAGCTCTTCGTCCTCGAGAAGGCCGGAGTGAAGCGGCCGCCCGATCTCGTCCTCGCCTTGACCGGCGACGACGAGGACAACATGGTGATCACGCAGATCGCCAAGGAGAAGTACGGGGTGCCCAAGGTGATCGCGCGCGTCAACGATCCGCGCAACCAGCCGCACTTCGACCTGCTCGGTATCTCGCCCACCGTCTGTGCGACCTCCAGCATCCTCGGCCTCGTCGAGCACGAGGTTCCGGAGCACGATCTCGTGCATCTGCTCGAGCTCCGCAAGGAGAACCTGGAGATCGTCGAGGTGCAGATCGACAAGTCCTCTCCGTGCGCGGGCACGACCGTCGAGAAGCTGCGACTGCCCGAGGGCGCGCGGCTGATCTCCGTCATGCGCGACGGCAAGGCCGAGGTCGCCGTCGGCAAGACCGAGCTCAGGCCGGGGGACCAGGTGCTCGCCGTCCTCCAGCCCGGTAAGGAAGACGAGCTCCGCCAGATCCTGCTTAAGAAGTAGGTAAGACCAGGGTCAAGATTCAATCCGCCGCCGCCGCGCGTGGGTAGTTTGCCGTACGTGTTCGCCCATTTCCTCGCAGCGGTAGCCGTGGCGCTCCCGGGGTCACAAGCACAGCAGCAGCTGTTGGTGCAGCCGGTCGCACAGGGCCTTTCTGCACTAACGGCTATCGCCTCGACGCCCGCAGAGCCGCGTCGTCTCTATGCGGTGGAACAGGTCGGGCGAATTCGTTACCTCGTCAACGGGAGGCTGGGCGGGACGTTCCTCGACATCCGCGACCGGGTCGTCAGCGGCGGAGAGCAGGGCCTGCTCTCGGTGGCGTTCCATCCCCGCTACGCCCGCAACCACCGTTTCTACGTGAACTACACCGACAAGGGCGGCAACACGCGCGTCGTCGAGTTCCGCTCACGCAAGGGACTCGGCGTCAAGTCGACGGCCCGCCAGCTCCTGTTCGTTCGCCAGCCCTACGCGAATCACAACGGCGGCGAGCTTCAGTTCGATTCCAGCGGCCGGCTCTATGTCGGCATGGGAGACGGAGGTTCGGCCGGCGATCCCGGCAATCGCGCCCAGAACATGAACGAGCGGCTCGGCAAGCTCATGCGGATCGACCCGCTTCGTCGCGGTGCCCGGTGGCAGACCATCGGGCTGGGACTCCGCAATCCCTGGCGCTTCTCGTTCGATCGTGCGAACGGCGATCTCTACATCGGCGATGTCGGCCAGGGCGTCTGGGAAGAGATCGACTACAGGCCGCGGGCCCAGATCTCGTCGCTCGCGAACTACGGCTGGAGGACTTTCGAAGGCCGCGCTCACTATTCGAACACAGCGCTTGGACCCGGCCAGCTCGTCGCGCCTGTGTACGTGTACAACCACGCCGAGAGCAATTGCTCGGTGACGGGCGGCTACGTGTATCGCGGCCGAGCCGTGGCCGCGGCGTCCGGCCGCTACTTCTTCGGCGATTACTGCTCCGGGATCGTGTGGAGCCTGCATGTCCAGGACGGGAGTGCCGCCGATGTTCGCCGCGAGCCCTTCCGCGTCGGATCCTTGACGACGTTCGGCGAGGACACTGCGGGCGAGCTCTATTTCGGCACGGGAAGTGGGCGCATCTTCAGGCTCGCCGGCTGATCAGCCTGTGCGGCGACGGCGAACCGTCGGCGCCTGCTGGCCGAGCGCCGCATAGGCGAGCGTCTGCAGAGACTCGTTGAGCGTCGACAGCTCGCGTGCGATCCGGAGCAGCTGATCGTTGGAGTCGAGCCGCTTGTTGAGCGTCTGCATCTCGTCGCAGAGGCGGTCCAGTCGCTCGAGGAGAGCGTCGAGCTGGCGGTCGCCGACGTCTGGCCGCTCCATCGGGGTCATGTTACGGCGAGCAGCTCCTCCCGGGTGTCGATCACCCGCGCCCCGTGGCCAAGAGCCGCCAAGACCCGCTCCTGTGCACCGGGGCCGCTCTCCAGCACCTCGACATGCCGCTCGGCGCCGAGATGGGACAGGGCGACGCGCGCCAGCTCGGCAGGCGCGCCCGTGAAGACGCCGATGCGCGTGCCGCCTGCGCGCAGCTGGCGGAGAGTGGTGCTGACGTCGGCGTCGCGCCGGAAGTAGACCGGCGCGCGTTCCTCCGCGAACCGCTCCAGCAGCTCCCGCCAATTTGGCAACTCCTGATCTAGCGCGTCGATGTCGACGCGGAAGCGGCGGCGCGCGTCCTCGAGCCAGTCGCGCCAGAGCGGCTCGGTGTCGCCGAGCGCCGAGAGGCTGATCGCCACCGCCTTCATCGTTCGCGCAGCCGAAGCCAGACGAGCATCCCAACACCGACCCCGACGGCGTCGATCGCGACGTCGACGGGTGACGCGTGACGGCCGCGGACGAAGTGCTGGTGCAGCTCGTCGGTGGCCGCATACGCGATGCCGGCCGCGAGCGCGAGCGCTTCCCGGCCGAGCGCGCGGTACAGCAACCCGCCGAGAACGGCGTACTCCGTCACGTGCGCGCACTTGCGGAGGATCGTGTCCCACGTTCCAAGTCCGGTCGAGAGGCTCGGGATCGAGGAGAACCCGAAGATGACGGCCGCCCAAACGAGGACGGGAAGCCAGACCGTGAGGAGTCGCGATCTAGCCATCGGCGCCCGATGCTAGTCTCCGGCCACAAACCGGCGAGCGGCAAGGGAATCCGGTGCAAGTCCGGAACGGTCCCGCCGCTGTGAGGGGAGACGCTCCCGCGCCACATGCCACTGGCCCACGGGCTGGGAAGGCGGCGAGGGAGGGAGAGCCCCGAGTCAGAAGACCTCCGCCGCCGGCAAACCCGAACCCCTCGCGGAAGGGAGGATTCGTGTCTCACCGACTCATCGTGGTCGTGGCGGCTCTCGTCGCTGCGCTGCTCGTCGTGCCGGCGGCTCTCGCGGTCAAGGTGCACGTCCGGGTGGAAGGAAAGGAGCGAACGATCTTCGGAGCGACTGCTCCGGTGATCGACGTCACCTCGCCGCGTGCGAATGCGTTGCCCGAGAACGCACTGGACGCGCTCGAAACGGCAAGCGCGCTCGGGGAGTTCTACTACCACGTCACCCAGAGCTCCTTCGGTCCATATGTGGACCAGGTCGGCCGTTATGCCGCCGTCGGGCAAACCGGATGGGTCTTCAAGGTGAACGGCGCATCGCCTCCGGTCGGAGCGGACCAGGTGCGCTTGCAGCAGGGAGACGACGTGCTCTGGTACTGGGCACAGTTCGGCGTTGCGGGGGGTCCGAAGACACTCGTTCTGTCTCGGGTCGGCAAGTCGCCGTGTTACCGGGTCCAAGCCCAGGACGACAACGGCACGCTTACTGCCGCGATCGGCGCCGTTCTTCACGTGGGCAAGCGGATCGTCAAGACCCAGGGCGCCACCCAGACCGCCCTCGGGTGCGTCGGCCCGCATCGAGGCTTGCTCGTCCGCGCGACGCTCGGCGGAACCGTTCGCTCGAATGCGCTGCAATGAGACGCATTGTCCTCCTACTCGCCGTCGCGGTCCTCGCGGGCTGCGGCGGCGGGGAGAGCGGGCAAGCGACCCTCTGGATCACCCGTGACCAGGGAGCGCACGTGATCCTCGCGCAGAAGGTGCCGGCGGGACTGACCGCAATGCAGGCTCTGGATCGCAGCGCGGACATCAAGACCCGCTATTCCGGGCGTTACGTCCAGGCGATCAACGGGATCGAGGGCTCTGTCGATGCTCGGCGCGACTGGTTCTACTTCATCAACGGTTACGAGGCCGATCGCAGCGCCGCCGAGTACCGGCTGCACGACGGCGACGTCGAGTGGTGGGACTTTCGCTCGTGGCGGGCACGGATGCGCGAGCCCGTGGTGGTCGGAGCGTTTCCGGAACCGTTCCTCCACGGCTACGGAGGCAGTCGGCGCCCGGCTCGGGTGTTGTTCTCGCTCGAGGCACAACGCTCCGCCGCCCAACGAGTGGCAAGGCTCATCGGCGGTCGAGCGACGAAGGGCCTGAATCCGGGCACGACGAAGAACGTGAACCTGCTTGTCCTCCGGCCTCCAGGACCGAAGCCTGTGTTGCATGCCGGCGGCGGCAACGCTCCCGGAGATCCGGTCGTGTTCACCTTCAGCGGCAACCCGGAGCTGCTGCTGCGCAGAGTTCCGTTCGGCCGGTTTCGCTTCCAGGTGGGCCCGTGAAGCCCGGCGCCGCAGTCGCGTTGCTCGCCGCGCTCGCGGCGGCAGCATTGCTCGCCCAGCACCTCGCCGCGGTGGCCGTCGTCGCTCTCGTGCTGTTCGCCGTCTGTCTGCGGGCACCCGCTGAGCGGAGGCGCCTGTACCTGCTCGGGACACTCGTCTCGGCCGGCGCGCTCTTCTTGCTGACCCCGTTCATCGAGACGATCGGATCGCATCCGATCTGGACCGGCCCGATCGTGCCCGTGCTCGGTCAGCTCGACATCACGCACGAAGAGCTCACAAGCGCGGGAGTCAACGCTCTCCGTCTCGCTGCCGTCGGACTCGCGTTCGCCGCCTATGCGCTCTTGCTGGATCACGACGCACTTCTGCAAGCGGTTCGGTTTGCACGCCCCGCCGCTCTCGCAACGAGGTTGATGCCCACGCTGGAGCGAGACGCGGCAGGCTTCCTCGAGGCGTTGCGGGGGCGGGGCGTCGAGGTGAACGGCGTCCGTGGGCGCGCGGTGTTGCTGTCCCCGCTGCTGGCCAGCGCGCTCGAGCGCGGCCTCAACCTCGCGGAAGCCATGGAGGCGCGGGGATACGGCAGGACCGGGCGAACGAGCATCCCGCGACCTCGCTGGCGCGCACGCGACAGCCTCGTCGTCGCCCTGGCCGCGGCGATCGTGACTGCGGGAGCGCTGTGGCTCTAGCGGGCGCCGATCGACTCACGTTCACCTACCCGGACGGCGGCACGCCCGCGCTCCGTGATGTCTCACTGGAGATCGAACCGGGAGAGGTCGTCGCCGTCCTCGGTCCGTCTGGTTCGGGCAAATCGACGTTGCTGCGCGCGTTCGCGGGGCTCGTCCCGCACTTTCACGGCGGGCGCTTCGAAGGGCGCGTCGAGATCGCCGGGCTCGACACCAGGTCCGCGCGTCCGGCCGAGCTCGCCGGGACGGTCGCCAGTGTGTTCCAGGACCCGGAGGAGCAGATCGTCCTCTCGCGCGTCATCCTGGAGGTTGCCTTCGGGCTCGAGAATGTCGGTACCCCACCGGCGGAGATCCTCCGTCGCGCGCACGAGGCGCTTGCGGCGGTGGGCTCCGAACACCTCGCCGATCGCGCCGTCGCCGAGCTGTCGGGAGGAGAGCTGCAACGTGTCTGCCTCGCGTCCGCCGTCGCGTTGCGGCCGAAGCTGCTCTTGCTCGACGAGCCGACTTCCCAGCTCGATCCCGCTGGCGCTGACGCGTTCCTCGACCACGTCGTCGGACTCGGTATCGCCGTGCTGATCTCCGACCACCGCCCCCGGCGGGTTCTCGAGCACGCGGACCGCGTCCTCTTCCTCGACGCGGGGAGAGTGCTTCTCGACGCCCCAGTGCCCGCCGCAGAGGGGTGGCTGGGACGGAACCGGCCGATCTGGCTCGGAGCGTCCGGCAACGGACGCGTCCCGACGCAGGGAGAGCCGCTGTGCCGTCTCGAGCGCGTTCAGTTCGCCTACCGCGCGGGCCTTCCCGTCGTCGACGGTGTCGACCTCGAGTTGCGTCGCGGCGAGATCGTGGCGCTGGGAGGTGCGAACGGCACGGGCAAGACGACGATCGCGAAGCTCGCGGCGGGGCTGCTGGTACCCGACGCGGGCACGGCCGAGCTCCGGGGCCGCGCGGCAATGCTCCTTCAGGATCCGAGCCGGTATTGCATCCGTGAGCGCGCGGACGAAGAGGTCGCGGTCGGTGTGCGGGGGGACCGTCGTCGTGCGCTCGCTGCGCTCGCGGAATTCGGGCTCACGGGAATGGCGAGCCGTCATCCGCGCGATCTCTCGACCGGCGAGCGCGAGCGGCTCGCCCTCGCCTCGGTGCTCGTGACTGACCCAGACGTCCTCGTGCTGGACGAGCCGACCCGCGGTGTCGATCCCCAGCGCAAGGCGGAGCTGGCCGAATTACTGCGCGACGACTCCGAGCGCCGTGCAACACTCGTCGTCACGCACGACGAGGAGTTCGCGCGCGTCGTGGCCGACCGGTCGATCACACTCGGACGGGAAGCACTCCTTGTCTAGGGCCGCGCTCTTCGTGGCGGGCAGCGCCGCCTTCGCCGCTGCGGTGTGGGCGGCCGTCGACCGCTCTCATGACGGCCTGTCACTGCTGCTGGTCGCGTTCGCGTTGCTTGCAGCCGGAGTCGCCTGGCGCGAACGTGGCCCGGACTCTGCCAAGGAGTTGGCGTTGATCGCAACGCTGGGCGCGGCCGCCGCCGCCGGGCGCGTCCTCTTTGCAGCCATTCCGGGCGTGCAGCCGGTAACCGTGATGACCGTGGCGGTGGGGGCAGCCCTAGGAGCACGCAGCGGTTTCGCGGTCGGGGCCTTGGCGGCGTTCGTCTCGAACTTCTTCCTCGGTCAGGGCACGTGGACTCCGTGGCAGATGCTCGGCTGGGGAGCTTGCGGCGTAGCCGGTGCGCTCGCGCCGAGGCTTCTCCGCCGCCGGGTCGCCCTTGCCGCGTTCTGCTTCGTCCTCGGGCTGGCGTTCAGCGCGTTCATGGACGTCTGGAACTGGCTCGCGTTCTACGACGAGCACACCTGGCAGACGTTCGTCGCCGTGCACGCGCGCGGCCTCCCGTTCGACCTCGCCCATGCGATCGGAAACGTCGTCATCGCGCTTGCCGCCGGCCCGGAGTTACGCCGGCTGCTCGATCGGTACGGGAGACGTCTGCATACCGAGGTCGTGTGGGTCTAGCCGCTCTGCTGACCAGTGCGATGCTTGCGGTGACACCTGCGTCGTACGTGGCTTCGCACCAGCAGGCCGACGGAGGCTTCGCAGAGGCCGGTTCGCGCTCGACACCGGGTCTCACAGCGTGGGCGATGCTGGGTCTTCGGTCGGCAGGCCGGTCGAGCGGGCCGGCCTATGACTATCTCGTCGCAAACGAGCGCGGGTTGCAGTCGGCGACGGACATCGAGCTTGCGCTGATCGCCGAAGCCGCGACGGGCCGCGTCTCGGACACGCTGTACGCCCGCTTCGCCGCGCTCGGGCGCCCGGACGGCCGCATCGGGCCGGCAATCAACTCGACTGCCTGGGGAATCCTCGCCTACGCACAGGTCGGGCGCCCGGTCAAGCTGCGCGTCTCCTACCTGCTTCGCCATCAGCATCGGTCAGGAGGGTGGGGCTGGATCGCGGGAGCCGCACCGGACTCCAACGACACCGCGGCGGTCATCCAGGCGCTGCGCACGCAAGGTGTCCAAGGGAGGCCGATCGCGCGCGGAGTCGCCTTCCTCCGACGCCTGCAGAACGCCGATCGAGGCTTCGAGCTCACAGCAGGGAGGGGGTCGGACGCACAGTCGACGGCCTGGGCGATTCAGGCTTTCATCGCTGCGCGTGTCAAAGCTCCGGCCGGAGCGTTTCGTTATCTCGCCGCGCTGCGGAGCGGGGACGGCAGCTTTCGCTACTCGCGCAAGTATGCAGCCACGCCGGTGTGGGTGACGTCGCAGGTGCTGCCCGCCCTGGCGCGGAAACCTTTCCCGCTGCGGTAGCATCGCGAGCGGCGCTCTGCGCCGTCCTATGAGGGCCTAGGCGAGACACACACCTTTTTCCGTCCGCCTTCCGAGGAGGTCCTCTTTTTGCAACGCTCGAGCGGCACTCTCGCCGCAGCCAATATCACGAAGCACCACGCAGCGCAGCTCGTCCTGAGCGACGTCACGCTCGTCGTGCCGACGCGCAGTCGCATCGGCCTCGTCGGATCGAATGGCGCGGGAAAGTCGACGCTCCTGCGCATCCTCGGCGGGCTCGAGGAGCCCGACGCCGGAACGGTGCGCCGCCTGCCCGCTGATCTCACTGTGGGCTACCTGCCTCAGGAGCGCGATGCCGATTCCGCGGAGCCGCTCGGGGCGTACCTCGCACGCCGCACGGGCGTCGCTGCCGCAGCGATCGAGACGGACGAGCTTGCGCGACGGCTCGACGAAGAGCCGAAGCTGGCCGAACGTCACGCCGAGGCGCTCGAGCGGTTTCTGTTGCTCGGCGGCGGCGATCTGGACGCCCGCGCCCGCACGGTGTGTGCGGAGGTGGGGCTGAATGCGGCTCTTGACGCACCGCTCGGCGCGCTCTCGGGAGGCGAAGCCGCCCGCGCCCAGCTGGCCGCCTTGCTGCTTGCGCGGTTCGACGTCTTTCTGCTGGACGAGCCGACGAACGATCTCGACTTCGCCGGGCTCGACCGCCTGGAGAGGTTCGTCGTGAATCTCGCGGGATCCGTCGTCGTCGTGTCACACGACCGCGACTTCCTCGACCGCACGGTCGGGCGCGTCGTCGAGCTCGACGAATGGACGCATCGAGCGACCGAGTTCGCCGGAGGATGGAGCGAGTACGAACGAGCACGCGCCAACGCATTGCGCCGCCAGACGGAGGCCTACGGCGCCTACGAGGGCGAGAAGGCGCGCCTCGAGGAACAGCTGCGCCGGATGCAGCAGTGGGAAGAGCGGGGGTACGGGCAGGGTCGCAAGAAGAAGAAGACCAAGGACGTGAAGAAATCGATCGGCGGCCGCATCGAGCGGCTCGGCGCAGTCGAGAAACCGTACGAGCCGTGGGAGCTCCGGCTGGAGCTCACGCCTCAGAGTCGCAGCGGCGACGTCGTCGTTCGCCTCGAGGGTGCGGTGGTGGAGCGCGGTTCGTTCCGGCTCGGCCCGCTCGACCTCGAGCTCTCCTGGGCCGACCGCCTTGCGATCGTCGGCCCGAACGGGAGTGGCAAGACGACCCTGCTCGACGCGATCCTGGGCCGGCTGCCGCTTGCCGCGGGCAGGCGCGCGCTCGGCCCGGGTGTCGTGCTCGGTGAGGTCGCCCAGCAGCGGAGCGAGCTCGCAGAAGGCCCGTGGCTCCCGGCATTCACGAAGGCCGCGGGCGTGAACGAGGAAACGGCCCGCACGTTGCTCGCGAAGTTCGGCCTAGGCGCCGACCACGTGCTGCGCGACGCGGGCTCGCTCTCGCCCGGCGAACGCACGCGCGCGTTGATCGCGCTTCTCGCGGCTCGCGGCGTGAACTGCCTCGTCCTCGACGAGCCCACGAACCATCTTGACGTTGCTGCGATCGAGGAGCTCGAGCGCGCCCTCGACGTTTACCCCGGGACGGTTCTGCTCGTGACACACGACCGGCGCTTCCTCACCGGCTTTCGGACTACGCGGACGCTGGACCTGTCACCCAGCCCGGCGCGATCCGGGTGAGACGGCCCTCGCTGACGAGGCGTTCGACCAGGTGGTCGTCGAACAGCCACCGCCAACTGAACCATTTGCGAACGATCTCGGTCTCCGGCGCGACGACTGCGGCGCGGACCGCCGCGATGACGAGCGTTTCGATGTCGCCTTCCCCGCGCGGCTCTGGGTACGCTTGGTCGTAGCGAGCGAGCTCGCTCATGTGCCTATGCCCGCCTTTGGGTAGCTGCACCCGGAGGCTGCGGCTGACGACCGCGCCGCATCGCTCGAGCGGTGCGCGCAACGATTTCAGTTCCCTGGGCGCGACGCCCAGTTCGGTCTGCAGGTCGGTGAGTGTCGACGGGCCCGCTGCCGCCAGGTGAGTAAGCACGCGTGCCCACTCCGCCTCGCCCTCCATGCGCGCGAGCTCGGAGCGGCAGATCCCGTCGACTAGGGCGAGGTTCTCGTCCGTGAGCAGGATCGACTTGCCGTTGTGGACCTTGAGCTCGTGGACGTCAGGCCGCTCCGCCAGCTCGAAGTACCACGGGTACTTCGTGGCCGGCCACGCACCGAATCCTCGGCTGCCGGCGGCGTACGGCTCTTCGTGGCATGCCTCGAACAAGCTCGGCAGCGCCGAGTCCGGCGTCCGCGTGAGCATCCCGCGATCCCTTAGGAACGCGAGTGCTTCCTCCTGGGATTCGAGTACGCGATCCGGAGTAAGCCTGCACAGGTAGGCGCGCCGCTTCTGGAGCTCCTCCACGGCCGTATCTTCGCAGGGAGTTTCCGCGTTTTCCCTGCAGAGGCACAGAATTCCATCGAAAGGAGACGCAATATGGGTATGGGAGTCAGCCTTCTTCTCGTCGCTGCCGGGGCGGTGCTCGTCTGGGCTGTCAACGCGACGGTGAGCGGGATCGAGATCCACACGATCGGTTGGATCCTTCTCGCCGTGGGCGCGTTCGGCGCACTGCTCTCGCTCATCTTCTGGTCGAGCTGGGGCGGTTTCGGCGGCCCCGCTGACGGACGGCGCCGGACGGTCGTTCGCGAGGACTACTAGATCGAGCATCACCTTCGTTCGAGAGCCCCGCTTCGGCGGGGCTCTCGTTTACGGCGTCCCCACCCTGTTGAGCGGCCAGTAAGTCAGGACGACCTTGCCGATGATGTTCGCGCGCGGAACGAGCCCCCACACCCGTGAATCGCAAGAGTGCGCGCGGTTGTCTCCCTCCATGAGGTACATCTGCGCCGGAATGCGCCGCATCTTGCCGAGCGGCGGGATGTCGCGAAGCGTTTTCGAATCGCCGTCTCGGCGTGACGGCGCGACGTAAGACTCGGCGAGGCGGCGCCCATCGATGTAGGTCACGCCGTTTCGCTCCGACCAGGCCTCGCCGGGCAGGCCGATGATCCGCTTCACGAAGATGCCGCCGACACATTCGCGCCGGGCTGCGTCCGGCGCGTGGAAGACGACGATGTCGCCTCTCCTCGGAGAGTGGAAGTGGTAGATGAACCGATTGGCCAGCACTCGATCCGAGCTGCCGGCCTCACAGTCGGGCTCGGGTCGTGCGCAGTGGAGCGTCGGCTCCATGGAGGGGGACGGGATGCGATACGGATTGACGACCCAGGTCTTGACGGCGAGGACGATCAGCACTGCTCCGACGATCGTGGCCACCCAGTCGATCACGGTCCGCAACCCGTGCGGCAGGTTCGGGAAGAGCCGTTCGATCGGGCCGCGCAACGCGGCGGCTACGAGACGGCCGGCGCGAGCTCGCGCCCGATCAGTGCGACGGTTTCCAGATCGTCGTGCGCGAGGTGCTGCAGCATGACGCGTTCGTAGCCGATCTCCTCGATCCGCTTGAGGCGCTCGACTGCCTCGGGGATCGTCCCAACCGGGCCGTGCTCGCGGTTGCGCTCGAGCACCTCTTGTGGATCACGCCCGAAGCGCGCGCCGATGCGTCGCGCCGATGCCAGCACTTCCCGCTCGTCGCGGCCGATGACGCAGGGCGCCATCAGCGAGTAGCGGAGGGTGGAGGGATCGCGGCCGCCGCGCTCGCAGGCTTCATCGAGCAACTGCTTGCGCTCACGCACCTCGTCGAGCGTGCCGAACAGGGCGTTGTACTCGTCGGCGAATCGGACCGCGGGCCTGGCGGTGCCGGGTTTGGCGCTGCCGCCGACGAGGATCGGCAGGTCGGGACGGCGGAGGCCCGGGGCGTCCTCGAGGCGGTAGTAGGTGCCGTCGAAGTCGACGCGATCCTCGTGGAGGAGATCGTGCACGATCTCGAGCTGTTCTCCGAGCCGTGCGACGCGTTCGCGGACCGTGCCGAACTCGAAGCCGTACGCGGCGTGCTCGCGCTTCTGCCAGCCGGCCCCCATTCCGAGGGTCACACGTCCGCCTGAGATCTCGTCCGCCGTCGCCGCGGAGCGCGCGAGCACGGACGGATGTCGGAACGTCGCGGGAGAGACGAGCGTGCCGAGCTCCAGCTTCGTCGTGCGTGCGGCGAGGCCCGCGATCGTCGCCCACGCGTCGAGGACGCGACGGCTCTCGTCGAACCACGAGATGTAATGGTCCGAGCGGAAGAGCGCCTCGACGCCGTGTTCCTCGCACGCGGATGCGAGCGCAACCCAATCCTCCCAGGTCACACCCTCCTGTCCCTCGATCATGAGCGCGAGCCGCACGAAGCGGAAGCCTATGCATGACCGCTTCCGCCGTGTGTGGAAGACAAGTCACATTTTCGGCACGATCTCCATGTCCCTTCGAGCCGGTTTGACCAGCGTCTCCGCGGGACCTGTCGGGGACAGTCCCCGCCGTGGCTCGAGTCGGCATGCGCCGGCGAGCCAGGTCTCGGCTGCCCCAACAGGGCCCCCGCTAGCATCGACCCATGGCCGTCGCCTCGCCGGAGCAGTACCTCGCAGACCTCAACCCCGCTCAGCGGGAGGCCGTGCTCACGACCGAGGGGCCGCTGCTCGTCATCGCCGGAGCGGGCTCGGGGAAGACACGCGTCCTCACGTATCGCGTCGCCCACCTGATCAACGCGGTCGGCGCGAAGCCCAACGAGATCCTCGCCATCACCTTCACGAACAAGGCGGCCGGCGAGATGAGGGAGCGACTGCAACGGCTGCTCGGGCGCAGCGGCCAGGGGCTCTGGATCCTCACCTTCCACGCGGCCTGTGGGCGGATCCTGCGTCGCGAGGCGCAGCGGCTCGGCTATCGCTCGAACTTCACGATCTACGACCAGGCCGATCAGATCCGCTTGGTGAAGCAATGCCTGGAGGAGTTGGAGCGCGACCCGAAGCGGTTCACCCCGCGCGGCATCCACAACCAGATCTCGCATGCGAAGAACCGGCTGATCTCACCGGACGAGTACGCGAACCAGGTGCAGTCGTTCTACGACCAGACCGTCGCGGACGTCTACCAGCTGTACCAGCGGCGCCTCTTTGCTTCGAACGCCGTCGACTTCGACGACCTGTTGATGCTCACCGTCGACGTGCTGGAGCGCTTCCCGGATGTGCGCGAGAAGTGGCAGCAGGCGTTCCGCTACATCCTCGTCGACGAGTACCAGGACACGAACCACGCGCAATACCGGCTGTTGCAACTGCTCGCCGAGAAGCATCAGAACCTGATGGCGGTAGGCGATCCGGACCAGTCGATCTATTCGTTCAGGTCCGCGGACATCAACAACATCCTCGACTTCGAACGCGACTTCCCCGGGACACGGACGGTCGCCCTAGAACAGAACTACCGCTCGACGAATCTCATCCTCGAGGCGGCGAACACGGTCATCACGAACAACAGGGAACGCAAGCCGAAGGAGCTGTGGTCGGAGCTCGGGGACGGGGAGCCGGTGCGTGTCGTCGAAGTCGAGGACGAGCACGCCGAGGCACGGTTCGTCGCGGCCGGAATCGCGGGGCTCGTCGAAGAAGGCTTTTCCGGGGACGAGGTCGCGATCTTCTACCGGACGAACGCGCAGTCGCGGGTGCTCGAGGACGTCCTCGTGCGCCAGGGCGTCGCGTACCAGGTGATCGGCGGCCCGCGCTTCTACGAGCGCGCCGAGATCAAGGACGCGATCGCGTATCTGCAGGCGATCGACAACCCCTACGACGCCGTCTCGCTGCAGCGGATTGCGAACAGGCCGCGACGCGGCATCGGCGACTCCAGCCTCGCGCGCCTGCAGACGTGGGCCGACGCGCAGGGACGCTCGCTGTGGGAGGCGATGGAGTTCGCGGAGGAGGCGGGAGTCGGCGCCGCTCCGCTCAGAGCGGTGCAGGGATTCCGGACCCTGATGCAGTCACTGCAGTCCGGTGCCCTCGAGTTCCCCGTCTCGGAGCTGCTCGAGCGCACGCTCGAGCGCAGCGGTTATCTCGAAGCGCTGGAGGCCGAGCGCACGATCGAAGCACTGGGAAGGCTCGAGAACCTGCAGGAGCTCGTCGGCGTCGCGCGCGAGTACCAGGAGACGGCGGAGGAGCCGTCGCTGTCCCACTTCCTGCAGGAGATCTCGCTCTTCTCCGATCAAGATTCGATCCGCGGCGAGGAGAGCCTCGTCACGCTGATGACTCTCCACAATGCCAAGGGCCTGGAGTTTCGCGCCGTCTACCTGATCGGGATGGAGGAGGGGATCTTCCCGCACAGCAGGTCGATCGAGGAGCAGGGCATCGAAGAGGAACGCCGGCTCGCGTACGTCGGCATGACGCGTGCACGCGAGCAGCTGACGCTCACACATGCGTCGTCGCGCTCGCTCTGGGGCTCACGCGGCTACAACCTCCCGTCGCGTTTTCTCGACGAGCTGCCGAGCTCGATCGAACGCGAACGGCTGCGCCCTGCGTCCTGGTCGTCGTACGGTGCGCAAGGGATCGCGCCGCGCGAGGACATTCCTTCACTCTCCACGGGGGACTCGGTTCGCCACGGCACGCTCGGAGAGGGTGTCGTGACGCAGATCGAGGCCGGCGGCGTAGTCACCGTTCGCTTCGCGGACGGAAGCGAACGCCGGCTGATGCTCGACTACGCGCCCCTCGAACGCATTCCGTAGGGTCTGGACATGTCCGTAGAGATCCGGAATCCGGCGGAGGACGAGCTGCGCAACGCAATGAAGGCCGTCGAAGCCGCGTTCGGCGAAGAGCAGAAGGAAGAGGACCTGGACCGGCACCAGAAGGCGATGGCTCGCGATCGCTTCTTGGTCGCCTACGACGGCGCTGTCCCCGTCGGAACGACCGCGTCTTTGCCGTTCGAGCTCACAGTGCCGGGTGGCGAGCTCGGAGCGGGCGGCGTCACCTGGGTGGGAGTCCTCCCGAGCCACCGGCGCCGCGGAATTCTCACGCAGATGATGACGCATCAGCTTCACGATCTGCACGAGCGCGGCGAGGCCTTGGCGATCCTCTGGGCTTCGGAGGCGGCGATCTACGGCCGGTTCGGGTATGGAATCGCTGCGCCCATGGTGCAGCTGGACGCCGACCGGTCGCGGTTCTCGCTTCGCGACGATCCCGGGCCGCGCGGCGCGGTGCGCCTCATCGACAGGGACGAAGCCGCAAAGGTTCTGCCGCCCATCTATGACGCCGTTCGTCGACAGGTGCCCGGCTTCACGAGCCGCAGTGCACTCCTCTGGGACCTCTACCGCCTCGCCGATCCGGAACATTGGCGCCGTGGTGGCGGGCCGAAGTTCTATGCGGTGCTCGAGTTCGACGGTGAACCTGTCGGCTACGCCATCTATCGCATCAAGCTCGACTGGGAGGAGGGATTCGCGAAGAGCCAGGTACGAGTGTTGGAGACGTGCGCAACGTCTGCCGCCGCCGAGCGGGAGCTCTGGCGATTCCTGTTCGGGATCGACCTCGTCGTGCGGATCCAGGGACGCCACGACCCGGGATCGCCGCTCTTCCTGATGGTCGTCGACCCGCGGAGCCTCATGCTCCGCGTGACCGAAGGTCTGTGGCTTCGAGTCATCGATCTCGACGCTGCTTTGACCGGCCGCACGTACGCAGTCGACGACACGGTGGTCGTGGAGGTGCGGGACGAGCTCTGCCCATGGAACGCAGGGAGGTGGAAGATGGGAAGCGACGTCGGGCGCACCGAGGACGACGCAGAGCTCGAGCTCGACATCGCCGACCTCGCGTCGGCCTATCTCGGCGCGTTCGACTTCGAGCGACTTGCGGCGGCGCAGCGCGTACGCGAGCTGAAGTCCGGCGCGCTCCGGCGCGCGACCGACCTCTTCCGCACGTCACGCCCCCCGTTCTGCCCGGAGGACTTCTGACCGCTTTCGACGTTCGCCGAGTCGAGGACCTCGACGAGTTCACCCGCGCAGTTCTCGCAATCGGCCAGTACTTCGGCATGGTCCCGAACGAGGAGCGCATGCAGCGCTTCACGAAGCTGCTGCCGCTGGATCGCATGTACGGAGCGTGGTCGAACGAGACGATCGTCGGTGGTGCCGGATCGTTCCCGTTCGACTTGACCGTGCCGGGCGGCGACCTGCCGACCGCCGGCGTCACTGTCGTCGGCGTCCTGCCCACGCATCGGCGGCGCGGAGTCCTGCGCTCCCTCATGCGCGCGCAGCTCGACGATGCACACGAACGTGGCGAGCCCCTCGCCGCACTGTGGGCGTCCGAAGAGTCGATCTACGGCCGCTTCGGCTACGGGCTCGCATCGTTCTGCGGCGAGATCACGCTCGGGCGCGAGCACACCGCGTTCGCCCAGCCGTTCGACCCGAAGGGGACGCTGCGGTTGATCGATCCGGAAGAGGCTCAGGAAAGGATCCCGCCGATCTACGAGCGCATCCGACCCCAGTGGCCCGGCATGTTCTCGCGGAACGATGTCTGGTGGCAGAACCGCGAGATCGCCGATCCCGAAGAACGCCGCGACGGAGCGGGCCCAAAGAGCTGGGTCGCCTACGAACGCGGCGGGTCGATCGAGGGCTACGCCGTGTACCGGCACAAACCTGGTTTCGAGGCGGGGACGACGAACGCGGAGCTGCGAGTCCTCGAGGCCCTCGGCACGTCGCCCGAGGCGTTGCGCGACCTCTGGGCCTATCTGCTCGCAGTCGACTGGATCGCCACCGTCAAGTCCTACCTGCTGCCGCCCGACCATCCGCTGTTCCTACTGCTCGCGACCCCGCGCCGCATGCGCTACCGGATGGGCGATGGAATCTGGGTCCGTCTCGTCGACGTCGGCGCGGCGCTGTCAGGGCGGAGCTACTCGGGCGAGGGCTCGATCGTGTTCGACGTCGCGGACGAGTTCTGTCCATGGAACGAGGGACGCTGGAAGCTCGAAGGAGGCCGCGCGGAGCGCAGCAAGGACGAGCCCGAGCTGTCGGTGCCGGTGCAGTCGCTCGGCTCCGCTCTGCTCGGAGGCGTCTCTTTCGCTGCGCTTCGCCGTGCAGGCCGTGTCGTCGAACTGAAGGAGGGGGCGATCGATCGGGCGGACGCACTCTTCCGCTGGGATCGTCATCCCTGGTGCCCCGAGATCTTTTGACCCTCGAGAGCCTCGGCTAGACTGGCCGCTTCACCAGGGCGGTTAGCTCAGTTGGGAGAGCACCAGCTCGACAAGCTGGGGGTCACTGGTTCGAGCCCAGTACCGCCCATTTCGCCGATCGAAGTCCGCTCTGCTTCGCAGAGCATGATGACTTCGATCGGCTTCCTGTTTCGATCCATGCGTTAGCGGCCGACGCCGGCAAAGCCGGCATCGGCGGAAAATGTTCGGTTGCAAGGCTGATCCGCCTCTGACGAAACACGACGAAGCCGCCGGAAGCAGCCTCGCCGTGGGTGCGTCGCCGTTCACCTCGAGCACGACTTGGTTGCCGTCCGGCCCGACGAGCGATCCATTTCTCGCAGCAGTGGAAGCTCTCGCCGACGCGGAACGGCCGGCCTTCGCCATAGCGAACTGACCGATCGAAATCCGGCCTGCTTCGCAGGCCATGATGATTTCGATCGGCTTCCTGTTTCGATCCGAGCGTTGGCGGCCGACGCCGGCTCAGCCGGCATCGGCGGCGAGATTTTCCTGCTTGAGCAGGTCGAAAAAGGATTTTCAATCCCGGCACCCGAAAGGGGTAGAGCCTTTCTTGACATGAGTTTGGATCTCGCCAACGATCCGATGTGCCGAGGGGGGTCTCGGTAGCGCTCGGACACCCATCGGATATTCAACAGGAGGAAAGTTGAGCAGGTTTCTGCGGCTCGCGGTCACGCTTCTTTTCATTACCGGTCTTGCGGTCGCACCGGCCGGCGCCGGAGACGGCTCTGGCTCGGCTCCGATCGGCGGCGCGGCCAACGAGACGGCCACCAAGTGGTTTGTCGAGCTCTCCAGCCCGCCTGCGGTGAAGGGGACAAGCAAAGCGACCCTCAAGGCCGAACGCGACGCGTTCAAGGCCAATGCGGCTGCCGTCGGCGTCAAGCTGACCGAGCGCTACTCGTACGACTCGCTCTGGAACGGCGTCTCGGTGTCGGTGGCACCGTCACAGGTCGCCACTCTCCGCTCGGTCACCGGCGTAAAAGCGGTGTATCCGGTCGAGACGCTGTCGCTTCCTCCGTCCGAGAGCGCCCCCAACAACAACATCGATTTGAAGAATGCGGTCGGGCTCACAGGCGCTGACATAGCCCAGACAGAGCTCGGCCTCGACGGCTCGGGCGTGACGATCGCGATCATGGACAGCGGTCTCGACTACACGCTGCCCGAGTTCGGCGGCTGCTTCGGACCGGGCTGCAAGGTGCGCGGTGGATTCGATCTCGTGGGCGACGCGTACAACGCGACCCCTGGTCCGGCTTTCGATCCAGTCCCGCACCCGGATGCCGATCCTCTTCCCTGCGATCCCGACGTCGCCGACCGTGCGGAAGTTCTCGGCGCCGGCGCCTCCGACGCGGCCCACGGCACGCACGTGGCGGGCATCGCCGCAGCGGACGGCAGGGGCCATACGGACGACGGTCAGGTCGTCGGTGTCGCTCCGGGCGCCCAGCTGCTCGCCTACAGGGTCTTCGGCTGCAACGGCGGCACGGACAGCGACGTAATGGCGCACGCGATGGAGCTGGCACTCGCCGATCATGCGGACGTCCTCAACATGAGCATCGGCGCGGCCTTCACCAACTGGCCGCAGTACCCGACGGCTGTCGCGGCAGACAACCTCGCTACGGCCGGCGTGACTGTCGTCGCCTCGATCGGGAACAGCGGCGTCAACGGAGGGCAGCTCTGGTCGGCCGGGGCGCCCGGCGTCGGACGCAACGTCATCGGTGTGGCCTCGTTCGACAACCGGAAGGCGACCCTGCCGGCATTCCAGGTCGGCACGACCTTGTACACGTACAACCGCGCGTCGGGCTCGCTTGCGACCGTGCCCCAGTCCGGCAGCGCCGAGCTCGTCGCGACGGGAACACCCGCGACCGTGAACGACGGCTGCAACGCCCCGCTGTCGACAGCTCTGGCGGGCAAGATCGCTCTCATCCGCAGAGGGACCTGCGGGTTCTACAACAAGGCCATCAACGCGCAACACGCCGGCGCGATCGGTGTCGTGCTCTACAACAACATCGCCGGAGCGCTCAGCCCGACGGTCGCGCCAACGCCCGCAGGTGCGGAGCCCGTCGCGATCCCGGTCGCGGCGATCACCGCGGCCGACGGCGCATCGATCTTCAGCGGCCTCGCTGCAAATCACACGCTGACCTGGACCGATCAGGTCCTCGAGACTCCTCTTGCAACCGCGGGCCTGGTCTCGGACTTCAGCTCGTTCGGCACTGACGCCGAGCTTGGCCTGAAGCCGGACATCGGCGGGCCAGGCGGCCAGATCTACTCGACGTGGCCGCACCAGCAGTTCGGCGGCCACAACACGATCAGCGGCACGTCGATGGCAGCTCCGCACGTCGCCGGTCTCGCGGCGCTGATCCTTCAGGCGAAGGACAAGAAGATCTCACCCGCGATGGTGCGCACGCTTCTCATGAACACGGCGCTGCCGAAGGCCGTCAACATCGCACCGACCTCGGGGCTCCTCGAGCCCACGTGGCGGCAGGGCGCAGGTCTCGCGCAGATCGTCAACGCGGTCACAACGCCGGCCTGGGTCACCCCGGCCAAGATCTCGCTCGGTGAGGGCAACGGCGGGGCTTCTCAGCTCACCGTTACGAACGGCGGGACCGCGCCGGTCACGTACGACCTCTCCGAGGTCACGACGATCGGCACGGGGCCGTCGACGACGGCCGGGGCGGTGTACCCGTTCAACTTCACGTACCTCGGCGGAGCCGACACGGCGACGTTCAGTTCGCCGAGCGTCACGGTACCCGCAGGCGGCAGCGCAGCGGTCAACGTCAACATCCAGGCGGGCGCCTGGCGCGACAAGAGCCTCTACGGCGGCTATGTCGTGCTGACCCCGCGCGGCGGCGGCGTGACACTACGTGTTCCGTACGTCGGGTTCTTCGGCGATTACCAGTCGCTGCCGGTCTTGACCGCAGCCAACTGCGGGCTGCCGGCCGTGTTCCAGATCAAGGCCGGCTCCGCGGATGGGTGCCTCGGCCCCGGCGTCTCGCGCCTCGGCGCCGCGGGCGCGACGTTCACGCTGCAGGGAAGCGACTTCCCGATCCTGCTCTTCCATCTGAACCATCAGGTGCGCAGGCTGAACATCCAGGTCTTCAAGACGGACGGCTCCGCCGTTCACCCGGTGTTCAACTACGTCACGCAGCAGGAGTTCCTCGGCCGCAACTCGACCGCCACGACGTTCTTCGAGTTCGACTGGGACGGCACCCGATCGCAGGACAACGGCGTCGGGAACGGCGATCACCGCAAGGCCGTCCCGAACGGTCGCTACATCCTCAAGCTCAGCGCCCTCAAGGCGCTCGGCGATGCGGGCAACTCGGCCGACTGGGAGACCTTCACCACTCCGCCGATCACCCTGGCTCGCCCCTAGCGACCAAGATGTGCGGCAAGAAAAGGGCCCCGCCTGCGCGGGGCCCTTTTCCGTTCTGCTGAGCTTCCAGCTACCGCGTCTTGCGTCGTGTCGTGCGCCGGCGCGTGCCGGTCT
>WNFX01000753.1_pt1 | contig 79798 bp, 90 predicted proteins | sample 5400111 | NCBI WGS metagenome assembly WNFX01 (sample SAMN13153363, study PRJNA577476) | soil metagenome | isolation source: 40 cm soil or saprolite under grassland replicate 1 | place: USA:California | collected 2016-06-15
GGAAGATTTCATCACACAATGTTACGTATTACATGAAACATTCGCTCTTAGTTTGCGCCCGGAAAAGGCTTTCGCCTCAATCAAAGAACGGCTCACGTCGATGGTGCGAGAACGGAAACAGGTGACACATGCGAGAAATGCGGCGGACGTTCCTTTTGATGACTGCTGCCACTAAATAACGCCGACAGGATCACGTTGCCCCGCTGCGTCGTAAACGCGGGTCACAGCATCATGTGAGCGGCTGAGATGCTTGGCGTACCCTATTGCGTCATCCGACCTGGTTACCACAAGCCGCCGAATGCCAGCACATCGGAAATCAGATCAAAGCTGCGTTTGTCTTTGCGCGGGGCGGATTTCGTAAATGTGCTGTGAATTGGTCAATAGGCTCGTAGTTTTGTCGCGCAATCTTGCGCCATATCGCGCAACCGCGAACTCAAACTCGGCGTGCTCGCGCCCGTGATTGCCTGCCCGCTTGCCTCTTATTACTGCGCTCAAAATCATCCACGACTTCCTGTATCTCGTCCCGCAGACCGGCATCCCAACCTTGAATTGCTTCTGTCACCGTGATTGGCTTTCCGTTCCTTTCGATTGGCTTCCAGCCGAAGTCTTTTAAAGCGGCGCTGCCATCTATACTTTGAATGGCTATTTTGGGCGGTGTTTTGTCGTTGCCCACTGCGATTCTTGTCACCACCCGTATCGGCCTTCCCTGTGCATACTGTGCATCCAAACAGTGACCTAACGCGAGCGTCCCGCACTTTTCCCCGCGCAATACCCATAGCTCACCTTCGAGTCCGCAGTCGCGGGCAAAGCGACGCGCTTCCGCAACTGCTTTTCCCTCAGCGGGCGTCATCAGAAGCCCTTTTTCTTCATCGATCAATCTTGTAGTGTGACTTTTCATGCCCAAACCATTGCCACACTTTCAAGTAATTTCACCGATGAAGCGGCAGACATGCGCGAACGTGGTGAGTGCCCTTACGACACCGAGGGCAGCAACACGCTCATTCGCATTTGTTGGATGAACTACTGACACCATGCCGGAGCGTCGAAAATCGACCGATCTTGACCCCTTTATTTCGTCATTGTTGTGTGGAGCGGAAAAGAGGCACAATTGTCCGGCGTGAAACGAAGCTGGGAAATCATCGCTGACAATCTCAGCAAAACCGGTTGGAGCTGGGGTTGTGTCGCATCTGTGGATCGCGAGGGGCGAACGATCTTCGTTGCTGACGAGCAGCGGTTCCGTCGCTTAAAGTAAATGAGCGATGAACTTTATCCCTTTGATTGGAAAATTCGAAATCAGTAATAGCTCGATAATTTTCGATGGCGGAATAGCAACAATCGACTCGACGACGAGAGTGGATCTAAGCGGCATTGGCAATTTATTGAGCGATCAGTTCTTCGGTGGTGGCACTCTTCAAGCGACTATCGAGTTCACTGACGTCAAAGAGTCGGCATGTGGGCTGATGCTGTTTTATCAACCGCTCAATCAGTCATTCATCGAAGCTCAACTAGGAGGAATCTTTTTTGCGTCCCTTATGGGTTACTCCAACTCGCAATGGGTGTGGTATGCTCAAACGGGTTTCGGCAACCAGATTTTTGCGGGACGTAAATACAAACTGCACGTCAACGCACTTGGCTCAAGTGTCTCAAATCTGGGTTGATGGTGTGCAAGTATTACCAGGCAAATTGCCCTTTCCCCTTCCACGCGGCCAAGCGGGAATCTGGTGCAAGAGCAAAGGAACAATAAAAATTACGGACTTTTCTGTTGAGGCTATGCGGGCGACCGCGTTTGTCATGCTGCAGTTCTCCGCACCGTATAATGAACTCTTTGCGGAGGTGATTCGGCCAGTTACCAAAGAACTAGGCCTAACCTGTATTCGCGCTGACGAATCATTTGGCCCCGGAGTGATTATTCAGGACATTGAACGACAAATTTTGGAGGCACAGATAGTCATTGCAGATATCACTCCAGCCAACTCGAATGTTTATTATGAAGTAGGTTACGCCCATGCTCTGCAAAAACCGACAATCTTGATTGCGGAGAAAACAACGGACCTGCCATTCGACGTTTCGCCATTTCGCATCCTGTTCTATGAAAATTCCATCGCTGGTAAAACAAAGGTGGAGGAAGGGCTTAGGAATCATCTCAAGGCAATCCTTCAATCGGCGGGAATGACGACGGCTGCACGCTAGGGCTCTTTAAAATCGCCCTTGTGTCTGTGTACTTCGATAGACCGCTCCATATCACGTAGGGGTATGGTGGCGATCTTTGGCTAGATCGAGAATGTCTCGTAGGAACAACAAAAATACGAGATAAGTGAATCCAGAAATGTAGTAAATGAATAATAACTTAAGAGATTGGCGAACTGCGTACAACTTTCTTATTTGGTCAGCCAACTGATCCGAGACGGTATCTTTTGGGATGTGCTGCAACTCGTAGTAAATTGACTTTATGCTGCCATTGAGTTCACCAATCTTTATCGCGGCAACGAGGAGGGCGCCCATCACTAGAACTGGGAGGGCGAAGATGAACATCACGCGATAGGCTTTAGAGTATTTGTATGCGACGAATGCGAGGCCCAATGCGACAGCGACAATCAGCGGAATAAGGACGGTCATGGTTCTTTAAAATCGCCTTTGTGCCTATGTACGTCGATTAGTTTGCCAGCCGCATCATAAACATGTATCACAGCATCATGCGCACGGCTACGATGTCTCGCGTAGTCGATTGCATCGGCGGCTTTTAAGTACCATAGCCGCCCGAACGGCAGCGGATCGGAGATCAGATCAAAGCCGCGTTTATCTTTGCGCGGGCGTACTTCGTAAATGTGTTGCAGGCTAGTCATATTAAATCCCATTCTTTTTCAAGTCGCGCGATGTCATCCAAGACTAGTGAGCGGATTACATTTCCGCCGCGGCCAACCCGGAGAGCAATTCTGTTTGACTCAATAGACTGGAGAGTGTCAGTGCTGAGATGCGGGCGAAGTTCTGAGTAAATTGCTGTGCCTGAAAACTCTGTTTGGTCAAAGTTTCGGTCTAAGAATTCCCGCCAACGGCGAATCATGTCTCTTTTGTATGCCAGCTTCTCGCGCTTCTGTTTAATTCGCCCGTGTATCCATTGTCCTAACAGCGTGACCAATCCACCGACAACGGCGCCGACAATAGCGGCGATCACGGTGGCAGTTGCGGCGTCGATCTGCGTAAAAATGTGCACAGCGTCAACTGGATCATGGCCGGATCATTTGCCATCCGGCAATCAAAAACGATTTTAGCCCCTCCACGTTGACGCCTGACTGCGGGATGTTTGCCACGCTGTGCGCGTTTGCAGCGTTACAAGCCTGTGCAACACGTGCAAGACGTGTAAGACGCTATTGAAATCTTTGCGAGTTACACGAGTTGCACAAGGGCGTTACTGGTTTTGTCATGTGTTCGCTCGCGTAAAAATCCGCGTGACGTGTCCGCCACTTTCGGGCTGTTCATCGCGCCCGCTCAATTCGCCTTCCGACTCCATTGCAGCAAGAAGCGCGTGCGTGAGATTGGCAACAAATCGCCTGAATCAGGAGTGACTTAATTACCCGAACTGAGGTCAAGAGGCCGTGGCGGCCCCGCCGGGCCTCGGTGTTACTCTCGGAATGGGCGTTGCCGTTGGTGTTGGTGTTGTGGTGGGTGTCGGAGTTGGTGTGGCGCCCTGTAGCGGACTCGGCACGGCAAACATCGCCAGCCAGACGCCAGCGAAGAAGACAATCACGCCAAGTAAAACGCGCAGATTCAAGAAAGCGGATTGAGCAGTGCGTCTCTTTTTCATCGACGAAAGCTACGGCGCTTTAACCGAAGGGCAATCGTGCTTTTTCACAACTCGGATTTGCCAGCGGAGCACCGATATTAGCTTGGATCGCAAAAGAATGTCGAGACTTGTTTCTTTCTTTTTTGAGAAACCACGAATCATCGCTGACAGCCTCAGCGAGGCCGGATGGAGTTGGGGCTGCGTCTCAGCGATTGATTCCAACGGCCAAACGATCTGGATTGCAGATGCGCATCGCGACGACGGAAAGCGTTTCGTTGTGCGAGCCGAAGAAAAGCTGACTGCGTTTGTAGAATTGGAGTAAGCGAGTCGACAGTTCACGTAAGATGAATGTCGATCTCGTGTGGTGCCGCTCCTATCGCAAGCAGAGCTGTTCGTTCTTGCGAACGAATGTTGTCTCCATAAACGGCAATCCTTATCGTGTACTCCCCAACTGGAAGCGAGGTGATAAGTCTATTGTCTTTGACGACGTAGGTCCAAAGTTCGACTATGGCGTTTTGGTTGTCCTCTCGAACACCTAAATCAAAGATCCAGTCTTCGGTCGGACTAAGACTCATTGCGTCATTGATTCCGCCTTGCCATTGAAAATACCCCGGCTTGAGTTCGTTAGGCTGAATGTTACGTCCCTCAACAGTGAGTAGCTTAACTCGGTATCGTTTTACTGCGCGATCCCCGACATTTTTGATGTTTCCACGAACCCACCATTTACCCTGGCTCACCTCGATCAACCCATTTTCAACTCGTACCGAAATCCTCGCAGCGTGGGCAGCCTTCTGGAGCTCACCATAGAAAAGTGCTACGATCGCTGCGAGAGTGGTCGCTGTCCCTGTAAGCATCTCCCACTTCTCCTTGCCCGTGCCGATGAACACTGGCAGCGCGCAAATAGCCAAATAGGCGGCGACCAACATTCCCGATCCGTGTTGCCGCCCCACACACCCGCCACACCGACAGGATTACAAAGCGCCACGTGACGACAACAAGCGCCGCAACGACTACGTAAGTTGCCACGGGATTTAACTCGCGAAACCACCACTGTTGCATAATGCCCAAGTGTTTTTAAGGCTCGCGGAAATCGCCAGCGTGCTGGTGCGTTTCGATCACATTGCCAGCATCATCGCAGACACGGATCACCGCATCATGTGACCGGCTGTAAAACTGCGCGTACCCAATGGCGTGCGAGACTTCGGTGTACCACAGCCGACCGAATGGCAGCGCATCAGAGATTAGATCGACGCCGCGTTTATCTTTACGCGGGCGGACTTCGTAAACGTGCGTTGGCTGCAGCAGCTGATTAGACTCGTGCTTGGATAATGTTTTCGGGTACCCATCCGAACCGACCGTCGTCGAGAGCGAGATATGCCCAGCCCCCGAGAGTGCGAATCAAGCGGGCTTCGTCACCAGCCGCAATCGTTAGTTCCTGAGCTGAATAATCGCACACAGCTGTGGCTTGGCCTGTCGTCTGCGACAAGTAGCTGAGGTGAACCCAGCCTTCTTTGCCGTCTGATGCGAGGCACCAGAACCATTCCGGGAAGTCGGGATCCGCACGCCGGACGTCAACGGTTTCGCCAGCACGAAACGCGATGAGATCGCCGTACTGCGCTGTGTAACCCTCGAGAATAACGACGCGTGAGCTCATTTGGTCCATCGCTGCAGTCTAACCAGACGGAGCTGAGCCACTGCTGGCGGGAGCGAGTCTGGCAAACATCGAGAACTGTTTCATAAAATCAATTTGGGCATCACAACGGCCAGCGGTTGGCTGCATCGTCTGGTCAGGCCTTTCGTGTTTGCAGACAATTCCGCGGCTGCTGCGAAATGTCCCCGGTCAACTGCGTTAAGCGGTTGCATCAGGATAAAAAAGCGCCAGTAGCAACATGTTCGGAAATTCTGAATTGTCGCGCTTCGACCATGAATATTTCTCAGACGGCCATGCGAGGGACACTCCTTTGCCTAAAAGTTGTGCCAAGATATTAAGCGTACCAGTACCAAGAGTTGTCACATCGATAACCAGATCATCCACGCATGGACCATTCTTGTCACTGATGTTTGACTTGCGAATATGAAATGCCGTCGCTAATCGGGAGCGCGGATGTGGGGAAACTGAAGAAGCCCGTTTCATTCAAATAGTCGTCAAGTCGCCTGGGACGATGTTCTGGCATCAACACAGAAAGCCCGCGGTATTGCTCGACACGCGGAGAGATGGACTTTGAACGGCCCGCGGCAGTAATTTCCTTTCGAGTGACGCGATCGCAATAAACATTCTCGTACACTTCATCCCCGGTGAGAGCATCTTTGAACTTAAACGAGAAATGGTAATCGCCGCCTAAAGGATACCTAAAATGAATGTGGAATGGCAGCTGCGTTTTGAAGCCGAGAGTTTTGGCGATGAGCTTATCTGGCGTGAACCAACCAAAGAATCATCCTCGGACGGCGTTTGATCCAATAAACCGCCTCTAATCCCTCTTTATCGCGAATACACACCTTCACGGCGCGAACCACATGAGCTAATCCTTTTCTCTTTCGAGAAAAGTCTGGTCAATTGTGAAACGCCTGGCCATACTCGGCAACTTTCTGCGGGCAAACAACGGAGGAAAAATCATGATTCATTTAATCTGGTACATTGTTGTTGGGCTGATCGCGGGTGTTATCGCGAAATCAGTGATGCACGTGCACATGACGATTTTCTGGACAATCGTGCTCGGCATCATCGGATCGATCATCGGCGGCGCGGTTACCCACATGTTTTCGCACCCGACAACCGGACGATTTCATCCCGCCGGCCAGTTATTACAGGCGTACTGGTGCTGGCGGCAGGCATCTTCATCCTTATCGGAAGGCAAGATGAAGCGAACCGTATTTATGAGCGGGCTTTTGGGTTGCGGCGACGGAAAGCGTTTCGTTGTGCGAGCCGATGAAAAGTTGACGGCTTTTCTGGAACTGGAAGCCACGACTCGCAGAGGGGGGCAACGGGAGCAATCTCGGTTTACAGTTGACCGATTTGCGGCGTAGTACGATAATAGGTGCGGTCGACGGGCCCTGCACACACCAGCTTTTTACAAAAGGTACCACCCCGGTGACAAGGACCCTCGGGTTCTCTCGCAAGAGTAGCCGGGGTGGTCGTTTTTCTAATAGTAAAACCGCTCGCCCCTTCGGAATATATCAAACTCGCTGCGAAGGCGCGGGTAGATGATTTCATACGGGCGCTTCTCAGCGCCGCTCCATTTTTTGTAAATCGCCCACGAGCAATAGTCCGCTATTTGAAGGTCAAAATTGCACTTGGCGCTCTGGTGGAATAGCCGGTAAGGAGTTCCGATTGGCAGTATTAATGACAACGTTGTTTTCACTGCTTTTTCCGCTGGGCGTTTTTGCTTTCCGGTGAACAGTGACGCTGCGATGACTATCACCTTCTCATATTGTTGTAGATCGTACTGTCTGAAGATATACCGGAGCAAATAGCCGAGTATCTGAGGGTAAAATCTCTCGATATGCTGCAATGCTGGGCCGGTCTTCCGTTTTTCGACAATTATCGAATCGATAGTCAATGGCTTCAGGTGCGCACGAATTACGTTGAAGACCTCATTTCTGACAGCCTGTTTGTCCTCGCAGGCATGAAAGCATTCGCCTATTGCGGCATCTTTTTGAAGCAGATCGTACCTTAGGTCGTGCAACGCCTTGGCGCCATCGAATGGATGTTCGGTGGTAACGCTAGTAATGACAAAAAAACGACTACCGTTCGGCTGGAATGCTAAGTCACCTGACTCGTCAAGAAAAACGTAGAGAAAGCGGGGCATGGCAGCTATGCGCGTCGTGAACGCGAATCACAGCATCGTGTGACCGGCTGTAAATTTGGCATAGCCGACTGCGTTACTGGCTGTGTTTGGCTTGCCATACCACAGCCGACCGATTGGCAGCGCATCGGAAACGAGATCGACGCCGCGATGATCTTTACGCGGACGGACTTCGTAAACGCGAGCCTCGACTTTATGCCTTCTCATGCTGTGAGCCATTGTTTGTATGGATGCCTGATGTTGCTGCTGCCCACGCGCTTGCTTCTTGTGGCCGTATATCGCCAGTCCAAAACCGATCCCACAGATCCTCTGACAGGCGTACACCAGCGCAGTCGGTAAGGGCATTCAACGCCTCTGCCTGAAGCAGCGTGAAAGGCGTGAGGCCAGCGGCCAGCTCGCACCGCTCGCGCAGTTTCTTCACAATCTCTGGGTGTCGCTTCAGGACGGCTCGACATCGTGGTGAACACGTCAACACGCCCCTGCGGCTAACCTCAGTGAACTCACTGCACACTGCACAAGCGATGATGTAACACTTCGCGCGCGTCACTTGGTGATCCTCCCGTGGAAGGTCCGTTTGATCTCGTGCAGATTACGCAGCTCGGCCGTAGTCAGTGGCGCAATGCGGTTCTGCTCGCAGAGCGTCTGCAACTCGTCTTTCGTATGGATGCTCCACGGCTCTGCGCCTACTTCTACCAGCGCCCCTTTGGTGTCCTCGTTCTCGCAGAAGAGGATTGTCTCACCGAGGATCTGCGAAAACACCATGACGAAGGGCAATTTCAGCAACGCCAGGAGCGCAGGCTTGTGCGCTTTGAGGACTTCGGCAAACTCTGCCGAACAAAGCCGCGCCGGCTCCACGGTCAGTGTATCTGGCGGTTCAAAGCTAAGGTTCAGGCCAAGCTCGGACGCTTTCTGAAAGACTTCGATAGTGGTCGCTGTGGTCATAAACGGCCAACTCCCAACTCATCGGCAACGATCGTTTCGGCCTCTGTGTCCGGTTCCCTGGAAGGCGTGATTTTCTGGCTACTACTCCTATCTACATCTACGGAATTCCCCGTTTTACCTCGCGAAACCCCGAATTGTGTAGATGTAGATGACCTAAGCAGCTGGAATTTGCGTGCCGGTCTGCCGCGTCCTCCACCGTGATCGACTGGCTCCCATTCGCCGAGTCCAGCTTTCACCAGCGCGATCAATTCTCGCTCAGTTCCCACCTTGTCGTTTTTCAATCGGGTGAAGGACTGCATCACTTCCCGCTCGTACACAGCGCCCCCGCGGCGCTCGATGAATTCACAAAGCTCACGTTGCTCCCGCTGCTCGCGCGTCTTAGCAAGATTGGCGTAGATGCGCACGGCTTCATTGCCGAACCAGCGCGCCAGATCACACGCAGCCTGCATGGTGTCGCCGGTGACAACCTCAGCCTGTGGATTGCGCGCGAGTTGTCCGACCAGACCGAGGCGCGCAGCGTAGCCGGTGAGTTTGCACCAGGCGGCCTCTTCATGCTCCCCAGCTTCAACAGAGACAGCGCCACACTCGTTGTAGAAGTCCACGAACACCGCTTTGGCGTCCCTATCGAGTGGGAGCAACTTTGGACGTTTGTCGCAGTAGTGAGGTTCCGGCGGAAGCAGCCAAAGTTCTTCGAACAATTCCAATGCCGCTTTGCAAATATCGTCGGAGACCGTTTTGTCACTCCAGCGGTCTTGCAGGAATGGTGGATGAGCAAGTAAGAATCGCGCCGGGAGACCGCGTTCGAAGTAGTCCGGGGTTAGAACACGTCTGAAGACTTTAGGCTGAATGCCGCCAGCAATGCACACGCGGGGGTCATATATTCGGTACCGCCTTTTGTCTGTGCGCCGATCCAGTCCAAAGAGCACACCAGTGTGAAGCGACAGCCACCGGCTCACGTCCGCTCCTTTGCCCGAATGATATTGATCAAACGCTGCGAACCAGTGGCTAAGCTCGTCCTTCTTCACCAGCACCCCGTGGGGGTTTTCCTGTATCGCGTCCGCGGGAGCTGCCAGCGTCATATCGTCCATCAGGCAGGTAAGCAAACCCGGAGGCTCAGGCTTTTTGCCAGGCTTCTTTTTTCCCTCTGCCTCCCAACCCGCCAGATCATTTTCGTATTTCTCGCGCGCCTGCTTATTCTGCCGCATCAGGTCCCGCTCATTCTCCATCACTGCGAAGCAACCAGCATTCAAGGCGGGACTCTTGCGGCTACCGCTGCGGCCTATGATGCCTGTCCAAATCACGGGCGGTTGAACGAAACCGGGCTTCAACTTGATCGAACGTGAATTGCCTATTGCTGCGCCTAACGAGCTGAGCAACGGCAGCAGAATAAAAGCAACATCCACGTTGAGGCTCTCAGCAGCGGCAATGACGTATTCCTGCAAAACCGACGGCAACAAGTCGAGTGGTGGCGGACCGTATTGCGGTGGCGGTGATGGCGTTTCATCAGGCTCGGCGTCCTTTGATAGTTCACCGGCGGTTAGGTCAATCTCCGGCGTTTCGTCGATCAACTTCCGGATGGTGTCCCGCGCTGTTTCGTGCGGAAGCGAAGCGATGAAATCCGACACGTCATGAAATCCATCGGGCAGCGCGACGTGTTTGATTGACTTCGCTTTGCCGGTCAGCGACTCGATGACGTGTTGCGTGTGCTTCTCGCCCTTGCCGTCCTTATCGCCAACATCACCGAAAACGATCACGTCTTTTCCGCGTAGCATCTCGGAATACACATCCCGCCAGTTACCAGCGCCTAACGGATTGGTTGTCGCGACGAATCCGAGTTTCTCCAGGTTGTCGCAGTCCTTTTCACCTTCGGCCACGCACACGGTTGACGCTGCAATAACTTCCGGCAGGCGATACAGGACACGGCGAACGCCTTGCAGGTTGTTAATCCACTCGCCTTTGCCATCTGGTCGGCGTTGCCAGAAGTCTTTCGGCTTGGTGCGTACGCATTGGAAAATCAAATTGCCGCCTTCGTTTGTGTAGTCATACGTCGCTACGATCTCAGGCGCACCGTTACTGCCACTGAGTTCACGCATCGCCTGAGCTGAATCACATCTACGTTCGTGCATCACCCAGTCGATGACGCTGCCGCCGCGCTTGCAGTCGTTGCAGTGCCAAAGGTTTTTTGCTGGGTCGATGGTAACGGGCCGATGATACCTTTTGTGTTGCGTCACAGGACAAGCATTCGTAACGAAATTCCTTCCTGCCGGCCGAAGCTTGTAGTCACGCTCGGCCAAAAAGCCTTGCAACGGATAGGCGGAAATAATTTCGTCGCGTGTCATGTGCATCGCCTTTCCAGTTCATCCGCAAGCCGCCCGCGACGCTGCTCAAAAAACCAAAAAGGCGTGGCTAGAATTCTTGCGAGAAATGCCGTCGCATGATACACTGCCAGCAGTTGCAGTTTTCGGAGCGCCGTCCTCCAAAGACGGCGTTTCGCTTTTAGTGGCGACTCCGTCACGGCGCGCCTCCGTTCTCCATTTGGCTGCGCACGAAACGCGCAACCGCGTCATACGGGATTAATGTGACACCCCTGAGCTTCCACGGTCGCGAATACGCACGAGTTTCCAGTAACCGCGCTGCTCGCCTTCGTAGTAATAACTCCGGCCAAAACCAAAATGAGGGTCAACCCCTTTTTTGGGGAGCCGAAAGAATTCAGGGCGTTGCGAAGTGACAATTACGCTCGATGTGTTCATCGAGCATAAATAATTTCACCAATATCGGGTTACGCCACAACTTCGCAGTGACAAATTCGGCGAAATCAATCCGTTTTTGTCACACGCGCCTTATGGTGTTTCCCGCAGAGATACCGCTTGATTTTTGAAATCCACTCCCGCCTGCTCGCCGGACTCAGCTTCTTTGGGATCGCGCCACACTCCTGCAACTCAAGCAGGATTCGTTTGGGGCTGTAACCATACACTGAGGCAAGCTGCCGCACTAACGCACTACGTCGATCTCTCGAGCAATACTGTCTGATTCTCGCGCGCAATGACTCAGAGTGACTTTTATTCGTACACTTCGAGACAGCACCAATGTTTTCTAGATACTGCGCAACCACCTTGGGTTTTCCCAAGTGTTGCTGTGTGACCGATTTTACGCGCCAAAGGCTGCCAGGCTGATCAATCTTTCGCCAGCGTTTGAACACATCCTCAAGAAATTGCATCAGTCCGTGGCGATCCCTCACATATTCCTCCGCGAGCGCGCTCAGCAGCTCTTTGCTAACAGTGTGCCCGCTCAGAGTCCAGTTGTAGCAACCCTCCTCGCCATGAATACAGCACGAGGCATAATCGCCAATCCACCTGCCAAGCTTTCGTAGAAAGTCTCCTTGCGCCTGATTAGTCTCATTTCGCAGCACGACGCTGAGTGAGCGTGCCCTAATAAACACGATCGCTTCGTAATTGTCGCGAATCGAACCAATCTCTTTCGCTTCCGTCCTCCTGGCGGATTCGCGAGCAAACTTGCCCGCTAGGTCGCAGCAAAGTTCTTCATCCAACACTTCTCCATACGCCGCCTCTCTGCCGCTAACCTCATTCACGCAGCTACTGCGTTTCTGCTGATTCATTTCGATTGTCTGCTGATTCAACCGTCATTAAAACGAATTTTTCCGGACAGGCTGACGGTACTTGGTGATTGTTTGCTCGCCGGGCCTTCGACCGCCCCCCCGGTGCTTCGCGAAGATCGCACGACGTAGAAGTATGGCGCTTCCGGCGGTCGCAAGCATGGTGCTGGCGGTTGTCGCTCGCGGCGGCCAGCGTAGGCTGGTGGTGTCTCCGATTGAACGCTCAACGTCGATTCCCCTTTTCATCCCCCGGTTTCCCTATCAGAAAAGACTTCAAACAACAAGGTCGAATATCGCCGGAAATCGGCGGACTTGTTCTGACCTCGTGTTCTGACAGCGCCAATTGCAACGCCTTTCCCGGGCTGTTTTGCCTATGAAACAGGCCAGTGCTGCACAATCGAAGCGGCGGGTTCGATTCCCGTTGCCCGCTCGTTTTCGTCAGCCCCCGTTTTGTTCGTGTGAGGCGGCTTGCTTACGTTTGCGGAGCCACGCTACGTTTTTGCGTACTACGTGGCCTCCTTTTACAAGCGTGCATGTTTTTCCGAGTTTTGGATCGAATACACTAACGTCTGCAGGGAGTGCTGCCAGAAATCCACAAAAATTTGCTACTCCATTGTATTTGAATGCTGCCTCGCGCACTGCTTTCGCCGTGAGCGGCAGGCGGGCATTTGCTGTTCGTGAATCGCGATCCTGGGTAGCCGGGAGCGAGGGCGACGATTCGAGATACGGAGAAGGAGCAGGCGACGGCAGGGGCGATGAGTCCGAAACCGGCGGCGGTGCCGGGACTTGCACAGGTGTTTCGTACGGATAGGGACCGGGGACTTTGATGGTCGGGATTGCCGCACGAATTATTTCAGTCGGGAAAGCGAGCAGGATCGCTAGTCCTCCAGCGATTCCGATAATTCCGATCAATTTTGTCGCACGGTGTCTTTTCATGTTGGCGCAAAGGCGACTTTCCATTGCTCGCGTATCGCTTTTGCTACGACCGGGCATATGGTCTTATGCAGTTCCTGAATTAAGTGTGACCGCTAACCTATTAGGAAGCGTCGCGCCAAAGCGTGACGCCACCCGTCCGGAACCCCTGCGCTACACGTGCCAAAGAGCGTCCATCCGATGAGGCACTGCAAGCCCGCTAGAAAAGGAATCGTTACTATTCCACTCAGGTTACCAACGTACCAAACTTCGGAACCATAGCCCTTGTACGTCGCGAATAGATACGTATATAAACCGCTGGCGCCAAGATTTATAGTTCTGCCAGTGCCATTGGACGCCCACAAGGCAGCCGGCAGAGACTCAAAAGCATGGTTTGAGCGAAAATAGACCTGGCCGTTGGCGATGCTGACGGCACCAACAGCCATGCCGAGTAAGTGGTTCACATAGGTTGCTCTGTCTTGATCACCTGATTTTTTTTGTATGCCGGGCCAGAGGAAGCCCAGCTCGTGGGAATCGCCGATATCAACTTCAACTGCAAAGGCCCTCGCGTCATGGCTAGGCGCAAGCATTGCCCCGCAAAACGCCATGCAGAGCAGCAGGACTTTGTGTTTCGAAACTGCGTTTGATTGCATGGCACGGCGTGAAAAGGGTGATCATGCAAAATGCCGCAAATGCTGTGCCAACAGAGAGCGTCTAACTACACGCGTACCATAACCGTCTGTTTGAGAGCATCTTATGCTCACAGCAAATTTCGACGGATTATACTCCGTCGAAGACGAGGTTGTAAATTGTGCAGACGATTATGTGGAGACCCAGCAAAACTGGACATAACAAGCTCAAAACGAACAGATTATGCGCTACGGTCAAGCGTGTAAGGATCCACGACAGTTCAGTCTTTCGATTCGCGTTGGCCGCTATTAGTCTGGCGAAATTAGCTCGCGGTTCCGCCACGTGAAGCCGAGAGCGGAGTAAATCGTCAACGCTACGGTAATCCATACCAAGACGGGGCCGGCTTCGGTCCAGGCGCGCACCCACCATGTCGATTTCTCATTGGCGTACCGCAGTTCCGCCATCGAAAGGAGCGCCAGAAAGAAAATAATAGTAATGATCTGCCACGAAGTTTTCTGTTTGCCCAGCCGTTCTGCTGGAAGAATCCGGCCCTTGGCACTGGCCATCAGGCGAAAACCCGTGATTAAGAAATCTCTCGCTACCACTGTTGTAGCTGCCCACGCTGGAACAGCTTTAAGAGGAACAAGTGAAATAAAAGCGGCGGCCATCATGATCTTGTCCACCAGCGGATCCATCAATTTGCCAAAATTTGTTATCACCCCGTAACGCCGGGCGATTTCTCCATCGATAAAATCAGTCAGGCCTGCGATGAGAAAGATAACCAGCGCCGTGGTGCGTGCGTATTGCCAGGAGGAATTAAGCGCCACGACAAAAAGCACAGTCAGCCCAAGCCGACTCAGAGTAATCCGATTCGCCCAGTTCATTTTGCTGTAGTCGGCGCTGCTACCGTAGCCGGGGACGATAACCCCGGCTGTATGTCATTCGGGATTTTAAACCGGGGGCGTTTCCAAATCGGGACTTTTTTCTTCAACTCATCCACTATCCATCGACTCGCTTGAAATGCTGCTTGGCGGTGTCCGCTGAACACTCGCATAAAGAGCGAGGACTCTCCAACAGCGACAAATCCGATCCGGTGATGAATGATAACCGATCGAAGTTCAAATTGGATCATGGCCTGCTCTGCAATTTGCCTCAGCTGATGTTCGGCCATTTTCCAGTGCGCTTCGTAATCGATTCCTTCGATTTCGCGCCCATTCTCAGAGCCACGAACAATCCCCTGGAAATCAACTCTTGCACCTGCAGTGGGATCCACGCAATTCTCAGGCGCATTGAGTTGCGCGTCTGTCACTAAAACTTCACAAACCGGATTTGCCATAGGGTTCAGGTGCTCGCTACAGTGAGTCGGGCCCCCTTGTTTCAAGTTGTTGGAAAAGAAGATATCAAAATGAATACGAATCAATGTGATATTGGACTAATCGGCCTGGCTGTGATGGGCGAGAACCTCGCTCTGAACCTGGAATCGAAGGGTTTTTCTGTTGCGGTGTTCAATCGCACCACCGAGGTCACGGAGAAATTCGCCGCTGGACGCGCCAAAGGGAAGAACATTCACCCGACGCGCACAATGGAGGAATTTGTCGCTGCGCTCAAAAAGCCGCGCATAGCCATGATGATGATCAAGGCCGGCGAGCCGGTCGACATTGTTATCGGTGAAATCGCGCCGTTACTCGAGCGAGGTGACGTGCTGATCGACGGCGGAAATTCTCTTTTCACCGACACGCAACGGCGCGGCAAGGAATTGGAAGCGACAGGAATTCATTTTGTTGGAATGGGCGTCTCCGGCGGAGAAGAAGGTGCACTAAAGGGTCCTTCGCTTATGCCGGGCGGTTCGCGGGAGTCATGGGAGATCATCGCCCCCATTTTTCGCAAGATTGCTGCGCAAGTGGATGGCGAGCCGTGTTGCCGTTACATGGGGCCGAATGGCGCCGGTCATTACGTCAAGATGGTGCATAACGGCATCGAGTACGGCGACATTCAATTGATCTGTGAAGCGTATGCAATCATGAAAGATATCCTGGAGATGCAAGCTCCGGAGCTCGCAGACGTCTTTGCAGAATGGAACAAAGGCGAGCTTGACAGTTACCTGATTGAAATCACCTCAGAAATTTTTCGAAAAATCGATCCCGATACCGGCAGGCCGCTGGTCGACATGATTCTCGACAAGGCCGGACAAAAGGGAACGGGGATCTGGACACTTCAATCCGCTATCAGACAATCTGTCGTCATTTCTACAATTAATGCTGCCGTTGAAGCTCGCGTTATCTCTTCACGAAAAGAAGAGCGCGTGGCTGCGTCGAAAATTCTACCACAGCCAAGGGCTCGAAAATTCAAAGGCAATCGGCCCCGCTTTATCGATGCAATACGCGACGCGCTTTACGCATCAAAGATTGTTTCTTACGCACAGGGAATGGAGCTTCTGCGCTCCGGAAGCACAACATACAATTGGAACCTGAATTTAAGCGACATCGCAACTATCTGGCGGGGCGGCTGCATCATTCGCGCGAAATTTCTCAACCGCATCGTCGAGGCATATCAGCGCGATGCTGCGTTGCAGAATCTTCTGCTCGACCGATATTTCACGAGAATCATCAAAAAGGCGCAGCGCAATTGGCGCGTCGCGGTATCGACCGCCATTAAGCATGGCGTCGCTGTACCAGCATTCTCCGCATCACTGGCTTATTTCGATAGTTATCGTTCCGCTCGGTTGCCGGCAAACCTCTTGCAAGCGCAACGCGATTTCTTCGGCGCGCACACTTACGAGCGCATCGATAAGCCTGGCGTTTTTCACACCGAATGGATCGAGTCGGATCAAAAACCAGCCGAAAAACCGACCGAGCCGAAAACACCCGAGCCACATCACGCGGGAGAGTGAATTACTGTTAAAGCGTTTAACAGTTGAAGCGTTGAAGCGGCCAACGCTTCATCGCTTTAATGAATTAGTGAAAATCGTGCGACTCGCTCCCCACGAGTTCCGCGTGCGCAAGCGGTTTGATCTCCCGCGCTTTAATCAAAACCACGTTGTCTGAATTCTGCACTTCGCCTTCGATGAGCAGAAAGGTTTCCTCAGTGATCACGAGGCGAAAGTGTTCGAATAAGTCAGGATCGACAATTGCATTGGAAACGCCGGTCTCGTCTTCCAGGCTGACAAAAACAAAGCCCTTCGCCGTACCGGGACGCTGGCGACAAATCACGTTGCCGGCAATTTGGATAATCGAACCGTGTCGCGCGTGTGGAAGATCGATTGCGCGCCAAATATTCGGCAAACTTTCGCGCAATAGCTTCATAGGATGCGGTCCAGTGGTCAGGTTCATCGTTTCGTAATCCGCTTTCACGCGCTCGGGTAACGTCATTGGCGGTAGGGGAGCGCGGGCGCCACGCCCGCTCTTTTCGGCGCCCCCGCCGAAAAGCTCCCGATGGGTGTCCCGCGAGGCGCGTGACACAGCGGGCGAGGCGCCCCCGCTCCCCAGCAGATCGTCATGCAATGTTTCTTCTACGTCCCACATCGCCGCACGGCGATGCTTGGCAAAACAATTGAGCGCTCCCAATTCCGCTAATGTGCGCAATTCGTCTTTTGAAAGCAGAACGCGTCGCTTGAAATCCTCTAACGAATCGAACTGTTGCTCTTTTCGTTGCCTAACGAGTTCTTCAGCGTGTTCCTCGCGTAATCCGCTCACCACACAAAATCCCAACCGCACCGTGTTGTCATCAAGGACCGTGCAGCGGCATTCGGATTGCGAAACGCAAACCGGCTTGATCTTCAAGTCATGCCGCTGCGCGTCCCTCACAATCGTCGCCGGCGTGTAAAACCCCATCGGCTGATTGTTCAAAAGGCTCGCGTAAAATTCCGGCGCGCGATGGACTTTTAAATACGCGCTGCCATAGGCGAGGATAGCGAAACTGATTGCGTGCGATTCCGGGAATCCGTAAAGCGCAAACGATGAGATCGACTGAATGATTTTTTCGATCTTATCCGGCGCCACCCCTTTGCGTTCCATTGCGGTGCGCAATTTGGCGCAGACCTTGTTCATCCGTTCTTCGGAACGATGAAAACTTAGTGCACGTCGCAGCTCTTCCGCTTCGTCGCCGGAAAAATCGGCCATCACCATTGCGATCTTGAGCATTTGCTCCTGGAAAAGCGGAACGCCAAGTGTGCGTTTTAAAACAGGCTCCAGACGCGGATCAAAATATGTGGGCGGTTCGCGTCCAGCGCGACGCGCGAGATACGGATGCACCATATCACCCTGAATCGGTCCTGGCCGGATGATTGCCACTTCAATCACCACATCGTAAAAACATTTCGGTTTCATCCGCGGCAACGTGGCCATCTGCGCTCGACTCTCGATTTGGAAAACCCCGATCGTGTCGGCGCACTGCATAATCTCGAACGTCTTCTGGTCATCTTTCGGAATGTGCGCTAAGTCGAGCGGACGGCCCCGTTCGCGGCATAACTCAAACGCGTCCTGCATCACCGACATCATGCCGAGGCCTAACAAGTCCACCTTCACGATGCCTAGGTCTTCGCAATCATCCTTGTCCCATTGCGCCACGACTCGCCCCGGCATTGAGGCGTTTTCCAGCGGCACAAACGAACTGAGCTTGTTCTGGCAGATAATCATGCCACCGGAATGCTGACCAAGGTGTCGTGGCAATCCATAAATTGCGTGATAGAGCCTGATGAACGCCGGCATGCGCGGATGGTTTTTCGGCAAGCCGGCCTGTTCGATCTGCGATTCGAGCTCGAGCGTATGGGGGAAATCGCCACTCGCAAAAAGATGGGAGAAACGGTCGATGATGCTTGGTGCAAAATTGAGCGCTTTCCCGATTTCGCGCGCCGCGCTGCGTCCGCGGTAACTGATCACGTTCGCTGTCATCGCGGCACCGTGTTTTCCGTAGCGGCGATAAATTTCCTGGATCACTGCTTCGCGCCGATCGCCGCTCGGAAGATCGAGATCGATATCCGGCCAGCCTTTTCGGCTCTCGTTCAGGAATCGTTCGAACACCAGATGATTTTCCACCGGATCGACCGGCGTAATCCCCAGGCAATAACAAACCGCGCTGTTCGCGGCGCTGCCCCGGCCCTGGACCATGATGTTGTGTTCGCGACAGAAATTGACGATGTCCCAGACGATTAAAAAATAACCGGGAAACCTGAGCTTCGTGATGAGCGCTAGTTCCTCTTCGAGCTGACGTTTTACTTTCCCGCTAATCGCAGCGTAACGTTGTTGCGCACCGAACCCGACGATGGTTCGCAAGAATGAATCCATCGTATGACCAGCGGGCACCGGATATTCAGGAAATTCGTACCCGAGATTTTCGAGCGAAAACATAAGCCGCTCGGCCAAGCGCGACGTGTTTTCAATCGCTTCCGGCAAATCCGCGAAAATTGCTCGCATTTGCCGATCGCTCTTCAGATGCCGCTCGGCATTTTGCGTTAGCAATTTTCCAGCAGCATCCAAATGTGTGTGCTCTCGAATACAGGTGAAAACATCGAGCACTTCGCGCCCGTACGGCTTCGCGTATTTCACCCCGTTTGTTGCGAGGAGCGATAATCGGTGCGCGCCTGCCAAATCGATCAGTTCGCGATTAACGCGTTCTTCACCCCGAATGAAATGCCGCTGAATTTCAACGAACATATTTTCGCGGCCAAACGTGTCGACCAAAAATCGCGTGCGATTTTCTGCGTTCCGGGGAGCACAGGCTGCCAGCCTGTCGCGTCTGGCAGCTTGCCGGACGCAATTTCTCCACGCGCGCGGCGTTTCGTTACATGTTTGCGGCAGGCTGCCGCAAACTACAGGCTGGCTGCCTGTGCTCCCCGATCCAAAGAGCGCCACCAACCCTTTCGCAAATTCCGACAGCTCATTCCATCGCGCGGCGCATTTTCCTTTCTCGCTGCGCAGATACGCCTTGGTTAATAGTTCGCACAAATTTTTGTAGCCGATGCGATTTTCAACCAGCACGGGAAGAACTGCACCGTCTTCCATCAACAATTCGCAGCCAATGATCGGGCGGACATTATGTTCGCGCGCAGCGACGGAAAATCGTTGCGCGCCGTAAACCCCGTTGCGATCGAGCAAAGCCATCGCCGGCATTTCCAGCTCGGCGGCGACCTCAGCTAATTGCTCTGGGAACGAACCGCCGCGCAAAAAGCTAAATGCGCTGCATGCATGAAGTTCGACGTAGCTCATGACGTGTCATCCTGAGCGGAGCGAAGCGGAATCGAGGGATCCCGCGGCGTACCCATCGGCTTGATCCCGGGATTCCTCGACTTCGCTCGGAATGACAGTGAGTGGCTAGTCATACACCCCATTCAACTTCCAAGTTCCTTCACTTTTATGAGCGAGAATCAGTTCTCCACCCTCCAGTTGCAGATCCCACTCTGCGCGCGCCCACGATTTTTCATCCCACCAGTTTCCGGAAAACAAATATGGGCCGCGTTGCTTGACGATTTTGCCACGAATTTTTTCGCTCTGAAGATGCCAATTTTCCGAAGTAAAAACGGAACCAGATATAGCGGGTCGAAATCGTCGCAGCACTGAGCGCAACATATGGAGGGGCGAGCTCCTGCGAGCCTCGGGATGCGGTCCGGGCGTCGCAGAGCTCCGCCCTCCATTGCCTGCCGCCGAAGTTAGCGCCCACGAAAACGGTTCCATCCGAAATGCATCCGGCCGATGCGTTTCTTCCAAAACCGGAGTGCCGACTCGCTCAGCGCCCAGAATTGCCGTCAAACGCGCGAGCGTTTCTGAGAGTTGATACGGATTGCGTAATGTAGTTTCAAATAATCCAAATTGTTCCCTCGCAGGCTTGATCGGCTGCGCGTTCAGCGCGACCGCAACGATCGGATATTCCGATTTAAAATTCTCCAGATGCGTATGCAGCATCCGGAAGAGAAGATCCACATCGTTGGTCGGCTGCGGAATTTTGAAAACACGATGGTAAATTTCTTTGTTCGTGAACGTGATGCGCAGGGTCAGTTCTTTTGCGACGAGATAAATTCCGCTCAACCGGACGGCGAGTTGCTCCAAAAATCGACGGAGCATAAAAAGCAGTGGCTCGGCGGTTTCGATTTCATTTTCAAATTCGAAACTCTCCTCGAATGACTCCGGGGGCCGGATCAGTTTGAGCACTCTGCTGGATTGTCCATTTGCCCGCTCCCACATTCGGATTGCTTCCGGTCCAAGTCGCGCCCCAAGCTGCTGCTTATCCAGCGCTGCGAGCTGCCCAACCGTATGAATCCCCCACTTGTGCAGGATTGCCAGAATTTGGCGGATCTCGCTCTGCCGAGTTTTTGCTGCAGAATTCGACGAATCAGAGCGCTCCATGCGCTCAATTTAAGCCGCCCGTTTATATGTTCAAGCGAACATTAAAACGAAAACCCCTCAAATTACTTCTACCGGACACTTCGGCAGCGCTTGCAGGAAGGCTCGGCCATAGGGCCTGGTCAGGATGCGACTGTCGAGGATGACAATGATACCATGGTCACTCCTTGTTCGGATTAAACGGCCAACACCCTGTCGAAGTTTCAGGATCGCTTCCGGCAGCGAATATTCAGTGAAGGGATCGCCCCCGCACTCCTCGATCAATTCAAGTTTTGCTTCGATCAATGGGTGATCGGGCACGGCAAATGGCAGACGCGTAATAATTACATTCGAGAGCGCCTCGCCGGGGACATCGACGCCCATCCAAAAACTGTCGGTGCCAAAAAGAACGCTGCGTGGCGTGGCCTTGAATTGATCTAGAAGTTTTCCGCGCGGCGAGCCGCCGCCTTGCACCAGTAGATTGAATTTCTTTTCCGAAAAGAATTGCGACATTCGCTCGGCCACCTGCTGCATGCCCCGATAACTTGTGAAAAGCACGAATGCACGGCCATCGGTCTTCTCGACAAAATGTGCGATCCAATGTTCGAGCGCTTCTTCGTATTTGGCGTCGCGTGGATCGGGCATTTTTTTCACGATGAACATTCTCATCTGTTTCTGGAAATTGAACGGACTGCCGAGCAGCGCCGGCTCAACTTCATCCGCGCCGATGCGACGACGAAAATAAACGAGGTCAGAGCGACCGACTGAGAGCGTGGCGCTGGTCATGATACATGAACAATTGTCGCGAAAAATCATTTGACGCAGGACAGGCGCGATATCAATCGGCGCAGCGTTAAGCGTGAGAAATTGCGCCGTCTTTCCCGTGCGCTCCACCCAATAAACATGTTCGCGGCAGCTTTGCTCAAGAAACGCTGCGATCCCGGTGCGGGCCTCATAAATCCGACGGCCGTATTCCTGTAATTCCGCTTTTAGAAACTCGTCGTCTGTGCGTCTTACGATTTCGGCTATCCGAGTCTGCAACGTTGCCAGGCGGCCGGTGATTCCGTCCGGAACAAGATCGGTATCGCGCACACGAAATTCGCGGCCCTTCTTGAAATCGCATTTCGATTCAACCGCGACGAAAAACTTCTCCGCGTCATCGACCAGTTCGGCCGCGAACCTTACGCCCGCGGCATCGCGCGTCACGGTGAAAAGACCCTTGCGCGTGCGGGCATTGTAGAGCCGCTGGATTGTCGATCTCAGCCCGTACTGCGAGATGCTGATGCCGATCTGCCGCGACGCGACCCGCTCGACCGTGTGCGCTTCATCCAAAATCAGGAAATCATTCGGAAAAATGAAACCGCTCTCCCGTTCTTCCTGCTCCTCCGGACTTATCAGAAGAATGAACAGGAGCGTGTGATTGATCACCAAAACGTCAGCTGCCAGCAGACGCTTGCGCGCTTGCTGATAAAAACAGCGCGGATCCTGGCCGCATGTTTTCTGTGTGCAAATGTGCGCTTCGCTGCAGACCTGGATCCATACTTTCGGGTCGGGCTCGACCGACAAATCGCTGAGCGAACCGTCGCGCGTGGTGCGCGCCCATTCCGCCAGCCTGTTCAGCTCACTTTGCTCCGGCCCGGTGAAAAGCTCATTAGCTTGCTGCAGCGCGCGTTCCAATCGTCGCGGACAAAGATAATTTTGGCGGCCCTTCATCAACGCGGCATCGAACTCGACCGGCAGAATCTTCTTCAAAATGGGGATGTCTTTGTAAAGAAGTTGCTCCTGGAGATTAATCGTGTGAGTGGAGACGATTGCCTTTTTGTGCTGCGCGATCGCCATTAAGATTGCCGGCGTGAGATAAGCCAGGGATTTACCCACACCAGTTCCGGCTTCGACTACCAAATGGCGCTCTTCCTCCAGCGCGTTGGCAACCTCCACCGCCATTTCCTGTTGTTGCGGACGGAACTCGAAATTCTTTGCTTTTGACAAGGGGCCGTTTTCGGAGAAAAACGTGCGAACCTGCTCGACAAATTCGCTGCCCAAGCTGTTCTTCAGTGCGATCATGACGGGCAACAGGAAATGACGAATGACGAATGACGAATGACGAATGAAGCCCAAAGCCCCAATGACGAACAACCGACGTCGTCGTGCTTGGTCGTTTGATCATTCGTCATTCCTTCGGCCTTCCTCATTGGGAATTCGTCATTCTTCTCTTGTAATTTGGCGCGCGCCATTGATGTGAGTACGCTAATTGGGGATGGCACCATCTAAATCGCAATGAAACTCCTCGACCAATACGTCATTCGCAATTTCTTGCAGGTCTATCTTTACTGCATCGCCGGCTTCATCTCCATCTGGCTCATTTTCGACGTGAGCGATAACATCTCGACATTCATCGATGAGCGCGTCAGTCTTCTTCTGGTCGTTCGTTACTACGCCACGCAGATCCCGCAGGTTTTCATCATTCTGCTCCCGGTTTCGCTTCTGCTGTCGCTCCTTTTTGCTCTGGGGCGAATGTCGCGCGCCAACGAAATTGTCTCCATGCTTACCGCGGGTATAAGCCTTCCGCGCGTCCTGCTGCCGTTGATCGGCATGGGACTGCTCACCGTGGGAGCCAGCATGGCGATGAACTATTCGCTTGCGCCCCATGCAGAACTGGCGCGCAAAAATTTTCTTTCGGAAGCGCAGGCCCGTCCCAGTCGTTACATCCAAGGGCAAATTTTTCGTAATCGAACCGACTTGCGCACCTGGTTTATTCAAAATTTCCTTCCTCGGGGCAACACATTCAATAACGTTCAGGTCCTTCAACAGGACACGAACGACAACATCGTCACAAATTACGTCGCAAGTCGCGCCTCCTACCACCCGGAAACCAAAACCTGGGATTTGGAGAATGTGAAGGTTGTTCACTATGATCACGCGGGAAATATTGTTGACGAGCAGATTTATCCTTCGCTCAAGATCGAACACTGGAGTGAAACCCCTTTCAGGCTCGGGAGCGCAAATGAACGCGCAGAATTTCTGAGCCTGCCAGAATTACGGGAGTATTTGCGTTTCAATGCAGATTTCCCCGCTACGTTACTCGCACCGTTTCGTACCCATCTGCACTATCGGCTTGCTCTACCGTGGACCTGCTTGGTTGTTGTCTGCATCGCTGCGCCGCTCGGAATCGGCTATTCGCGCCGGGGTGTTTTGTCGAGTGTCGCCGCGGCGGTTTTTCTCATCTTTTCAATGAACTTCCTGGTACACCTGTTTCTCGCGCTCGGCGAAGGTGACCGCGTTTCTCCATGGGTGGCGGCCTGGGCACCAAACCTTCTGTTCGCCGCGATCGGCCTCTATCTGCTCTATCTGCGCGCCTCCAACCGCGAGGCACCAAGTTTTCATCTTTTCGCCCCGCGACGTATGGTATCACGATGAACCCGCTTCCAAACGAATGGGCGATCACACACCGGGCAGACACCTGCGCGGTGACGCATCGGCCGTTTGTCGCCGGAGAATACTTCTACACCCTGCTCTATCATACCGCGGATGGCTATCGGCGTGAAGATTTAAGCGAAGAGGCGTGGCGAAACCGGAATGAAAACATTCAGCCATTTTCATTTTGGAAATCGCGCTACGAACCATTGCCACCGAAGCCGCCCGAACCTCTGCCCAGGGAAAATGCGGAACAACTCTTTCGCCGTTTAATTGCATCCGAGAAGCCGCCTGCAAATGCTTGCTACGTTTTGGCCGCGATGCTTGAGCGCAAGCGCGTCCTGAAACAAGTGAAGACTGAGCGGAACGCAAGTGGACCCGTCTTGATCTATGAGCAACCTTCAACTGGCGATGTCTTCGTGGTGCCTGATCCGCAATTACGTTTGGACGAACTTGAAGCTGTGCAAGGTGAAGTTGCCCAACTACTCGGTGCAGCAACGCAAAACTAAGACGACTAATATCCAATCTGCTTGAATGACTACAGAAACACCTGCTGTTAATTACAAGATTGGCAACGAACGCCTGATTCGGATTACGGAGAAAGCGGCTCGCAAACTGGAGTCGCTACTCGAACAAAAGGGCAAGCCGGACGGAGCGCTGCGCCTGGCTGTGGTCGGCGGCGGATGCTCCGGCCTGCAATACGTCATGGATCTGGTGGATGGCCCGAAGGAGCGCGATATTCTCGTGCCGATCTCAAATGTCCGGCTGGTTATCGATCCAAAGAGCGCGCTTTTCGTCAGCGGCTCGGTGCTCGACTACAGCGAAGACCTGCAAAAAGGCGGCTTCAGGGTTACGAATCCCAACGCAGTTGCGCACTGCTCGTGCGGCGAAAGTTTCGCGGTCTGACTGCGAAACATGGGGACGTACGGGATCAATGCCCATTGAGATTTCGCATGGACGCGACAAACAATCGCGCATTGTTCTCGACGTACTCGGACCGACAGTCGAATTCCTTGTTCTGCCATCGGAGACTGCTGCTGGTTATTGCATATTGAAGGGTACCATCCCGCCAGGCGTCTCTGTCCCGCTCCATAGTCATCCGGATGACGAAAGTTTCTTTCTGCTCTCCGGCAGTGTTCAGTCTCTGGAGCGCCGGAAAGATGGATTCGCATGGATAGAATTGAACGCGGGCGATTTTCGGCATGTGCCTCAAGAAGTCAGGCACGCTTGGAAAAACCAATCGGATGAGCCCGCGATTGCAATCATTGTAACGACTTCGAGACTGGGCAGATTCTTTCAGGAAGTCGGAAGACCGGTTGCTGCTGACGCGTTTCCACAGCCTCCCATCCGCGGCGGATGTTCAACGTTTCGCCGAGGCGGCGGCTCGCTATCACCACTGGCTCGCTAACCCAGAGGAAAACGCTGCCGCCAATATCAAACTATTGTAGCGATGAAGTTCGGAACTCCGGCGGGAGATCGGACAAACTACACCTTCATTACCTCCGCTTCCTTGTGCTTGAGATGATCATCGACGGATTTGACGAAGCGATCGGTGAGCTTTTGCACTTCTTCCTCAAGATCGCGAAAACCGTCTTCGGTCAATTCGCCCGCGGTCTTCAGTTTCTTCGCTTCGTCCAGCGCGGCGCGCCGGTTGGCGCGCACACGCACGCGCGCTTCTTCGGCCATTTTGCTCAGGGAACGGACCAGTTCCTTGCGTCGCTCTTCTGACAGCTCCGGGATCGGCAGCCGAATAATCTTTCCGTCAACCGCAGGCGTGATGCCGATCTTCGACTCCTTGAGCGCTCGCTCAATATCCTGCACGGTGCCTGCATCAAACGGCTGAACAACGAGCAAACGCGCCTCGGGTGTGGTGATCAAAGCAAGCTGCTTTAGCTTCATGGTCGATCCGTAAGCGTGGACGTCGACGTTTTCGACTAGCCCGGGTGAAGCTTTGCCGGTGCGCACTGCGGCAAATTCATGCACCATGTAATCGACGCTCTTCTCCATCGACATCTCGGCCTCCAGAAGAATGTCATCTCTGTTCATGTTGCTGGATTTTTACTTCGATGGAAGCTCATCGCAAACCAGTGTCCCGACTTTTCGCCCAAGCACGGCATCGCGAATATTGGTGGGGTTGTTCATATCGAAAACGACAATCGGTATCTTGTTGTCCATGCACAGGCTGAACGCAGTTGAATCCATAACCTGTAAACGTTTCGCAAGCGCTTCCGAGAAAGTGAGCTGGTCGAAGCGTCGCGCGTCTGGGTGCTTCTTTGGGTCACGATCATAGACACCGTCAACCTTGGTAGCTTTCAGGATCACATCGGCGCGAATCTCGCTTGCCCGCAGGGCCGCTGTTGTGTCGGTAGAGAAGTAGGGGTTGCCTGTGCCAGCAGCGAAAATGACAATACGACCGAGTTCAAGATGACGAATGGCGCGTCCCAGTATGAATGGTTCTGCCACATTTCTCATATCGATGGCCGTCTGGACACGCGTTTCGACACCCATCTGATCGAGCGCACTGCGTAACGCCAATGCGTTGATCACGGTAGCAAGCATGCCCATGTAATCCGCGGTAGTGCGGTCCATGCCGCGGTGCGATGCCGACAAACCGCGCCAGATGTTTCCGCCTCCAATGACGACTGACACCTGCACTCCCAGATCGCGGACTTCCTTTATCCGTTCAGCGATCTCACGCACGACAGTGGGCGAAATGTTGTCGCGCCCGCCGCGTTCTTGCACGGCTTCACCGCTCAGCTTCAGAACGATGCGTTTATACGCTGGCCTCTCGGTTTGCATGAGTGACTTACAATGATCAACAGAAGATATCGATCTTGGAAAGCACAAACACACAGGTCATCCCGAGCCGAGAAGACGGTGAGGGAGCTCGCCTACGAAGCTGGCGACTCACAAGATATTAATGTCTTCAACTACTCTGTGTGAGGTCGTTCACTTCGTTCAGGATGACAAGACGCGATGTCCGCGGAGAAATTCGCCCGCGCTCATTCGCCGTTTTCCTTCTAGCTGGACTTCGCGCAATGACAACGCGCCTTTACCCGCGGCGACGACCAAGTCATTTTCCCGCTTCAGGATTTCACCGGGTGTCCCTCGAAGACCGACGACCGTCGCGGAGAAGATCTTCAAATTGTGCGCACCGTTCGCTAAAATGGTCATAAACGCGCCCGGCCATGGATCGAACGCGCGGATTTTTCTCTCAATCGCGTCAGCCGGACCGGTCCAATCAATCTTGCCGTCTTCGCGTTTCAGCTTCGGGGCATATGTCGCAAGTGCGTTGTCCTGCGGAATACGCGGCGCACTTTCTTTCGCAAGCAATTGCAGGGATTCGAGTACCACTTCAGGCGCAACCTTCGCCAGTCGATCATGCAATGATCCACCTGTGTCTGCGGGCACAATATCGATTGTGCGCTGCAAGAGGATGTCGCCAGTATCAAGTCCTTCATCCATATACATCACCGTAATGCCGGTCTCATGATCACCCGCTGCTATTGCTGCCTGTATTGGCGCGGCGCCGCGCCAACGCGGCAACAGCGAGGCGTGCAGATTCAAGCAGGCAATCTTTGGAATCTCGAGAACGTCACGTGGCAGGATTTGCCCATAAGCCATTACGACGATCACATCTGGCTTTAAGGCACGAATTTCTTCAATTGCTTGTAGATCCTTGATCCGTGCCGGTTGCAAAACCGGCATTGGTAGGGCGCGACCGGTCCGAGCCGGACTGGCGTCAGGCGCGCTGCTCACGAGTGCTTTCTTAATCGGCGGTGGCTCTACCAACTGAGTCCGCCCGACTGGTTTGTCGGGTTGGGTCACAACCCCAACGACTTCATGCTCCGACTTCAGCAAAGCCTGCAGTGTCAGCACGCCGATTTCGCCCGTGCCGATAAAAACGATTCGCATGCCGGGTTACGGCGTCAGTTGATGCACCGCGGGGGAGCGACGCGGGCGCCCCCCGGCCATCGCTTGCGCCAGCAGTTTTTCGCCGGTCGTAATCTCGCGCCGGCCTACCGACGATCCACAGCCGGAACAGAGATAATCGAAAATCTCCCGATCGGGCAGGACGAGAAGCAACCGCTCGCGCACTGGCATCGCGGCTTTGCACTTTTGGCAGTACAGGTTTGAAGCCGTGAAATTTTCAAACTGCTGCTGGTTCATATACGCCGTCGTTCACGCTTTGTAGAATATCGAGCAGAACTTTGGCGGGCGGCTGAGTTGCGTCAACCACGGTCACCAGTTCTTGCGGATAATACGACAGCACTGGCTTCGATTCTTTTTCGTAAATATTGAGGCGACGCTGGATAACCTGCTCGTTTGCGTCGTCGAGACGGTTGTCCTTCAGCGCGCGTTTTTTGAGGCGATAAAAGAGCGTTTCGCGACTTGGACACGCGAGATGAAACACTTTTTTTACGTCGATCATCTCCTCCATGATCTTGGCCTGCCCAACATTTCGCGGAATACCGTCCAGCACCAGCGTGTCGATATCCGGCTTAAATTTGTGCGCTTCCACAGCCGCATCGATCGCTTCTCGCCAAAGCTCTACCGTGATGTCGTCCGGAACTAACTGACCTTTGCCTGAGTATTCAAGGAACGCTTTGCCGACTTTCGTGCGCGTGTCGATGGAGCGGAATACGTCGCCACACGCGCAATGATATAAGCGCGGGATCGTTCCAAGCGTTTTGCCCTGAGTGCCTTTGCCACTGCCCGGCGCGCCGAAAAGGATAAAAGTGTTATATCTCATGAGCGGAACGCCTTTATACCGGAGGCTGCTAACGCGGGGAAGCAGAATCGACTGGACTAGTTCCCGATCACCAATGGATCCACGTTAACGCGGCGCCCAGCGCGGTCGAAGCGCACGCTTCCGTCAATCAGCGCAAAAATCGTGTAATCCCGGCCGAGTCCAACGTTTTCTCCTGGCAAGAATTTTGTCCCTCGCTGGCGTACGATGATATTGCCGGCGACAACCATTTCGCTGCCGAATTTTTTCACACCCAGCCGTTTGCTAACGCTGTCACGGCCATTCTTAACGCTGCCTTGTCCTTTTTTATGAGCCATAGGAAAATTAAGAGTTGATCGCCTAGGCCTCTGCCTTCCTTGTCGATGCCTTTTTCGCTCCTACACTGATGCTCTTGATCTTCACACGCGTCAATTTGCGACGATGCCCAACCGTGCGGTGATACCCTTTGCGCCGTTTATATTTGAACGCGATTACTTTTTTGTCCTTGCGCTGTTCCAGAACTTCAGCAGTCACCTTCGCCTCGGAGACGAGCGGGCTCCCATGCGTCACGTCTTTTCCGTCGGCAAACATCAGCACCTCGCTGAAGGTCGCGGTCTTACCCGAATCGACATCGAGAAGATCGACATCGATCGTATCGCCTTCCGCGACGCGAAACTGCCTGCCGCCAGTCTTGATAATTGCGTAAGCCATGAGCCGGAGAGAAAAAGCCGCCCAAACTTCCACAGATCGGTCGGTTTGACAAGCGGAAAGCTTAACTGGTGCGCGTCACCGGGCAGCGAGCTGCGCTGCCGCTTTGTCGGCGGCGCCGACAAGTTCTTTGTATAAAACTTCATAGCGCTGCGCAGATGCGTCCCAAGAAAAATTGCGCGCCATCGCCCGCTTCATCAGCTTGGTCCAGAGCTCCCGATCGCGGAAGATTTGCCGCGCGCGCTTGATCGCATCCCAGAAGGCTTCGCTTGAATATTCGTAACAGAGGAAGCCGTACCCGCTGTCCGAGGTCGGATCGTAGTCCTCGATGATGTCGTGAATTCCGCCGGTCGCCCGCGCAACCGGGAGAGCACCGTATTTTAAGTTATACATCGCACTCAGACCCGCTGACTCGAACTGTGATGGAATCAGGCTGATGTCCATGCCTGCCTCGATCAAGTGCGCCAGTTTTGCGTCATAATCTTTTTGATATGCGAACCTCGTCGGGAATTTTCTGGCTGCGACGGCGAGCGCAGTTTCATAGGCGGGATCGCCTTCTCCGAGAATGATCAAGCGCACATCATCCCACAAAAGTCGATCGAGAAGCGGTACCAGAATTTCGAAACCTTTTTCGTGAACAACGCGTGTCACCATGCCGAAGACCGGACCCCGCGGCCCGGGTGCGAGTTTCATCTCCTCGAGCAATGCATCACGACAAATCTGTTTTCCGCGAAGCTTTTTCTCATCGTAGCGTGCCGGTAGCAAACGATCCGACGCCGGATTCCAGAGCTTGTAATCTGCGCCATCTAAAATGGCGCTTAGACGATGCGCATTTTCGCGCAATACCCCATCGAGGCCGCAGCCGCCAGATGGCGTCAGTATTTCGCGGCGATAATGTTCGCTTACGGTCGTGATCCTGTAGGCATACAGAATTCCGCCTTTGAGAAAATTCAGTCGCCCAAAAAATTCGACTCCATGGAGGCTGAAAAACGGCCCCGGCAGATTTGTAAGCCCGAAATCGAGTCCCCAAAAACTGCCCTGGTCAACCACATGATGAATGGTCAACACGGTCTTGAACGGCAGCCCTTGCGCATGCACAAACACTGGCACCAGCGCGGCAGCCCAGTCGTGTGCATGCAGAACCTGCAATTGCGGCGTCAGTCGGCGAGCTAACTCGAGCGTCGCCTTGCAAAAAAAGATAAATCGCGAGGCGTTATCCTCATAGGGTTTGCCACGTTCGCCGTAAATTCCGTCGCGATCGAAAAATTCATCGCAGCGAATCAAGAGCAACTGCACGCCACTGGCACTTCGTCCCTCGAGGTATCGCGCAACGTAAACTTTGTCGCCAACCTGCACATCGACAGCGATCCCAGTATCCTTTTTCTTGAATGCGAGATTCTCCCGAATCTCCCGGTAAAATGGAAGAGCCACGCAAACCTCATGTCCTCGGGAACGCAGTGCAGCAGGTAGCCCATCCATGACATCGATAACCGCTCCCGCCCGCTGGAGCGGCGGCCCTTCCGCGCTAATCATGAGAATTCTCATTCTACGATCGGTGTGTTCGTCAGTCGTTCTTGCCTAACGAATACTCATGTTTCACCCACTCGAGTGCCTCCTCCCTCGTGTGTAAACTTCCCTCGAGCTGGCGTGTCTCCACCGCCTCGAGAATCTCGCTGAACTTTGGGCTCGGCTCTAGACCGAGGGCGATCAAATCGTCCCCTCGGATGAGTGGCAGCGGAATGATCGGTTCGTTAGCGAATTCCTCGCGCTTCCGAACGAGAAATTCGTAGTTGTCGAGCATGCGATGGCTGCCCTGGCAGTCGACCCGGTGCAGCTCGAGCTCGTCATCGAAAGTTGGTCGCGCCATGAAACGCTTTAATTTCGCCACCCGCATCTTCGGCACGTCTTTGAAAACCATATGCTGCCGCACCATTTCAACCGCGGCCCCGATTTCAGCGCCGGAAAATCGCAAACGTCGCATGATTTCCTCAGTCATCTCCGCACCCAGACGGTCATGCCCGCTAAAGCGGATTCGCCCCGTTTCATCAACAGTTGCTGTGCGCGGCTTGGCCACATCGTGGAACAACACGGCGAAAACGAGCGGCACAGAAACTTTGTGCTTGAAGACGTCACCTTCGGGATGAAATTGCTCGGGTTGTTCGCACCCTTTCATCGCCTCAATCTCAGGGAGAATGGCACGCATTAGTCCACTTGCGTCGAGCAAGTCCCAGCCACGCCCGCGGTTCGGCGACAGAAAAATCCGCACCAGTTCATCACGAATTCGTTCCGCGCTGATCTCATCGATTGAGGCAGCATTAGCTACGAGAGCGTCCCAGGTTTTTGGGTCGATCTGGTAATCGAGTACCGTCGCGAACCGCACTGCACGCAGCATCCGCAACCGATCCTCCGCGAAACGCTGCGCGGGCTCGCCAATAGCGCGCACCAATTTCGCAGCGATATCGGCGCGGCCACCGACGAGATCGATCACTTCGTCAGCAACCGAATCGTAAAACATTCCGTTGATCGTGAAATCCCGGCGTCGGGCATCCTCTTCAGACGATGAAAAATGAACTGCAGTTGGGTGCCGTCCGTCGATGTAAGCCTCATCGGACCGAAAAGTTGCCACCTCAAATTGGAAATCGTTTTCCAGAACAATGATGACCCCAAAGTGCGCACCGACCGCATAGGTTCGCGGAAAAAGTCTCTGCACCACTTCGGGGCGCGCGTTGGTCGCGATGTCGTAATCCTTTGGCGCCAGTCCGCGCACCATGTCACGCACACAACCACCGGCGAAGTACGCGATGTGACCATCCTCGCGCAAGCGCGCAGCGATCTTGCGGGCCGCTTCTTCCATCGGCGAAGGTTTCATCGGACAAGAGGTAGGGGCGGTTCACCCGAACCGCCCGCTTGACGCGCCATGACCATCATTGAGCGGGCGATTGAGGTCAATCGCCCCGACCTGCCGATTGCTCGACGCGGGACTTTTCTTTCCAGAACGAATGAATAATGAACAACACCACCGCAACCGAGATGCAGGAGTCGGCGACATTAAAGGCTGGCCAGGGATGCGCATACGGGATGTGCAAATCGAAAAGAAGAAAATCGATCACGTGCCCATAAAGAAGGCGATCGGTAAGATTTCCCAGGATTCCGGCGAGAAGAAGCGCCAGCGAAAGATCACGCCAACGATCAGGGGTTCGCGCACGTAAGAGGAGGCCCAAAACAACCACAAGCGCCACGCAGGAAATGGCGATGAAGAACGTATTGTTACCTCGGAAGGATCCAAACGCTGCGCCGTTGTTGGTCACGTAAACAAGACTGAAGAAATCCGATACCAGAACGCGCGGCTCATCGGGACTGATGAATCGCAGGACCATCTGCTTGGTCCACTGATCCAGTGCGTAGAGCGGAAGCGAGAGGAAGAGGATGAACTTCATGTCTTTCGGCCCTTTGTGTCATGTCGAGCGAAGTCGAGACATCTCTAATTGGATTTCCGTTTATGAGATTCCTCGACCCCGTTGCGCTTACGCTCCACTACGCTCGGAATGACAGACAAAGATCATCGGGCTTTCTCTGATAGAGCTGTGACCACGCTTTCGCACCGATCGCACAAATCGGGATGCTCTTTGCTTGTGCCAACAGCTGGACGGTGACGCCAGCAACGGGCGCATTTCTCGTATGCTGTTTTAGTGACGGACGCGCTCGCTTCGTCTGCCCGCCGAATCGTCAGATCGCTCAGAATGAAAAATTCCTCCAGCTCTTCCTTGCTAATTTTCGTCGTGACATCTGAGTTTGAATATAAAACGACCGCAGCCTCGAGGGCATTGCCGATCAGCTTCTGCTGCCGCGCGCGCTCGATCGCTTGACCGACTACCCCGCGCAATTTCAGAAGCTCGGCAATCTGATCGCTTTCTTCATGCCCTCGATGTTCCAGTCGCGGAAATTCCTGCAGATGGACTGACCCGCCCAGGGCTGAATGTCGCCATGATTCCTCGGCGGTGAATACAAGCACTGGCGCAAGCAATCGGCACAGAGCGCCAAAAATTTCATGCATGACCGTTTGTGTTGCGCGACGCCGCGGCGAATCTGGCGCGTCGCAATACATCCGGTCCTTGGTGATGTCGATATAGAGGCTGCTCAGATCGACGGCGCAAAACTGGTTGAGCGCGTGATAAACCTTGTGAAACTCGAACGCTTCATATGCTGATCGGCAATCAGCAATCACATCGTTCAAACGCTCCAAAATCCAGCGGTCGATTAACGTCATTCCGAGCGAAGTCGAGGAATCCCGTTGCGTTACCTTTAAGGCTTCATCACGGGATCCCTCGATTTCGCTGCGCTGCGCTCGGGATGACAAGGCATTTACAGAAAAATCATAAAGATTTCCAAGCAAAATGCGCAGCGTGTTCCGAATCCGGCGATAGGTGTCGCCCAGACGTGTGAAAATCTCCTCGGAAAATGGGACGTCAGCGGTGTAATCGATGCTGCTCGCCCACAAACGAACGAGATCCGCACCGTGCTCGTTCACAAAATGGCTGGCATCTACCGGCTTCTCGTAAGCGCTGGATTTGGAAATCTTCTTTCCGTCGAGGTCGACAACGAAACCGTGCGTTACGCAAGTTTTGTACGGTGCTCGATTATTCAGCGCAATGCTCGTCAGGAGCGACGATTGAAACCAGCCGCGATGTTGGTCTGTTGCTTCGAGATACATGTCGGCTGGATCGCGCAACTCCGGATGCAGCGCACAGACAGCCCTGTGCGAAACGCCGCTGTCGATCCAAACATCGATCGTATCGTTGCGTTTCGTTGTACCAGCGGGAAGACCGAGTGTTTTGGCAAGATCGGCATCCTCCAATTCAAACCAAACGTTTGAGCCTCGCTCGGCGACCAGATCTGCGAGATTTCGGATTATTTTTGCATCGAGAATTGCTTCTCCGTCCTTCGAATAGAAAACAGGCAGCGGGACGCCCCAGCTTCGCTGGCGCGAAATCACCCAATCGGGACGCGATTCGACCGTGCCCGCGATGCGGTTTTCGCCCCACGCTGGAATCCATTTCACTTCGTTGTGAATGGCATTAAGCGCCCTGCCACGCAGCTCATCGATCCGAATGAAGAACTGCTCGACATTGCGAAAGATGATCGGTGTCTTTGAGCGCCAACAGTACGGATAGGAGTGATGAAAGTTTTGTACGCCGAGCAACATCCCCCGTTCCCGCAGCAAGTTGATGATGTCCGTGTTAGCGTCGAAAACGTATTTTCCGGTGAGATTTGGCAAATTGGCTTCCTCGGTGAAGCGTCCGTGATCGTCCACTGGAGAAAGAATTTCCAAGCCGTTGGCCCTGCCTAACCAGTAATCGTCTTCGCCGTGACCGGGCGCGATGTGCACCAGGCCTGTGCCAGTATCCATGGTCACGAAGTCAGCTGCGAGTATGGTTGATTTTCGATCGAGAAATGGATGTTGCGCCTGACGCCCGACCAGCTGTTTGCCAACACGAAAAGATGATTCTTCCGAGGCAACAAAACCAGTTTGTTGAATGAATTGTTCGCGAAGCCTGCAAGCAACAAGCACTCTCTCGTCCTGATTACTCAAAATTTCGTATTCGGCGGTCGAATCCACTGCGATCGCGAGGTTTGCAGGCAATGTCCATGGCGTTGTTGTCCAGATCGCGACGCTCACGCGCTTATCAGTTGGTAAACCGATTTTCGCCACCTGGTCGGGAGAAAGCGGGAATCGCACGTAAACCGCAGTGTCGTTGCGCTCCTGGTATTCCACTTCGGCTTCGGCCAGCGCGGTTTGCGCACCTGTGCTCCAAAAAACCGGCTTCTTCGATTGATAAACGAGGCCTTTCTCGACGAATACGGCGAAAGCGCGCAAGATTTCTGCTTCATATTTAGGATCCATCGTCAGATACGGATTTTCCCAATCGCCGAAGACGCCGAGGCGTTTGAATTGCTCGCGTTGGATGTTGACGAACTTCCACGCAAACGCTTCCGATTTTTTGCGAACTTCCCGGGGAGAAAGGCCGCGGGATTCCTTCACGACCTTGTATTCGATCGGCAGTCCATGACAATCCCAGCCAGGTACGTACGGGGCGCGCCTGCCGAGCATGGTCTGCGATTTCGCCACGAAATCTTTGAGGATCTTGTTGAGCGCCGTGCCCATGTGCACGTCTCCATTGGCGAATGGCGGCCCGTCATGGAGCACAAATAATTCGCGGCCCTCCTTCGATTTCTGGATCTGCTGGTAGAGTCGCGTCTCCTCCCACTCTCGGAGCATTTCGGGCTCGCGCGCGGCGAGATTCGCCTTCATCGGAAACTCCGTGCGTGGCAAATTAAGAGTATCTTTGTAGTTCCGACTCATGGCAGGGAGGGCGAGGCTACGTAGCATTCAGCATCGCGCAAATCAACGCGTGCATGAGACATGTGGTTGAGACGCGCGGTGCGTAACAGTGTGTAGAGCAGTTGTGCCCACTATGACAACGCCTGAGAAATTGAAGGACACGTTGCGTATTTTCGTTCTGGCGGATACGCACAATCGTTTACCGGAAACGGTCAAAGAAATCGCCAGAGATGCTGACGAAATCTGGCATCTTGGCGATGTTTGCATGGAGACCATTCTCGACGAGCTCCGCGCGATTGGGTCCCGAGTTACTGTCGTGCGAGGGAATTGCGACAGCAATTACGAATGGCCATTGGTTGTCGATCTTGTGCGAGGCGGATTGAAGTTTCGCCTGCAACACGTGCCGCCTGATCATTCACCAAATGACGTTGATATTGTCTTGCACGGGCACACGCACGTTCCGCGACATGAAAAACGCGGGAATGTCTTATTTTTGAATCCCGGATGCGTGACGCGACCGAACCGCGGTTCTCCGCCGAGCGCGGCATGGCTTGAAATTGCCGATGAAAAATTTACTTGGCGACTGGTCCCCCTCCGTTGAACGCAGTTCTGTCTAGGCTAATCTCCAACAACAGATTTTTTGGTACATATGTAACAAAAAATTGATGAGGCAACCTGCGAAGTTTATGAGCCCGGGCAATGGGACGGCAACATCAGCGAAGGGCCAGTCGCAAGCCTGCTACTTGCTGATTGACTCCAGAGCTTAAGGTGATTGCCCGGTGCGCGCCCGCCACTGCCATGCGTGAACGCGCAAGCCGCAACGAAATAGCTGGGTCGGCGTGCAGCACAGGCGGAAGTTCCCCATAACGCAAGGCTTGGGCTCCCAATATGACTTGCCACAGCGCCGAGGCGCCTACGCTTTCGCCTAGCGCTGGCTTTCCCGCGTAAGTAATTGCATCTGGAATCACCTGCTCCAATGCTCCCTGCTCTGCCTGATCGATGAACGTGCCGTTAGCACTCGAGACCACAAAGTCGATTTCGACTTGGCTGAGATCACGCAGTATTCCCTTCAAAATTTCCTCTGCTTCCCCTCGCTTTCCGTAGCAGCCGCCTGGATGAGCGCGATCGATTGTAATCGGCCCTTTACGTGCGAGCACGATTGCTCCTGCGCCTTCGCTTAAAATCATTCCTCGCTTTTGTTTGCCGAACGGTTCAATCGGAGGCGCCGAACGAAGCAAACGCCATCGCCGATAGGCGTCGCATAAAAGCCAATCGATCTCTTCGGTGCCGACGACCAGGCAATAATCAAGCGACTTATCCGCCATCACGTCTTCCGCCATTTTTATCGCCAGGAGGCCCACCGCCCCGTCGCCGACGACAGTGTAAGTCGTCCCGGTAACACCCAGAATTGCCGCGAGATGGCTCGCCGGCGCATTAAAAACGGTTTCCGGAAACAATAGAGGACTGGCCGACTGCGCACCCGTCTCAACGACATCGTGGTAGAAGCGCTTGGTATAAATCACACCTCCGTTGGAGATCGCGAAGATTAGCGCAATTCGTCCCGCATTTTGCGAATCCACCTTTAGCGCGGCAGCCTCCAGCGCCTCCAAACCTGCTGTTGCAGCAAATCGCGAAATCACGCTGGCCCGACGAAGGCGCGGATGCGCCAAACCAGTCAGCGCCGATTCGGGTACGCGGAAAGCGCTATAGGATCGATCGCCAAACTTCTCAGAAATCGGTGTTGCGGACGCCTCATCGCCACGAAGCAGACGCTCCCATACGGCATCGACGCCATTTCCAAGAGGGGTCACCCACCCCATTCCGGCGATCGCCAAACTCATGCTTCAACTCTACGTATCAGAATCGAAGCATTCGTTCCGCCAAAGCCAAAAGAATTCGAAAGCGCCATACGCACCACAGCCGGTCGCGATTCGTTCGCGACAACATTTAGGTCGAGGCGGTCATCCAAAGCGTCAAAATTGATGTTGGGAGGAAGAAATTGATGGCGGAGCGCTAGCAAAGAGATGACGGCTTCGACTGCGCCCGCGGCACCCAGCGAATGACCCATCATGCTTTTCGTCGAACTCACGGGCACGCCATTAAACAGCTGACTGATCGCCTTCCCTTCGGCTGCATCATTAAATATCGTGGCTGTTCCGTGTGCGTTGATGTAATCGACTTCGTCTGCAGAAATTTGCGCGCTCTGGAAAGCTCGTTCCATCGCCTGTCGCGGTCCAACACCGGAAGGATCCGGCTGCGTGATGTGAAAATTATCCGTGGAAATCCCGTAGCCGACAATTTCTGCGAGGACCGGTGCGCCGCGCTTTCGAGCAAGCTCAAGATTTTCCAGCGCGAGAATAGCGGCACCTTCTCCCAGCACCATGCCGGCACGATGTCGATCAAACGGGCGGCATTTTTCTGGCGTCGAGGCTTGCAGTGAATCGAAGCCCGTGAAGACCAGTTCCGAAAGAGCATCATAGCCTCCCGTCAATACGCGCTGGTAGCGACCTGACCGGACGCATTCGAACGCATGACCAATTGCATTTGTGCCCGAGGCACAGGCATTCGCAATCACCTGACATGGCACAGAAACCCCAAGAACCTCCTCCTGCGCATCGATTACCGGCTTTTGTGCCGGGTAATTAGCGATCCATGTCGGCGCGTGTCGCAGATTTCCTGATCGACACAGTGATCGGTAGTATTGTTCCCCATAAGACATGCCGCCGCTTGTCGTTCCGATTATCGTTAAGTCAGGCTCAAACTGAGGCACTTGCATCACGGCTTCTCGTAGCGCGTGAATCATCATGTGCGACGCTCGATGCAAGCGTTTGGCGCGTAGGCTTTTGTTCAGACCAGCAAGGAGGCGATCATCGAGTACTTGACCAGCGGTCTTGCAGCGACATTCAGCTACCGAAAATCGTGTTACAGCAGTGACGCAGTCTTTAGCTCTCCGTAACGAATCGAGCGTTTCCGCTAGTCCAAACCCCAACGGGCTCACCATTCCTGCAGCCACGACTGCCACCCGTTCAGGGGTTTTTTCTCCGGTCGTACTACCTAATTGGGCCATGTAGGAGGAAAAATTTGTTACGCTATTTTCTATTGCTTTCCTAAGGGAAGCATTTTACAAGTGAGCCGAAGACGGAAACGGAAGCCTGGAAGTTGGTGGATTGTCAGTTGAGTTTATTCAGTGGCGATTTGAAATCCGATAAGCGGGAACAGTGACCTGGCGGCCTTTTCCAGAATAAACTCAATGGGAAATAAACTATACGTAGGCAATCTTTCCTTCAACACGACGGAAAACGAACTTCAGGAACTTTTCTCACAGGCCGGTACTGTGCAGGAAGTTACCCTCATGCAAGACAAATTCACCGGCAAATCGCGTGGCTTTGCGTTTGTCACCATGAGTTCCGATGAGGACGCTCAAAACGCCATCTCGAAACTCAATGGTCAAACCGTCGAAGGCCGGGCGTTGACCGTGAATGAGGCTCGCCCGCGGGAACCGCGACCACCAGGCGGTGGTGGCCGAGGCTATGGCGGTGGAGGATATGGCGGACGCCGCGAAGGTGGCCAGCGAAGAGGCTACTAGGAATTCGCACACGGCTCTCGGCTATTTTCGTAGCCCCGGTAAAGCTTGCCCGTCGTGGCGGGTGTCGCTGAGCTCAGGGTGATTGCGCCGAAGACGCCTCGTCGCAACGAGGCCGCTACATCGCATCAACGTTTTGACGAAAGTTTGGGCAGGGCTGGATTCGAACCAGCGAAGGCGTAAAGCCAGCAGATTTACAGTCTGCCCCGTTTGGCCACTTCGGTACCTACCCGTGAGTACCACGAAAGCTTTCCGCGTTGATATAGCTCGCACTCTGCGGCTCGCAAGTAGTTTGGCCAACCCTCGTGGCCTCAGCCGAAGAATTCGGCAATCGCGCTGACCACATACCGTTGCGCTTCGCGAGAAATCTCGGGATAAATGGGAAGCGCGAGCGTTTCGCGGGCGGCACGTTCGGTCTCGGGAAAATCACCTTTTTTGTAACCGAGATATGCAAAGCATTTCTGCTCATGGAGTCCGAGCGGATAGTAAATTGCTGTCTCGATTTCGCGTTTGCCCAGGTGCTCGCGCAACGCATCGCGCACCGGTGTGCGGATGACATATTGATGATAAACGTGATGATTCGTTAGGCCACGATCGCGGTAGGGTTCGGCGGGCACAACGATACTTTCAGTCAACCCCGCGCGCGCGATTTCAGCCCCGTAAAAATCTGCAGCGGCGCGACGCGCGGCCGCCCATGTTTCCAGATGTGAAAGCTTGACCGCGAGTATTGCAGCCTGCATTTCGTCCAGGCGAAAATTGCCTCCAATGAAATGGTGAAAGTAGCGCGGTTCCATTCCGTGTTCTCTCAACGTGCGCAGCTTTTGCGCCAGCTCCTGATCCCGGCAAACGACCATGCCGGCATCGCCAGCAGCTCCAAGATTCTTTGAAGGATAAAAGCTAAACAGCCCACCTTCGCCCATCGTTCCAGCTTTAGCGATTCTCTCAGGAAATGGAAATTCTGCGCCAATCGCCTGGGCCGCGTCTTCGATCAAAACAAGACGGTAACGCTCCGCAATCTTCAGGAGCGCTTCCATCGCGCAGCACAGACCAAACAGATGAACCGGAACTATTGCACGGAGTTTTTCTCCGCTCGTTGTTTTCCATGTGCCACCCGCGTCAGGCCGACAATTTTTCTCGATGCAGTCCTGAATAGCGGATGGCCGGATGTTGCATGTCTCTCGATGTATGTCGGCGAAAAGTGGTCGCGCCCCGACGCGGGCAATGCATCCAGCGGTAGCGAAAAATGTGTAAGGTGTCGTGATAACGGCATCGCCGCGTCCGATTCCAAGCGCCATCAAAATAGCCAGCAAAGCATCGGTTCCAGATGAAACACCAATCGCGTGTGGCGTATTACAATATGCGCACATCGCCCTCTCGAGCGCCTCGACTTTTGGGCCAAGGATAAAACGGCCGCTCGCCAGAACGTCGTTAATCGCCTCGCGAATTGAATCGCCCAAGGCACGATATTGTTCGCTAAGATCGAGCAGCGGAACGCGCATGGCCAAATAGCTTGGCAGTTTCGCCATGCCATTCAAGAGGTTGTCGTTCCGTCGGGCGGTATTGATCGCCGTGTCCGCACGCGTTAGCCTGTGTGCATGGCGCTCCTGCGCGGCCTTTTTTGGTTGGTTCTGTTCATCGTTCTAACTTTTTGTTTCGTTGTGCTGTTTGAGTACGGGCCACACGATTTCGCCAATGGCGTTCAGAAGGAGTATGCCCGCGCGAAATCGTTCGTTGTAAAGCAAACTGAAACGATCGGGAAACCGAAGAAGAACCGCTGATCAGCGGTCTCGCGCGCGGAGCTGAAGATCGCGCCGCAATGTCTTTATCAAAAAGCCGGGGAAGCTGTTTCGAGAACTTCTATCGGCAAGGGAGCAAGAAATTCTTTTGCATTCTCGATCTGCCGAACCGGTCGCGCCAGATGTGCTGCAAGAAAACTGGTGTCTGGCGTAGCAGCAATCCCCGCTTGAGCCCAGATCTCACATTTGGCCAATTGCTCGATTACACGCAAGACGTTGTCGTAGGACTGGCTTCCAGTCCGCCACTGGACGGACTCGCCGTGGCGAGCCAATCGTTTATCGGCAGGATGCCGATGCCACGTTGTAAATTGAACTGTGCAAATGCCCAGGGCGGTTGCTTCAACAAATGGGCTGAGCGTAAACGCGTAATGAAGCAAGATTTCCTGGATCGATTTTTCCTGCGTGCGCGCCCGCACTTTGATCACGACCCGTAAAGATCGCGCCAGAGCCTGACTTGGAGTCATTCCTTTGTAGATGCCCGCCTTTTCCGCGACGTCATTCAGCTGAATGATAACAGGTTTCTTTTCCTGTTCTTCGATTAAAGCTACCGGTTTTGCACAAAGTCCGGGCTGATGCCGCATAGCGGCCTGCAAATAAAAGTTCGGCAAATAAATCGTCGCAAACATCGATTTAATTCACCACGGGCCATTGCTTGCCTCACCATAGCGCAGTGAAGACGGGACCACTGATTTGAGATGCGATCGTTTTACAACGATCCGCAGTTGAGAAATCGCATCCTGCTTTTCCAAAGTTTCCAGGTTCCAGGAATTTTCGAGAACAAGCTTCAGTTGCGCGCTGCTGACCATTTCATACCGGGTAAGAACCAGACATGCTGTGGGCACCGATTCGACCAGTCGTTGCAAGCGATACCAGGTGGTTTGCGGAATTTTGCGCAGTTCTTCCGGCGAATTGAGAATCAAATCAACAATCACCAGGGGAAAATTGCCAACTCTTAAGAGCAGATCCGCTGCTTTAACTGCTTCAAGGGCTTTAGTGCAACGCACCCAAAGCAGCTGACGCAGAATGGAATTGGCCAGCGCACAAGGATCGAACGAATCGCGCCCATCGATCAGCGCCACGAAATACTTATCGCGATATGCGCCATGGATAAAGGCGTGAATGAGCGATGCGCTCCCCGCGTTTCCTGGCGGGCTGATTAATTCGGTGATCGCTCCTTTGGGCAAACCACCGCCAATAGGTTGATCGAAGGAAGCTAAACCTGTGACTAAACGCGTTCCCACCAGCATGGGCGCCTGCGGGAAACGAATCGCAAGAAGATGGCGCAGATCAATAATCTTCCCGCTCATAGCCATTGCAAAAAATGGCATGGCTAGTTATATGTTCAAGTGAACATTTATGACTTGATCCACCCTCTGGCATGCGGGACTTGGATTTTGAACTATATCCTGGCGACCTCTACATCTGCCAACGCACGAATGGCTTTTACTCGAGGCACCGTATATCGGGCCAAGCGCCGGTCGTTTGTGATAAAAAGGTCCACCGCAGCTACTGAGGCGCATCCCAACTGAATTGCATCCGGGAGAGCGAGTCGTGCATATTGAGCACGGAGTTGTGCAAATGCATATCCCGCAGCCTCGTCGAACGGCATCACGTGCAATTGCGAGAAGCTCGCCAGGTAGCGATCAGCGAGGTCTTCACGGTTTTGTCGGAGCGGATGAACCAATAGCTCGCCGATAGTCAAAGTGGATATGACCAGCTCGGCTTCCTGTTGGTGTTGCCAGTTTATGAGCGTTTCCACCTGCCGGGTGCGTACCGATCCTTCCCATAAATACACGAATAGATTCGTGTCCCAAAAAATGCGCATTATTTCCAGTTCTTGCGCAATCCACGGACGTAACGATCCGCTTTGATACCCCGCCAAAGTTGCTTCCCAGCATTTTGGGGTTGTTCAATGGGACCGCTCACAGGCTTCATCGGGGAGCGATCTCTTTCTTTAAGCCAGAAATCACCAGTGCTCGCAAGCTAGTGTTGTTTTGCAAGGCCTTGTGCTTTGCCTGCTTCAGCAGGGACTCCGGTAGGTCAACAGTCGTTTTCATGCTTTACGCGCCCCTACCGTGCAGCAATATAGCAATATTCACGCCGCCCGCTTCCAGGCTTCGCGACTTCTCTATCAATGCCTTTTTCGGCGCTCTTGTTTCCGAACCAGCGATACCATCACGCCCTGAATCTTCAGTTCGCGGGCCGGAACGAGATCCGGGTAGCGCGGGTTTTCGGCCTTGAGATATGGCCGGCCGCGCTCGACGACATAACGCTTCAATGTCGTTTCGCCGTCGATCAATGCCGCAACAATGTCGCCGTCGTGCACGTCTTTGGCGTCTTCCAAAATCACAATGTCCCCATCAACAATGTGCGCGCCGATCATTGAGTCGCCGCGAACGCGCAAAGCAAAGGTGCCCCGATTTTTTTGTACATTGGCTGAGCGGGCATCGAGCGATACGTGGCCTTCGATGGTCTGCTCGGTCAACGCCGACATGCCCGCAGGAATCTGCCCGTAGATCGGAATATCGGTAATTCTGACCTTCATGGCTGGAGTGATCAACGCTCGGGCCTTGCGCGCATGCCGATCGAGAAAACCCTTTCGCTCCAGTGCGGCAATGTACTGCATTACCGATGTCTGGCTGGCGAACCCGAAATGGTTTTGGATTTCACGCGTGCTTGGCGTGATCCCTTTCTCGCGTTGCTCGCGCTGGATGAAATCGAGGACTCTTCTTTGTCGATCAGTCAGCATGTTTATGATGATCGTCCGAACTGCCGCGAAGGCAAGTTCAAATGAACAGATAGCTTGCAGCATCTAGCGGTCAGTAACCGGATAACTTTCCCGCGCCAGTGGTCATTCCGAGCGAAAGCGAGGAATCTCACGCAGGCTGCTGAGTCACGCAATTTTAGCTAACGTATTCGAAGCTCCAACTGTGAGGTCCCTCGCTTCGCTCGGGATGACTATAAGCGCACCAGGTCGACCAGAAACTGGCACCAAAGATAGAACATCCCGCGCCATGAATATTTTACGTCGCCTGCTGCCGTTTGTTTGAGAACGCCCTTATGAATGTTGTGCGCGATCTGGTCGCGCAGATCGTTCTCCATTTCCGTTTGAATCTGGTCCTCGTCGAGCGGGTCGATTGCGGCGGGATTCACGCCGTTTCGCCGGAGAAATTCGCGATGGCTTTGATAAAGCTGCCAGAATGATCTGTCAGGACGCTGTCGATTAATCCGGAACAGGGGAGTTAGCTTCAAACCATAGGAGAGCGGATAATTCCACGTCGTCCAAACCGTGCCGCCTTTGGCGCGCGATGAAATGCGCAGATAATAAAACGAGAAATCACGCTGTTCGTTCAGGCAGATAGCAGCCTGGGCCCGATCTTCCTCTCTATAAAATAGTCGGAAAAATTGTCGGTAATCTTCCCAATCCCATCCCGCGTCCCCCACGTGAACGAACCCTTCCTCCTCGATCTCGCGAGTGATTTCGCTCAGCGCTGGAAATGTGTCCGAAGACGGCGGGCTTTTCGGTCGAAGCCGTTTTTCCTTGGGAAGCCGAAGCGCCCGAATCCGAGTGAGAATTTCCAGCCACGGCAGAAAGAGCCAGCTCATTGCGCCGACAAAGCCCCATATCCAGCTATCGGTGATAAAATAAACCCCGAGAAAAGTGGCAGCGAGAATGCCGAGGGCGCCGGCCTTTTGCGCGTACGAGTTTTGAAAACTGCGCAAGCCCGCGCTGAGCACGGCTACGCCAAGTGTAAGAAAGAAGCCAAAAAGCATCAGGAACTGGTTTCCTGTGGATTGATCCGGTGCTCGGTTAGAAATTTCTCGAGCTGATTGGTATCGAAATTAGCCAAAACCTTATCACCCGCCACGAACGTGGGCACATAAGTTTGAGCGGAAAGTCTTTTCATGTCTTCGTATGCCTGGCGGTCTTTGCCGACATCAATTTCCTGGAAACGATACCCCTTCTCGCTGAGATAATCCTTCGCGTCGATGCACCACGAACACCACTTGCGGCTGTACAGTGTCAGTTCCATCGGCAGCGCCGAAATAAACGAACGATGATCGCCGCGTCAACTGACATGCTTTCCATAAGTCGCACAAGTCAAAATGCGCTCCCCGGACTCTCAATACGATTTCGCCCAAACAACGCGCCGCGCACTAGGTTCACCGGAGAAAATACATTTCCCGGGCTCGGGCGAATCATCCATTGGAACTACGCGAATCGTAACTTTGAGGTCGTTCTTGATTTGTTCTTCGATTTCCCGTGAGCCGTTCCAGTGTGCGAGAGCAAAACCACCGTGTATTTCCGGTTTGGCTGAGTTTTTAGGCGTAAAGAAATCGTAGAACTCTTTTCTTGATTCGATTACCCGCGTGTTTGCCTCGCGGAACTTCGTTGCACGCTCAAGAAGGTTCTGTTGAATGGACGTTAGAATTTCCGATGCTACGGCGACGAATTCCTGAAGCGACATGGACTCTTTGGCTTTAATCGGCTGATCGCGGCGGCTGATAACCAGCGCGTTTTTCTCGAGGTCGCGGGGTCCAATTTCGATCCGGATCGGGACGCCCTTCTTGATCCATTCCCAATTTTTCACGCCGCCACCGATATCGCGCCTGTCCACCTCCACTTCCAGTGGAACATCGCCAAAGCGCTTTCCCCGTAGTTGCAGCGCGAGACTGTCGCACGCTTCCATTATTCTGGGGCGCGACTCCTTCTTTGTCGCCACTGGTACGATGATGATTTGCGTCGGCGCGATCCGCGGGGGCAAAACGATCCCATCATCATCTCCGTGCATCATGATCAACGTGCCAATCAGCCGAGTCGTCATTCCCCAGCTGGTGGTCCAACCAAATTCCTGTTTGCCTTCGCGGTTTTGAAATTGGATGCCACTCGCACGCGCAAAGTTTTGGCCGAGAAAATGCGATGTGCCGGCCTGAATTGCCCTTCGGTCCTGTACCACTGCCTCGATGGCGAGGGTCTGCACCGCACCGGGAAAACGTTCGCTCTCGGATTTTTCACCAGTGAAAACGGGCACGGCCAAATGATCGCGGACAAACCGTTCATAAAGATCGAGGACCAATTTCGCTTCTTCGCGTGCCTCGGCTTCCGTTTCGTGAACAGTATGGCCCTCCTGCCAGAGAAATTCAGTTGTCCGCAAGAACAGGCGCGGCCGCATTTCCCAACGAACGACGTTTGCCCACTGATTGATGAGCACTGGCAGATCGCGGTAGGATTGCACCCATCTCGCGTAGCTGGCGCCGATGATCGTTTCCGAAGTGGGCCTAACCACAAGCGGTTCTGTCAACGGACTGGCTGGCTTCATTTTTCCATCAGCGTCCACTTCCAACCGGGTGTGGGTGACGACGGCGCATTCTTTGGCGAAGCCTTCGACGTGTTCCGCTTCCTTCGCAAAATAACTCAGTGGAATGAAAAGCGGGAAATAAGCGTTGCGATGGCCGGTGGCGCGAAACATGGCGTCGAGTTGACGTTGCATATTTTCCCAAATCCCGTAACCCCAGGGTCGAATCACCATGCAACCGCGTACGTCCGAGGGCTCAGCCAACTCCGCCGCGCGGATCACTTGCTGATACCACTCCGGAAAGTCTTGGTCTCGCCGTGGCGTGATCGCGGTTTTCGCAGTTGTCGTATTCATCGTCATTGGCGTTTCACAGAAACGCCCTACAATTGTAGGGTGGCTGTGTCAGCCGCCAACTGGGATTTTACAAATTAGGGGCAGACAGATGTGCACGCATAGGTTGACAGGCGCTTGCACTCCTCGTAGTTTTCGTGCCCTTTTTCTGCTGTGATGAAAACGTTTTCTGCCAAAGCCAGCGAAGTCCCTCGCAAATGGTGGGTGATCGACGCCAGGAACCAGGTGCTGGGAAAAGTAGCGGTGAAGGCTGCCAATCTGTTACGCGGTAAGCAAAAGACCGTGTTCACGCCGCACGTCGATACAGGTGACTTTGTGATCGTCATCAATGCGGACAGAGTGCGACTCTCCGGAAAGAAAGAAGAACAAAAAACCTACATGAGTTTTTCAGGATACGTGGGCGGCCACAAATCGGAGAACGTCCGGGCACGCCGCGTGCGGCATCCCGAACTGCTAATCGAGCGCGCTGTGCGCGGAATGATTCCACACAATCGGCTCGGTCGCCGTGTTTATCGGAAGTTGAAAGTTTATCGCGGTGATTCTCATCCGCATGCGGCGCAACAGCCCGAGGTCGTTAAACTCACCAGAAAATAGTCTTATGCCAGAAACTGAGGAATTCGTTGCCACAGGTCGCCGCAAAACATCGGTCGCGCGCATCCGGATGACGCCGGGTACAGGAAAGATCGATATCAATGGTCGCAGCTTTGAAGATTATTTTCCGACTGTGCCTTTACAGAACGTCGTGCTGCAACCGCTTCAAACTGCCAAGGCAGTAAATGCTTACGATTTGTCGATTAACGCCACCGGCGGTGGCATTATGGGGCAGGCCGGTGCCGCGCGACTTGCGATCGCACGCGCCCTTCTTCAGGTCGATGGCAATTTCCGAAGCACGCTGAAAGCTGAGGGTTTGCTCCGCCGGGATCCGCGCATGAAGGAGCGCAAAAAGTCCGGTCAACCCGGCGCGCGGAAACGCTTCCAATTCTCGAAACGTTAAGGCGAGCCTGGGACTGACGTGGTAGCTCACGCGACGCTAAAGCAAGGAGCGCGAGCGGTAGAGGTAGGGACGGATCGCCGAGCCGTTCGTTCTGTCACGCGTTGTGGCGCGCCCTACCATCTACGGCTTGTTTGGCGACGGCGCGCCTTGAGGGGCCGGTGCTGGCGCCGGAGGCGCTAAGAACGGCGGAACTGTCGCGCCCGGTGCCGTGGCCGGGACCGGCGTGCTGCTCGGTTTGAGCAAGCGCAGTTCCTGCATGGCCTGGCCGGCCCAAAAGCTCGTTCGATATTGCGTGAGAATGGTTTCGCAGATGCGGCGCGCTTCGTCGCTTTTATTTTTTTCCTTTAGAATGTACACCTGCGACAGCAAAGCCAGCGGCGCGTTGTAACTGTTCGGATAAGTTGTTGCGACCTGTTGGTAGGCGGCCAGCGCTTCGTCACTTTTTCCCATCGACTCCAGATTGGCAGCCATCGCCATCCGTGCCGTGCTCACGAACTCGTGTTGAGGAAACTTCGCGATGAAAGCCTGAAGCGTTGTGTTCGCCTCAGCAAATTTCTTTTCGCTCCGCAGAGCTTCAGCGAGTAACAGGTAAGCCTCAGCGGCCGCTGGGCTGTTTGGGTAGCGATCAATCACCACTTGATATTCCTGAGCAGTCTTCGCGCCCGCCAACGAAGCCGCCGCCGCCGCCGCGCGTCGATCGGAATAATAACGGTAACCAGTAAAGGCGATGACAGCGAGCAAGGCTACGATCAGCACCGCGATGATCTCTTTTTTAAAGCGCTCCAAAAAGAAGCGCGTTTCCAGCGCAACATCGCGAGAGGGAGGTGGAGCTGTCGGCATAAAATTTACGTGCTCTGCCGATTCAAACAGGGCGAGCGGTCGTCTTATGCCACGCGATGGTTTCTCGCGCAAGCGGTACTAGGCCTGCACGCGCTCGACCAGGCTTTTTGCGGCGATACAATCATATCTATGAATGCACTCTGGAATTCTTTTGAAACTGTCCTCGGCTTAAGCGTGGAACCGAGAAATTTGACGTTTGTTCAAATCTCTCTGCGCGGGATCATCGTCTTCCTTGCGACATTGGCCATGGTTCGGCTTGGGCATAAACGCTCGCTCTCGCACAAGACACCATTCGACGCCGTTCTGTTGGTGATCCTCGCCTCGGTACTTTCGCGCGCAATTAATGGTTCGGCAGCATTTTTTGCCACAATTGGCGGGGGCCTGGTTTTAGTCCTGCTTCACCGTCTCTTCGCGTATTTGGCATTCTATTCACACGGGTTTGGCATTTTGGTCAAAGGCAGACCGGACACGATCGTGCACGACGGCGAATGTGATTTCCCGGTGATGCGACGGAACCATGTTTCAATCCACGATCTGGAAGAAGACATGCGTCTCAACGCCCATCTTGAAGACCTGTCGAAAGTTCGGGTCGCTCGTATAGAGCGCAGCGGCGACATTAGTTTTATCAAAAAATAATTTGCCCATATGGCCCATTTGCTCTATGACTCCGCGGGATTTATGAGACGAACAAAGAAGCGCTGGGTCAAACCGATGCTGAAAACCGTTCCGATCTTTTTCGAGTGCACCTGTTACGCAGGCGCGGTTTGATCGAACGCAAATTATCTGACTCCGAAACTTCGGGTTGATTCGCATTCATATTCTAGGCAGCGCAGCCGGCGGCGGCCTGCCACAATGGAACTGTGCCTGCGCGAACTGCTCGGCTGCGCGTACCGGAAAGATTATGCCCCAGACGCAATCGAGCATCGCCATCAGTGGCGATTCCGAAGGTTTTCACCGCTGGTTTCTGATTAACGCGTCGCCCGATTTGACCCGGCAAATCGAAAGCATGCCGCGGTTGCAGCCGCGCCGTGATTCGCCGCGCAACAGTCCAATCGCAGGCCTTCTTTTGACAAATTCAGATGTCGATCATGCGCTGGGCCTATTGCTCCTGCGGCAACAGGAGATGCCGCTGGTCGTTTACGCAGCTGACGAAACTCGAGCCGCGCTCGGGTGGATCGAAGGTGTCCTCGCGCAGTTCGGCGGAATCGAATGGCGAAAGACGACCCCTGAATTTCAAACGCTGAGTGGGAGCATGGCTTTTCGGGCGATTGAATTGCCAAGGGGCGTTGCGTTTCAATTTCGAGACAACTCGTCGGGAGCAACTGCGCTGTTCGCGCCCAGTGTCGGAGAACTAACTGATGAATTGCGGAATGCCGTTCACGAATCCGACGTCGTTCTATTCGATGGCACATTCTGGAGGGATGGCGAACTGGCCGCCATTCGGCCGGGCGCACGCAGCGCGCGACAGATGAACCATCTGCCCATCAGCGACGGCAGCCTCGATTTCTTGCACCAATCGCCAGCGCGCCGGAAGATTTACACCCACATAAACAATACGAACCCGATTCTTATGGCCAGCTCCCGGGAACGCGCCCATGTGAAGCAGTCTGGAATCGAGATCGCGCGCGATGGATTGGAAATCGTCATATGACTTCCGGACTCTGGGACCGCGAAACTTTTGTCGAAAATTTGCGTGCGATTGGGGCGCGGGCTTATCACGACAAACATCCGTTCCACGTTGCCATGAACGAAGGCCGGCTGTCGCCGGAAGCATTGCGTGGCTGGGTAGCCAATCGCTTCTATTATCAGCGAAACATTCCAATCAAAGACGCCGCGATTCTCTCCAACTGTCCATTGTGCGAAGTGCGGCGGGTCTGGATTCGTCGCATTCTCGATCACGACGGAATTGGCGAAGATGAAGGCGGCATTGAGGCGTGGCTGCGCTTGGGCGAGGCATGCGGGTTATCGCGCAAGGACTTGATGCAGACTCGACTTCTGCAACCTGGAGTTCGTTTCGCCGTAGATGCTTATGTGAATTTCGCTCGCACTCAGCCGTGGCCGATTGCCGTTGCATCATCGCTCACGGAACTTTTCGCACCCGATCTGATGGCCACACGACTCGCGGCTTTCGAAAAATATTATTCTTGGATCGATTCGCGCGGCCTTGATTACTTCCGTCGCAGAGTGACTCAGGCACGACGCGACTCCGATGAAGCGTTCGCGATTACGCTGGATCATTGCAACACGTCTGAGTTGCAGCGCGAGGCGGTGCGCGCGCTTGAGTTTAAGTGCGATGTGCTTTGGTCCATGCTCGATGCGATCCATCACGCTTACGGTTCTTCCTAAATGCAAACTCCCACGATCGCTGGCTCTGCCCAGCCAACACTCGCCCGCGGGGTCCGGTTGCAAACCGATCCCAAAACTGGGAACAGCGTCCTACTTTTCCCGGAAGGCGTCCTCGAATTAAACGAAACCGCTCAGGACATTCTTACCCTCTGCGATGGACGAACAGTGAGCGAGATCATCCAGGCGTTGGCGGAAGAATACGATGTCGATCTTGAAATGCTTGCCGCCGATGTGCGGGAAATCCTTGCGGATTTGCAACGACGCAAGCTGATCGAACTCACATGATGGCGCCGCGTCCATATGCTTTGCTCGCCGAGATTACTTATCGGTGCCCGCTCCATTGCCCGTACTGTTCAAACCCGACGCAGACGCGAAGCGATCAAGAATTGACGACAAATGAATGGACGCGCGTAATTCGTGAAGCAGTTGCGCTAGGTGTATTGCAAATTGGTTTTTCCGGAGGCGAACCACTCGTCAGGCGTGACCTGCCCGATCTGATTCGTGCAGCGCGCGAGGCAAACCTTTACACAAACCTCATCACAAGCGGCATCGGCCTGGATGACGATCGCATGGGCGCCTTGCGCAACGCGGGCCTGGACTCAGTCCAGCTAAGTTTTCAATCGGACAACACGGATCTCGCTGATGAAATCGCGGGGGCTCGCGCACACCAGCACAAGTTGGATGCTGCTGCCAAAATCCGCGCAGCCGGAATCCCGCTCAGTCTCAATTTTGTCATTCACCGACGCAACATCGATCGCTTGCTACAAATGATTGATCTCGCCGAATCACTCCAGGCCGAGAGGGTCGAACTCGCCAATGTGCAGTTTTACGGCTGGGCATTTCTTAATCGCGCGGCGTTGCTCCCAACACGCGAACAAGTCGTTCGCGCGCGAGAGATCGCGAACGCAGCCAAGGCGCGGCTCGCCGGTAAGATCGACATCTTTTATGTGTTGCCGGATTATTACGAAAACAGGCCCAAACCCTGCCTTAGCGGCTGGGGCCAGCGCTATCTCACGGTCAATCCAATCGGCGAGGTGCTCCCCTGCCCGACTGCTTCATCGGCCATTCCGGATTTACGCTTTGAAAATGTCCGGGCTCGCGAGCTCGATTGGATTTGGCGGGAATCGGAGAGTTTCAACCGGTTCCGTGGCACAGAATGGATGCCGGAGCCGTGTCAGAGTTGTCCGCAAAGAGAAATCGATTTTGGCGGATGCCGTTGCCAGGCCGCGTTATTGACCGGTAATGCTGGGAACACAGATCCAGTCTGCGAACTGTCGCCAAATCGCGCTAGTGTGGACGCGTTGTTGCGCAACCTGAATTCATCAGGCGGTCAGACACGTGATTGGACCTATCGCGTTAACCCGGGCACACGGCCTGTTATCTTTGGCGCTTTTGAAAGGCGGGCAAAAGTGTAGCACAGCCATCCTAGCTGTGGGGCCAGCAGGCATCTTGCCTGCTGAACTAAATTCGCGAGTTACCAACCATGAACCACTGACTCACGATAAGTGACCTTTGCTAACCGATCTTTCAGCCACAATGTCCTGACAGGTTAGCCCGTCATCAAAGCTGACTTCCAGCACGCCGCCGTCAAAGCCCTCCTGAAAACTGAAGTTATTCCGAAACGTTATCGGCGCCGGCTCGGGGCCTTGGCTCAAAAAAGATGCTTAGCGAGTCGAGTCGCTTGTCAGTAATCGTGGCTGAATCATCGACGAACGCCGCACTCGGCGGAGAATCGGCCGGTGGCCTGGCACTCCCGAATTGGACGTCACCCACGTAATACTTGACCAACCAGGGGGCAGCACGGGCGGTGTCACACCGTCGAAGTTCTCGCTTAGCGCCAGACCCGGCTGACATGGTCCTATTCCGCGGCCAAGCAGATCACGTAGGGCTGCCCGAGGAAGCGATGCCTGCCAGCGCAACGACGCTAGCTGCAACGAAAAAGAGAACGCTAAGGACGAACTGCAACCGCGACAGGTTAAGCGTGCGGCTCCGATTTGTGATCATCGGCGTCCGACTTTGTATTCCGTTTGCGGCCAGCGAGGCAAGAGAGATTCCTGTGGCGCTGCGTGATAGAAATGCAATCCCGATGCACAAAGGACGGTTCGACGACTACGGGCCGGGGTCGCCGACCCAGGCTACGACTGAGCTCCGACCTCTGACTTCCGACCTCTGGGCCGCAGCCCGTCACTAGCCGCTACCAAACCTCACCGTGACCTGGTTAGAGCAGTTTCCAGTGCCCGCCTCGCATACCCTATAGGTGTAGGTTGCGTTGCCACGGGCGCCGATGTGATCGGTGTAAAAACCGGGGATGTTCGGCACAGTGGCAATCAGCACACCGTTGCGATAGATATCGATGTTGTTCGACGTGGCCCCGATCCAGGAAAGGTCCACCGTCTGCTGTCCCTGCACCTTGTAGCCGCGCGCACTGAGCGTGATCTGCCCCGGCGTCGGAGTGGGCGTCGGCGTCGGAGTTACCGTTGGTGTGGGTGTCCCTCCCGGCAGGCGGAAAGCATAAACCTTGTTGTCATTAGCGACGTAGATGCTTCCGCGAGCTACGATGCCGCTGTTCCATTTGCGGGTACCAGTCATCAATTCTTCGTTGCCGCCTCCGGCGTAAATAACTGCGCCGGTGTCACCATTGTAACCGTGTAACCGTTGGTCACCCTGGGCGCCGACAACCCACACGATCGCGTTGTTGCTCCCATCGGTCGTTGTAACCCATGGTGAGCCTTGGCCGTTCTGATTAACACTCCACGCTGGGACTATGGTCGGCGGATTTGTTGCTGTAACTTTATAAGCGGAAATGGCACCGCTACCGGTGCGGAAAACAAAATATGTTCCCTGGTTCGTGTGATAAGTAGCCGAAGACTGCCCCCTGGTTACACCGTCAACAGGCAGCGACGCCACCGGCGCGGTGATGCCGCCAAGGTTGTTTCGGTTAAGCAGGTAGGCGTTGCCATCCTTACCAAGGGCGAGCACTAACTGCGAAGGAGTTGCGCCGGGCACATCGATGAGAATGGCGCTGCAACCGCCAAGATCCGTGTCGCCTGCATCGAGCGCCTGCCAGTTGACCGGCGCCCAGTAGTCGGTGGGCTGACGGCTAAAGGTAGGCCCGGCTTGTAAGCGAATAATGGCTTCGCCGCCACGCCATTCGTCTCCGGGGTTGGTGAAGGTGTTGCCGGTGATAACAAACATATTGGTGCGGTCGCTGGCGACCCCTGAGTGCCCCCAGATCCCACCGCCAATCCAGCCGGTGGCCCACGCCTTTACAGAAGGATTGTTAACCTGAATGCCGACGACCCAACCGTGAAAAAGACCGCAATCGCCAAGGTGACCCGAGAAAGGCACATAGACAATGCCGTCCACCAGAGCGAGTGCGCCTCGCTCGTTCTCCACATTGGAAGTAAAGGGCATGCCATTGTAGTTAACGGTCGCGTCCAGATCGACCGGCCAGCCGGGATTAACGGCACCAGTGTCCACGTTCAGTGAGAAAACGAAGTGTTTCTTCGTGGGGCCGTCGATCATTGCGTTGAAAAACAGCGATCGCGAGGCAAGATCGACAACGGGCGTTCCGATAATGCCAAATGGGTTAATAGGGAACCCGCACAGACCCGACGTGACCGGCGGGCCAACATTTGTTTGCCAGATAATGCTGCCATCCGTGGCGTCAAGCGCATACACATTATTCGATGCGGTCACGGCAATGATCATCGGGCCCTGCGGACCGGCTTCGATATAAAGCGGCTGGGCGTGAACGTTGCCCACGACTGTGCCGTCAAAGTTCAAGTCGCGCGTCAGGTTGGCCGCGTTGGCTGGCGTGAACGCCGCATCGATATAGAGCCCATCGCGAGAAAGGTTGTTATTTTTCTGGGTAACGTTCACCTGCGCGTTTGTTGGAAGAACCGCGCTCCACAAGAAAGCAACGACGAGTGATAAAGAGGAAATGAGAGTTTTCATAGATCCGCGGCGAAAATACCGCGCCTACCTTGTAGCACGGTGCGCCGCGTCTTTGTCAAGGATTACGACAACACAATTTGTGTGCTGGAAAAGTAACGTCTTTGTTAATTTTTCACCGCTTGCGTTTTTGGCGAGTACCGGCCTAGGGAGCACGGAGCTTCTGGGGAGCACGGGCTGCCGGCCTGTTCTTCTCGGCAGCTTGCCGAGAAGCTTCCAAGCTCACCAAGTCCCTTTGTTCACGCGTGATGTCGTCGGATGAGGCGGCGCGGTACGCAGCGGCGTGGGCGTGGCTGTTGGAGTCGGGGTTGCTGTGGCGTCGCAGTCGCCGTTAGAGATCATTCACGGTCCCACCAGGCTCCAGCCAACCGGAATGGTAGGACCGTAAGCGCCGCTGACAAAGAAGTTGTTGTTCATGTACCAAATGGCGGTTTGACGCGTGTTGGCGTTGTAGAGCAGATAATCCGGCTTGCCACCACCGTTGAAGTCGGCTGCAGCCACCAATTCCCAGCCGGCCGGAAGCGTTGGGCCGTACGCGCCGCTGATGAAAACGTTGTTGTTCAGATACCATATCGCTGTTTGGCGGGTAGTGGGTTTATAAAGCACATAATCCGGTTTGCCACTACCGTTGAAGTCGGCTGCAGCCACCAATTCCCAGCCGGCCGGAAGCGTTGGGCCGTACGCGCCGCTGATGAAAACGTTGTTGTTCAGATACCATATCGCTGTTTGGCGGGTGCTCGGTTTATAAAGTACATAATCCCGGTTGCCGCCACCGTTGAAGTCGGCTGTAGCCACCAATTCCCAGCCACTGGGAAGGGTCGGCCCGTACGCGCTTCCAATGAACATTGGTCCTGACAAATACCAGATCGCCGTTCGATCCGTAACAGGGTTAAACAAGGCATAATCTGGATGGGTGTCGCGATTAAAATCCGCCACACTCCTTAGTCCCCAGCCGGCCGCGAGAGTCGGGCCGTACGCGCCGCTGATGAAAACGTTATTGTTTAAATACCAGATCGCTGTTTGACGCGTCCCGGCATTACGGACCACCCAGTCCGGGTGGCCGTCGCCGTTAAAGTCGATTACTGCAGCCCTGGGCTTAGATTGAGTCGGCGTAGGTGTAGGTGTTCCTCCCGGCACGCGGAACTTATAAACCTTGTTGTCATTGGCGACGTAGATGCGTCCGCGAGCTACGATGCCGCTATTCCATTTGCGAGTGCCAGTCATTAACTCGTTGCTTCCGCCGCCCGCGTATACAACGGCGCCGGTGTCGCCATCGTAACCGTGTAAGCGGTTGTCACCCTGGGCGCCAACTACCCAGACTATTGCATTGTGGGTCCCATCGGTCGTTGTTACCCAGGGCGAGGCCTTGCCGTTCTGGCTCACGCTCCACGCGGGGATCATGGTCGGCGGATTTGTCGCAGTAATTTTGTAAGCGGAAATGCCACCGCTCCCGGTGCGGAAAACAAAATATGTTCCCTGGTTCGTGTGATAAGTGGCAGAGGATTGTCCCGTGGTTACACCGTCAACAGGCAGCGACGCTACTGGCGAAGTGATACCACCGAGGTTGTTACGATTAACCAAATACGCATTGCCGTCCTTGCCCAAGGCGAGCACCAACTGCGAAGGGGTTGCGCCTGGTACGTCAATGAGGATTGCGCTGCAACCGCCGAGGTCGACGTCGCCGTTGTCGAGCGAAAACCAATTTCTCGGTGCCCAGTAGTCGGTGGGCTGACTGCTAAAGGTGGGACCGGCTTGCAAGCGGATAATTGCTTCGCCGCCCATCCAGGTACCTCCAGTATTAAAAGTGTTCCCTGTGATCACAAACATGTTTGTGCCATCGCTGGCCACACCACTATGCCCCCAGATACCACCGCCGACGGCATCCGTTGCCCAACCGATGACGGTGGAAGGATTGTTAATGTGAATGCCGACTACCCAACCGTGATAAGCTCCGCAGTCGCCGAAGTGTCCTGAAAAAGGCACATAAAGGATGCCATTCACAATCGCAAGCCCACCGCGCTCATTCTGCACATTTGACGTAAACCCCAGTTCCGCCGCATTCAGATCTACCGGCCAGCCGGGATTGGTTGCCCCAGTGTCCACGTTCAACGAGAAAACAAAATGCTTCTTGGTCGCGCCATTGATCATCGCATTGAAGAAGAGCGCACGCGAGGCAAGATCGGCCACGGGCGTTCCGATAATCCCAAACGGACTGATGTTCCCGCATGGAAGTCCTGACGTCACTGGAGTGCCAACGTTCCTTTGCCAGATAATGCTGCCATCAGTCGCATCTAGCGCATAAACATTATTCGATGCGGTCACAACAACGACCATTGGGCCGTTTGGACCGCCCTCGATATAGAGCGGTTGGGCGTGCACGTTGCCCACGATGGTCCCAATAAAGTTCAAGTCGCGCGTCAGGTTAGCCGCGTTCCCCGGCGTGAACGCGGCGTCGATATAGAGGCCGTCCCGGGAAAGATTATTGTTTTTCTGGGTGACGTTGACCTGCGCGTTTATCGGAAGGAGTGCAGTCGACAAAAGAATAACGATGAATGATGAAGCGGAAATTAGAGCCTTCATAAAACCCGTGGTGAAAACCGCGCTCCCTTCTAAAACAGCGCGCCGCATTCCTGTCAAGCATTGCGGCAAAACAATTTGTGAAACAGAAAAGTAACGCCGTTGCTATCTTCCGGGCGTTCCATCGCGATTGCGCAGAACAATTTGTATCGCATGTGCGCGCACCTCTCTGGAAAGCACAGACTGCCAGCCTGCAGTCGTGAGTAGCTGCAGACCACCGGGAAATGGGGTCACTTTGAATTGCGTGTGCAAAGATGTTGCCGGCAGGGCTGTCGACAACTACAGGCTGCCAGCCCGTGCTACCTAGAAAACACGATCAACCAGCTTCTTTGCCCCGCTTCTTCTCAGGCGTCTTAGTCTGAGCAGGCGACGAACCTTTCGCGGGTTCCTTAGGCGCGGAGGATTTCTCTCCACCAGAGGAGGTAGCAGGAGCCTCCTTTTTGGCCGCCTCTTTGTAGGAATCGCTTCGGTAGTCTGTGATGTAAAATCCTGATCCCTTGAAGATCAGACCCGCCCCGGTACCCGGCAGGCGCTTCACCTTGCCATGTCCCCACTTGGGCAACCGGCAAAGCTCTTTCGGGCATTCACGAAACGGCTCGTCGCGCATTGACTGGAACGCGTCGAAGTTCTGGCCACACTTTTGACAAGAATACTCGTAAGTTGGCATCCGGAATATGGATTGGCCCGCTCTGCGGACAACGCTGGGAAGTCTGCATTAAACGACGTACAATTCAACCCCAAGCAGATGGTGAATTGACGATGGCCTCTGCAAACGCATGCTTGTGAGTTCGACGGCATAAATCCGAAGCTAGAAAGAAAACAGATGGCAGAAGAAAAAATCCTTACTAAACATCCACTGGGCAAAAGCGGGAAGAACGTCAGCAAGCAAAAGTACGACACGCTCAAGGGAGCTATTCTATCGGCTTTGAAGACCAAGGAACTCACTCACACAGAACTATTCAATGAGCTCAACAAGAGCTTAAAGGGCAGATTTTCAGGCAATATAAGCTGGTATGGAGAAACCGTTAAACTGGATTTGCAAGCCAGAAAAATAATAGAAAGAACGTCTTCAAAACCTCAGAAATATCGGCTGAAACGGAAATGATGACCATGGCAACGAAAGCAACCAAACCAACCAACTATGGTGCAAACGAAATCGCGGACCTTTTTCCGCCCCTAACGGAAATCAAGGACCAATCGTTGCGCGAAAAGGTCGCGGCGGTGTGGAATGAGGCGATCACCACGGGTTGCGGAGGAAAAGGCTGGACCTTCGACGAATTGCGCGCGGTGAAGTTCACCCTCCTGGCTGGCGACATCGACATGACCTTCGTGGAGCATCTTAACTCCTGTGCGAGGCAATGCATCGCGATCGCGGACGTGCTGGAGAGTTCGTTCCGGTGCGGTATTCCGATCCAGCGCGATTATCTCATCGCTGGTGCACTGCTAGCGGACGTGGGCAAACCGCTCGAGTACGACAAGGACGCCTCGGGCGAAGTTATTCAGGGAAAATTTGGGCAGCAATTACGTCATCCGTTCAGCGGCGTCGCCCTGGCTTACAAGCACGGCATTCCCGGCGAAGTCCTGCACATCATCGCCACTCACAGTCACGAGGGCGACAAGGTGGAGCGCTCAATCGAATCAATCATCTTTCATCATTCCGATTTCGTGGACTTCGATATCGCAAAGCTGTTAGGCAAGCGCGCCGCCAAGAAGTGATTTGAAAACCGTTGATGGTTGAGAACTGATCGTTGAGAGCCTGAACCTGCAGGTCAGCGAATGAACGAGATCGATATCGTCCGCGACATTTCGCAGAGATTCGAGCAAGTGGGCATCCCGTACATGCTCACCGGGTCCTTGGCGATGAATTACTACGCGCAACCGCGAATGACTCGAGACATCGACGTGGTGATTGCGATTTCGCCGGGTGATGTTGACCGCGTGGCTGCGTTATTCCGGCCAGATTATTATGTGAGCGAGGAAAATATTCGTGAATCCCTCGCACACGAATCGATTTTCAACCTGATTCATCAGGAGAGCGTGATCAAAGTGGATTGCATCATTCGCAAAAGCAGCGAATACCGAAAAACTGAGTTCGAGCGGCGTCAGAAGATTTCAATCCTCGATTTTACAACGTTCATTGTGAGCAAAGAAGATCTAATCATTTCTAAGCTTTCCTGGGCGAAAGATTCACACTCCGAGATACAACTGGGCGATGTGCGAAATCTGCTCGGGATCGGCTATGACGCGGAATACCTGGCGCGCTGGACGCGCAAGTTGGAACTGGTTAATTTGTTAAACGAATGCCTGAAGTGACCGACACGTCGCCAGAAATCGAACGAATGGTGCGCAACAAGATCATGGCACGCTCGGGCGAGGAACGTTTCATTATGGGCGCGGAAATGTTCGATAGCGCGCGTGAGATGGTAAAGGCATCCCTCCCGAAAAACTTGTCAGAAACGGAAAGGCGACGCCTACTATTCAAACGCATCTATGGGAAGGAACTCAAGATAGAGTCATATGCAGTTGACGCTGGTTGAGAAGATTGCTGGTCGTCACGCGGATGGACTTGCTCCGGGCACGGTGGTTCGCAGTGGCGATTTCATCTCGATTCGCCCACGTCACGTGATGACGCACGACAACACCGGCGCCGTGATTCCAAAGTTCAAGCAGATCGGGGCGACAGCGATCGCAGATCCAGCGCAACCTGTCTTCGCAATCGATCACGACATCCAAAACACTTCGCCGGAAAATCTGGCCAAATACGCGAAGATCGAGGCATTCGCTCGTGAACACGGCATTGATTTTTATCCGCCAGGCACCGGCATCTCACATCAGGTGATGGTGGAACAGGGCTACGTTGTTCCCGGTTCGATGGTGGTGGCAAGCGATTCGCACTCGAATTTGTACGGGGCCGCGGCCGCTCTCGGCACGCCGGTGGTAAGGACCGATGCCGCGAGCATTTGGGCAACCGGCGTTACATGGTGGCAGGTCCCACCCGTAGCAAAGGTGGTTCTCAAGGGATCGCTCGCGGCGGGTGTGGTCGGCAAGGATGTCATCATCGCGTTATGCGGACTCTTTAACAAAGACGAGGTGCTTAATCACGCCGTTGAATTTGTAGGCGACGCCGTCGCGAATCTTCCAATGTCAGCGCGCATGACCATTGCCAACATGACCACTGAGTGGGGCGCGCTAGCAGGCGTGTTTCCATTTGATGAAGTGACCGTGAACTATCTGCGCTCGCGCGTCCCCGCGTTCACAAACCCGAAACGCCCGGGAACGCGCGGTTCGGCGAGTCGCTCCGGTTACACGAATGGCGATATCGACGAGTGGTGGAAGAATCGAACCGAACTCAGTGCTGACTCCGACGCCGAATACGCGATCGAGCTGGAGTTGGATCTTGCGACTGTCGTTCCGCACGTGTCCGGGCCTAACGAGGTCAAAACCATGGCATCGCTGCCAGAAATGGAACGAAAGCACGTGCCTATTCAGAAAGCCTACTTGCTATCGTGCGTGAACGCGCGCTTCGAAGATTTGCACGACGCCGCGGAAGTCGTGCGTGCCCTGGGCGGACGTGTGGCCGATGGTGTCGAGTTTTATCTCGCTCCAGCGAGCGCCGAAGTGCAGGCCCGATCGGAATCGAACGGCGATTGGCAAACTCTATTGGGCGCAGGAGCGATTCCGCTACCGCCCGGTTGTGGCGCATGCATTGGACTGGGACGCGGTCTGGTGCAGAAAGGCGAAACCGCGATCAGCGCGACAAATCGCAATTTCAAAGGACGCATGGGCGACCGCGATGCGTTTGTTTATCTCGCCTCGCCTGCTGTGGTTGCCGCCAGCGCCCTGGCCGGATTCATTTGCGCGCCGACAAATTTCAGCGAACGCCCCGCTGGCACGGGCGTTCGGCGTCCTCAAAAAAAACCGAGGCCATCGGCGGCGGTGCAGATCATGGAAGGTTTCCCGTCCAGTGTGCGCGGTCGCGTTCTGTTTATCGACAAAGACAATTTGAACACCGACGGCATTTACGCCGGCAAACACACTTATCGAGACGATATGACGCCGGAGCAGATGGCCGCGGTCACATTTGAAAATTACGACCCGAACTTCAACGCGCTTTATCAAAAGGGCGATGTCGTTGTTGCGGGATTCAATTTTGGAACGGGCTCGAGTCGCGAACAAGCCGCCACGGCGCTCAAGTTCAAAGGCATCCCTTGCGTGATCGCTGGCAGTTTCTCGGAGACTTACAAGCGCAACGCGTTTAACAACGGCTTCGTGGTGTTCGAGTGTCCCGACTTGGTGATGCATCTGCGCGCCACACTGAAGGACCGCGCTCCCACGACCGTAGGACCTGAAATCACGATCGATTACGCCAAATCCATTCTCACCCTCGCCGGAAAATCATTCGCATTCCCGCCGCTTAGTCCGGCCGCTCAAGAATTGATCGTCGCCGGCGGCGCCGAAAATCTCGTCGCCAGTCGGCTAGGTAATGAGCAGGAAATAACCGCGTAATTTCGGACTCGAATCTGGCAGCGGCGCGCTTCCGGCGGAGGCGAAAGTCACGCAGTGGCAACCGTGGACGAATTCGCCGTGGCCAGATTTCTAAGTGAGTAAATGTGAGTGAGGATGCCGATCGGCGGCCCGAGGAAGAGCGGAACAAGAGCGAGCGGGTAGATGTTAAGGACGCGCGCCTGGAAGAAGAGCGCCGTGGTGGGAGCGACGATAAGATCGAGCGTGCCGAAGATGTTCCAAGCCACCGCCCATTTGAAAGCGTGCGGTTGATTTCGCGCCACCATCAACGCCACGATCGGCGCGAAAATTCCGGTCAATGCATCTCCGACCCCCGCCGGCCAACCGAATCCCGCCGGCACGATCCCGCAGGTAAGAAACGGAAATACGAACATGATGCCAGCGAAGCGGTAAGTTTGAATCGCGATGAGCCACGCTTTCGGGGTTGCTGCATTGATCGCGCGAATTGATCTGGACGCGAACAGTGCCGTCACTGCAATCACGAATGGAATTAGCGCAACCAATCCGCTGGCTAGGCGGCGAGATTCGGGCGCAACGGAAAAATTTGAACCATCGGCAACGATAGTTGCGATCGCGAGCCATGAGGCGAGGAAGGCAGCGATAAGGAAGGGGATAACAATCTTTGCTCTCGGTGACAGCGCAGTGCGTTGCGCGACCATGGCCGCGATGGCGGTATGCGCGGCGACGATGAAGATTGCCAGAGCGACGATTACGAACGCCGTGGTGCGATGAAGCGAAACAGGCAGGGAAAGAAGCGCTGTTCGCATAATACTTGTATATACAACTATGAGGCGGCAGACATGCAAGGTCTCTTTTCTGCCGCGTTGTGATTTTCCTGCGTTCGGAAAGCGAGCGTTTTGCGCCCTGCCCTGCTAACGCTTTCTCCTGCGCTGGCCCACCTGCTCGAGCAGCGCCCGCAATCTCGTCAGCTCAACGCGACTGAGGCTGGCAACGACATCGCTCTGCGCCGCGCGCCAATTGGGCAAAGCGCGCAGGAGGATTGTCTCGCCTTTTTCCGTCAACGTTACCTTGCGTTCGCGCAAATCACGGCCCGGGGACAGCGTAAGCAGTCGCCGTTTGGTGAGACCTTGGATATTCCGGGTGATTGTGGTGGGATCGCTATTTAGCATCTGGGCCAGTCTTTTCATTGACGGTGCGCCGAGGTGATGTGCCATCACGAGCAAACTGAACTGCGTGACGCGCAGACCAGTTCCGGCAAGCGCCGTGTCATATACCTGTGTGATCCGGCGCGCCGCCGTGCGCACGGCCAGACAAACGCAATCGCGGCATTCGTCCAGCTTCGCAAGTTCGCGCCTTGGCATGTCGCAGTGTTATCTCGGCCGCGTCTGTGCACAACTCGCCCTCTGCGCGGAAATTGAAAATTCAATAGGCGCCGAGAATCTGGTGGCCTCTCGGCTACGCGCGAAAGCCAAGATGTAGCCACGGCGCTGTGTCGCCGTGCGACGCTGCGCCTCGACACAGCGAGGCGGCTACAAATCATTCGTTGTGTCTGCCACTTGCGGGTCATTGCCTCACCGATAAAGTCGCCCTTCTATGGCAAAATACAGAATTGCGTGGATGCCGGGGGACGGTGTGGGCAACGATGTGATGGAAGCGGCGCGGATCGTTCTCGACCGGATGAAATTTGATGCCGAGTACGTGCCTTGCGATATCGGCTGGAAATTTTGGTGCACGGAAGGCAACGCGCTTCCGGATCGCACACAAGGCGAAAGAGGAACTGAGTCCAGAACTCAGGGGCAAAGGGCTGAGCTATTTCTCGCCGATCGTAGGATTGCGGCAGCTCTTCCATCTCCACACTAACATGCGGCCGTGTAAAAGTTATCCCGGCAACCCGTTAAACTATCGCGGTAACAAGATCACGAACCCGAGTGGCGAAGATGTGCCAATCGATCAGGTCATATTCCGTGAAAATACCGAGGGCATGTACGGCGGCGTCGAGTTTTTCCCATTGCCGGAACCGATTTACACCGCCCTGTGCGCCAATCCGAAGATGAAGAAGTGGAAGGAGAAGGGCCTTGAGAATGTCGCGCTCTCCACACGCATCATGAGCGTGCAGGGATGCACCAATATTTGTAAAGAAGCTTTCGACTACGCGAAGAAAACCGGACGCAAACGCGTAACGCTAATCGAGAAACCGAATGTGCTACGCGAGACCGGTGGTTTGATGACGCGCTGTTTTCGCGACGTGGCAAAGGGTTACCCCGACATCTGGGCTAACGAAGTGAACATCGATGCCATCTGCATGTGGATGTTCAAGAATCCGCAGGATTACTCAGTGCTGGTGGCAGAAAATATGTTCGGCGACATCGTGAGCGACTTGTGCGCGGGCCTTGTCGGCGGTCTTGGTTTCGCGCCCAGCGCAAACCTGGGCGACAAGTACGCTGTGTTCGAACCGACACACGGCTCGGCGCCAAAATACGCTGGCCAATACAAGGTCAATCCCATCGCCATGCTTTTGACAGTCAAACTAATGTTCGACTGGCTGAACGAAGCCGAGCGCGCGACGCGTCTTGAATCCGCCATTGCTCGCGTCATCGATGAAGGAAAAGTCCGCACCTACGATATGGGCGGAAAAGATTCGACGCTCGACGTAGCGAAAGCCATCGCCGACTACGCCGGCTCATAAGACCGACCGTGAAATTGCCTAATGGCGATCGAGCAGATCTCGGCACGAAGTTGAGCGATTATGTGCTTAACCCGGAACATCGACATGGTCGTCACAAGGCGCGCGTTTTTCTATCATCGCTTGGAATCACGCGACAAAACCAGCAGCTTCTCGCAGATGCGTTACGCAAGGCAGCCACTGATTCAACGGATGTGATGTCGATAGGCGATCAAGGTTTCGGTGAGATCTTCGAAATCCGATTTCCGCTCGCAACAGACAGGGGCCAAGCCACCGTCTTAAGCGCATGGATTATCCGACGTGGCGAGGACTTTCCTCGACTCGTAACTTGTTTTATTGTGTAGCTATGACGAACGACATTCACATGCACGACCTGGTTGCGCTGACGGAAGATGTCGCGGCAACGCATTTCATCACGCATCAGCCACTCCAGTTGCGACGTGGCCAGGTCGGAACCGTCGTCATGCCTCTCAACGGAAATCATTTTCAGGTGGAATTTTCAGATCGCGAAGGTCGTGCTTACGCGATGCTGCCGTTAAACAGCAAACAATTGATGATTCTGCGCGAACACTCGCCGTGGCGAGGGCGGCAATGCTTCCACGCTCGATATGGCCAAAGCCGATCACGCGAGTTCATGACCTCTAGATCGATATCTTCCCCTAATTCCAACAAAGTCCAACTCGCAACAATCAGCTATCAACTATCGATAGCTAGATGCGGTAAACGAATGAAGTGTTCGATTGATCAGAAAGATGGCTGAAACAGAATCGCCAAATAACGCTGCGTACTTTTTGCCGAATGTTCGCCGCCTGCGAGGCGACGTTGTTCCGGGCTTAGACCTAATGCCGCCGGCTATTGACTTTCTTCCGCCGCAAATCGCAGACGCGAAGATGTACTGCTCGCATTGCCGATGCGACGTTCCGGTTCCGTTAAAGAAAACTTTTTCTGAACCTCCCACCCCGGTGTTTCCAAAGGACTATGATCCCGTCACAAACAACAAGTTTTGGCAGTTGTTCGCACTTGAGGTCGACTGCCCTCGATGCAATGCCAAGGTCCGGTTAGAACCACCGCGACGGCCTTGGACAAAAACCGTGAACTTGTATGGCAACGAGGCAGTCCGCGAAACAGTTGCCCAACCGTTTGTTTGCATTGCGCTAGTTGGTGGAAGCGATCGGTACGTCGAAGAAGTGTGCAACAAAGTGGCTTCGCTAAAAAGGAAACTCGAGCCTGATCGTGATCCTGTCAGTTGGCGATTTCACATGGCAGATATTCATTCGGGACAGAAGCGCCAACGTCATAAGATCTTTTCAAGTTGGACGCGCGACAAATGCGAGCAGGCGCTGAAGGATTTATTCAGCGTTGTTGCGGGCTCCAACGACTCGCTTTTCGTGTTTGCCCTCGTTTATCCGATGAGCGGCGCATCGCCGATGATCGTGACAAAGCGAAAAGCATATATGGCGATCCTGTGTGATACCATTTACCACTTCACGCAGCTCGAAGCTTCACCCCGGTACACATTCGACGCCGATAAAGCGGTAAACGATAATCGGTCTGTAATTCAAAACTGGGCACGTAGCGCCTTTTTGGGAAGCGAGCGGCAGTTAATGTACTTATATCTGTGCCACGGTGTGCCGGTACCCGAGCCCCAATTCGTAAAACAGGGTTCACACATCGGCCTAGAACTCGCCGACTTCGTTGCGTTTGTTGTCGCGCGTGAATTGTATTGCCGGCAGAACGGTCGGCAGTCTGAATACATGTCGTCGCAACTCGGTAAGGTTTACTACTCATGGCCAGACACTGGGGGTTACGCGCGTGAGCGCACAGTCGGAGTTCCGAAGGGTCGGATATTCTCATCGATCGCCTCAAATCTGCCACCTGACTGATATGATAAGCTAAAATGGAAATTACCGAGCGAGACGTGTCAGAAATCGTCGAATCCATTGCGCTGAATCTGGCGCGCATCGGCATAAGTGACTTGCATGAAGAAGTCATGGCGAAAGTGTTTCCGCAGGATTCACTCCATCGATGATCGATCCTTTATCTGGCGCGACCGCATTTGCCACGATTGTGCAACTGCTCGCGATTTACCGCCAGGAGCGAGGAGCGCGGAAGGACCTGGATAATCGCGATTTCATTGAGTGGCTGGAGCTCCATCATCACGAAGAGATTAAGGAACTGATTACCAACACCTATCATCTGCAGAGTCAGCTCGACGACTTATTGCGACAAGATCACGCTGTAATCGTCCAAAAGCTTCACGAGGTAAATCGAATAGCCGCGAGTATTCTCGCCCGGCTTGATGAGTTCTCCGCCGTGGCCGACATCGTCGTACCGGATCTCGGCCTGTCGCTTCAAACAATGGCCCTGCTGCGCGTTCTTGCACGTTCAAAGACGGCCCGATTTATAATGATGTCAGAGACTCAGTTTGCAGTAGACAACGCGTTGTTCCACCCGACGGACGCGAAATTCTTTTACGATGACGTTACAGCTTTGGTCACCTTGAACGCCGTCACCGTGGATCACACAAGCGGCGGTGAGTTAATCCTGCGGTTGAGTCGGCGCGGCGCACAGCTAGCGAGCATGTTACCTCCTCCGAGTGATGAAGAGCCTACTTTCGTATTGCCCGAGTAATTCGTTAGGCGACGTCTTCAGCATCGGCCAGCGCAGATCTTGCGACATTCTCCACTGAAATGCGGCAGCCTACGAAACGCTCGAGAATTCATGCCTGTACCTAGCCAATCCGGAAACACCTTGCACTTTCGCTTGGTCCAAAACTAACAACATGAACACGTCATCGGGGACGTCCCATTCGCATTTGATTCCATGCTCGCTGGCGGGTCTAAATCCGAATCGGGGATAGTAGTCCGCGTGTCCCATAACAATGATAAATGGGCAGCCCGCGTCCTTGAGTTTCTGGTTCCCTGCTTCGACCAGTTTACTCCCGATTCCCTGGCGCTGGCATTCCGGAAGCACTGCCATCGGACCCAATGCCGCACCGGTAACGCTGTCACCAATAACTGCCGAGCTGTACATGATGTGACCCACTAGTCGATCGTTCACTGTTGCAACCAGGGAAAGCAAAGCGGCTCCGCTTCCTCTCAATGCGTCGACGATGTTGCTTTCTTGATCTTGCCCGAATGCGCGCCTGTTCAGGTCACGAACAGCCGCGACGTCATGAGGACCTTCTTCCCGAATTTCGATCAACACGTAAACTCCCTTAGTTCGAAAGATCGGCGGCGAGAATTACACACTCGACCTAGTCATATTCTTTTTAGCGTGATTCCCGTGATTCGCGGGCAAGAATCCCTCCGCCGATACTAAACGCACCCATCGGCTTTGCGTCGGGGTGCGGCTCCCTTTTCATCACATCATTTTCGATGTATCGGCGGAATTCATCGCCAAACATGTAAGCTCGGTCTTTCCAAAACGCCTTGCCACCCGGTGCGCAAACTAGATTCATGAGCACAAGCTCCCAGCCACGCCATAGCGGCTGCGCGAGCAATCCCTCTCGCCACTTCAGAAATGCATTTTGCGAGTAAGATAGGAACGCCATAAAAGCCGCGACAAACCGAACTCTCTCCCTTTCCGAAAGCGACGCGTAGTCGCGCAGGCCCCTCGCAACGATTTGCGCAAGCTCATCATCGGCGGCAACCAGATGGTACCATTTGGCGAAGTGCTCATGCACGGTCTGGGCAGTGGCGGATCGAACGACGTTCGTGTTTTGCCGAATTTGGTACGCGACATATATCAGCGAAATCACGACGGCAACCGCACCGATGATCTGTCCGAGATTGGCAAGATCGTTGAGGCTCATTGGTTCCGCTGTACCTGAAGAGCGCGAATCTAGTCGAGGTAAATGATTCCTTCGCTGACCAGGATGGATGCGCCTCCGATCCGGGTCGTTTGGACGACACCATCCCTCTTTTCCGCACGGGCGATGAGTGTACTAGGTCGCCCCATCTCGACTCCCTGGGCGATTCGCCAACTGAAATTCCCATTCGGCTGCTGGCTGTAGTGAGCCAGCAGTCCGGCGAGTGCACAGTTAGCGCTTCCAGTAGCTGGGTCTTCAGGAACACCGCTCAAGGGCGCGAACATCCGAGCACGAATGTCAAAACCGTCGGTGCCCTGTGTGTAAAGATATACATCGGGCATCACGTCTTGGGCAGCCAAAGCTTCGAATCCGCTTATGCTGATGCGCGCGCGTTCGAGCACCGTGCGATCTCTTAGCTCAACGAAGATAAAAGGAAGGCCCACAGACGCCACCTGCGGACCGTGTGTTTTCGTGACGATCTCCTTTGAATCGATAGAGATCGCGGCTGCCACAAGCTCCACGGGAAGAGTTTTTCCGAAAGAAAGAGATTGAGGAGCAGTCAGCTCACACGTTGCAACTTTCCCACCGGCCTCCTGGATCGTGATCGAAACCAAACCGCCCTCCTCTTCAAAAGTGACCGTGAGCGAGGACTTGATCTCGCCGAACTCGCCGGCGCTGCCGAGCACGAATGCGGTCCCAACGTTGGGATGCCCGGCAAACGGAATCTCTTTGGCCGGGGTGAAGATTCGGACGTGTCGCGTGTGACCCGCCCTTGCCGGAAATACAAACGTAGTCTCCGAGAAATTGAACTCACGCGCGATCTCCTGCATCTCCTGCGTCGAAAGCCCAATCGCCTCCGGCAGCACTGCCAACTGATTTCCACCGAAGCGCGTCTCGGTGAAGACATCACAGATGTAATAGCGGTACTTCACAACGCCTTTCGCAAACTCCTGAACCAAAGTAAGCAAGAAAACGAAACGTCGCCTCCTAATTTAGAGACGCGAGGACCTGTATTTCGTCTGGCAGAAAAGTCCCGTCTTGCTAGTCGCGAGTCAGGCTGGATTTTTGAGCTGTCGCTCGTACTCGGCCGCATCGAAATGGCCTTTTGATTCTGCGATCAGTCCGTCGTCACTGATTTTCCAGAGTTCGTAACCGCTGATGCGAACACGATTCCCAGTTCCACCGGGTCCACTGTTCGTGCCAATCAATGTCCAGTGAAACGCGGTCGCGTCTCCGCGCGGCTCAAGCTTGTCGAAAGTTATGATCATGTCCGGAAAATCGCGCATAAATCCGCGCGCAATTTCCGCAATCGCCATCCTTCCAATCGCCGGGGCGTCATCGTTCACCTTGAGTGAAGCGTTTTCCCCGAAAAATGCTGCAACACGTTCCGGATTGTGACTACACCACGACAGTGCGTAGCGCTTCGCAAATTCTTTTAACTTGTCACTCGTCACTCGCCACTTTTATTACTGTTCTGATGTGATCAATGGAATTCTGAAACGCGTCGAGTGACGCGTTGATTTGTTCCGCATCAAGATCGACAAATCGCAAAGCGTCTGACGGAAAACGAAGTTTGCCGTTCCGAACGAATTCGATCAGCATCGGAAGTTCAGCCGCGAGATGATCGGACACGCCGATGATCTCGGCCTCCCTGTTGATCAATTCCGTGTACGGAAAGATCGACATCGACTCCGCTGTTAAACCGACAAGCGCTGCACGACCTAGCGCGCATAAACATTGGACTGTTTGTCGCATCGTCTTCGCCGATCCGATCAACTCCAGTGAGACATCCACGCCTCTTCCATTCGTCGCGTCCGTGATTTGTTCGACTGGATTTCCCTTATTTGCGTCGATCGCGACAGCTCCAAGCTCTTCGATCAAAGCAAGTTTGGCCGGATTGATCTCCACCACGTAGATCTGGTCGCAGTCAAACGCTCGCGCCAACTGCAACGCCGAGAATCCCAATCCACCGAAGCCAAACATTGCAATCGACTCGCCCGGCTTGAGTCGTGCCTTGTTCAGCGCATGAAGCGCCGTCGCCGATGAACACATCATGATCGCACCAATCTCGAACGGAATCTGATCGGGGAGCGCGAATGCATTTCTGCCGGGAACTTTGATGAACTCCGCATATCCGCCGTCGCGATGTTTGCCGATCATTTCTCCAGTAGGGCAAAACTGTTCCAAGCCGCGAACACAAAACTCACAGGTCCCGCACTGTGCCAAATAATGTACACAGACGCGATCGCCGCGCGTGACATGCTTGATATCGGCGCCGACTTTTTCGATCCGACCTGCGATTTCGTGCCCGAGCGTCAGCGGTAGACGATCAATTTTGGAAATGCCCGCGCGATAATGCGCATCCGAGTGACAGATGCCGGCAGCACCAACGCGAATCAAAACGTCCGACGATCCCATCTCGGGAACTGGAATGTCCGCTTGCTCGAGCGGTTTGTCGACCTGCACGAGTTGCACCGCTCTCATTTCCAATCAGCCCTACGAGCGCTTTGAAGCCGCGGATCCTGGACCTAGCTATTTCTTCTCCGTTACCCGCGTCACAGTGAAAATCTCGCTCGGAAGAACCTGACCTTCAGGCCTGCCCGGTCCTTCCTGTGAAATGATGCGGGACTTAAAAATCTTTTCAGTGAGTTCTATGATTTCCTCCACAGCCGTCGAATCCGAAGACTCGCCGCTAAAACGCCACGTCGTAATCAACCGGCCGTGTTCGATCCGCCATTTTCCGCGGGAGTTATCTCCTTCGTCCGGTGGATCCATAATCCAGGTCCCGTCAGTGCGATATTGAGTGTCGTGCCGATGACCGTGCCATGTTCCAATCAAAAGCCGTGACAAAGCTGCATCGTCCGGAAGCGCCAACGCGATGACCGGCACAATCAAAGCGACAATGACGAAAGCGGTGCGCATTAGTGCTTCTGGCTGATATAAGCAAAAATCTTCGCGTTGTACCGACGCGCATACTCTTCCTGTCGTTCTCGAAGTGGTATGTCGTTGGTGACACAGCCGACTCCGGCATCGGCTTTGGGATATTTTTTGGCCACCTCGATAGGGACACCAACTGGCATCGACGCGATGCTGCCGGCCCAATAAAACTTGATATGCCCTGTGCGAATATCTTGTTCTGCTTCCTTCACCGCATCAGCCGGGTTCCAAGTCGGCTCCGCCGCAACGCAACACCCAGCGACGAGGAATATTCCGAGAATGCGCAAGATCTTCATCTAACGTGATAACAAAATCAGCGGCCGTTACCGAAAGCGAGATTTTTTGCGCGCGATGTCATTTCCCCGGGTTTAGAACGACTCCGAATGAAATCATTCATGGCCCTGCCGCATAACGACGGAGCGACGATCAACACCAACGCGCAGCTACTTTTTCTCGCCGGGCGCCGGAAGGTCGGAATTCCAGATATCAGTGCCGCACTTCCATTTTCCGTCGGACTGCTTTTCCCAAACCTGGACGTATTTGCCGTGGTCATTGACCGGTTTGCCGCTGGCATCGTTTATGGTCAGTTCATAGGCGCCGCTCAAGCAAGCCAAGTCACCGGACTTGGCTACTTCCACCTTGCCCGTCTTCCAACTGATAACGAGGCCAGGGCTCGCGAGCAGATCTTGCCAAACCTTCCGAATCGCTTCGCTGCTCGTCGCAGCGGAGGCGTTCGGAGGCATCACGATGGCGTCTGCCGAATAGAAGGAGATTGTTTTCTCAAGGTCTTTGACTCCCGCAGCGGAAGACCATTGTGCATCAAGGTCTCGAAGGGCTTGCTCGATCGCTGTGTTATCGGCGGCCGAAACCGTTCCGACAAACGCGAACGAAAAGAGGGCGAAACAACCAAGAAAGGTGCATTTTGTTTTCATACTGCTGATCAAAACTGGCCTAGTACTTGCCGTCAATCGCAATCCACAAATGTCGACAAACAGAACGCGCGATTTCCAAGTGCAGGTCTAATTTTCACCCCCGCGCCACGGCGATCCACCTAGGTTGCCAAACGAGATCGGATCAATTTTCTCTCGTGCAATAAAGGATCTTACTTGGCCTCGCGTCTGAACTCATACGCCTGTCCGTCGTCGAAGGTGATACGCAGGACGGCGAGTTTGCCGCCGGCGTCCGCCTGGAATTGCGCCAATCCGTTCGGTTCGTTGCCCAGGTTCTTGGCTACTGCTGCGAACCGTCCATTCGGCACCAAACGGACTGCGAAGATGTCGCCATTCCATGGTTCGAGCTTAAACTGCGCGCCTGTAGCTTGAAGTTCCACCATCAGCGCATCGCTTTTCGGCCGCACCACAGCCTTGCCGAAACTTGGGTTAGTGAAGTTACCGGCTAGCGGTGTGAGCGGTGGGGAGGGCGGCGGCTTGTCGGGCCGAGCGAACTGCTTTCGGATACTTTCGTACTTCGCCTTCGCCGCCTCAAGCGTCTTCGCCACATGATCGACGGAAGGATTGCCGAGGATGCGATCGAGGACCCACAGCCCGACCGCATCAGGAAAACCGACGTTGGTTTCGTTAGTGAGGACCGTAACGCCGACCCCTGTCTCAGGAACAAAACCAATATATGCGCCGAAGCTCGTGGTCCCGCCATTGTGCCAAATCACGTTGCCTTTCGGCGTTTGCTGAACGGCCCAGCCCATCGCATAAAAGACTTTGTCGTTTAGTGCCACTTGCGGCGTGCGCGTTTTCGCGAGCTCCTCTGAAGAGACAAGGCGTCGGCCTTCGAACGTGCCGTTGGAGAGCTGGAACCGGACCCAGCGCGCAGTATCCTCCACGGTGGAATTGATGTCGCCCGCTCCGCCGAAGTCGTAAGGGAAGAGTTGTGTGAAAGGGACCGCGACGGTGCCCTCAGGTGTCCAGCGGTAGCCTTCGGCATGATTAGATGCGGCGGCGATGGCCGCGGCGGTGTAGGACGAATCTTTCATGCCGAGCGGTTCGAGCAATTCCTGCCGCAGGAATGTGTTCCAATCCGCAGCGCCTGCTGCCTTAGCCACGATGCGACCGGCCAGGAGATGCGTGATGTTAGTATACGCAAACGTCGAACGGAAACTCGAGACCGGCTCGACGTAGCGTAAGGAGCGAATCATATCGGTCTCGCCGACGCCGATCATTCCCAGCATGTCGTTAGCGTAGGGCGGCAGGCCCGAGCGTTGCGCGATCAAGTCGAAGACGCGGAATTCGCGTGTGACCCAGGGGTCCTTGAGCTGGAAATCCGGATAGAGATCGATCATCCTTTCGTCCCATTTTAGCCGACCGCGATCGACCATCATTGCGAGCGTCGTGCCAAGAAAGCCTTTCATCGTCGAACCGATCTGGAAGACTGTCCGGGTATCAACTGCGCCGCCCCCGTCCTTGCTGCGAACTCCGAAGCCTTTGCCGTAAATGAGTTTGTCATTTGCGATAATGCCGATCGCCAACCCGGGCACATCGAAGGCCTTCATCCCGCTGGAGATGTAGCGCTCAACATCGGGGATCAGACCTTGAATGCGCGCCTCCAAAGCTTGGTCGGGTTTGGACGAGTGCGCAGCCAAGCCAGCCTGTGGCGCGTTCCACGAAACACCGGCGATAAGAAGATAAAGCAATATTTTTGTGACAATCTGTGCGACGCGTGGCTTTGTCCCCAAACCTGGTCGCGCAACCTGATCGCTCCGGCTTAAAACGAGCATGCGAGTACTCCTTTCACATGGATTCCTTTTGGCTCTAGCACGATGGGTTTATTAGCGACGGCGGAAAACTGAGGAAAGAACAAAAACAAAAGCTGCTGAAATTAACAAGCAACTCGGTCAGAGGTAGCGCGCTAGCCATGAAGTAGCTGCGTCCTCAGCAGTCACTGGTTTCGCTCCTCTTTCGGCGTCATCACATCGTTCAGATTGTACGTGGAGTAAGCCTTGGGTTCATCGCCTCGGGCGATAATCGCATCAATGACACGGCCAAACTCTTCCGTGTGCCAATGTCTTCGAGTCTCCCACCATTGGCGTACGCCGGGATAGGCGATCACATCGCTCATTGTTCGCTCGACCTCGCCCCATAAGGATGCGCTGAGCACGCCGTCGCGATGCGAAAAATACATTGCCTGGAAATTTTTGAAGAAGCGATTCAAGAACGCGCTAAACCTGAGTTTAGAAACGGCGTCGAGGTCATTGAAAGACTGCACACCACGAAGATAAATTGCGACGAACTCGGCATTGTCGTGCAAAGACTTGGTAAGATCGCCCCACTGGACAGTCAGAGCGTTTACAGCCGCGTGTCGCCGTTCCTTGGTTTGAGCCCTGATTTGGAGAGCGAGATAAATAAGAGAAGGGATTCCGACAAACACTGCGGCCAGTTGCCCGATCGCTGTGAGCATTTCCCAGTTCATATCCTATTGGGCAGCAGATTCGCGGGGCGCGATACCGAGCGCTTTTTCAATGGCCGTCGGGTCGTACACTTTTCCGCCTTTGATTACCGTGGTGATCTTGTTGATGTCCCGGATGTTCTTTGTCGGGTCGCCAACTACGAGAATCATGTCAGCCAGTTTTCCCGGGGCAATGACGCCCCGGTCTTTGTCCACACCCATTACCAGAGCAGGCGTCCATGTTGCCATGCGCAGAACTTCAGACGGTGCAATACCGGCGCGCACATAAAGCTCGAGCTCATGGTGGAGCATGTAACCGGCCAGCGCATCGGTTCCCGGGATAATCGCCATGCCCGCATCGTGAATTGTCTTGAGTAAGCGCAGCATCGCCGGAAAAGCTTCCTGATAAGCCGCCCGCTTGTCTGGCGGAACTTCCAGCGCGCCGCTCAGCATCGCGCGCCGCACCTGCGGCGGAAAACGAGGCACAATCTCTTCCAACCCGGGCGTGATCGCGCTGGGATTGCCGCAAAAGAGACCTTCGAAGGCGCTTATCGTTGGATCGAGCACGGTGTGGTGGTCTTTGAGAAAATTGATGAAATCGCGCACTTCGGGTTTGTCCGGAGTAAACTCCTGGGCGCGCTCGGCGACTTTGATAAAGCGATCTCGGTTACGTGTCTCTTTCACTTCGGGAAACAGGAAGTTGAGCACGATAAAATTGAGATGCTGAATTTCGTCAGCGCCGCCTTCGACGAATTGGCGTGCTGACATAAACGCAGGCACATGCCCGCTCACGCGGAGTCCACGTGCATGCGCGTGATCGGCGATGATCGGAACCAGCTCCGGTTTGATTGAAGAATAAATCTTAATTTGTGCGTAACCGTGGTCGGCATACCAATCGACGTCCTGAATCGCCTGCTCAGCGGTGTCGACCCGCATCTTCGTAGGACCCGCGAATTCTCCGGTGCCATCGATGATCCCTGCTTTCAGAACGCGCGGCCCGAGCTCGCTACCGTTGTCGAAGCGCGCGACGCGTTTAAGAAAATCATCAGTGTCATTCGCCATATCGCGCGCGCTGGTCACACCGTTTGCGAGGTCAAGCGCGCCATCGTTGTCACTGAAATGCTGGTGATTATCCCATAACCCCGGCATGAGGAACCGACCCTTTGCATCGATTATCTCCGCGGTTGGAGACGGTTTAATATCGGCGTCTGGTCCGACGCGGACAATACGCTCGCCGCTCACGACGACACTCGTTGCCGGCGTGACGCGGAGATCGCGTGGATCGAACAATCGCGTGTTGCGAATGACAAGGTCGCCACGCGGAACGTGGGCAAGTGCGCGCGCGATACGCTCTGACCACGCAACCTCGGTTCTTTGTTGCGCGTCGCGCAATTGCGGGATCGAAGCCTCGAATCCGTCCGGCACGACCGAAAACCAAGGCGACACAGAGGCAGATGTACGATTATGAATTAACCAGATGGTTTGCGGCGAGAATCCGAGGCCACTAATGCGATATTCGGTGAACTCGGTATTGCCGGAAGTTACTTTACCTGCTTGTTCAAGCGTTGCCTCACCGGCAGGCAGAAGCGGCAGTTTGTGATTCGGTGCTTTCAACAACGCTCGAGCGAGCACACCGGAAAATTCCGGCGGCGCATTCATCGGCAGATAGAAAGCTTCGCCAGAGACGGCTTGCTCGCCTTGTTCGCTGCGATTTTTCCAACGCGCCCGACCGTTGTTCATTTCGAAATGTTCCTCGACCGGCGCCTTCATGTAATCATTGCCACGGCCGTTGTATTCGATCGGGACGCCAGCGCTATCGAGTTTCCAAGTAGCGACGATATGATCGCCGCGGCCGCGATCGTTGTAGGAGTATTCAGCGCGCACTGTGCCGTCAGCCTGAGCCTCGACGGTTTGCGTGCCAGCGGGGTTACCCTGAATGAGAATTTTGTCAGTCCGTTCCTTCGCTGATAGCTGCCCGCCTTTGGGTCGTAACAATTGGTAAGCAAGCAGACCAAGCGCAATAACAGCAACGCCAATAACAAACGTAGCAAACTTCCGTTTGCTCCAGTAGGGAAGGACCTCGCCCGGCGTAACGTCCGCCGTCCGTTTCAGTCCCTCCGGTGTCATTTCAAACGACCACGAGATGATTACGGCAACAATGAAACCGAGCGCGAGCAATACGACCAATGCCTCCATCACCCATGGAGGCGTGTCGAACGTCGGCAGAACAATGGCCGCAACCTCTATCAGCAGCCACGAGACCACCACATATGCGAGCGCGACCTTATCAACGTGGCGCCGCTTCAGCTCGGCGAAGAAATTGCGCTCGCTCATAGAGATGTTGGCAATCCTATCTTCTCAAGCATGCCGTTGTAGCGGGGATCGCCGCGCAAACCGCGCATTAGCGGATCGATCAAGAGGCTGAGCAATCCGGTGTCATGATTATCAAAGGAAATTTGCAACCACTCGAAGACCTTGTCCGTTTCGCCGCGCCAAGCGTAAACCTCAGCAATCTGGTAGGCCAACAAGTTTCTATCTCTGGCGATCATGTCGGATAGAGCTGCGTCGGCCGCCGGGCGATCCCCTCGCGCATAATACGCTAGTGCGAGTTCGAAACGTCGATACGCTTCATTCGGCTCAAGCTGTGCTTCGCGTAGAGCTGCCTCCCCATCGCCGCGCAGGACCGCCACCACCACTTGCCAGCGGTGGCTGGCGGCGCCGGTGGGTTGCAGTTCCGCCGCTTTGCGCGCCTCGGCGTCTGCCTCGTCAAGTTTTCCTGCAGCGAGAAGTACACGAGCTAGGTTGCCTCGTGCTATAACAGAAAGTGGGTCGAGTTCCACCGCCTGCCGCGCCTGTCGCTCTGCCTCACTGACTTTCCCCAGATAGATGATTACTCGCGCCAACAGATCATTGGCGGTGGGGTTTGCCGGAGAAAGTTCTTTCGCACGCTCTAGTTCGCGTAAGCCTTCGGCAAATTTCCATTCGGAGAAAAACCGAACCCAACCCAAAGCCGCGTGCGTCTCGGCGAGATTTGGACCAACCTCGACGGCCTTCTCGGCATCCTTTTTCGCCGCAGGCCAGGCCTCCTTCTTTTGCTCCGTGGCCAAATCGCCGATGAAAGTCCACGCTTCAGAACGCTCTGCGTAAGCCAAAGCATAATCCGGATCGAGCCGAATCGCCTCATTCAAGTAACCGACAGCTTTGCGGTAGTCCTCGAGGTTACGACGCAGGAAATGGAAATGACCCTGGAGGTAAGCGTTATGCGCTTCTGTACTGTTCGGCGCAGCCCTTTGAGCCGATCTGTCAGCGGATCCGAGCAAAGTCAGCTTCAATGAGTCGGCTACCGCCCTGGCTATATCCTCCTGAACAGCGAAGATGTCCTTAAGTTCGCGATCGAACGTTCGCGTCCAGAGCTGAATCCCGTCGGCGGTGTTCACGAGTTCGGCTACGATCCGCACCCGGTCCCCTTGCTTGCGGACTGTCCCGTCCAGAAGCGTGCTCACGCCCAGTTTCTCACCAATTGTTTTCGGTTCCTCTTTTCTGTCTTTGAAGCGAAATGAAGAGCTGCGCCCAATGATCTTGAGCTCTTTGATTTGACTCAATGCTGCGATCAGTTCTTCCGACAATCCGTCCGAAAAATATTCGTCGCTCGAATCACCGCTTTCGTTAAGCAATGGCAACACCGCGATCGATTTCTGTGGAATTCTTGTGACCGATTCAGTGTGCGCCGCGCTGGCGCTTTCTCGAGCCGTGTAACGGCCAAGGAAGAACAATGCGACAGAGATCACTGCGCCGAGGATAGCTATGTAGATCCACGTGCCACCGAACGAATGCGGCTGCGTAACATCGACATCTTCGGTTCGTTTGATTCCCTCCGGTGTGATCTCAAATGCCCAAGCCAGACCAAGTGCAACAGGCAAACCGAGTATGATAAGTATGACAAGGAAGCGAACGACCCAGTTCGGAATGTCGAAAACCGGAAGAACTTGTGCGATTCCCTGCGAGAGCGCCCAGCCGGCGACGATGTAGGCGACCGCAACCTTGTAAACGTTGCGCCGCTTGAGCTCCGCGAAAAACGAAGGCTTCTCACTCATTGCTTCATGGCAGGCGAGGGCAATTGGACGCCGAGTTTTTGGCACAATGCGACGAAGCGCGGGTCGTCGCGATATTCGAAAACAAAAGGTGTTATCACCAGCTGGGTCAGACCAGAATCGTGGGTGGCGTAAGCATTGTCGAGCCAGCGGAACATCTCATCTGGTTCTTTGCGAAGAGCGTGGATAACGGCAATCTGGTAGGCGCCGTTGATCGCGTATTTGGAGGAAAAATTCTTGAGTGCGGTGTCAGCCGCGGCGCGATCGGGTTGCGTTTGCTGGACCAAGGTGAGCGCGTATTCGCGCCAAAAACCATCTGGCTCGAGTTGGGCGTGCTGCAGAGCAACTGCAGGGTTCTTTTGCAAGATATCAAGCGTAGCCAGGTAAGTACGAAAACGCGCCGCGTGCGGCTGGATTTCTAGTCCTTTGCGGAACATTTCCTCGGCGTCTTGGTACCGAGCGGCAGCCACGG